>Ga0081539_10007130_pt1 | contig 10317 bp, 10 predicted proteins | sample TabmetS4T2R2_FD_71023 | JGI IMG/M metagenome (GOLD analysis project Ga0081539, IMG submission 71023) | Tabebuia heterophylla rhizosphere microbial communities from the University of Puerto Rico - S4T2R2 | ecosystem: Host-associated > Plants > Roots > Rhizosphere ... | reverse complement strand
TTGCGCGCAGCGGCGATGCACTGGTCGCCATTCACCTCTCCGAGGCCGACCGGCGGCCTGAGCCCACGCTATCCTCGAATGGCATCGGCGAGCTTGCGCTCGGCAATCTTCCCAAGCAGGTGCTGGCGAGCGGCCCCGCGGCGATTGCCGGCTTCGCCAAGGCGATCGAGGAATGGAAGCTGCTGATTGCCGCCGGCCTTGCCGGCCTGACCCAGGAGGCGATCCGCCTCGCCGCCGCTTATGCGTGCGAGCGGAATGCGTTTGGGCAGCCGATCGGCACCTACCAGGGCATCTCCCATCCGCTTGCGGACCTGCGCACCGATGCCGACGGGGGCAAGCTGCTGGTCTGGCGGGTAATCCACGATCTTGCCCGCGGCAGCGGCGACCCATCGGCGCTGATCCCTCTCGCTGCCTGGTGGAATGCGAACACGGCGGGCCATGCGGTTACCCAGGCCCTGCGTACCTTCGGCGGCTACGGCCTGACCACCGAATATGACATTCACCTCTATAATTTGCGCGCCAAGGAATGGCCGCTCGTATTCGGCGATCCCAGTCGCCTGCTCGAGGAAGCTGGGCGGCGGCTCTACGCGGGCGAGGCGGCTGAATTGCCGGACGTCGGCGAAGTCGCGATCGATTTCGACCCGGGTGAGGAAGCCCGTGCGCTCGCGCAGGAGCTGGACAACTTCTTCAATGCCGCTTTGACGCCCGAACTGCGCGCAAAGGCGCATTATTCCTGGGACGGCCACGATCCAGGCGTCCACAAGAAACTGGCCGAAGCGCGCCTCCTGTTTCCGGCCTGGCCGAAGGAGTTTGGTGGGCGTGAGGCTGAGCCCTATGCCATCGACGCCATGCGCCGGGTGTGGGAGAAGCAGGGCTGGGGCGGCCACGCTGCCGGCACGACCGGCATGGTCGGCCACATCTTGCGCCGCTTCGGCAGCGATGAGGTGAAACGAGACGTCCTCGCCAGGGTCGCCGCCGGAGAGGCGATCTGCAGCCTTGGCTATTCCGAACCCGGATCTGGATCCGATGTCTTCGCCGCGCAGTGCCGCGCCACGCCTGATGGTGACGGCTGGCGCATCGACGGCACCAAGATGTTTACGAGCGGCGCGAATATCGCCGATTATGTGCTTCTGCTGACACGAACAAATCCCGATGTGCCCAAGCACAAGGGCCTGACGATGTTCATCGTGCCGCTGAAGCAGGAGGGCGTCTCGGTCCAGCCGGTCTACACCTTCCAGGACGAGCGGACGAACATCACTTTCTATGACGGCGTGCGCGTCCCCGACAGTTACCGACTTGGCGAAGTCGATGCTGGCGTCAGGGTCATGGCAGCCGCGCTCGAGATCGAGCATGGCGGCGGCTTCGGCAAGAGCCAGGAGGCACTGCTCGAAGCGGCCGAGCAGTTATGCCGCGAAATCGAGCGCGATGGTCGTCCGCTGATCGAGGATCGCAATGCCCAGACCCGGCTGGCCCGCACCCATGCCAATGTCGCGGTATCGGAACTGCTCGCGGCCCGAGCGCTCTGGGCGAGTACCGAAAAGAGGCCCAACGGCGGCTTCGGTCCGATGGCCAAACTCTTCTCCTCCGAGAAGTTCCTGTCGGACGCGCGCGACCTGCTCGATCTCACCGCCCCTTACTCGCTATCCAAGCGGACCGGCCCTGCGGGATTCATCAACCAGAGCTATCGGCACGCGCACGGCACGACCATTTACGGCGGCACCAGCGAAATCCACCGCAGCATCATCGCCGAAGGAGCGCTCGGACTGCCGCGCAGCCGCGCGTGATCCGGCGGGCAGGCGGATTTGCCCGACCGGGTCATCGCCGAGCGATGGATTGCCGCGTCGACACGGATCGGCCATCTTAGCGATGAAAGCTGAAGAGAGGCTGTCATGATCAGAGGCGTACACCATGTTGCGATCCATGCGCGGGACCTGGATCGGATGATCCAGTTCTACCGCGATGCCTTCGGTTTCGAAGTGGTCGGCGAGCCGTTCGAATGGGACCATGTGAAGGAGCTGGACCAGATCCTGGATGTGCCCGGATCAGCAGCCAGGGGTGCGATGATGCGTGCGGGCTCCTGCTACGTCGAGCTCTTCCAGTTCAGTGACCCGAAGCCGGAATCAGACCGCCCACTGCGCCCTCATGACAAGGGCTACACCCATTTCTGCGTCGATGTGACCGACATCGAGCAGGAATATGAGCGGCTGAAGGGTCTGGGCATGACCTTCGGCCACCATGAGCCGGTCGACATGGGCCACGTGAAGACGATCTACGGGCGCGATCCCGAGGGCAACGTCATCGAGATTCAGCAGACCCAGGACAATTGCGAGTTCAAGCTAAAGGACTTGCCCGCTTTGGCTTGAGGCACGAGTCTACCGCTGACTGGTTGCAATCTCCCGACCGTTCGCCCTGAGCTTGTCGAAGGGCGTTCCTTTCTTTTTTCCGGAGAGGGAAGAAATGGGCTTCGACAAGCTCAGCCCGAACGGCGATGTAATCTCAAAGGGTTAGATCGCAATCTTAGGCCGACTAGGCCTGCTCGAAAACCCGGAACATCCCATCCGCGCTCGCGACCACGCGATCCTCAGCGGTAATCAACCCTCGCAGGAATACAAGCACCTTGGTGCGCCGGACGAGTTCGGGTCGGCAGGTGATGAAATCGCCGATGGTGGGCGAGGCAACGAACTGCAGCTGGAGTTGAACCGTCGCACAATGCACTCCGCTGATCGCCTCGGCGACCGCGCAGCCGAAGGCGATATCGGCAAAGGTCATCAGTACGCCGCCGTGCACCGTACCGAGATTCTCATTGGCGTGGCGCTCGCTCGAAAGCATGCCGACCAGCAGATCGCCGCCACTGCCCTTCAGCCAGATCGAACCGACGATGCTGGAAAAGCCGGTCGCATCGATCCACCACCAGCCCTCCGCCTTCAATGTCGCGGCGTCCATCACCATCCCCCTTGTCTTCATTCACGCAGGCATGGACGGAATGTGATGCCGCGTGCATGCAGGTGCGCCCGGTTTGAAGAGAGGAAGCCATGGCCGCAAGTCCCGGACAGAAGATCGCGGTCGTCGCCGGCGGCGGCTCGGGCATCGGCCAGGGCTGCGCGATCCGGCTCGCAAGCGCGGGCTGCCACGTCATTTTGGTGGGGCGAACGATGGCAAAGCTCGAGGAGACAGCCGCGCAGATCGAAAGCGCAGGCGGGAGCGCCACCACCTTCCCCGCCGACGTGCGTGACTGGGACCGGCTTGGCGAGCTGCAAGCGATCGTCGAGGGTGAAGGTGTCGATCTGCTGATCAATTCCGCAGGAGGCCAGTTTTACGCGCATGCGGAGGACCTCAGCCGCAACGGCTGGCAGGCAGTAGTCGAGACGAATCTCAACGGCAGCTTCTTTCTTTCGCGCCAGCTGCTGCCGGCGCTGCGCAAGCGGCGCGGATCGATCGTCCATATCGTCGCCAATCTCTGGCAGCGCGGCGCGGCCGGCATGGCGCATTCGGGCGCGGCGCGGGCGGGAGTGGTCAATCTGATGCGCAGCCTGGCGATCGAGTGGGCAGCGGACGGGATCAGGGTCAACGCCGTCTCGCCTGGGTTCACCGACACGCCGGCCCTGCTGGGGCGTTATCATCCGCTCGTTGAGAAGGTCCCGCTCGGCCGCATGGGGAGCGTGGACGAGGTCGTCGATGCCATCCTTTTCATGGCGCACGCCGAATATATCACCGGCGAAGTGCTGACGATCGACGGCGGGCTGCAACTCATTTGATCATTTCCCTTGTAGACGAGGAGGTTTGCTGATGGCGGCTGCATATGAAGACGTTCGCTACACCTGCGACGGGACCGAGATGCATGGACGCATCTACGGGCTCGGCGCGCCGGGAGGCAGCCGGCCGGGCGTTCTCGTCTATCCCACGTTTTTTGGCATCAGCGAGCACACTTATGGGCGCGCGGCCGCATTGGCTGAACTGGGATATACGGCAATGGCTTGCGACCTGCATGGGCAAGGCTGGTACAGTGGCGGCACGACCGAGGAGCTGAAAACGCGCGCCGAGACCCTCTTCGACAACACCACGCGCATCAGGGCAATCGGCCAAACCGCGATAGACACGTTCACGGCAAGACCGGGCGTCGATGCCCGCCGCCTCGCCTCGATCGGCTACTGCTTCGGCGGGCAGATCGCGCTCGAACTGGCCTTTACGGGCGCGCCCCTCGCGGCAGCAGTTGCCTTTCATCCGAGCCTCGAGGGCGTGACGTCGAGCAACGCGGCGAACGTACGCGGCCGTTTGCTGCTTTGCATTGGTACCGAGGATCCGATGGCCTCACCCGAAGCTCGCGCTACCTTCGAAGCTAATCTCAAGGGCTCCGGAATCCGTTGGCAGATGAACCTTTATGGACCCGTTCTCCATGGATTCACGGAAGATCGCTCGGCGGAGGCGGTATCTCCCGTTCCAGTCGGCTATGACGAATGGGCCGATGGCGACAGCTGGACCGCCATGACCACCTTGCTCAAAGAAGTGTTCGGCTAGCCGGAAAAGGGAAACCCCATGCCCCATCATCTTCTTCGATGGCTTGGCACAATCCTGCTGTCAGCCTTGAGTTGCACGTCTGCCCTCTCTGCCGGTCTACCTATCGCGGGCGGCGCAATCGACGATATTTTTGCTGGAGCGGACCTCTATCTCGGCACCCCGCGCGAAGCGGCTGCGCCCAGGACCAGGGCGTGCCAGGCCGCGAAATATTATGTGGCCAACATCAACGCGGGGCAGTTCTCACGCGTGGTGGACCTGTTCACCGACAACGCGTTCGTGATGGACCCAACCCGTCGCATCATGAAAGGGCGCAACCAGATTCAGGCATTCTACGACGGAACCATTCGCCAGATTCGGCCAAAACTCGTCGGTGTTGCTTATCTCGGCAATGGGAACGACTGCGTCGTCGAACTCGCCAGGCAGGACTTTGTGGGCGGCCAGCCGCGCTACGTGCTGGTCTCGATCGATCATTTCACCGTCGACCAGCGCGGCAAGGTCGTGCGCATGGTCGCCTTCGCGCGGCCACCCCGAGCGCAATAACCTGCGCAGTCAGGCGTTGCCGCGCCTGCGGCGGGTTTCCCAGCCCTTCTTGGCGGCTGCCGAGCGCGACGAGGAGGTACGGGTCGAGGATGATCCGCCCTTCCGGCCACCTTTGCGGGACGAGGCATGGCTTTCTTTCTTGCCACGGCCGGAGCCTGATTTCTTGCCGCCGCCCGATTCCTTGTTGACGGTCGCCCAGGCTCGGCTCTTGGCCTCCTTCGCGGAAACGCCGCGATCCTCATAGCCTTCGGCAATATGTTCGGCCTTGCGTTTCTGCTTGGACGAATAGCTGCCTTTGTCTCCTCTCGGCATGATCACTCTCCAGAAAATTCCTCTGGGTTTTCAACGGATCACGAGAGTTGAGGTTCATTTCCACGCACTGGGCTGGTGCCTTGGTCCCTCAGCCTGCGTGCTGCCAGCGCACGCACCTCGGCAGGCTTGATCTTGGCCGTTCCGGTAAGGCCCAATTCGTCCTCGCTGACGAAGAGCAGCATGCGCGGCACCTTGTAGCTGGCGAGGCGCGCCTTGAGATAGTGAATGACGTCGCCCTCGCTCACCGTCGCGCCGGGCTCGGGCGCGATGCAGGAGACGACCATCTCGCCCAGCGTGTCGTGCGGCACGCCGACCGTCTTGCAGATTTTTACGCCCGGGCAGGATGCCAGCACCCAATCGACCTCGACCGGCGAGACATTGGCGCCCCCGGTCTTGATGATGTCGTTGATCCGTCCCTGGAAGACGAACCGGCCATCCTCGTCGATATAGCCGCCGTCGCCGGCGTGATAGAAGCCCTCCTTATCCAGCACTTCGTCACGCGGAATGCCGACATAGCCGAGCATCAGCGTCGGTCCTTTCACGGCAAGTTCCCCCGTTTCGCCGCGCTTCAGCGTCTCGCCGGTCTCCGGGTCTACGATCTTGATGGTATTGCCCGGCAACGGCGGGCCGTGGTTGCCGCTGAGGATATCGGCCGGTGTATCGACAGGATAAGCGGTCGAGATGGTGAACGTCTCGGTCGCACCATAAGAAGAGCGCGGTTCGACCCAGTTGGTGGTGATGCTCTTCTGCCGCCGGCGCAGGTTCCGGTCGACGTCGAAATAATGGAAGCTCGAAAGGTCGGCGCTCTCCCAGCCCGGCTCGGCCTCGAGCTGCGCCCATTGGTGCGGCCAGCAATAAGGCAGCGTCACGCGCTCGGCTTCCATCAGACGGATCGCCTCGCCCGGCACGAACGTCGGCTGCAGGATGAGGGCGCCTCCCGCGGCCAGCGTGCCGCCCAGCGCAAGGCTGAAATTGCCCGACCAGAACAACCCGTTCGCCGACCAGGTACGCATCACCTGATCGGCGGAATAGATCCGCGCCCATCGCCAGCTCTGGATGTTGACTCCCCGATGCGCGTTCAGCACGCCTTTTGGCTTACCCGTGGAGCCCGAAGAGAAAAGCAGCAGCGCAGGATCGGACGGCTTCACCGCTCCGGCGCGTGCCTCGACCAATGCAGGCGGAATGTCCCTGCCGCTCGCGAGAAAGGCAGGCCAGCCTTCGATCGCGCCCCTCGGATCCACATCATCCACCACGACAAGGCGCCTGAGGAACGGAAATTTCAATGAGGCCAGCCGATCCAGTTCGGAGGAGAGAATGCGTGGCTCCAGCTCCTGAAGGATGGCGGAGAAATCCTTGGCGACGACCTTGCGCTCGAACAGCAGCATGGAAATCCCCGACGCGTTGATCAGATGTTCCAGCTCCAACGGCGTCGAAAAGGTGGAAAGCCCGACGACTATGCCGCCTGCCAAGGCAATGCCGAAGCAGCTCGACACCCACTCCAGCCGGTTCGTCATCAGCACGCCGATGCGGCTGTCCTTGCCGGCTCCGCAGGCAATCAGCGCCCGCGCGACTTCGACGGATCGTTCCCAAAGAGCCGCGTAGGTCCATCGCTCGACCGAGCCGTCCGGCTTGTGCATGACCAGCGCCTCGCGATCGGCGTAACGGTCGACGACCTCGCGCAAGAAGCCGGGTAGCGTCAGAGCCCCGAGACCAGGCTCGTCCTCGAGCGGAATGCCGCGGGAAATCGCCGGCTCACCGCCCGTCATTGCCTGGCCCTCTCCAGGACCATCTCGCTTCCCTTCTCGGCGATCATCATCGTCGGAGCATTGGTATTGCCGGACGTGATCGTCGGCATCACCGACGCGTCGACCACCCTCAGGCGATCGATGCCGAGGACGCGCAGCTGCGGATCGACCACGGCATCGGGCCCCGTTCCCATCGCCGCCGTGCCGACGGGATGAAAGATGCTGCTCGAAATGGCGCCGACGCCTTTGGCAATCTCCTCGTCGGTCCGGCTTTCAGCCCCGGGACGGAATTCGATCGGCGCGAAGCGCGCCAGCGCCGGCTGAGCGACGATTCGGCGCGTGATCCGCACGGCGTCAACGGCAACGGCAACGTCTTCCGGCTCGGAGAGATAATTCGGTCGGATCGACGGGGACTGCGCCGGATCGGCTGCCGCGATGGATACGCTGCCCCGGCTGAGCGGCCGCAGATTGCAGACGCTGGCCGTGAAGGCCGGAAAAGGGTCGAGCGGCGCGCCAAAGGCTTCCAGGCTCAGCGGCTGCACATGATATTCCAGATTGGGCGTCGCAAAGCGCGGGTGCGAGCGCAGGAACATGCCGAGCTGGCTCGGCGCCATTGACATGGGCCCGGAACGATTGAGCAGATATTCGAGGCCAATCAGCGCCTTGCCGAACCAATGACGGGCACGCTGATTGAGGGTCGGCACGCCATGCACCCGATAGGCGCAGCGTATCTGCAGATGATCCTGCAGGTTCTCGCCGACACGCGGCAGCGCGTACAACGGCGTGATGCCGAGTGCACGCAGCTTTTCCGGATCGCCGATTCCCGAGCGCTGCAATATGGCCGGCGAGCCAATGGCGCCGCTCGCCAGGATCACCTCGCCGCGAGCCCGCGCCAGCAGGCGTCCGCTCCCGACCTGGAAATGAACGCCGACCGCCCTGCCCGACTCGATCAACAGGCGATCGACGCAAGCGTTGGTCAGGATCCGCAGATTGGAACGCTCGCGAGCCGGAGCAAGAAAGGAGTCGACGGCGCTCCAGCGCCGCCCGCGCCGCTGGGTAACGTCGAACAGGCTCGAGCCCTCATTATTGCCGCGATTGAAGTCGGCGATCTTGGGGACGCCATATTGCTCGGCCGCATCCTGGAAGGCGTCGAGCAGGTCCCAGTGCAGGCGCTGCTTTTCCACACGGACCTCGCCGCCAGCACCATGGTAAGCGTCCGCGCCACCATGATAATCTTCCGATTTCCTGAAGTAGGGCAGCACGTCGTCCCAGCCCCAGCCGACATTGCCGGCCTGGCGCCAGCCGTCATAGTCCGCCGCCTGGCCGCGCATGTAGATCATGCCGTTGATCGACGAGCATCCGCCGAGCACGCGCCCGCGCGGATAGCTGATCGCGCGGCCGTTCAGATGCTGCTCGGGATCGGTCTTGAAGCACCAGTCGGTGCGCGGATTGCCCATGCAATAAAGGTAGCCGACCGGGACTCGGATCCAGATATAATCGTCCTTGCCGCCTGCTTCGAGCAGCAGGATCCGGTAACGCCCGTCCGCCGTGAGGCGGTTGGCGAGCACGCAGCCGGCACTGCCCGCGCCGACCACGATGAAATCGAACTCGCCTATCTCTTCTGCCTGCCCGTTACCCTCCATTGCGGGCCCATCAAGCAGGGAAGAGTGGCGCTGCGTCAACTCCCTTTGCCCGCCTGCGCTGCATCGCATCGCAGAAACGATCGGCCGGGTGTGCCAGGAACATTGGCTTGGACCCGAGGGTTGCAGTCGCAATCTGAGAGGAGGTCGCAATGCCAACCGCAACGCGAGAAAGGACAAGGGAATCCAGAGGTTATGGTGCCCGCACCGGCGCACTCGTCGGCGCGGCGGTGGCCGGCGTCGCTGTTGGCGTAGCCGCCACAGTCGGCCGCAAGCTGTTCGTCCAGTTCGCCAGCGGTACGACCAATGATTGGCTGGAGACGCTGAAGATCGAACATCAGGCGGCGCTCGCGCTGTTCGACAAGCTTCAGGCGACCGACAGCAGCCAGACGATGATCCGCGCGCACCTGCTGGCAAAGCTCAAATATGCGCTCGGCAAACATGCCAACGAGGAAGAGAATATCATCTATCCCGCGCTGCGCGAGGCCGGCGAGCGACAGGAAGCCGATCACCTCAACGCCGATCACGGCTATGTGAAGACCTATCTGTACGAGCTCGAAGGCATGGACAGCGACGATCCGGCCTTTCTCGCGCGGGTGAAGGATTTCCGCGCGATGCTGGAGAAGCATGTTCGCGAGGAGGAGAATGAGATCTTCCCGCGGCTGAAAGCGCAGATTTCCGAAGAGAAGAGCGATGAGCTGACGGCGATGCTCAACAAGGAAGGCTTCAGGCTCGCCTGATCATTCTCCGAGCGGAGTGGCGGTGCCGAGCGAGTGGAACCAGGCCTCGCCGATCTGGCGCTCCCCCGCCTTGAGCGGCCGCTCGCGAAAGCCGGCGCGGCGGAAGGCCCGGGGATCCATCTCGCCGTTGTGCTGCGGCTTGCCGATGTGGATCAGCACTTCGCTTTCCTCGATCGGGCGATCGAACTGGATCCCGAATCGGTCCTTCGACACCCAGGCGACTCGTGCCGGGGCAATCGTCTCGCCGCGCTCGAACACGACCTCGGTTCCTTCAGGCGGCGGAACGTCCGCCTCCAGCAGGGCACCGTTGCGCGACAGATTGCGCAGGCGCACCTCGACCGTGCCCTGCTGCGTCCTGAGCCTGGCGGCAATCAGCACCAGCGAGCGCTTGTTGCGTCTGTTTTGATTGTTTCCGCTCTCGTCCATGGCCCCAAGTGGCCGCATCAGTAGGGATGTCCGGCCCGCCGTCACAATGCGGCAAAATCCGTTAAGGCGAGGTTAAATGGCAGGGCTAACGGCGCTCAGCCGGCGCCGTGACAATGCTTGTACTTGCGCCCCGATCCGCAGGGGCAAGGCGCATTGCGGCTGACTTTGCCCTCACCCTCCTCCGCCACGGCCATTTGCGGCAGCGGCTGCTCGGGAATCGCCAGCGGCGGCAGGCGCGAGAGGATCGCGCCGGTCGAAGCATCGATATCGGCCGTATCGTCGTCGCCGCTGAACGGATCGATATGGTTGGTGATGAAATCCGGCAGGTCCGGCAGCTCGCTCAACTGGTCCAGCTGCGCTGGAGCGATGGTGAACTGGATATGGGCCAGGGGGCGGGGA
>Ga0081539_10007129_pt1 | contig 10317 bp, 7 predicted proteins | sample TabmetS4T2R2_FD_71023 | JGI IMG/M metagenome (GOLD analysis project Ga0081539, IMG submission 71023) | Tabebuia heterophylla rhizosphere microbial communities from the University of Puerto Rico - S4T2R2 | ecosystem: Host-associated > Plants > Roots > Rhizosphere ... | reverse complement strand
ACCTACAACTTCGAGTCGCTGGTGCAGTTCAGGCGACTGAATGAGTCGCTGTACGCGGCAGCGCGCGAAGGCGGGCTGCCCCCGCCGATCATCGGCATTGACCAGGAAGGCGGTCAGCTCATCCCGATCCGCGATGGCGCGACGCTCCTGCCGGGCAATATGGCGCTCGGCGCGACCCAATCGCCCGAACTGGCATACGCGGCGGGCAAAATGCTAGCAACCGAACTGCTGGCAGTCGGCTGCAACCTGAACTTCGCGCCCGTCATGGACTTGAACAACAACCCAGACAATCTCGCCGTCGGCATCCGCGCCTTTGGCGACCGCCCCGCAGACGTAGCGCGCATGGGTGTCGCGCTGATCGCCGGGATGCAGGATGTGGGCGTGATCGCCTCCGCCAAGCACTTCCCCGGTCACGGCGATACCAGCACTGATTCGCACTTCGGCGTGCCGGTCGTCAACAAGCCGCGCGCCGAACTGGACGACAACGAACTCTACCCGTTCAAAGAAGCGGTCAAAAGCGGCGTTTGGTCGGTGCTCACCGGGCATCTGCTCTTTCCCACGCTCGACCCCGAAAACGTCGCTACTGCATCGCACCGCATCCTGACCGGGCTGTTGCGCGAGGAATGGGGTTACGACGGCTTGATCATCACCGACGCGATGGACATGCACGCCATCAATCGCATGGGCAAGCGCGAAAGCGTCCGCGCCGCGCTCGAAGCAGGCATCGATCTTGTGCTCATGGCACACCTGACCGAACAGCTTGAGATGACAGCGGAGATGACGCACCTCGAAAACGCCGCGTCACGTCAGCGCATTCAGCAAGCGCGGGAGCGCGCGCCGCTGGTATTGCCGGCGCTGGATGTGATCGGCTCGGCGGAGCATAAAGCGGTCGCGCAGGCGATTGCCGACGCCGCCATCACCCGCGTGCGCAATGCGGGTCAATTGCCGCTGCGCCCTGCGCCGGAAACCGAAATCGCTGTGATCACCGTGCGTCCAACCAATATCACCCCGGCGGATACGTCCGAAGGCGAGAAGATCAACCTCGCAGAAACAATTCGAGCGCGTCACCCTCGTGTTACAGCATTAGAATTTGACTATCAAGCGCCAATCCGCGACATCAATCCGATTTTGGAAGCCAGCGAAAACGCCGACATCGTGATCGTCGGCACGGTCTGCGCGGATCAGGATGAGACGCAGGCGGCGCTCGTGCGCGAACTGTACCGCCGGGGCAAGCAGCCGATTGTCATCTCGCTGCGGACGCCCTACGACGTGCGCGCCTTCCCGGAAATAGAGACATACCTCTGCGCCTACAGCTACCGCCCGGTTTCGACCGAAGCCATCGCGCGCGTGCTCTTTGGCGAAATCGAGGCGCGTGGTGTCCTCCCCTGCACCATCCCCGGCGGCTCGACGGAAACGGTGCAGGCGTGAAACTTTGGTTCTGGTTATTAGTTGTCCTGCTCGTCGTACCTTTCAGCATTTACGCGCAAGACGAAACGCCGTCATGGTGTGTATCGGTCTGGTATCCGTCGTCAGATGTGACAGGCGGGTTGGAGTCGATTGCGGCAAACGGCGACATTCTCGGCGTAATCCATCCATTCTGGTATTCGCAGCGCCCGGACGGAACGCTGCAAGTGGCTGAAGGCGCGGAAGACCCTGTCCTGCTAGAAGCATGGGGCGCGGCAGGGCTGAAGATTATCCCGTCTATTGCGGGCAGCGTGTGGGAAATGATCGCCGAGCCGCAAATCCGTGCATACCACATCGACCAGATCATGCAATTGGTCGAGCGGATGGACTATGACGGCATCGACATCGACTACGAGAGCTTCCCCCTTTTCACACGCGACGACTTTTCGACATTTATCGAAGAACTCTCATCACGGCTGCATGAAAATGGCAAACTCCTCACCATCGCCGTCCATGCCAAAACCAGCGATGCGGGCGAATGGGAAAGCGCGGAGGCGCAGGATTGGACGCGCGTCACCCCGGCAGTGGACGTGCTAACGATCATGACCTACGACTACACCAATCGGAACGAGCCACCCGGTCCGATCAGCCCCACAAGCTGGGTGCGCGACGTGCTGATGTATGCCGAAAGCATCACCGATTTGAGCAAGGTGCGGATGGGGCTTGCGGTATACGGCTATAGCTGGCTGCGCGAACGCCCACCCGCGACAACAGTGAGTTGGTCAGCGGCGCAGCGGTTGATCGAGACCTACGACCTTGAAGTCGAGCGCGACCCCGCGAACATGGAAGCGTTCATCGACTTCAAAGTGCGCGGCTTGCCGCATCAAACGATTTATTTCGCAGATTCCGCCGGAATAGCGTATAAATTGAATGCAATCCTGAGCGAGTTTCCGACGCTGGGCGGCGCGGCAATCTGGGGCGTTGGCGGCGAAGATCCGGCAATCTGGGATGTGATTCGGGAAGCGAACGCAGTTAGCTGTTAGCCATTGGCTTTTTAGCAAAAACTACATGAACACTATCAATTGACATATTGGAATATGAAGACGCTGAAAGCGACCCGTGACCAGATTCGCCAGCACAACCGCCAGCTTTTGCTGCGGGCGGTCTATACCGGGCTGGCGGATAACCGAGCGGCACTAGCGGCAGAAACCGGTTTAGCCAAGCCAACGGTTTCGGACATGATCGGCGAATTGATAGAGGACGGGCTGCTGGAAGAAAGCGGACGGGGCGAATCCACCGACAGCGGCGGCAAGCGCCCGACGCTGATCCGGTTCGTGCCGAACGCACGGCAGGTGATCGGCGTGTCGTTGGACAACGGACGCGCCTTCGCAGTGCTGTCGAACCTCGCCGGGCAAATCATCGCCCAGCATTACGATGAACTCGACAATGCACAGGGCGTGGAGGCAGTCGAAATCCTGACCGATGTGATCAACGGGCTGGTGGCGCAGCTTGACGCCCCGCTGTTGTGCATCGGCGTAGGAGTGCCAGGTGTGGTGGATGTCGCCAACGAGGTGATCACGGACTCGCCACCGCTGGGCTGGTCGAATTACGCGCTGGGCAAGCAATTGAACATGCAGTACCGTGTGCCGGTTTATACCGGGAATAGCGCGGAATTGACGGCGCTAGCACAGTATGCCTTTGGGCTGGAAAACGACGACGAAAGCACAAGTCTCGTCACTGTGCTGGTGACCAACAGCGTCGAAGTGGGCATTACGCTGGACGGTACAGCCTACCACCAGGGCGGCGACATCAGTGGGTTGGCGAATGGGGAGCATGAACGACTGGATCATTTGCTAGGGTGGAAGGCGGTGCAGGCGCGAGTCGATGAACTACGGGCGCAATACTCGCAAACCTGGCTCCCGCAAGATGAGCTGACGTACATGCACATCCACTACGCGGCAGTAAATGGTGATGCGCTGGCGCTGGCGCTCTGCGACGAGCTTTCGACCCACCTGGCACAAATGATGGCATGGATCGTGGGGCTGCTACGCCCGAACCATGTTTCCCTGGCGGGACCGATTGTAAACCTGGGTGAGACGTTTCTGGAACAGGTGGTAGCGAAAGTCGAGCCGCTGCTGTGGGAGAAGATTTTAAGCCCGGTGACGTTTTCGCTGGCATATTCTGGCAACCTGAGCGCGATTGGCGCGGCGGCGCTGGCGCTGCACCGCGAACTGGATATTTTATGAGCGCCTCTGCAAAGCGCACGATCCATATTTTCACCAACTTCCCAACGGCGGTATTCCAGCGCGATGTGATCGCCGGGGCGCGCGAAATCTGCGACTCACGTGGCTACACGGTTGAAGTGGTAGAAATTTCCGAACCATTAAATCTCTTGATACGAGTCGATAAGCTGCCTGCCGGAGGGCTGGTCATCACAGGTGTCCTTCCTGACTCTACCCTTCAGATGCTGCATGAGCACGGGATGCCGCTTTCGCTGGTGAGTCACCAAATCGCAGGTGGGCACATCCCCGCCGTGATGCCAAACAATCGGCAAGGCATTGCGATGCTCATGGAGCACTTGGTCGTGCAGCATGGGCGGCGGAAACCTGTGTTCATTCAGGGGTACGCCACCCAGACCGACGGCATTCAGCGGCTGACGGCGTTTCAGCAGGAAGTGATGCGCTACAACCTGAAGGTGCCGCCTGAGTTTTACTTGCCGGGCGAATTCACGCCGGAAATCGCCGCTGCGTCGATGGAAGCCTTTTTGGACACCGACCCGGATTTTGACGCAGTGGTAGCAGCAGACTACCTGATGGCAGAAGCGGCGATGCGCGTGATCAAGGCGCGGGGACGGCGCGTACCTGAAGACGTGGCAGTAGTGGGCTTTGGCGACGCGCCTGAAGCGGCACAGGCTGGATTGACAACTGTCGCGGCGGACGTAAAGGAACTGGGGCGGCGCGCCGCTCGACAGTTGATTGGGCAAATCGAAGGGCTGCGAATACGCGGCTTGACTCTGTTGAGCACCGAACTGATCGAGCGGGAAACGACGCGCCGCCCGATCAACGTAGCAAAGTAAATTCCCATTCAGCGAACCATCAGGCACAAAGTTCAACGCGGAATCCGCTATTTTCGGCATCCGGTGCGCTGGCAGAGGAAAGCGAGTTGCGAGTCGCAAGCTGTGGGGTAGAATGTCGCTCAAATTCTGGCAAAGGATGAATAGGAACGCGACCAAATGGCACTCCAACCGCAGCGGACGATTGAAGAACTGGAACAGCTACGCGCCCTGACGGGCAACGCCGACGGTGAGCAGCGCGTGGCGTGGACAGATACGTGGGTGCGGGCGCGCGACTGGCTGCAAGAAACACTGGCTGACCTGCCCGTGACGATTGAATTTGACCAGGCGCACAACCTGTGGGCAACGCTCAAAGGCATATCCGAGCGGGAACTGCTGATCGGTGGGCACATGGACTCGGTGCCGAACGGTGGCTGGCTGGACGGCTGCCTGAATGTGATGGCGGGCGTGGAAGTGCTGCGGCGGATCGCCAGCGAGGGCACGCCACCCGTGACCGTGCGGCTGGTGGACTGGGCGGACGAGGAAGGCGCGCGCTTTGGGCGCAGCCTGTTTGGGTCGAGCGCGGCGTCGGGAACCATGAACCCGGACGATTTGCGGAATCTGGTCGATAAAGACGGAATTAAGCTGACCGACGCAATCGGCAAGTTCGGCGTTGACCTCGACCACGCGAAGGAAGCGGGCGCGCAGTTGAAGAACGCCGCCGCTTATCTGGAACTCCACATCGAGCAGGGTCCCGTGCTGGAAAGCATGGGCTTGCCGCTGGGCGTGGTGCTGGGCACGTATGGGGTGGAACGGCACGCCATCCGGTTTATGGGACAATCCGCCCACGCAGGATCAACACCGATGGACAAGCGGCGCGATGCTTTAGGGGCAGCAGCAAAGCTGGCACTGGAAATCCGCGAAATCGGCAAGCGCAACGGTGGCGTCTGCACCGTCGGCAGCGTGGTCACCAAGCCAGGAATTGTGACGGCGGTGGTCGGTCAGTGCGACATCACGCTCGACCAGCGCCACCTGAACGCCGAAGGGCTGGCGACCATGCTGCGGGAAGCAAAAGAAGCCAGCGAACGCTTCGCCAAAGAAGAAAATGTAAGCGTGGAGTGGAAGAAAATCTGGGAAATTCACCCGATTCTTTTCCACCCAGATTTAATTGAACTGGCAGACGAAGCGATCCTTGAGGTGAGCGGCACGTCACATCGGTTGCCTAGCGGACCACTGCACGATGCCGCCGAAGTCGCGCGGGCAGGCGTGCCAACCATCATGCTGTTCGTGCAGAGCCTGCGTGGGCTTTCGCACGCCAAAGAGGAAGACACCAAAGAAGAACATATCGCCATGTCGGTCGAGGCACTGGACAGGCTGGCGACGAAAACGATGCAGTGGATTGTAGCGAAAAATGCCTGATGCTTGACCTGCTGGATTACCGACGCCGGGTGAACGATCTCTATCATGCTGTACGAGAGCTGGGAACCGATCATCCCAGCGCATATGAACAGTTTCGAAGGGTGCGGAATGAATTGTTCGGCAGCCATGCGCAGTCGGCGCTGGACGAGGCGCAAAAAGCGGATTTTCGCGGGTTGAAATATGCGCCGTACAACCCAGCGTACCGCGTTGTTGCTTCGGTAGATTACGCTGTAGAACCCATTGAATACCGTTTCGATCTCGCGGATGACGGGCAGAGCGTTGTGCGCCAGTTTGGGCACGTGACGTTTGAGCTACCAACCGGACGTGGCACGCTGGGATTGTTCTGGATTACAGGATACGGCGGTGGCGTATTCCTCCCCTTCCGCGATGCAACCAATGGTAAGACCACCTACGGCGGCGGGCGCTACCTGTATGACACGATCAAGGGTGCTGACCTGGGTACAAGCGAGCGCGAACTCGTGCTGGACTTCAATTACGCTTACCATCCGTCCTGTTATTACAATCCGCGCTGGGTCTGCCCACTTGCGCCACCGCAGAATCGGCTGAGCTTTCCGGTTGAGGCGGGAGAACTGCTGACCGAGGAAATCGGTTAGTCGGATTCGCTAGCGGCGCTGCCCCAGCCGCCTCCTCCCGGCGTTTCGATAAGGATGCGGTCGCTGGGCTGTACCTGCCCTGTCCACTTACCGCCCAGTTCTAGCACCTCCTGACCGCGCAGGAGGCGGTTGCGCCCTTTCGCACCAGACACGCCGCCCTGCAAGCCGTAAGGCGCGTAAATGCGGCGCTCGCTGTTCAGCGTGACCTGCGCAGGCGCGAGCAACTCGTATTCACGGAGGATGCCCTCACCACCACGATGCTGCCCTGCCCCGCCTGACTCGCTGCGCAGGCGATACGCGTGGACACGCACAGGCAGCGCGTATTCGAGTGTTTCAATAGGCGTATTGCGGGTGTTCGTCATGTGACTGTGGCGACCACTGATGCCGTCACCCAGCGGGTTCGCGCCCTGTCCACCCGCGATTGTTTCATAGTAGACAAACGGAACTTGTCCAGAACCCGCACCACCGAGCGTAAAGTTGTTCATCGTCCCCTGGCTGGCAGCCGGAATACGATCCGGCAGTGCCTGTGCTAATGCGCCGAGCACCGTGTCAACCACGCGCTGCCCGGTTTCAGTATTGCCAACTGCGACTGCTGCTGGAAAGTCGGGATTGAGCAGGCTGTGCGGCAGCGTGGTGACGCTCACGGGATCAAAGCAGCCGTGATTGACTGGAAGATCGTCATCCGCGAGCAGGCGAACGCAGTACCACGTCGCTGAGCGAACAATTGCTTCGACCGCATTGAGATTGCCCGCGACCTGCGGCGCGCTGCCGGTGAAATCGACCGACATTTGCGAACCAGCAACAGTGACGGTGGCGCGGATGGGGATGCGATATTCGCGCTGCCCGTCGCTTTCGAGCGCATCTTCAAAGCTGTAAACACCGTCAGGAATAGCGGCGATCACGGCTTCGGTCATGCGGCGGGAGTAGTCGAGCAGCGCATCACTGTGCGTTTGAACGGTTTCCAGTCCGTGCGCTTCGACCAACGCCAGCAAACGCCGTTCGCCGACGCGCTGCGCGGCAAGCTGAGCTTCGATGTCCCCGAGGCGTTCTTCAGGAGCACGACTGTTGGCAGTGATCAGCCTGAGCAGCGCATCGCTGACTTTGCCCGCCTCGACCAGCTTGATGGGCGGCAGGATCAACCCTTCCTGATATAACTCGGTGCTGAGCGGCAGCGAACCAGGTGACATCCCGCCGACATCGGCATGGTGCGCGCGGCTGGCAACAAAAAACGCGACTTGAGCGCCAACGAACACAGGCGAGACCATCGTCACATCGGGCAGATGCGTCCCGCCAAAGTAAGGATCGTTGAGGACGATAACATCTCCCGGAGCGAATGTGTCAAAAGCGCGGACAGCGGCTTCAACCGAAGCGGGCATACTGCCAAGATGCACCGGAATATGCGCTGCCTGCGCGGTCATGCGCGCCTGTGCATCAAACACAGCACAGCTAAAGTCGAGGCGTTCACGGATGTTCGGGCTAAACGCCGCGCGTTGCAGAGTGACGCCCATTTCTTCAGCAACCGACTCAAACAGGCTGCGAAACACTGCGAGGCTGATAGCATCGACACTCATAAGTTTCCCTTTGTCGTCAGAATCAGGTTGCGGTAGGCATCCACCTTAACCGTCCAACCTTCAGGCACGTAAACGGTGCTGTCCAACTGGAAAATAAGCGCCGCACCCTCGAAGCCCGCGCCGGGGAGAAGCCGCTCACGCTCATACAGCACCACACCTCTTTTTTCGCCGAGATAGGCACTGGAACCATCATTCGGCTGAAGCGGTTCAGGCGTAAATTCCGGCTTGGCAACTGCGCCGACCGCCTGTAGGCGTAGGTTGACCAGTTCAACTGCGCGCCCCGGCAGCGCGTGCCCGTAAGCGCGCTCATGAGCAGCGTGGAAAGCGGATTCGACATCCTGTGTGAACGGGATAGTGAGTTCGTATGCTTGTCCGCGATAGCGCACGTCAAGTAGTGGGGTAAAAGTCATGTCTGATTCGAGAATTCCCTCACGGGCAAGATCAGCGCGCGCTTGCATGAGCAGTTCATCCAGCAGTGTGCCAGATACATCGGGTATGCCGAGCAGCGAACGGCTGTAGTCACGGGTGATGTCGGCAACCAGCAAGCCGAGCGCACAAAGTACGCCGGGATAACGTGGCACCAGCACGCGCGGGATGTCAAGGCGCGCGGCAACGTCACAGGCATGGAGCGGTCCCGCGCCGCCAAAGGCGACCAGCGTGAAACGGCGCGGATCATAGCCGCGCGCGATGGAAACCCGACGCACAGCACGGTCGATGTTGGCGTTCGCCAGTGCAATCACGCCATGCGCGGCGTCTTCAAGCGAAAGATGCATTTGGTCAGCGAGGGATTGAAGCGCCGACCGCGCAGCGTCCACGTCCAGCGCCATGCCACCGCCAAGAAAATGCTCAGCATCCAGCCGATCAAGAACAACGTTGGCATCGCTGATCGTGACCTGCGTGCCACCACGCCCATAGGCAATCGGTCCCGGATCAGCACCCGCGCTTTCAGGTCCGACACGAAGTGCTCCACCACTGTCGAGGCGGGCGATGGAGCCACCTCCCGCGCCCACCGTTTCAATATCGAGCAGGCGTAAACGGAGTGCCAGCCCGTCGATCTCGGCTTCGCTGCGGCGAACCTGTTCGCCGGGGCATAGTGCAACGTCGGTTGACGTGCCGCCGATGTCGAGCGTGATGATCTGATCGAAGCCCGCCTGCTTCGCCAGATGAAACGCGCCAATCACTCCGGCAGCAGGTCCGCTGAGGGCGGTGAGGATGGCGCGTTCGCGGGCGTGCGCGGCGCTGATGATGCCACCATCGGATTTCATGATGCGGAGCGCGTCCGGGCGAGGAAGTGCCGCTTCGAGGTGGCGGAAATAATGGCTGATGACCGGGCGCACATAAGCTTCGAGGGCGACGGTACTGGCGCGCTCGTATTCACGGAACTCCGGCAGAACTTCACAGGAGAGCGCAATCCGCGATTGATCGAACAAGCCGCGCTCAAGGATGCGGGTGCGCACTGCCTGCTCATGCATCGGATTAACGTAACTGTACAGGAAGCAAACGGCAACCGACTCGACGCCTGCCTGAACGATCCGATCCAGCACGCCATCCAGCGCGTTGAGGTCGAGCGGTGTGAGCACCGCGCCGGTGTGGTCGAGGCGTTCGGGGACTTCGTAGCAGTGGTCGCGCGGGATGAGCGGCGGCGGCAGCGTCGGATGAAGGGCATAAAGCACAGGACGGTTCTGCCGCCCGATGAACAGTAAATCGCGGAAGCCGCCCGTCGTGATCAGCGCAGCCTGTGCGCCTTTGCGTTCAAGGATGGCGTTGGTGGCAACCGTCGTGCCGTGAGCGATGCGAGAGAGCGCCTCTAAATCCGGGCTGACGGCGCGCAAGCCCGCCAGCATCGCCTGCGCGGGGTCGGCGGGGGTACTGAGTAGTTTGTGAATGTGAAGCTGACCATTTGCGCTCAGCACAAGGTCTGTAAAGGTGCCGCCGATGTCTACGCCGACGAACATAGGGGTTCCTGAGTGGGTGCGGGATAAAAATCAGGGCGAGTCCGAAACTCGCCCCTACAAAAACTCGTTCGTACAGAGAGTATAGCGCGTCAGGGGGTGGCTTCAATAAGCCACAACGCGAGATCGTTGGCATTCCAGAAGACGATTTGATCGCCGGAGGGGGAGACAGACCAATCACCATTGGCGACGAGAAACGACGAGTCGGTAAGGGCGCGGTCTTCCCCTGTGAGCAGATCATAGTGGTGGAGAGACTGAGTGGCGCTAGTCGGCTCATAAGGGATGTAAAAGATGCTGTCGGCATC
>Ga0081539_10007128_pt1 | contig 10324 bp, 9 predicted proteins | sample TabmetS4T2R2_FD_71023 | JGI IMG/M metagenome (GOLD analysis project Ga0081539, IMG submission 71023) | Tabebuia heterophylla rhizosphere microbial communities from the University of Puerto Rico - S4T2R2 | ecosystem: Host-associated > Plants > Roots > Rhizosphere ... | reverse complement strand
CGCTGCGCAGCGAGGTCGAGCAGGTCCGTCGGCAAGGCTGGGCAATCGCGCCGAACCAGGCGGTGATCGGGCTCAACGCGCTCGCGGCGCCGATCTTCGATGCGCTCGGCAGCTTCATCGGCGCGATCGCGATCGTCGACTCGATCCAGTTCATCCCCGAGGAACCGGCCGCGCGCCAGATCCGCGAGACCGTTGCGGCGGCGAAGAAAATCTCAACCACCATCGGCTTTCGCGGAAATTAAAAAGCATGGCCATTGATATGACGACGCGCGTCGGCGCGGTGACGTTGAAGAATCCGCTGATCGCGGCGGCCGCCGAGCACCTGATCGAGGAGGGGGGCGTGCGTCGCGCGCTGCGCACCGGCGCCGGTGCCGTGGTTGTGAAATCGGTCAATGAGCGCGAGGCCGCGAAGGACCAGCTGCAGCGCGCCGAATATGCGGTGCTGGACGAGCACTGGCGCCCCGTCCCGTGGAATGCAGCGGCGCCGATGAGCGCGACGGTCGCCACCCGGTCCGGGTTGACGCCGCAATCCTTCGACGCCTGGCTCGAGCAGACCGCGCGGCTCGACCGCGAAGCCGCAAAGTCGGACAGCTATGCGGTTGCGAGCGTGATCCTGTCCGACCTCGACGAAGCCTGCCGGATGGCAAAGCTGATCGAGCAGGCGGGCGTGCGCGTACTCGAATTCAATATCGGCACGCCCTATGCGAGCGTCACCACGCCGGGCAACGTCACCACCGAGTTCGATCCCGCGCGCGTCACTGTCATGGTCGGCACGATGCGCAAGGCGATCAACCTACCGCTCTGGATCAAGCTGACCGGGCAGAGCGAGCGCGTGCCGGAGCTCGCGCGTGCCGCGTTCGAGGCCGGCGCGGACTCGGTCGTGATGGCGGGGCGGCTGCTCGGCGTCATTCCGGACATCGAGACGTTTGAGCCCATGCTCGGCACGAGCCTGGGCATCGGTGGCTTCTGGAACCTGCCGATCACCTGCCACTGGCTCGCCGTATCACGCGCGGCGCTCGGTCCGGACAAGCCGCTGATCGGGATCAATGGCGCGCAGAGCGGGCTCGACATCGCGCGCATGATGCTCGCCGGCGCGAGCGCAGTCGCGATGGCTTCGCCCGTGATGCTGCGCGGCTTCGAGCTGCTCGAAAGCTCGCTGCAGGAATTTTCCGACTATCTGGCGCGAAAGAACCTGCGTGCCGCCGATCTCATCGGCCGCGCCGCGGACCGGCGCAAGACCTTTGCCGACATGCCGCTGCGCACGGACAATTGGCGCAATTACGTGCCGAAGAATTAGAGATGCGTCATTCCGGGGCGCGCCGAAGGCGCGAGCCCGGAATCCATAGCCGCAAGGCAACAGGATAGGGCCTAAGCGGTGCCCCAATCGACCGGCGGCGGTTATGGATTCCGGGCCCGGCGCTTCGCGCCGTCCCGGAATGACGTCACGCGACCTTCTTCTCTGCCGCCGGCAGATTCAACAACCCGGCCGCGTTGCGGCTGATCATGGTGCGGATGTCAGCCTCGGAGAACTGCAGGTCGAGCAGCTGCCGCACGATCTGGCGATAGCCTTCGATCGGCCGCGGCGAGCCGTTCAGGCCGAGATCCGAGCACAGCACGGTGTGATCGACGCCGGCGACCTCGATCAGGTGCGCGAGCTTGTCCGGGCCGTATTTGTGCGCCTTGCCCTCGACGAACATGCAGATCGAGTGCTCCATGTAGACGCCCATGCGCACCATCTGGCGGATGTCCTCGTCGGTGCAGCCGACGACGTAAGTCGGATGGTTCACCAGCATCTTCTTCACGCCGCGCTTCTTGGCTTCATCGAAGACGAGGTGCAGCTCGGAAGCCGGCAGGTGGCCGCCGGCCAAGATGATGTCGCCCTCGGCGATCAGATCGAGCACTTCCTTGGTCTCTTCCGACACGCGGCCGTTCGCGTCGAGCGCGCTCAACGGAATTGGATCGAGCATTTTCTTCGCGGTCTTCGGAAAGCTTTTCGCCTCGGTCGCGGCCTTCTCGATGTGGTTCGCGGCCGACAGCGTCGGCATCCACACGATCCTGGCGCCGATATTGATCGCGTGATTGACCGCGTGCGGATTGATGCCGCCGCTCGCATTGTTGAGCGCGATGCCGGAGAACAGCTTCACCCCGGTGTCGGGGAACAGCTTCTCCAGGATCATCGCGTGCGAGCAGCCGAGATAGAAGTGATCCTTGTAGAGCAGCGCCGCGAATTTGGCATTGGCGCAGTCCATCAGCGCTTCATGATGGTCGAGGATGCGCGGCATTGCGGCCGGGCCCGAATGGCAATGCAGGTCGATGGCACCGACGAGCAGGGCGGAGACTTCGGCATCGCGATTGTCGGTCGTGTTCGTGGCCATCAGCGACCTCCGTTCTGAGCCTTTTGTTTGCCGCATATCCTATTCGGAAAACCGGTATCCATCCCGGATCAAGTCCGGGACAGGCCTTTTCCGGGATATGCGCTAGTGCACACCGGGCATCGGATAGTCATCGGCGTTGAGCACCCAGCCCTTCTTCTCGGAAAAATCGACGCGCGGCGGACAGAAAATGTCAACCAGTTGATTGTTGCCGGGATTGACGGCGCGGGTGGTGTGGATCGCGGGCGGTGGGATCACGGCGATCGACGGCGTGCCGCAATGTTCGTGATCGTCCTCGCGCCACTGCATCATGTTCGGAATCCAGGGCCAGCGGATGTCGTGGATGAACGCGCCGTCGAGCGCGAGCGAGCATTGCTCGAAATCGTCATGATAGTGCGGCGACAGCTTGGTGATGTCGCGCGGCCCCTTTTTCGGATCGATGTAGTTCACCATGAAGGTGGTGCAGCGGAAGATGCGGCCGAAGCGTCCTTCCTCGGGCGGATAGTCGAGGCTATAGCTACGGATCTTGTAGCCATCCTTCGGCACCGGCCAGGCCTGGAACGGCGGGATGTTCGGGTGCGGCTTCTCGTAGGCTTTCGCGTTGGAGCACTTCGCCGCAAGATCCGTAGAACGCGTCGTGAGCATGCGCACCAGGCGGCCGCCGTTCGGCAGCGTGACGGTCGAGTCGCCCGGCGGCACGAAGGTGACGGTGTAGCCGCCGATCGACTTCTTCTCCGCACCGGCGGTGATCTCCGCGGTGGTCGACGCGTCGTGCAACAGCACGACATATTCGTCGACCTGTCCCTTGCGTGCGAAGCTCGCGCCCGGCTCGGCCTCGGTGTAGGCGATGATGAAATTCTGTCCGCGCGCGTACCAGGTGCGGCCGTTGGCGTCATCTTCCTGCGGGGCCGTCTCGTAGAACTTGGCGTATTCGGCGGCGGCGAACTCGGTCGCCGGCTTCGCGGCACTCTTTGCGGGCGCATTCAGCGCCGCGCGCGGATCGGATGAATCATACATCGACATGCGGTCCTCCCAGCTCTCGTATGAGTGCGCTGTCGTTCTGTTGATCGAAACGATAGCTCTTATTTTGAAGTCCCGGATAGCATGATGGCATTTCTCGGTCTATTGAATCATCGCAAAGCAGCTTCGCCACGCAAGCATGAGCGGACCGCTGTAGGGGAGAGAGATGATGCGCCCGAGATTCCGCGTGATCGCGTTCGCGTTGCTGGCGGTCTTTGCGCTGCCGCTCTGTCACGCTGAGGCACAGGACTGGCCGACGCGCCCGGTAACGCTCGTCGTGCCGTTCCCAGCTGGCGGCAATGCCGACGTGCTGGCGCGCGCGCTCGCGGCGGAACTCAGCGAAAAGCTCGGCCAGCAGTTCATCGTCGACAATCGCACCGGCGCGGGCGGCAACATCGGCGGGGCCGCGGTCGCGAAGGCGGCGCCGGATGGCTACACGCTGCTGTTCGGCACACCGGGGCCGATCGCCACCAACAAGCTGATGTACAAGAGCCTGCCCTATGATCCCGAGAAGGATCTGACGCCGGTCGTGCTGGTCGCGAAGTCGCCGCTGATCATCGTGGCGCATCCGTCGTTTCCCGCCAAGGATCTGAAGGAGCTGATCGCGCACGCCAAAGCCAATCCCGGCAAGGTCAATGCCGGCAATCCGGGCAATGGCACGCTCGGACACATCACCTCCGAGCTGCTGCAGCAGCATACCGGCACCAAGATGACGCATGTGCCGTATCGTGGCACGACGCCGCTCACCACCGACCTGCTCGGCGGCCAGATCGACATCGCGCTCGACTTCATGTCGACCTACATTCCGCTGGCGAGGGACGGCAAGGTGCGCGCGCTCGGCGTGACGTCGAGCACGCGCGTGGCGGAGCTGCCGGAGGTGATGACCGTGCAGGAAGCGGGCTTCGCCGGCTTCGAGGCCAGCGCCTGGTACGCGATCGTGGCGCCGACCGGCACGCCGGCGGATGCGATCCGCAAGATCAACGCCGTGACCAATGACTATCTGAAGAGCCCGAAGGGCAAGGCGCAGCTTGCGATCTTCGCAATGCAGGCCGCCGGCGGGACGCCGGACGATCTTGCGTCCTACATCAAGAGCGAGCTCGCCAAATGGGGTCCGATCGTCAAGGCGGCGAACATCTCAATGTGATGCGGTAATCTCGGCGTTGGCAAGCTGCAACGTGCCGTGGGCGATCGTGGCGGCGAAGGCGTCGTCATGGGTGATGAACAACACGCCGTGCCCGCAGGCGGTGAGATGCGCGATCGCCTCGGCAAGCGCCGTGCGGGTCATGGCGTCCTGACCGATCGTCGGTTCGTCGAGCATGATCCAGGGCAATGCGCCGGAGAGTGGCCAGAGCCAGCTCAGGCGTTTGCGTGCGGTAAGCGGCAGCTCGTAGAGATGCTGATCGACCGAGCCGGCGCCAAGGTGCGTGGCGAGCGCCGTCAGCGCGGTTTCGTCCGGCACTGCGATTTCCGGATGGCGCTCAAGCGCGCGGCGGCGCCGCGCCAGATCTTCGCCCAGCGTTGCGCCGCACCATTGGTGATCCGGGTTCTGCGTCGCAAACGCGAAAATGCGATTGCCGGTGCGCCACGGCGCGTAGGGCGCCCCGTCGAGCGTGATGCGGCCGGTCCGCGGCGCCAGTACGCCGGCGAGCAGCTTGAACAGCGTGGTCTTGCCGGCCCCGTTCGGTCCGCTCAGCCGATAGGCCCTGCCCGGCGTCAATGCGAGGCTCGCGTCCTGGAAGATCTCCGGCCCGGCCGCATAGCGGAACGAAAGGTTTTCGATCGCAATTGTTGGCGCGTTGACGGGTACGAGGCTGCGGGTCGCGGCGGCAAGGTCGCAGGCGAAGGCCGACGTGCCTTGCTGCTCACAGACCGACCAGCCAGGCAGCTGCTCGAGCCGATTATCGACCAGGACCGCCGCGATGTCGTTGCCGGCGAGAAAGCCGAGCGCGTCCTCGCGATTGCCCGGGTCGAGCTGCTCGAGCGCGGTATCGATCCCGATCACGGTGAAATCCGATGTCGCAAAGCAGTGCAACGCCAGCAGCACTTGCTCGCCGCCGGACAGCGTCGGCGGCTTTCGCGCTGCGAGGGCGGCGAAGTCGAGCGGCGCGAAGGCGCGTGCGGACGCCGGCGATCGGTAGACAGCGATCTCGTCGCTGACTGTATTCGAGAGGCCCGAAAGCGCCGCCTCGGCGTAGGGGCCAATGAAGAACGCATTGCCCGGCGCGAGCGCATTGAGTCGCACCGCCAGCGCCGCGCTGCGGCCGGAGAAGTTGGGACCGGAGATGAGCTCGCCCATTCAGCGCAGCCCGAGCACGATGATCAGACAGATGAGCGCGGCCCCCGACCAGAGCGCGTCCACATGTGCAAACCGCGGTGCCGTCGCGGCAAGCGCATGGTCGAGCCGCGCCAGCGTGCCTTCCGCGGGCCATTTGTCACGCGTGCGTCCGATCGCGATGGCAATGACAGTGAGCCAGACCGTCTGCACCAGCACCCAGCCGTTGCGCAGGTTCTGCGCCGAAAAACGTCGCGTGATCAGTCCGGCAACGATCAACGCGGTGCGGGCGCGATCGATTGCATGCAGGATTGTCTCGATCAGAGAGAGGGTCAAAACGAGCGCCTTCTTGGCGAGCGCAGGGGCGGTGAGCGCGCGCACGAAGGCAAGCGAGGTCCAATCGGAGAAGCGCAGGAACAAGGCCTGAATCGCGAACGCGATCAGGAACAGCCGGGCGCACACAAGCGCGACATAGGCCGTTGCGGCGGCGCGCGAACCTTCCACCCCGGCAGCGATCTCGTGCGGCGCACGGCCGACAATGCCGATCCACACCAGTGCCATGAAGGCGGCGAGCGGCGCCACGATGCCAAGCGACCAGAGCAGCGCAGAAGTGAGGTTGCGCCGGCTCGCGAGCGCGAAAGCGAGCAGCACGGCGAGGACGATCGCCAAGCTTGTCAGATCGCGCGCCAGGCCGGTCGCTGCGATCAGGAGCACGCCGAAGAGGATCGCGCCGTTCGGCGTCATCGCGTCAGGTGGGCGAGGGCTGCGGCAGGCGCAGCATCGAGATGAATTCGCGCGGCGTCGCCCGATAGAGCAGGGCGGCAAGCAGCACCTGCAGGGTCTTGTCGACCGGCTCGGTGGTGAGCCCCGCGAGCAGCGCGGAATTCAAGAGCTGCTGGCCGGCCTTGAGAAAGAACGCAACCACGAAGGCGCTGCCGCTCCCGGTCACGCCGCCGAACAAGTAGACCACGACCGGCGCCGAGACGATCGCCGAGGCGATGCCGGTGATGACGCCGTAGAGAATGACCTTGCCGAAGAAGCGCAGCGGCTCCAGCGGCCGCGCGCGGAACGTGTCGGTCGCGCGCCCCGTCAGCAGCGCCGAGACCAGGACGATCGCCAGCACGGTGAACACGAACCAGGGCAGGAACGGGTTGAGCAGCAGTCCCGTCAGAATGATGCCGATCACGCCAGCCATGAAGGCGCAGCAGATCGCCGCCAGGCGGTCCGGAAAGATCAGCAGTGCGCACAGGATCGTTCCGATCGAATCAAGATAGATCGGCAGCTTCACCAGATAGACGACATTGCCGATCGCGAAATTGAGCGCTGCGCACAGCGCGATCGCCACCAGACGCGGCGTCGTAAACATGCCTTAGATCCCCAACCGGCATTCCAATTAGACCAAGATGTCTTGGATCTAACAAGAGAATTCGGGCTGCTTGACATCGCGGAACACGCACGGAACAACCGCGCGGGTGTCCCGATTGCGAAGTTCGCTGGCAAGCTTGCTGCGAACTTGAACGAACTTCGGGTTCGGGGCACGAGGGGACATTGCCATGCCTCGATTCGTGCCCAGAATTCGTGCGCTTGCCGTGGCGCTGCTGCTCGCGTTCACGACGCTTGGGCACGCGCAGCAGCAGGCCCCGCTGGTCGGCATTGAGCCGGTCCGCGCTGCCCTCGACCAGATCGAGGCGACGTCGCGACGCGGCGGAAGTGTCCGCGCGTTCATGGAGCTGACCCAGTCGCTCAGCCCGCTGCGTGACAGCCTGCGTGACAAGCTCACCGATCTCGAGCCGCGCCTGGCGGATCTCGACGCGCGGCTGAAGAGCCTCGGGCCCCCGCCCGCTGCCAACGCGCCGCCGGAAGATGCCGCGATCGCGGCCGAGCGCGCCCGCATCATGCAGCAGCGCGGCGAAGTCGACGCCGCCATCAAGCAGGTGCAAGAGCTGCAGACGCGCGCCGACCAGCTCGCCGCACGCCTGTCGGAGCGGCGCCGCGCCGCCTATTCGGAAACGCTGTTCCGGCGATCCGCGAATGTGCTCGATCCGCATTTCTGGGCGCAAGTCGCCAAGTCCCTGCCGGATGAGGTGGAGCGCCTCGGCAACTTCGCGCGCGACATCGCGACCTATGCGCGCGAGAAGGGCGGGACCGCCCGCCTGGCATCCGCGAGTCTCGTACTCTTGGGGCTGATGGTCCTGGTGATTGCGCTCGCGCGCTGGTGGCGCCGGGTCGCGCTGATCGGACGCGTCGGCACGCGTTACGGCAAGGCGGTCGCGGCGGTGCTCGTCTTCGTGCGGTCGGCGCTGGCGCTGCCGCTCACCGTCCTCATTGTGGTCGTGGTGCTCGATCAGTTCCAGCTTGCCGCGCCTGAGCTCGTCCGTGCGCTCACCGGTTTGCTGTACGGCACGGGCGTCGCGGCGCTGGCGCGCGCGACGGCCCTCAGCGTGCTCGCACCGGACGATCCGCAACGGCGGCTGCTCGATCGCGCCGACGCGACCGCGCAATGGCAGGCGTCGCATCTGATCTGGGGTGGGCGGGTGGTCGGCATCGCCATCGCGCTGCGCGCGCTGCACAGTGCGATTGCGGCGCCGGCACCGATCGAGACAGCACTACGCATGCTGTTCGCGTTCGCGATCGCGGCGCTGCTGCTACATCTGCTGATCGGCCGCCGCGAGGCCGAGGACGAGGCGCAGCAGGCGCAGCGAGTCCCCGGCGTGCGGCTGCTGGCATGGCTGATGATCGGCGCGATCGCGGTCTCGCTGCTCGCCGGTTATGTCAGCTTTGCGGCGTTCCTCGCCGGACGCCTCGTGTTCACCATCACGCTGATCGGCATTCTTTATCTCCTGCTGATCGTGACTGACGCCGTGATCGCCCGCACGATGTCGGCGCAGACCACAGGTGGGCGCGTGCTCGCGCGGCAGCTCGGGATCGAGCCACGGCGGCTCGACCTGTTCGGCCGCATCGCCTCCGGGATTGTGCGCGCGCTGTTCGTGCTGATCGTCATCGCGCTCGCACTCGGCCGCTGGGAGATCGCCGCCTCCGACCTGTTCGATGCACTGCGCGGCGTCGCGCTCGGCATCCGCATCGGCGATTTCACGATTTCGTTCGGCGCACTGTTCGGCTCGATCGCGCTATTCCTGATCATCGCAGGGCTCACCAAGCTGATCCAGCGCTGGCTCGAAAGCGAGGTGATGCCGCACACCGCAATCGAGCCCAGCCTGCAGCTCTCGATCGTGACGATCCTGGGTTATGTCGGATTCATCGTCGCGATCGTCATCGCGCTGTCCGAGATCGGCATCGATCCGCAGAAGATCGCGCTGGTCGCCGGCGCGCTCTCGGTCGGCATCGGCTTCGGGCTGCAATCGATCGTCTCGAACTTCGTGTCCGGGCTGATCCTGCTCGCCGAACGGCCGATCCGCGTCGGCGATCAGATCGTGGTCAAGAGCGAGGAAGGCTTCGTGCGCCGCATCAGCGTGCGCGCGACCGAGATCGAGACGTTCGAGCGGGCGAGCGTGATCATTCCGAATTCCGAGCTGATCACTGGCGTCGTAAAGAACTGGACCCACGCCAACACGCTCGGCCGGGTCAACATCAAGGTTGCGGCTTCCTACGCGTCCGATCCGGACCAGGTCATGGCGATCCTGCTCTCCTGCATCACCCAGCATCCAGAAGTGCTGAAGCAGCCCGAGCCCGCCATTCAGTTGAGCGAGTTCGGCGCGAGCGCGATGACGTTCGACATCTTCTGCATCGTGCCGAATTTGGCCGACCGCGGCCGCATCAAGAGCGACCTGCACATTGCGATCCTGCGCGAATTCCGTGCCGCCGGCATCGAGATGACGCCGCCGCAGGACGTGCGGCTGATCGGCAACGCGGCGGCGCCAAGTCCGAAAAGCTCCGGATAAGACGGGCGCAACTTCGCCTTATTCATCTTTCAGTTACCATTTCGGGGCGTTATCCAAAAGCTCGGGACTTCGTGGGGACGACGGGAATGACCGGTTCGCTGATCGCCGAATGCGTGCTGCGCATCGCGGCTGCGTTTGCGCTGCTCGGATTTTCCGGCTGCAGTAGCGACGCGCCGCTGCCTTCCGGGCAGCCAAGCTTTTATCGCAACCTCGCCGAGGGCGGCGAGCTCGATCCGGCGGCCGCGCAATCGATGATCTCCGGTTACCGCGCCAACAACGGGCTTGGCGGCGTCACGATCGATCCGGTGCTGATGAAGCTCGCCGAGGAGCAGACCCGCGCAATGGTTACGCGCGACAAGCTCGACCACAATGTCGGCAAGGCGTTCAACCGGCGCATCAACGGCTACGACGCCAAGGTTGCGGTGGAAAATGTTTCGGCCGGCTACCACACCTTGGCGGAAGCGTTCTCGGGGTGGCGCGATTCGCCGCCACATCGCGCCAACATGCTCAAGACCGGCGTCACCCGCATGGGCATCGCGGCAATCTATTCGCCGCGCTCCAAGTACAAGGTGTTCTGGACCCTGATCCTCGCCGCGCCGGACGACAAGCGCGGCTAGGGTATGATGAGTTAAGGTTCGTCATCGACACCGCGAACTCAGCGCGCTCCCCTCCCCCGTAGCCCGTCGAAGACGGGCGTAAACGCCCTGATGCTAGGGAGGGGTTGGGGGTGGGGGTCGTGCAATAGTACGCGACCGCAATCC
>Ga0081539_10007127_pt1 | contig 10324 bp, 7 predicted proteins | sample TabmetS4T2R2_FD_71023 | JGI IMG/M metagenome (GOLD analysis project Ga0081539, IMG submission 71023) | Tabebuia heterophylla rhizosphere microbial communities from the University of Puerto Rico - S4T2R2 | ecosystem: Host-associated > Plants > Roots > Rhizosphere ... | reverse complement strand
CACGCCGTTTCGTCGACGGGTTCATCGCCCTGTGCGAACAGCCTTTGCAGGTCGGCATCGCGCATCAGCAGCACATTGTCGAAGAAACGTGGCGGGAATATCCACGTCGAAATCGTCGGTGGGTCGTCGGCATTGATCGCCGTCCACAGTGCCGCCACCCGCAAGGTGACTGGCTCGTAACCGGGGCGGCTTGCTGTCAGCGTATCCCCGACCTGTATACCCATCGAATACAGCAGCGTTTCCGGCATCAGCACCGGGATCGCGCCATCGTCGTCCACTTCAGCTTCACCCCATTCGCCCGAAACGATCTTCATCTGCGCGTCAGCCCCTTCCAGCGACGAGAGCTTGAGCGCGCCCAAATTCCCCACGCCTTCCAGCGTCACGTTCCACGAGCCGCCGCTGGCGTAGCTGACTGCCCGCTTCAGTGGCAGCCCCAGTCCTTGCGTAAAGTTCGTGTCGATAGCAGCAGTCGCGCTGTTCACGTCGGCGGTGGTGATGTTGCCGTTCCAGCTTCCCAAGTAGCGGAAGCGAAAGGCGTAGGGCGGCGTGCCCAGGTGCGAGGTCAGCAGGTCGGTATTCACGGCATCGACGTACAGCGTCAGGCTCAGTGCCAGCGTCGTTGCCGCCGAAAGCCCCACCAGCGTCCAGAATACCAGGACGCTGTGCTGTCGTAGGCGTTCCAGCGCGAATGTGAAACGGTCAAAAAACTGAAGCATGAGCTACTCAATTCAGAGTGACAGCCCCGCACTCAGCAGCGCGGGGCTGAAAAATAAATCGGGTGACTAAACCTGTGCTTACTCCGACTCTGGGAAGAAACTTGCCACCGTCGGATCAACCATCGCCGCGCAGTTGCGAACACCTTCCGGGATGCCGAATCTTCGTCCGCCCCCTGCGCCGCTCGATTCTTCCGGCGGCAGTTGGGCAACGCACTCCTGGAAGCTGGTCGCATAAAGCTGCGCGTCTGCAAGGTCGGCATTCAAATCGCCATCGCGCAGCACGTAGTTGTCGAAGGCGCGGTTCAGCCAGTATTGGATGATGAAGTCACTGATCGCGCTGATCCCACTCGCGGCGGGGAAAACCAGCGTGTTTGGGCTGCTCAGGAGTTGCGCGTAGCTCTGGTAAAAGCTGCTGTTCGCCCCCGCGCTCGCCTGAAACGCCGGATCGGTGATCTTCGACATCCGCGCAGGCATCGCCCCGAAAACATCGACGTGATCAGCGATGTATCTTAGCCAGCGGTAGCACGGGTCTGGGTTGAGAGACGTGGCGCTGATGTAGCCTGTGCCGATGTTGTAGCTCGCGCCCGTGTAGGTTCCGGTGGGATAGGAGACAAGCCGCACCGGGTTGTCTCCTTCGCGTTCTTCCTCAATGAAGCGCCGCAGCCCGCCAAGGCTGTCGGTCGTGATCGCATCCGGCTCTCCTTCTGCCGAAATGGTGACCATGCGGAAACCACCGCCTGTGCTCGCCAGTTCTGTGTAATCCATATAGCCGTCTTTCGCCAGGTCAAGCACCTGCTGGATCGCGTCAACTGTTGCCGGGTCAGTGAAGTTGAAGGTCGGCGGAGTCGTGCGGTAGTCAATCGGCACGCCGCCATAGGCGGCGATCAGCATCATCAACGATTCGCCATTCAGGTCGCGCGGCACAAACGGTGTGTCGCCCAGGTAGCTCTGAAGCTGGTGCAGCGCATCGACGAACTCCTGCTGCGTCCAGCCGTTATCGGGTGTCGGCACGCCCGCCTGCTGGAAAATATTGGCATTGTAGCTCATCGTCTGCGGCTGGATCGTCAGCGGGTACGCCCAGGTGAGGTTGTCCTTCTGAAGCTGTGGCATCAAGCCGCCCACCACGTCGTTCGGGTCGAAGTTGGGGTCTGCATCCAGGAACGGGTCAAGGTTGATAACTTTCGTGCTGTCCAAGCTCGGCACGACGTTAGAAGTCAGGTAGAAGCAGTCGTCGCGCTCCGAAAAAGTATCGACATCGCCAAAATCGGTATCGAGTGTGACCGCGCCAACATCCGGGTCGCTGGCGGCGAAGTCAGCCGCCAATTGCTGCCATTCTTCCAAATTCGGGAACGGCTGCGCGAACGACTGAATGCCGAATTTCAGTTCGACCTCGCCCGGTTGCAGCACCAGCGGCGGGGGTGGTGTAGCGACGGCGATGCTTACGGTCGCGCGGCGGTCGGTAGCAGTTTGCAGGTCAGCCGCCGCCTGCTGCTCAGCTTCGAGCAAAGCGGTATTCGCGTCCACATTGTTCTGCGACATGTTGTCCAGCGCCATGCGAATGTATGGGTTGTACCCCTGGTCGACGGTTGTCAGCGCCGTCGGCAGCATTTGCATTAGCGCCGCCTGTGCTTCGGGCGAATTTCCGCCGCCAATTGCCATAATAGCTCCACCACCTCCAGCCACACTTAGCTCACCCTCGTCGCTCGTCTGGCTAGCGGACTGAGCCGCCTGTGCCGCGGCAAGACTCTGGCGCGCCGGGAACCCGTTGAAAGGGCTGCTTGCGTATTCCTGGTTGCTGCTCAGGTACTTGGCGAGCGCATACGCTAGTTCCGGCTGCTGCGTGCCGCTGCTGATGGCAAGGGCGTTCAGGCTTAGTGCGGCGCTGCCACCCGGCAGAGGTACGGCGGCGGGAGGTGGTTGATTCGGTATCTTGAAGCTCAACCCAAAGCTCCCCATCAGGCGCATCGGCGTCTCACTGGTTGCAACCGTCACGCCGGATGACGAACTCATTTCCTCCTCGAATGCTGCCCACTCGGTCAACAGCGCTTCAAGCGCAGGGTCGGCGAAGCGCGGATTGCCGCTTTCGTCATGGAAATTCTGCCCATACAGCGCGCGCAGCAGCGCGGCGGTGCTGCCAAAACTTGAAAATCCGGCGGCGGATACCTCACCATTTGCGTCGTATTGGGTCAGTTCGCGCGCGGCGTTCAGCAGGTCGCTCAGCGTCCAGCTTGCGTCTGGGTAGGTCAAGCCTGCTTCATCGAAGGCGGCGGGGTCGTAAATCAGCATCGTTGCGTCGAGCGATATCGGCAGCGCCCACACGCCGTTATCCCACTGCACCGAGTTCCACGCGGCGGGGAAGTAATCCTCGGCATTAAGCGAAGCATCGGCACTTGTCAGCGGGCTGATGTCGAGAAAATATCCGGCGCGCGTTGCGAAGAGCGAAAGTTGCTCCTGCGAGACAGCCAGCACATCGGCAGCAGCGGCATACTCCGCAATATTATCGAGGTATTCGTTGATGTCGTCGCTGCTTGAATTGAGGAAGGGCGGGTCGACGTAGTTGACGTAAACCTGCACGCTATTCGCTGCCTCAAAATCGTCGAAGATGCTTTCGTCGAAGTTGTTCTTCAAAAATGAGGATATGGCGATAGAAATGGTGGGCTGTTCTTGCGCCGCCAGCGACGCAAACGGTAAGAGCAGCAGGATGAATGTTGCCAGCAAAAGTCCTTTTCTTGGCAGCTTAAGCATAGAATCCCTCTCCTTTGGAATTTGTGTGTGCCAGGGTCATCGTCGCACCGGCAGGTTGCAGCACGGTTGCATCGTGATTACGATTCCGTAATCGCTTCTACGCGCCGAAAACAAAACGAGTGATGAGTCAAAAGCTCATCACTCGTCACTTCGTTTTTACTCGGTACTTCTTTAGCACCCGGCGTCGCCGCGCTCCCACTCGAACACGTAGCCGCTCGGCGCGCTCAGTTGGAAGCTGCCGTCCGCAAGCTGGCTGAGCGTATAGCCATTTGCAGAAGCGAGAGTTTCCACACCCTGCACGGTGTCAATCTGTGCGGCGGTGGCTTCCACGACCTTCGTGTTGTTCAAATCCCACACTTCGATGCGCTCGAACGTGCTGGTATCGTCCGCATGTTCCGTGAACACGCAGTAAACGGCGGCAGGAGCATCAATCTGCCAGTTATTCACTCGTCCGTCCGTGATCAGCGGTACAGCATCATCTTCATCAGCATGAATGACACCGACGCCGATCACCGTGAGTACCACGACCATGAACAAGAGTTTTGCGAAACGCATGTCTTTCCTCCATCATTCCAATCGATATTTAAAGGATAGAGGAGGGGCGTTTCGGTACGGTTTCGGGCAGGTTACAGGGCAGTAACTAACTTACGAGGCGGTAGCCCAGGCTGGGGACGGTCATGATCAAGGTTGGGTTGCTCGGCTCAAGCTCGACCTTTTCGCGCAGGCGGCGGATATGCACGTTGACCGCGCGTTCGCTGTCCACGTCGGCATCGTAGCCCCACACCGCATCGAGGATTTGCGTGCGGCTCAGGGCTTGGTTCGGGTGCTGCGCCAGGTACACTAGCAACCGGAACTCGGTCGGCGTTAGCAGGATCAACTGGTTATTGCGCCACACCTGTCCACGCCCCCGGTCAATCACCAGATCGCCCGCGTGCAGCAGGTCGGCATCGGCGCTGGAAAGCTCTCCATACGCGCGCCGAAGCTGCGCCCGCACCCGCGAGAGCAATTCGCGCAGGCTGTACGGCTTGGTCACGTAGTCGTCCGCGCCCATTTCCAGTCCAAGTACCTTATCGGTCTCGTCGCGCTGTACCGTCAGCATCAAAATCGGTTGGCGCAGCCCAAGCTGGCGCATCTGGCGGCAGAAGTCGAACCCCGAACCATCGGGTAAGCGCACATCGAGGATAATCAGGTGAGGATTCTGTTCGCGGGCGTAGCGTATGCCTTCCGCACCGGACGCTTTCCACGTCACCGGGTAGCCACCGTCGCGTGTCAGCCCGTCTTGCAGGCTGCGCGCCACTGCCGGGTCGTCTTCGATGAGGAGGATGTTCGTATTCACAGTGCGGTGCTCACGGCTGCGCTAAGCTCCAGCGGGCACACGGAGCGCAAAATGGGTCCCGCTTCCTGCTTTAGACTGGACGCTGACCTGACCGTGATGCCCTTCGACAATTGCTTTCAGGATGGCTAAGCCCAAACCGCTTCCGGGGTAGGCAGCCGCGTTGCGCCCGCGATGAAACCGGTTGAAGATTTGCGGCAGGTCTTCGTCTGAGATACCAATGCCGGTGTCATTCACCCAAAGCACGGCATGGTCCCCGTCACGGCGCACGCCCAGCGTGATCGTGCCGTTTTCCGGCGTGAACTTGATCGCGTTGTCCAGCAGGTTGCCGAGCGCGTGGCGGAACTGGGTTTCATCAATGCGCGCCTTAATCGGGCGCTGGGGTGTTTCGATGTTGAACGCAATTCCGGCTTGCTCCGCGCGTGAAGCGAACTGTTCGCTCAGTTCTTCCACAAGTGCCACTAAATCGATCACGCTGTAGCGTTGTTCAACCGCGTGGGCTTCCAGCCGGGAAAGGTCGAGCAGGTCGTTGGTCAGGGCTTCCAGCCGCCGCAACTGTACCAGCGCCCGCTGCGTGAACATGAGGCGGTTCGCCGCGTTTGGTTCGCTGGCGGCAAGTTCAAGGTCGGCGTAAACAGCGGTCAGCGGCGTGTGAATTTGGTGTGCGGCGTCGGCAACGAAGCGCCGCAGTGCCGAAACCGTTGCCTCGACGCGCTGCGCCATTTCGTCAAACGACTGAGCCAGCACGCCGAACTCGTCGCCACGCTTCATCTGTACGCGGGTCGAAAGTTGCCCGTTCGCCATTTTTTCGGTGGCGTTGCTCAGTAGTAGCAGTGGCGCGGAGATTGAGCGGCTGACAAACCAGCCCGCGCCAGCTGCTAACACAACTGCCACTGCGCCCGCGCCGATGAGCGCTCGCAGCACGCCCTCGATGATTTCCGTGCCATATGCCGGACCGTTTGAGACTTCGACTGTGCCAAGCACGTTGTTGTTGCTGTCGTGCATGGTGAAGAGAGCCATCTGACCCGAATACGAATAGCTCATGCCTGACGCCATAGCGATATTCTGCCGCAATCCCACGCCATAGGGGGAGCCTGCCAGCGCCACCGTGAAGCGATCCACCATTCCTTCCGCTGGAACTGATACTCTCGTTTGTTCGACAAGTGCAGGGATTCCCTGCTCGAATTCTCCGTCCGCGCTCCTAATCCAGAAGCGCGTGTCGCCGGTATCTGAAGCCTGAGGAACGAGTTGGAGCGCCTGTTCGTCGTCACTCATCTCGATAACGCCAGAGGCGAGTGGGGCGCTTTCGAGCGTGTTCATCCCCCCTGCCGCTGCAAATGGAGTCTGCCCGTACATCATCGTGATGATTTGCTTATCCCAGGGATTGCCAGAGTCAGCGAGCACATTGTTATTCGCGTCGAACAGGCGGATGCGTGCCTGCGAAATAAATGAGAGCGTTGTCACTTGGGCGTTGATGTCTTCTTTGGGCTGCTCATCTTCCACCATGCTGCCGACGATGTCGCCAACCACCCGCGCGTTGCTCATCAGGGTGTCATATTCGCGCAGGGCGTAGTAGCCACGCAATGAAGTCAGTAAGACTGTGCCAAGCGCCAGCGTTGCCAGCAGTGCAATTGCCGCATAGCTCAACGGCAGCCGCCAACGGATCGACTTCGGGATCATAAAATGTGCCTTCGGCTCAAAAAATTGTCTACTTATATCATAGCGCAGCACTCTGTAAATGTGACGGGTGCGGATTGCGGTGCGGTTTCAACGTGATTACAGTTCCGTAACCTCTTCCCGTGAATGTGGCAGAATCAAAAAAGGGGCAGCTTTCCCGTCACCCCGTTTTTCGGCTTCATCATTTGAGAGACTATTCGCCGCCCGGTGCAACAGGCTCGACAAAGAAGATGCTGCCGCTGCTTGCTGCTGTCCATGCCTGAATCCCGCCGTACTCGACCTGCCACCAGGTGATGCCATCATTACATTCGGGTCCGGCTATCACAGTGAATGTTGCGCCTGCGGGAATCTGACCCAGCAACCGCCCATCACGAGCAGGTGCTTCGCGCAGGTTGTTGGGCGAGCCGAATACGCGCCCTTCGCCGCCAATTTCAAGCTCCGGTGCGCTGTCTGTCTCGCAGGCATTCACCGGAATGAGTGCCAGCGGCTCAACATCGCCTTCGGCTTGAAAACGCCAGCGTGCACCGCCCCAGAAGATACCACGCGCACGATCTTCGGCGGGCAGTGCCACCTGGGACTGGGAGAGGAGAACACCATTCTGCCAGAGTGTAACGACATGCGCGTGATCATCCAAAATAGCAAGTAGATTGCCATCAGGCGGGGGCGCAATCCACTGCCACGCCATCAAGCTCTCAGGAGCGGAGGCATCAATCTCGAACTCACCGCCGCGCGCTTGCACCGTAGCAGTTCCGTCTTCGTTGAAGCGAAAGCTTGCAGCAGGCGTATCACTCACTTCCGGCAGCAGTTCGAGCGTTCCAATGAAATGAACCCCTTCGCCAGTTTGTGGGTCGAATACGCCGTACTCGTTGTTCCCGTAATAGGTGGCAAGTTGGACGCGCCCATCATATTCCAACGTGAACATGAAAATTGGCGTTGTATCTGCCAACGGCGGCAGCGCAAAGGGGGTGTACACTGTGCCTTCGATGCCGAAAGGATAGGCAACACGCGGAAATTCTTCATTGGCTGGCTGGTATGTGCGCGTAATGATCGTGTCGTCCGTTACAAGCACTTCCGGCGGATCGCCAGTAAATTCACCGGGTGGCAGGCTGCGCGCCAGCACACTCGTCTGCCCCGTCGAGACATCATAGAGTACCAGCGAAGCCCCACGATTCTCGTCAGGGATAAGCTGCTCAGTCCAGATCAGCATCGTGCCATCGGGCGACCAAACCGGGTCTGAGCGGATGATGGCGTTGTTATTAGCTGGTGTCCCATCCTCGTAAAAACGGGCGTCGGCTGGCTGACTGGCAATTACCTGATCCGTCCCAGTCTCCAAATCGAAAACGTGAATGTTGCCCGGCAGTCGTCCGCCGCCAAACCCCCCAGTGCGCTCGATAGCGTCGTAAGTGATTTGATCCCAAACCACTGCCGCTATACGGTTTTCATGTGGTGAGGGCACAAGGCGAAATTGAGCGTTTGGCAGCACAAGCGGTTGAAAACTCTCTTCCGAAATGTTCCATGCCCACACTTGATCGCGCCCCTGAATCAGCAAAGGACGCTGCTCATCCTGCGTGACATCCTGTGCATGAAGCTGGAGCGAGGCACTGAACAGCCCAACCACGACGAGCGTAAAAAGCAACTGGCGCAGCCGCATAGACACCCTCCCGATGATCATGAGCTATTCAGGGAATTTGCTTGTGTTCTTGATAGTTGTAACACAGGAAGGCAGCGGGAAGATTATCTCGTATCCGACGGACGACCATCGCTTACCGTACCGAAGATCACTCGTTGCCCTACTTATTGTACTGCGTTGGCTGTAGCGCATCGCGCAAGCCATCGCCGAGGAAGTTGAAGCCGAGCACTGTCAGCATGATCGTCAAGCCGGGGAAGACGCCGTACCACCATGAAGTGGTGATATAGGTGCGGCTGGCATCGACCATCGTGCCCCAGCTAGGGACCGGAATCTGGATGCCCAAGCCGAGGAAACTGAGGATCGACTCGCTTAGAATCACACCTGCCACGCCGAGCGACGCCAGTACGATCATCGGCGCGATGGCGTTAGGCAGCACGTGCCGTAGAATCATGTGCGTCGTAGACGCGCCGAGCGAACGGGCGGCGATCACATAGTCGAGTTCCTTGATCGCCATCACCTGGCTCCGCATCATGCGTGCATCACCGGGCCACGAAATCAAGCCAAGCGCCAGAAAAATGCTGACCGGTCCCGGCTCGAAAATCGTCACCCAGACGATCAGGAACATCAAGCCGGGGATGGCAAAAAAAATATCGGTGATACGCATAATTACGTCGTCAATCCAGCCGCCGTACCAGCCCGCGATTGCGCCGACGGTGATCCCAATCGTGATCGCCACACCCTGGGCGATCAGCCCAATCACGAGCGAAATCCGCGCGCCGTAGAGCAGTCGGCTGAGCAAGTCACGCCCAAGTTCATCCGTACCGAGCGAAAAATTCGTACTTGGCGCTTCGAGGCGGTTGGTGTAATGCGGCTCAACTGGGTCGTAAGGCGCAAGCACGTCCGCAAAAATCGCGCCGAGCGCCATCAACACCACGATGATCAGCCCCAGTAGGGCAATGCGGTTGCGGCGGAAGGCGCGCCAGAAACGGGTGCGGTTCGACGTGCGTTTCTGAATCGAAACTGGCGCAGGGACAGATGAAGTCGGTTCTACAGTTGTCGCCATGCCCACCCTTTAACTATAGCGAATACGCGGGTTAATCACCGCATAAAGAAGATCAGTCAGCAGATTGATGAGGATGAACAAGAACGAGCCGAAGATCAGAATGCCGAGGATGACAGGCGTGTCGCGGCGTTCGATTGCCGGGACGACCGCGCGCCCCAAGCCGGGCCAGTTGAAGATCGTCTCGGTGACGACCGAACCGCCGAGCAGGTATCCGATATCCAGCCCAACCACTGTGATGATCGGCACAAGTGCATTGCGAAGCTGGTGGCGCAGCAGCACAATGCGCGGCGCGATGCCTTTTGAATGTGCGGTGACAATATAATCCTGCCCTTTGACTTCCAACATCGCCGCGCGAGTGACGCGCGCAAGCGTCGCCGATAGATTCGTGCCGAGCACGAGTGAGGGCAGCACGAGGTGAATCAGGCTTCCGTCTTCGTAACCTGCGACTGGAAAGAGGGCGATGCCATATTTACTTTGCGTGAGGAACAACTGCGCCAGCAGCGCCGTCCAGAAAATCGGTACTGAGACGCCGATTAGCGAAATCACCATGAGTGCATGGTCGACCCATGTGTATTGTTTTTGCGCGGCAATTATGCCTGCCGGAATGCCAATACATACGCCGACCAGCAGCCCGCCGAACATCAACTGCAAGGTGCGCGGGAAACGGTAGGCGATAATATCCGAAACATTTTCTTCGAGGACAAACGAGCGCCCCAGGTCGCCGCGCAGCACCTGCCCAAGATATTCGGTATAGCGCACGAGAAACGGCTTGTTCAGCCCCAGTTCCTCTCGGATACCCTCAACCACCGCCGGGTCGAGGCGGCGATATTGCTCGCCCAGCACGGCGCGCAGTGGGTCGCTGGGCATGAGATAAGCGAGGATGTACAGGGCGGTCAAAATGCCAATCAAGGTAGGGATGATTTGTAACGCGCGGCGCAAAATGTATTTTGCCAAAACTGTATTCCACCATTAAGTTGCAAAAGCCCAGGAGGGCAACAGGGAAGCATTGCGGAGCTAGCAGACTCGCTCCGCAATGCTTATAACAAGTTTTGCTGGCTGGATTACGCGCCTGCGTTAATGGTCACATCCGCCAGCCGAGCCGTGTAAGTGCCGCCAGCGCCAGGATTGAAGTTTTCAATGTACGGTTTTTGCAGCCAGCC
>Ga0081539_10007126_pt1 | contig 10325 bp, 10 predicted proteins | sample TabmetS4T2R2_FD_71023 | JGI IMG/M metagenome (GOLD analysis project Ga0081539, IMG submission 71023) | Tabebuia heterophylla rhizosphere microbial communities from the University of Puerto Rico - S4T2R2 | ecosystem: Host-associated > Plants > Roots > Rhizosphere ... | reverse complement strand
CTCCGGATCGATCGCACGTTCATACGCAAAAAGGCTGCCAGTCGGTCCACCCGGGTCGGTTGACGCGAGGCGCGCGGCCGTGGACTCTGCGCGGTCAGTATTATTACGGAACGTGCCTTTGGCAGACGGACTGAAAGTCCGGTTCTGGGGCGTGCGAGGATCCATCTCGTGCTCCGGAGCCGCATATGCCCGCTACGGCGGTAACACCTCCTGCCTCGAAGTGACCGGCGGCGGTCGCCGCCTCATTTTCGATGCGGGCACCGGCATCCGACCCTTGGGACTCGAACTCGCCAGGCAGCCGCTTGTCGACATCGACATCTATTTCACCCATACCCACCTCGACCACATTACCGGACTCACTTTTTTTTCACCGCTGTTCGGCCGGCACAATTCCGTGCGGCTATGGGCAGGCCATCTCGAACCGCCTTATCGCCTGAAGCAGGTAGTGAGCAAATTGATGCAAGCACCGCTCTATCCCGTGTCGATGGAGGCCTTTCAGGCGCAGGTCGCGTTTTGTGAGTTCCAGAGCGGCGACAAGCTCTCGTGCGGCGAAATGGCCATGCGCACCGCACCCCTCAATCATCCCAACGGGGCGACGGGCTACCGGGTCGATTTTCGCGGCAAGTCGATCTGCTACATCACCGACACCGAGCATCGGGGCAGCGGACCGGACTCGGTCATTGTCGACCTGTGTCGTGGTGCCGACATCATGATCTACGATTCAAGCTACACGGACCAGGAATACCCGCGCTACCGCGGCTGGGGCCATTCGACCTGGCAAGAGGGCGTGCGGGTGGCCGATGCCGCCGATGTCGGCACGCTCGTGATCTTCCATCACGATCCCAGCCATGACGACGCTTTCATGGACGGTGTGGCGCGGGAAGCGGCATTGAGTCGACCGGGAACGGCACGGAGCGGCCTGCCGCGTGCGCTCGTGGCGCATGAGGGGCTGACACTCACCCCGTGATTGCGTCTCTCTTGGTTGGACGAACATGAGCGGAGCACCCAGCCTGCGTGGCCGCTGGCGACGGTTGGCCTTGGGTCTGCCTACCGTGCTTGGCCTCAAGCCGCGCGGCTGGTTCATTCCGCACCGCTATGCGCCGCTGTTGCCGCCGCCCGGTACACAGCCGCCCTATCCCATAATCGAACGCCTGTTCGAGACTCATGACCCGGCGTTTATGGCAGTGCTCGACGCCGTCGATCGCCGTACAAGCGAGCTCGAGCCGCTTGCAAGCCTGTTCGATCAGTCCTGGTTCCCGTCGCTCGACGCCGCCGTTGCCTACACCATGGTGCGCGAGCGCAAGCCACGGCGGATCATCGAGGTGGGTTCGGGCCATTCGACACGCGTGCTGTCGCGCGCCCAGGGGGGACTGGGTGAGATCGTGGCGATCGACCCCGCGCCCCGCGCCGACATCATAGACCTGCCAAGCGTAAGGGTTGTGCCCTCGACCTTGCAGGCGGCTCCCTTCGACCCATTCGCTGGCCTGCAGCCGGGCGACGCGCTGTTCATTGATTCCAGTCATATCCTGATGCCGGGAAGCGACGTCGACATCGTGCTGAATCGGGTGCTGCCCGTACTGCCCAAGGGCGTGCTGGTGCACATCCACGATGTTTTCCTGCCGTTCGACTACCCGGCGATTTGGGGTTGGCGCGCCTACAACGAGCAACAGGGCGTCGCTCCGCTTCTCAGTACTGGCGCGTACCGGCCCTTGTTCTCGAGTGTCTGGGCCGAACGGCGACTGGCAGCGCGGCTGTCGCGGTCCGTCGTGGCGAGGTTACCGCACCCAGCGGACGCGATCGCCGCCAGTCTTTGGCTCGAGAAGCAGTGATGCTGCGGCAGCTGCACGCCTGGCTGTTCGACGTCGACGCGCCTGAGCAGTTGCCCGAGCGCGTGCGCGCGGCGATCCGCGAGCAGCAGGAGCGCAGCGAGATCCTGATCGGCTGGGCGCAGCTTGTGCTGGTTGGCCTGCTGGCGCTGGCCTACGAGACGACGACCATGGCCGGCGGCGTGGTGCAGGAGGACTACTCCTTCGAGGCCGAGGTGTTCGTCCTCTACGGCGTCTTCGCCGTGGTGCGTCTCGTTCTGGCCTATTGGCGTCGCCTGCCGGTGTGGTTCCTGTACCTGTCGGCGATCGCCGATGCCGCCCTGCTGATGGGCCTGATCTACTTCCTGCACTACAAGTACGCGCAGCCGGCGGTGTTCTATTTGAAGGCGCCGACGCTCTTCTACATCTATCTGCTGATCGCGCTGCGCGCGCTCCGCTTCGAAGCGCGCTTCGTGATCGTTACCGGGCTTGCTGCCGCAGCCGGATGGATTGCGCTGATCCTCTACGCGCTGGGCGGCCGCGGCGGGCCGCCGAACGTGACCGACGACTTCGTCGAATACATGACGTCCAACGCTTTTCTGGTACAGGCCGAAGCCGACAAGATACTCGCCATCCTGCTGACCACCGCGGTGCTGGCGCTGGCGATCGCCCGTGCCCGACACCTGCTGGTGCGATCGGTGAGCGAAGGAGCGGCCGCGCGCGACTTGGCGCGCTTCTTCGATCCCGGCGTGGCGGCGCGCATCCGCAGCGCTGCCATGGCAATCCGCGCCGGCGAAGGCGAACTGCGCGATGTCGCGATCCTGATGGTCGACTTGCGCGGGTTCACTCGGCTTTCGACCGAGTTGGCGCCGGACGCCGTCATGAAGCTCCTGCAGGAATACCAGGAGAGAGTCTGCCCGCTGATCGCCCAGCACGACGGTAGCATCGACAAGTTCTTGGGCGACGGCATCCTTGCCTCGTTCGGCGCCGTGCTTCCATCGGCCACCGCCGCTGCCGACGCGCTACGCGCCGCCGACGCGGTCATCGAGGAGGCGGACCGCTGGGCTGGGGAACGCCGGGCGGCCGGTCTTACTCCCCTGTCGATTGGCCTGGCGGTGGCGTCCGGACGCGTGGTGTTCGGTGCTGTTGGCGACCGCGAACGGCTGGAGTTCACGGTCATTGGCGATGCCGTCAATTTCGCCGCAAAGCTTGAGAAGCACAATAAGGAGGAAGGCACGCGAGGCGTGGTCGACGCCGGAACGTATGCTCGGGCAGAGGCGCAAGGCTACCTGGCGCCCAGGAAACGCGAGCACAGGCCGGGCCGCACAGTGGGCGGCGTGGCAGACTTAGTCGACATTGTGGTAATAGCTTAGGACAAAGCCCACCTCGCCTTGCCCTTTCCCCCTTTGGGGCCTATGTATTTTGCCGTGAGTTACGGGTTGGCGGAGCGCCATCGTGGGTAACAACTACGACATTATCCTGATCGGGCTGGTCGCGGTATTCCTGATCCTGCGGCTGCGCTCCGTGTTGGGCAAACGCACGGGCAACGAACAGCCGCCCGCACGTGATCCATTCTCACCTCCTGCGCCACCGCCCCCGCGTATCGGCGATGCCCCACCGGCGGGTCAGTCCGGTAACGACAACGTCTTGCCCCTGCCCTCCGCCAACGCTCCGCCACGCCCATCGTTATCGACGACCGGTCCGGGCGGCATTCGCGCCACGGTCGTGCCCGGCGCCACGGCGGGTGTTGGCGCCATCCGCGCCGCCGATCCGACCTTCGATCCAGGCAACTTCACCGCCGGCGCGCGAGCCGCCTTCACGTCAATCGTCGAGGCTTTCGCCAAGGGCGATGCGGCGACACTGCGAGCGCTGTTGGATAGCACCACCTTCGCGAGCTTCGAGGCGGCCATCCGCGGCCGGGCCGAGCGCCGGGAAAAGACGGAGACGACGTTGATCGGCTTCGAAGCCTCGGACGTGGCGGCGGCCCAACTCAACGGCAGCGACGCTGTCGTGACGGTCCGGTTCGTCAGCGAGCAGATCAATGTCGTGCGCAATGCCGAAGGCCAGATCGTCGACGGGAACCCCAATGAAGTGCAGAAAGTCGTCGATCTCTGGACCTTCCGCCGCGACACCAAATCGAGCGATCCCAACTGGCTGCTCGTGAAGACTGAAAGCGAAGGCTGAAGGGGGAGGGTTTCCCGGACATGCAGTGGACGATGCTGCCCACCGGCGCGGCGTGCCTCGCTGCGGCCGTGTTGTTGGCGGCGTGCGCCAGCATGGGCGGCTCGAAGGAACAGCGCGTGCCGATGTCGCCGGTCTCCTTCAACGAAATCGACGGCTGGGTGGACGACAAGCACAGCGAGGCCGTGGCCACCTTTCGCCGCTCCTGTCCCAAGCTAAGCAGCGGCCCCGAAACCCGCATCGTCACCGACGGCGGCAGCAAGACCATAACCCCGGCTGAATGGCAGCGGATCTGCGATGCTGCGGCTCGTGTGCCCGCCAGCGACGATCGCGCCGCGCGAAGCTTCTTTGAGGAAAACTTCCGGCCGCTGGTCGTCCGGGCTCCCGGCAAGTTTACCGGCTACTTCGAGCCGGAAATGCGCGGCTCGCGCGTGCCGTCACGCCTGTTCACGGTGCCGGTCTATCGCCGCCCGGCCGACCTTACGGACCAGCCCTACTACACGCGAGCCGAAATCGAACAGGGCGTGCTGAAAGGCAAGGGCCTGGAGATCGCCTGGGTGCAGGATCCTGTGGCGCTGTTCGAGGTCCAGGTGCAGGGCAGCGGCAAGGTCAACCTTGCCGAGGGTGGCGTCCTGAGCCTGAGCTACGACGGGTCCAACAACCGGCCCTACACGGCGCTCGCCAACGTACTGATCGAGATGGGTGTGCTGAAGAAGGAAGACGCCACTTGGCCGAATATCCGCGACTGGCTGAAGCGTCATCCGCAGCAGGCGCGCGAAGTGATGCGCAAGAACGAACGCTATATCTTCTTCAAGGACAGCAAGAGCCCAAGCGCCAGCGGCTCGGAAGGCGTGACGCTCACGGCCCAGCGCAGCCTTGCCGTCGACCTCAGCTTCACGCCCTTCGGCACACCGATCTGGATCGACACGGTGCGGCCGGTCGCCCGCAAATCAGGCGCCACGGAGCCGTACCGACGTCTGACCATCGCTCAAGACAGCGGCGCCGCCATCCAAGGGCCCGCGCGGGGCGATGTCTTCTTTGGCGGTGGGCCGCAGGCGGCCGATTGGGCGGGTCGCATGAATAGCGAAGGCACCGCAATCGTGCTGGTGCCCAACCGGACCTGAGCGGCGCGGGCCTTCCTCGGGTGACGTCTGCATAGCCGCTTCCAGTTCGGCCTCGGACGAGGTGGTTAGCTGATTCCCGGCAAGCTCCCATTGCACGCCATTTTTGGCGCTGCCAATGTCCCATGCGTGTCCAAGTCGAGTCCGCTGCCGCGCCGCGTGGCGCTGTTCGTCACCTGCCTGGTCGACCTGTTTCGGCCGTCGATCGGTTTTGCCGCCGTGAAGCTCCTGGAGGACGCCGGGTGCAAGGTTGATGTGCCGGCCGGCCAGGTATGTTGCGGACAGCCCGCCTACAATTCGGGCGACCGCGCGACGGCCCGCGCCATCGCGTGCCAGGTGCTCGACGCGTTCGAGGACTATGATGCGATTGTGGTGCCCTCAGGCTCGTGCGGCGGCATGCTCAGTCATCACTACCCCGGCCTGTTCGACGATGCGCCGGCGCTCAAGGCCCGAGCCGACCGGCTGGCGTCCCAGACCTTCGAACTCACGTCGTTCCTGGTCGACGTACTTGGCCTTTCGCGAGTCACGGCACGCTATCCTGGTGCGGTCACCTATCATGATTCCTGCTCGGGCTTGCGCGAGCTCGGAGTGAAGGACCAGCCGCGCCAATTGCTGCAGACTGTCGACGGATTGACGCTTCGCGAGATGAAGACGCCAGAAGTGTGCTGCGGCTTCGGCGGAACGTTCTGCGTGAAGTATCCCAAGATCTCCAACGCCATGGTCGGGGAGAAAACGGCCGACATCGCCGCTACCGGCGTCGACACGCTGCTCGCCGGCGATCTCGGATGCCTGATGAACATCGCGGGCAAGTTGCAGCGCGGGGGCGTGCGGGTTCGCGTGCGCCATGTTGCCGAAGTGCTGGCCGACATGGGCGACGACGCAGCGATCGGCGAGCCGGAGGACCGGCGTTGATGCAGTCGACGGCTCACGACTTCAAGGAAAATATCGGCGCCGCGCTCGCCGATCCCAACCTCCAGGATTCGCTCGCCAAGCTGAAGACCGGGTTCTCCGAGCGGCGGCGGCAGGCAGCCGAGCGATTGCCGGAGTTCGAGGCGCTACGCGACCGTGCACGCGACATCAAGAACCACGCGCTGGCAAATCTCGACTTCTACCTTGAAGAGTTCGAACGCAAGGTGACGTCGCTGGGCGGCCACGTCCATTGGGCCCCGACCGCCGACGATGCGCGGCGCATCATCGCCGAGCTTTGCCGCAGCGTCGGTGCCCGCACGATCGCCAAGTCCAAGTCGATGATCGCCGAGGAAATCGGCCTCAACGAGCATCTCGAGTCGCTGGGCATCGCGCCGATCGAGACTGATCTCGGGGAGTACATCATCCAGCTGCGTCACGAGCCGCCGAGCCACATCATCGCGCCCGCTGTCCATCTCACAAAGGACCAGGTAGCCGACACCTTCCTCGAGCATCACGGCAAGCTCGGCTTCACCAGGAGGCTCACCGAGCGCAATGACCTCGTCGCCGAGGCGCGGCAGGTCCTGCGCCAGAAATTCCTCGACGCCGATGTCGGCCTGACCGGCGCCAATTTCCTGGTCGCCGAAACCGGCTCGTCGATGCTGGTGACCAACGAGGGCAACGCCGATCTCTCCAACACGCTGCCGCCCATGCACATCGTGTTGGCGAGCATCGAGAAGGTGATCCCCACGCTCGAGGACGCGGCGGTGTTGCTGCGCGTGCTGGCGCGCTCGGCCACCGGGCAGGAATCGTCGGCCTACACCACGCTCAATACCGGTCCCAGGCGTCCCGGCGATCTCGACGGTCCCGACCAGTATCACGTGGTGCTGCTCGACAACGGACGCTCCTCCGTACTCGGCACCGAGCTGCAGGACATGCTGCGCTGCATACGCTGCGGCGCCTGCATGAACCACTGTCCGGTCTACGGCGCGATCGGCGGACACGCCTATGGTTGGGTCTATCCCGGGCCGATCGGCGCCGTGCTGACACCGCACCTGATCGGCGTTGCGGAAGCGGGCGACCTGCCCAATGCCTCGACCTTCTGCGGCCGTTGCGAGAGCGTGTGTCCGGTCCGCATTCCCCTGCCGCGCTTGATGCGGCACTGGCGCGAGCGAGAGTTCGAGCAGCATCTTACGCCCAAGGCGGTACGCCAGGGGCTGGCGCTGTGGGCCTTCCTTGCGCGCCGGCCCAGGCTGTACCGCGCCGTCACGGGGCTGGCCAACCGCACGCTGGCGCTGTTCGGACGCATCGACGGGCGGTATCGCAGCTTGCCGCTGGCCGGTGGTTGGACGCGCTATCGCGACTTCCCGGCGCCGCAGCCGGGCGGCACGTTCCACGCCCGATGGAGGAGACGGCGATGAGTGCTGGTTCCGACAGTACGGCGGACCGGATGCATATTCTGAACAGCATCCGGCGCTCGTTGCGCCGGGGCGAGCTGGCCGGCGAGCACCGTCAGGCCACCCAGGCCCGTCTCGCCCATCCGCCCCGGGGCCCGGCGGTAGCGCGCGCTGACCTCCCGCCCGGACAGCGCGTGGACTTGTTCTGCCACTGGGCTGAATTCAACAACGCCACTATTGCCCGCGTCGGCCCCGCTGAGGTCCCGGCCGAGGTCAGCGCCTACCTGACGCGCAGCAACCTGCCGGCGCAGGCGGCGATGGCACCATCACCGCTGCTCGACGGCTACGACTGGGCGAGCCAGCAGATGCTGTCGCTCCGGCGCGGCCGAGCGGAGGCAAGCGACCAGGTAGCGATCACAGGTGCCTTCGCGGGAATCGCCGAAACCGGCACGCTGGTCATGGCGTCTGGTCCCGACCACCCGGTGACCCTGAATCTCCTCCCGGAGACCCATATCGTGGTGCTGCGCGAGAGCGACATCGTTGCCGGCTATGAAGAGGTCTGGCTGCGCCTGCGCGAACGGTACGGCAAGGATTGCATGCCGCGCACCGTCAACACCATCACCGGTCCGTCGCGCACCGGCGACATTGAGCAAACGATAGAGCTTGGAGCGCACGGTCCGCGGCGCATGCACATCCTGGTCGTGCGCGAATGACGCCCGCCGGCGGCGGGGCTCCAGCTGGCAACAGGGCGGAGTTGCGCGTCGTCGGCACGACGGTCGGCCGCGAGATCGAGCAGCTGCTCGATGCTGTAGATCGGAGCGTCGGTCGGCGCATGCCGCGGGTGCTGCAGGTCGGGTCGCGCATGGCGATGGCCGATCGCAACGAGCGCAACTGGCGTGCCCTGATCGAGAAGCGCTTCGCCGGAAAGGCGGGATTCGTCGGCATCGATCTCGTCGCAGGCAACAATGTCGACCATGTGCTCGACATCTGCAGCGACGCGCGGACAGTGCGCCGCCAGCTCGGCCCTGAGCCGTTCGACCTGGTCATCTGCTGTCACGTGCTCGAACATACGCGCGAGCCGCGGCGCGCAGCGCGCAACATCGAAGATGCGCTCAGGGCAGGCGGCGGCATGGCCTATGTCGCGACGCCGTGGTCACAGGCTTTCCATGCGACGCCCGACGACTACTGGCGGTTCTCGGTTCGCGGGCTGATGCTGTTGTTCAAGCGGCTCGACGTGATCTCGGCCTTCTACAGCGGCGGCGATGTTGGTCTCGACGTCGCCTATCGCGTGATGTGTGACGGCAAGCCGGAGCTCGAATCGCGCGCCGGGGCGGTCGAACAGGGCCTGTTCCAACTCGTGCTGGACCACGAGCAGAACCGCAACCTGCTGGCTCGCCAAGCGACCGAGCGGTTACCCGTATCGCGCACCTATCTGCCGACCCTGTTCGTTAACCTGGTGGCGCAGCGTCGACGAGAGCGGCAGCGCAAATGAAAAGAGCGGGCTCGCCGGCCCGCTCTTCTCGGTTTCTGCAGGGACCGCGACTAGAAGCGCAAGTCCATGCCCAGCATGACCGCCCAGGAGTTGCCGACCACGGCGTTCGTCGGGCCGGTGGCATTGTACATCTGCCAGCCACCGACCAACTTGATGCCCGGGCCGAGCGCGTAGTTGGCGCCCACTTCCCACTTGTTGATCGTTTCCTGACCGAACAGAACCTGAGTCGACGGATTGTTGGTGAACAGCGTGCTGTTGCCAGTGAACGGGTTGCCGGTGGCGTTGGCGGCGCTGAGCGTCGGGGTCACAGTGCCCACCGGGATGGTGAGCGCGTTGGACGACCCGTTGCCGTTGTCGTTGTAGAACCCGGCCCACATGAACGACATCTGCCACGGCCCGGTCTCGTACATGATGCCCGCCGTGTAGAAGCGGGTGTCGTTGTCGCTGCCGGTATAGTAGTTGGCGCCCAGGCCGTTGTTGTCCCAACCCAGCGCGCCGCCGACGGTGAAGCCGGCGAAGCCGAACTGGGCACCGACCACCCACTGCTTCCACGATGACAGGTTGGCGCCGGTTACCATGTTGGCGCTGCCGGCGAACGGCTGATAGCCCGGCACGAACGAGGCGTAGGCAAACGCGCCGAACAGGGCGACCGTGACATCGCCGAACTTGTTCAGATAGTTGGCGCCGACGTCGAACAGGTCCTGCCAGGCGTAGTCGCCGGTGGGGCAGTTGTTGATGTTGGTGGCGTTGTTGTAGCCGCAGATGCCAGCCAAGCCGCCCGGGCCGGTTGCCGTGCCCACACCGGGCCCGGCGTTCAGCTTGGGAGCGTAGCCGATACCGATCTGCAGGCCAGCGAAGCGCGGCGTGAAGTAGTTGATGCGGTTGACGTCCTGCCAGGTCGGCGTGATCGTCGTCGCCATCGTACGGGCGTACGCCTTGTTGTTGACGCGAACGGACTCGTTGACCCAGTTGTGGTTGTGCTGGATAGCGCCCCATCCGATGAAGGCCGACGGCGTGCCGTAGTACATACGATAGGAGGCAGCGTCGCGCGAACCCAACTCGATGCGGCCCCAATCGCCGAAGCTGAACAGGAAGGCTTCGTCGATCTGCGCGTTGGCAGTCGCCACGCTCGGGTTCCAGGCTTCCAACTCGACGTTCAGACCGACCGTTGTGCCGTTGTCCAGCTTGGTCTGGCCGATGAAGTGGATTTCGCCCTCCTGCGTGAAGGCAAAGCCCTTATACTGGGCGACGTTACCGTTCAGCGCATAGGTCGGATCGATGTTACCGGCGATGCCGTAGAAGGTATAATAGCCTCCTACCCCGATCTTGATCGGGTCGGCCGCCATGGCCGGGGCGGCCATTACCCCGCCAACGACCAGCGCGGTCGAGCCGAGTAGAAGCTTTTTCATCATTCTCCCTCTCT
>Ga0081539_10007125_pt1 | contig 10325 bp, 13 predicted proteins | sample TabmetS4T2R2_FD_71023 | JGI IMG/M metagenome (GOLD analysis project Ga0081539, IMG submission 71023) | Tabebuia heterophylla rhizosphere microbial communities from the University of Puerto Rico - S4T2R2 | ecosystem: Host-associated > Plants > Roots > Rhizosphere ... | reverse complement strand
CCCACCCCAACCCGGCTCCGCTGCGCTGCGCCGGGTGCTGCCGCGCGTCCACTCACCGTAGGTTTCCGGTCAGATCGCGGGAGATCTGCCGATGGGGGCGGCGGGGCCAGCTGTCTCAGCCGACGATGGGGCGGAACAGGCCGGCCAGCACGGTGGTGGTGAGCGCGGCGGCCGACAGCAGCGCCGATATCACCAACAGAGCCGCGTCAGCGCGCGTGAAGAGCTGGCGACGGGCGTACGTGCGGGGGACGCCCGAGTCGAAGCCGCGCGCGTCCATGGCCACCGCCAGGCGGCCGCCGCGGCGCAGCGCCGCCACCAGCAATGCGAACGCGGTCGAGCCGAACAGGCGCAGCCGGGCGACCGGGTTACGTCCGGCGTCGACGCCGCGGGCGCGCCGGGCCAGGGCGAGCGCCTGCCACTCCGCGCCGAGCAGCGGCAGCAACCGTACGGCCGCGAGCGCACCGATCGCGAAGCGGGCCGGGGCCTTTACGTTCTGCACCAGCGCGTCCGCGAGGTCGGTCGGGTCGGTGGTGGCGAACACGACGATCCCCGGCAGCGCGACCGCGAACACCCGGAGCACCAGGCCGAGCGCGCCGGACAGCACCCCGGTGGTGATGGCGAACGGGCCGAGCGCCAGCAGCAGCTCACCGTTGCGGTCGGCCGCGAACAGCACCATCGCGACGAGAATGCCGGCGCCGGCAAGTGCCAGCGGCCAGGCGCGGCCGGTGAGCACCCGGTAGCGGACGCCGAACAGCGGCATGACGGCCAGTTCGATTGCCAGGCCGATGGTCGGGGTCAGCGGGTCCAGCGTGGCGATCAACGGCACCGTGAACAGCAGCGCGGCGCCCAGCTTCGCCACCGGGTTCCGTCGGGCGAGCGGGGCGGCCGGGTCCGCCACCGGTTCGAGGGCGAGGCTCATCCCGCGACCCGCTGGGCGGAGGCGGAGGCGCAGCAAGCTGTCGCCGGAAGGTCGGCCACCCGGTCGGCCAGCGACGTCACGAACGCCTCATCGTGCGTGACCGCGACGACACCGTGCCCCGCGGCGCGCAGTCCCGCCAGCAGGTCCACCAGCTCGATCCAGGTGCGCCGGTCCTGTCCGAAGGTCGGCTCGTCCAGCACCAGCAACCTCGGAGCGGTGGCCAGGGCGGTGGCCACGCTGAGCCGCCGCGCCTCGCCCCCGGACAGCGTGTACGGGTTCGCCGCGGCGAGATGGCCCAGGTGGAGCCGCTCCAGCAGCTCGTCCACCACCGGGCGTGGATCTCGGCCCAGGGTGCGCGGACCGAGCGCCAGCTCGTCGGCCACCCGGGACGTGACGAACTGGTGCTCCGGGTTCTGGAACACCGAGCCGATCCGCTGCGTCAGCTCGGCCGCCCGCCACCGGTGCGGGGGCCGGTCGTCACCGAATGCGCGCATCCGCCCGGACGTGGGCGCCAGCAGACCACCGAGCGTGAGCGCCAGGGTCGACTTGCCGGCGCCGTTGGGCCCGGTCACGGCCAGGACCTCGCCGGCGCACGCGGCCAGGCTGATCGGCGCGAGGCGGTGCCGCACCGCGACGGCCTCCGCCCGTACCAGAAGATCGCCCGCAGGTCCGATGGCCCGGCGCTGCGGCAGCGGACGGCCGGGCACCCACACCCCCTCCGCGGCGAGGCGGTCGCCGTGCTCGGCGAAGACCGCGGCGGGTGGGCCGTCGGCGCGGACGCCGCCGCCCGGTTCCAGCACCACCACCCGGTCGACGGAGGGCAGATCCCGGTGCTCGACGAGGATCTCCGTGGCGTCCGCATCGTCGGCGCGGGCGATCGCGTCGCGGACCAGTGCGCCGCCCGCGGGGTCGAGGTTCGCGGTGGGCTCGTCGAGCAGCAGCAGGCGCGGCCGCGTGACCAGGGCGCCGGCCAGCGCCAGGCGCTGCTGCTCGCCACCGGACAGTGCGGCGGTCGGGCGGTCCAGCCCGTACCGGAAGCCGACCCGGTCCAGTACGGCGGCGACCGCGGGCCAGATGTCGGACGGCGGGACGCCACGGTTCTCGCACCCGAACGCGACGTCGTCCCCGCTGCGGGCCATCACCAGTTGCGTTTGCGGATCCTGAAACAGGATGCCGACGTTCTCCCGCGCCTTGCGTGGATCCAGCCCGTCGATCTCGATCTCGCCCTCGGCCTCGCCGGAATCCTCCGGCAGCAGGCCCGCCAGCGCGGCGAGCACAGTGCTCTTGCCGGCCCCGGACGGACCGAGCAGCAGCACGCGCTCGCCGTGCCCGATCCGCAGATCGACACCGCGGACCGCCCAGGCCCGGCGGCCGGCATGCCGCCATCCGAACCCGCGCAGGACGACCTCGCTCATCTCACACCAATGCGCGGTCGCGACCGGCCGGGAACCGGTCCAGCACGCCGGTCGGCGCCAGCGCGCGGACCAGCGCCCAGCTGCCCGCACCCGCGATCACCGTGCTGCTCACCACGGTGAGCAGCGCGTACGGCACACGGTAGCTCCACAGCTCGTACGTGGGGTTCCACACGAAGAAGTCGAACAGCGCTGCACCGACCCCGGTCAGCGCGCCGGCGAACAGCGCCGCCGGCAACCGGAACGAGCGGTACCGCAGCGCGGCGAACGCCAGTTCCGCCCCGAGGCCCTGCAATAGCCCTTGGGGGATCACGGTGGCCCCCCACTGGTCGCCGAGCAGGGCGGAGATCAACGCGGCGAGCGTCTCGGTGTACACCGATGCGCCCGGCTTCCGGATGATCAGGCCGGACAGGACGGCCGGCATCAGCCAGATGCCGTAGATCAGCGCGTGGGCGGGCGGGAAGAACGCGAACGCACCCTCGGTGGCGCTCCAGACGATGTTCCAGGCCCAGAAGATCACGCCGAACGCGACGGCGATGATCGATGCGATGACGATGTCGATGGTCCGCCAGCGATAGGTGTTCATGGTTGATGGCCTCCCAGCTCTTACCGGGAGGAGACGCACGCCGGTGCCGGACTCCGATGTCCGTACACCCGGCGCGGCTGGAGAAGACCGAGCTCCCTGCGCTGGCATTACCCAGATCAGGTTTTAGGGTCTGCGGTCGCCCGCACTCTCAGCGCTGTGCGCTCCCCTGTCGGATGTAGTTTTCTTTCCTCCGGGTTTCTCCGCGCCGTTCGTAGGACCAGGCGTCGGTGGTGGCCCAGCTTCGACGACGCTAACACGATGGGGAGCGCAGATGCAGATCGAGGCCCGCGGACTGACGTTCGATGTGTACGAGGGCGGGCCGCCGGACGGCCCGGCCGTACTGCTGCTGCATGGCTTCCCGCAGGACCACCGCGAGTTCGAGCTGATGGCGCCGCCGCTGCACGCGGCCGGCCTGCGCACGATCGCGCTGGACCCAGCGTGGCTACTCGCCGGGTGCCCGGCCGGCCGAGGTGTCCGCGTACCGGCTCACCGAGACCCTCGCGGACGCCGTCGCGGTGCTCGACGCGCTCGGCGTCGCCAGGGCCCACGTCGTCGGCCACGACTGGGGAGCCCACGTCGGCTGGATGCTGGCCGGGACGCACCCGGAACGGGTCCGGACGCTCACCGCGGTGTCGGTGCCGCATCCGCGGGCGCTCCGTCTCGCCATGCGGATCCGGCGCTCCCAACGGGCGCGGTTCGCCTACCTGGGGGTGTTCCGCTCGCCGGTGGCGGAGCGGCTGCTGCTGGCGAACAACGGCGCGGCGTTGCGGTCGATGCTGAAGCCCATCGGCGACCGCGCCTATCTGTACGCCGAGGCCATGCGCGAGCCCGGCCGGCTGACCGGCGCGCTGAACTGGTACCGCGCGGTGTCCGTCGCGGACATGGCCGGCGTCGGGGTGATCACCGTTCCCACCACGTACGTCTGGAGCGACAAAGACCAGATCGTCACGCTCACCGCGGCGCTGCGTACGGTGGACTGGGTCGACGCCGACTATCAACTGGTGGCCATGAAGGGCGTCGGGCATTGGATCCCGGAGGAGGTGCCGGCCGCGCTGGCCGAGGCGGTGCTGCGCCGCATCGGCGTTTGATCAGGTCGTTCGCCGGGAAGGACCGGATGCCATGGCCGCCGAAAAACGACGGATCAAGGACGAGACCGAGAAGCATCGCTGGGACCGCAACTTCACCGATCTGCTCCAGGAATTGCGGGTCGCACAGACCGGTGTGCAGATCCTCTTCGCGTTCCTCCTGACCTTGCCGTTCAGCAGTGGATTCCCGCGGACGACCTCGTTCCAGAAGGACGTCTACCTCGTTGCGCTGATCGCCGCGGCGTTCGCCACCGCGATGATCATCGCGCCGGTCGCCTTCCACCGCGCACTGTTCCGCCAGGGGCGCAAACCGGAGCTGGTCCGGTACGCGCACCGGATGGCCACCGGCGGACTCGCGTGCATGCTGGTCTCCATGGTCAGCAGCGTCCTGTTGATCACCGATTTCATGCTCAGCTTCTGGCCCGCGCTGATCCTCACCGTGATCGTGGGCGCCTGGTTCCTCACCTTCTGGGCGTTCATCCCGTGGTTCCGGCACAACTGGATCGACGAGGAGGACGAGGAGGAGGACCAGGAATCCTTATCCGGGGACGAGCCGGACGGCGTTGTCAGTCGCGGCGACCGGCCGGTCGCAGCCCCAAATCCCTGAGTTCCAGCTCGGCGAGAGCATCCACCGCTGAAGCGTCGCCGGCGCGCCACGACTGCGCGATGTCCGGCCCCAGCGCGGCGAGTTGGTTCAGCGGCCGGGTCGCGAGCGCGCGCAGCGCCAGGAGGTCCCGCCCGGCCGGCTGCTCGCGTACGGCGCTGGCGACACCGGCGCGCCGCATCCATCGCAGCCGTAGCGGCAGCCAGACGAACAACACCAGCCCGAGCGGTACGGCCAGTGCCACCAGCGCGAGGATCAGCGCGAGGTCGCCGACCACCTCCTGCTGCTGCCGGCCGGCGTCGGCGAGTGACCGGGCCGCGTTGGCCGCGCCGGTGAACGGCTTGGTGAGCTGATCGCCGACCAGCGGCACGCGGCCCACCTTGCCGCCCGCGTCGGCGAGGTTGTCCGCGATCCCGCTGCCCGCGCTCTCCAGCTTCTGTCCGGGAACGCCCAGCTTCAGCACGGTGTCGTGCAGCCAGAGGCCGACACGGATCCAGGCGTACACCCAGATCACCACGGCGATATCGGTCAGCAGCTGGCGGACCGCGATGGGCATCCGATCGGCGTACATTCTCACGCGCGCCAGCGTCCCACGGCGCGGTCAGGCCCGCCGGTCCGCACACTCGGGGCAGGTGCCGAAGATCTCCATCGTGTGCGAGACGTCCACGAATCCGTGCTCGCCGGCCACCCGTTCCGCCCACGACTCGACGGCCGGGCCCTCCACTTCGACGGCCCGCCCGCAGGAGCGGCACACCAGGTGATGGTGGTGGCCCTGGCTGCACCGCCGGTAGAGATGCTCGCCGCCGGGCGGCCGCATCACGTCCACCTCGCCGGCGTCGGCCAGGCCCTGCAGCGTCCGGTAGACGGTGGTCAGCCCGACCCGTTCGCCACGCTCGCGCAGCATGGCGTGCAAGTCCTGGGCGCTGGTGAAGCCCTCGACGTCGGCCAGGACGGCGCTGACCGCCGTACGCTGCCGGGTGTTGCGAAGTGATCCGGAGGCATCGGCCGGGTCGGTCACGACTCCTCCCGGGCGTGAACGACGGCATCGGCGACGATGTGCGCGATGTGGTCGTCCACCAGCGAGTAGGCGATCTCCCGTCCGCGCCGCGCGCCGCGCACCACGCCGGCGCCGCGGAGCACCCGCAGGTGCTGGGAGACGAGCGGCTGCGGCGCACCGAGCTTCTCCACCAGTTCGTGCACGCAGCGCTCGCCCTCACCGAGCTCGGCGACGATCGCGATGCGGATCGGCGCGGACAGCGCGCGCAGCAGTTCGCCGGCGCTCTCGTACGCCTCATATCCGGCCCGCAGCTCAGCCATGCGGCACCACATCAGGTGGCTCGGCGGATATCCGGATGCTCACATCACCACTCTGCTCGACAATGACAATGATTGTCAAAGTCGCCTGGTCTCACGTGACGCGGCTCCGGTGGTCAGTACGCTCGGCTCATGCTGGTGCTCAACCGCTTCCTGGTCCCGCCGGACACGCAGGACGGCTTCGTCCACGAGGCCCACGCCGCGCTCGCCGCCCTCGCCGAACGCCCCGGGTACGTCTCCGGACGGCTGACCCGGGCGCTGGACGACCCGGCCCACTGGACGCTGGTGACCGAGTGGGAGTCGGTGGGAGCCTACCGGCGCGCCCTGGGCGGGTTCGACGTGAAGGTCCGGGCCACCCCGCTCCTGGCCCGGTCCGTCGACCAGCCGTCGGCCTTCGAGACGCTGGCCACCGCGGCACCGGGTGGCGCGATCACGGTCACCGGCAGTGACCGCGCCGCGGAACCGGGGAAGTGAACACTAGTCTGGACAATATGACCGCCCCTCCCGCGCCGCCGCCGGGACCCGGCGTCGTACCGCCGTTCCCGGCGCCGCCCACCGAGGGCCGCGGGCGCCGCATCGGACTGGGCCTGGGCATCGGTGGCGCCACACTGCTGCTGGTCTGTGGCGGTGGTGTCGCGGCCGCGGTCGGGCTGTTCACGGTGATGGGCAGCGCACTGAACGAGCAGGCGCACGTGGTGGTCGGCGACTACTTCGCCGCCGTCAAGGCCAAGCGGTACGGCGAGGCGTACAACTCGCAGTGCCAGGACGTCAAGAGCCGGGAGACCCAGGCCGAGTTCACCCGGCGCGTCACCTCGACCGAGCCGATCGCCTCGTACACGGTCGGCAACGTCGACCTGACCAGCGTCGAGTTGTCCGTGCCGGTCAAGGTCACCTATACCGGCGGCGGCATCGCGGATCTGCAGGTCAATCTGGGGCAGGACCGCGAGACAGGCGAGTTCCAGGTCTGCGGGATAGAGGAGTAATCTGGCGGACCTGTCCGTTTCCGTACCGACGTCCCCGCCGACAAACCAGCCGGCGTAGGAGGAACATGCCCGCCGATCGCATCGACGCCGTCGTCAGCCTCGCCAAGCGCCGGGGCTTCGTCTTCCCCTCCAGCGAGATCTACGGAGGCACCCGTTCGGCGTGGGACTACGGTCCGCTGGGCGTGGAGCTGAAGGAGAACATCCGCCGCCAGTGGTGGAAGGCGATGGTCCAGGAGCGCGACGACATCGTCGGCCTGGACTCCGCCGTCATCCTCGCCCGGGAAGTCTGGGCTGCCTCCGGCCACCTCGAGGCGTTCGTCGACCCGCTCACCGAGTGCCAGTCGTGCCACAAGCGGTTCCGCGCCGATCACCTCGAGGAGGCGTACGAAGCGAAGCACGGCCATTCGCCGGCCTCGCTCGCCGACATCAACTGCCCGAACTGCGGTAACAAGGGCACGTTCACGCCACCGAAGATGTTCAACGGCCTGATGAAGACGTACCTCGGACCGGTGGAGAACGACGAGGGCCTGCACTACCTGCGGCCGGAGACGGCGCAGGGCATCTTCATCAACTACAACAACGTGGCGACCGCGGCCCGCAAGAAGCCACCGTTCGGCATCGCCCAGGTCGGCAAGTCCTTCCGCAACGAGATCACTCCGGGCAACTTCATCTTCCGGACGCGCGAGTTCGAGCAGATGGAGATGGAGTACTTCGTCGAGCCCGGCTCGGACGAACAATGGCACGAGTACTGGCTCCAGCAGCGCTGGAACTGGTATCTCGACCTGGGCCTGTCCGAGAAGAACCTGCGCTTCTACGAGCACCCCAAGGAGAAGCTGTCGCACTACTCGAAGCGAACCGTCGACATCGAGTACCGCTTCATGTTCGGTGGCACCGACTTCGCCGAGCTCGAGGGCATCGCGAACCGCACCGACTTCGACCTGACCACGCACAGCAAGCACTCCGGCGTCGACCTGTCCTACTTCGACCAGGAGAAGCAGGAGCGCTGGGTGCCGTACGTGGTCGAGCCGGCGGCCGGCCTCACCCGGGCCGTGCTGGCGTTCCTGCTCGAGGCGTACGACGAGGACGAGGCTCCGAACACCAAGGGCGGCGTGGACAAGCGCACGGTGATGCGCTTCGACCCGCGGCTCGCGCCGATCAAGGTGGCGGTGCTGCCGCTGTCCCGCAACCCGGAACTGTCGCCGAAGGCCCGCGGGCTGGCCGACACACTGCGGAAGCGGTGGATGGTCGAGTTCGACGATTCGCAGGCGATCGGCCGGCGCTACCGCCGGCAGGACGAGATCGGCACTCCGTACTGCGTCACCGTCGACTTCGACACGCTCACCGACAACGCGGTGACGGTCCGGGACCGGGACACGATGAAGCAGGAGCGGATCCCCCTGGACCAGATCGAGCGCTACCTGACCGACCGCTTGCCCCCCTGCTGAGTTTCCCGCCGATCTTGGAGTTGTGGTTGGCCTTTTCTGGCCTTCCGCCACAACTCCAAGATCGGCGAGCCTGCTGCCCGACGCTCCGCGCCTCCGTCAGAACTCGAACCCGCCGGGGCGGCCGTTGCGGTCGGCGATCAGGCCGGCGAGCGTGGCCACGGCGATCTCGGCCGGCGTCCGGCTGCCGATGTTGAGCCCGACCGGCCGGTGCACCCGGGCGATCTCGTCGTCGCCGACGCCGCGCTGCTTCAGCGCCGCGACGTGCGGTCCCTCGTGCCGGGGGTTTCCGAGAATGCCGATCCACCGGGTCCGGGCGGCCAGCGCCGACTCCAGTACCTCGCCGATCTCGGATCGGTGATGGTCGGTGAGGACGATGTCGGTGTGCTCGTCGAGGTGCGCCGCGTCGAGGTCGGCGACCACCCGGTCGCCGTGCGGCCGTGGCGTTCCCTGCAACCGGACCGCGTCGGGCTCGACCAGGACAGCGTGAAAGCCGAGCTCGAGACCGAACCGCAGGAGGAGTTCGGCGACCGGGCCCGCGAAGACGGCGACCAGCCGCCGCGGGATCGCCCCGGCGCCATCCGGTTGCTCGGCGGGCGCCGGCTCCGGTCCGTGGGCGACTGCTCGGGCCGCGTCGGTTTCGTCCGTCACGGCTCGACTCTGCCAGACCCGCGCCGGCGGCGCTCGCCCGCCGTGCCACCCTGGTAGGCGTGACTCTCGCTCTCGCCGCGCCGCTGCCGCTCGGTACGCACGAGGTGTGGCCGCCGGTGGTGCTCGCTCCGATGGCCGGCATCACCAACGTCGCGTTCCGCCGCCTGTGCCGGGAACAGGGCGGCGGCGCGTACGTCTGCGAGATGATCACCACCCGCGGGATCGTCGAGCGCATCCCCAAGACCCTCAAGATGATCGCGTTCGCCCCCGACGAGGACTTCCGCAGCCTGCAGCTGTACGGCGTGGATCCCGACGTCACCGCTGCGGCGGTGCGGATGATCGCCGAGGAGAACCTCGCCGACCACATCGACCTGAACTTCGGCTGTCCCGTACCGAAGGTGACGCGGCGTGGCGGAGGGTCGGCGTTGCCGTGGCGCCGCAGGCTGTTCGGCCGCATCGTGGCGGCCGCCGTCGTGGCGGCCAGACCCGCCGGCATCCCGGTCACCGTCAAGATGCGCAAGGGCATCGACAATAAGCACTTGACCTACCTTGAGGCCGGGCTGATCGCGCAGGAGGCCGGCGTCGCGGCGGTGGCACTGCACGCCCGTACGGCCGAACAGCGCTACTCGGGTACGGCCGACTGGGACGCGATCGCGACGCTGAAGCAGGCGCTCGACGTCCCGGTGCTGGGCAACGGCGACATCTGGGAGGCGTCCGACGCGATCCGGATGGTCGAGCAGACCGGGGTCGACGGCGTCGTCATCGGCCGCGGGTGTCTCGGCCGGCCGTGGCTCTTCGCCGACCTGTCAGCGGCGTTCGCGGGCCGGCCGGCGCAGGCGCTGCCCACTCTCGGCCAGGTGGCGGCGATCATGGCTCGCCACGCTCGCCTGCTGGTGGACGCCCTGGCCGGCGAGCGGCACGGCTGCGCGGACTTCCGCAAGCATGTCGCGTGGTATCTCAAGGGCTTCCCGGTCGGTGGAGAGATACGTCGCGCGCTGGCCATGGTGTCGTCGCTGGCCGAACTGGACGACCTGCTGGACCGGATCGACCCGAATCTACCTTTCCCGGAGGAGGCTTTAGGTCAGCCGCGCGGCCGGGTGAACGCGCCGGGCAAGGTGTCCCTGCCGTACGGCTGGCTGAACAGCCGCGATGACGACACCGTCCCCGAGTTCGCCGAGATGGACAACAGCGGCGGCTGACGTCGGCAGCGGCGGACGAGTGGTGGGTGGCGGTGGTATCGCGGGCTTTCGAAGACCTCTCACCCACCACTCGCCTGCTCGGCTCAGACGTCGAGGTCGGCCTCGATGTGGCGCAGGCGGTGCCGGGCCA
>Ga0081539_10007124_pt1 | contig 10327 bp, 8 predicted proteins | sample TabmetS4T2R2_FD_71023 | JGI IMG/M metagenome (GOLD analysis project Ga0081539, IMG submission 71023) | Tabebuia heterophylla rhizosphere microbial communities from the University of Puerto Rico - S4T2R2 | ecosystem: Host-associated > Plants > Roots > Rhizosphere ... | reverse complement strand
CTCCCCCCCCCCCGGGGGGGCCGGGGGGGGGGGGGGGGGGGGGGCGGGGGGGGGGGGGGGGGGGGGGGGGGGGGGGGGGGGGGGGGGCGAAGCAGCGGGGGGGGGGGGCGCGGGGGGCGGCGGCGCGGGCGCGGCCGTCTTCTTGGCGCATCCCGATATTCCGATCACCATCACGATGACGATCGCGATATAGGACAGATAACGGCGCACAGGCATCGGCGAAGTCTCCTGCGAAACTGCTGGTGAAGAGCCGCGACCGAGCTTAAACGCGTGATCGTCTGCTGTCAATCAAGTGTGCACCGGATTTCAGCGTGCCGGCTCGGGCAACGGATCGACACCGAGCTCGAACACCCGCAGACCGAGGCGACGTGCGTCGGCGGTACCCTCGGCCGGGCCGGGCAAGTAGACCTGGTCGCTCTCGATCGTGACAATCCCGTTGGACTGCACGACATCGGCAGCCGGTACCGTCACCTGCCATGTGAAATCGTCTGACGGACGGAGCTCGCTGATCGAGCGACCACCGGCACGAACGCGCAGCGTCGGCACCGCACGGAAGTACCTCATTGGCGATTCGGCCCGAATCGTCAGCCGGATGCCCTGGTTCGGGATGATGCGCAGCTCGGCGTGATCGCTGGTCCATCTCCACCTCCGGCCTGTCGCCGGTTCGTATTCGTCCTCGTGCCAGCCGGTCGCAAACGCGTACATCAGGCCCGTCGCGGACTGTACGTTGAACTGTTCCACTGCCACCGGTGGCGTCGATCCGCCTCCACCCGCGGCGTGCGCCGTCACCTGCACGCGAGCATACCGACCGTCGCCGCGCAGCGATCCGGCGGGGAGCTCCAGGACGCGCACGTAATGGATATCCGCAGCAGGATCGACGGTCCACCGCTCGAGCGTACGGCCGTCGAGTGCAAGCTCGAAAGCCGCCGCAGGATCTTGCGCGGTCCCAAAATGCCGGCCGCCGATCATCAGAACCGCTGCTTCGTCCCGACGTTTGATATAGGCCTCGATCGGCCGGCGATCGACGCGCGTGCCGGTAGCGGCTGCAATCCCGCTGGTTTCGGGAGTGAGGGACCACCCTTCGCCGACGAACCAGCCCGGATCGCTGAGCCGATACCAATCGGCGTCGGTCGGTCGAGTACCGCTCAACGTGCCGTTACGAGCGACGGACCAGGTGTAATGACGAACCGATCGACGCGCGGCAGGGTCGATCAGATCCAGATCGGTGCGTCGCGGATCGGCAAGGAACCAGATCGGCGACGTCCCTCCCTTCAGCCAGTACTCCACCGGACCGAGCCACTCGTAGGTGCGTCGCGGTTCGACAACCGGCATCCCGCTGGCCGCTTCAGTCTGCAGCGGACGACGAAGCGCGTAGTGGGCGTAGATGAAGGCGGGGTGCTCGGTTGGCGCCGCGCTGCGCATGTCGGCGACGGCACGAAACGCCGGATGCGGCTCGCGCGCGTACGCCACGCCTCCTGGAATCGCTCGAATGAGCCCAAACACTGCGATGAGCGTCGCGACCACCGGTGCGAAGCGCCTGAACATCCCCGCCATGCACGCGGCGGCGTAGGCGATCGGCACGATCAGCGGCAGTGCATAGCGGACGGTCACCGTCTCCTGATAGACGAGATGGAAGAGCGCGTACGGCACGAAGCCGACGATGAGAACCGTCAGCGCTCTGCGGTTGCGCAAGAACATGACCGCGACACCGATCAGCGCTGCTGCGCCCATGACTCGTGCCAGGTCGATCGAGTTCCACGGGCGCACGAACGTGTCGTAGGCCGCGAACGCCATCCGCCGCAGCGACGGATCGGTCCACATCATCGACACGCCGGCCAGATCTTCCCCGGCTTGCGACCCGAGTGCCTTCACGTAGGCGTCGACCCCGCCCGTGGCGATCACCAGCGGCACCGCCCACACGATTCCGCCCACGAACATCGCGACGATCGGTTGCCATAACCAGCGGAGTCCGCCGCTCCGCTGACGCACGAGCACGTACACGAACAACGGGACCGTCAGCCAGAGCGTTTGCGACCGAATCCCGGCGGCAATGCCGGCGACGAGGGCGCCGATGACCGCGGCTCGGCGAGCCGTTGCCGGACCTGACCCGCCGTCCCCTGGGGGCTTCGCCGAGATCGGGCCTGCCTCGGTTGTTCCGCGAACGAGCATCGCCTGCGCGGTCAGGGCCGCTGCCAGACCGATCATGTCGCTCATCGGACGCAAGCCCGTCATCCAGAACAGCGGCGCCGCGGCAGTGATCGCGACCGCCCATTCAGAAGTCGACTCTCGCGCATCGGAAATCGATCGGAACAACGATGCAGCGGCCAACAGCGCCAGCGCGCCGCCGATCGCGGACCAGATCGCCAGCGCCAGCGCATCGGCGCGCGCGGCGTCGATCGACCCAGCAGCCAGGTTGATCACGCCGAGCGCCAGGCGACCGAGCGCGATGTAAACGGGATAGCCCGGCGGATGCGGCTGATGAAGCGCCGGGTCGAAGTGGCGAAGGCCCAGCGCGAAGTTGATCGAGTCGATGTCCTCGAGCGATGACGCGAGGAACGGCAGGTGCGCCAGCAGATACGCGAGCGCGATGGCGTACGGGACGACCCGTCGCGTCCCCGAATGCGCGATCTCAGACGGGGCGGAGTCGGAGACCTTCATTCAGGCTCCCCGTCCTGTATCCCTGCGGATCGACCGTGACATGTCGATAGCCGATCGCACCCAGCTCGCCGGCGATCCGCGCGCTGACCTCGGGATCGAGCGCACGAGCCAGTTCGTCGCGCCCGATTTCGACGCGCGCACTCCAATGACGACCGGGAGCGGCGTCAGCCGTGTCGTGGTGCCTGACACGGCAGACGCGAAATCCAAGCGTGTGCAGCGCCTGCTCCGCGCGTTCGATCATGCGCAGCTTCTCGTCGGTCACCTCTGAGTTGTACGGGATGCGCGACGAGAGGCACGCCGAAGCCGGTTCGTCCCACGTTGGCAGTCCCGCTCGCCGTGACAACTCGCGAATCTCCGACTTGGTCAAATCCGCTTCGTCGAGCAGACTGCGGACACTGAACTCGCGTGCCGCCCGCCGACCAGGCCGATAGTCGGCCCGATCGTCGGCATTGCTGCCGTCGGCAATTGCCTCGAAGCCGCGCGACTCCGCGATTGCGGACAGCACTGAATACAGCTCGTGTTTGCAGTAGTAGCAGCGGTCCGTGGGATTGGCGCGGTATTCGGGCCGCGACAACTCGGCGGTGTGAATCACCTCATGACGCAGAGAGTGCTCGCGCGCAAGACGAAAAGCGAGCTGGCGATGTCGGTCTGGATAGCTCGGACTGTCGGCGGTGACACACAGCGCGGAGGGACCGAGTATTTGCGTCGCCGTCCAAGCCAGGTAGGCGCTGTCGACGCCACCGCTGAAGGCAACGATCAGGGAGTCGAAGGTAGTCAGCAGCGCGCGAAGATGCGCCTCTTTGCCGTCGAGGTCAGCGGCGCGCTCCGCCACCTCGTGGGTCACTCGTCGAATTCCTCTTCGTCCTCGACGTCCTCGTCGTCCTCGTCGGCGTCGTCTTCGTCCTCGTCCTCTTCGAGATCCTCATCGTCGTCGAGGTCCTCGTCGTCGTCATCGGCGAGCTCGAGTTCGTCGGAACCCACCAGGACGAGGCTCTTGCCACACTCGGGACAGCTGAGGGTATCGCCTTCTTCGTAGTCCTCGGTGTCGATCTCGTCGTAATCGCACTCAGGGCAGCTCGCCATACGGGGCTCCATGCACGGATCGGCCGCGCTCGAAGGCCGGCTGCACCGCACGGAGGGCGGCAGCACAGACCTGTCAAAGGGGCAATTATAAATAACTCAACGCGCGCGCAGCAAACGCAAGGCGTTTGCCACCACGACGACCGACGCGCCGGTGTCGGCGAGGACTGCCATCCACAGCGTGGCCGCGCCGGTCATTGCCAGGGCGAGGAATGCCGCCTTCAGGAGAAGCGATACCGCGACGTTCGTCTTCACGTTGCGAACCGTGGCCCGCGCCAGGCGAATCGCATACGGAAGCTTGAGCAGCTCGTCCGACATCAGCGCAACGTCGGCCGTTTCGAGCGCCACATCCGACGCGGCGGCACCCATCGCGATGCCGACGTCGGCCGCCGCGAGAGCCGGCGCATCGTTGACTCCATCGCCCAGCATCAGCACCGCACCACCGCGACCGCGAAGGCCACGGACGACGGCGTGCTTCTGATCCGGCAGCAGGCCCGCGTGATACTCGTCCAAGCCAATTGCTTCCGCGATCCGCTGCGCCGACGCCGCGCGGTCCCCGGTCAGCATCACCATCCGTCGAACACCCTGGGCACGCAGCAAATCGATCGCCTCGCGAGCCGTCTCGCGCATCCGATCCGTAATCACGAGCGCGCCCTGGACCGTTCCATCCACCGCGACATACGTGCGCGCCGACGCCACGCCCGCGGCATCGTCCGCAGCCGGAGGGACGGCAATGCCGCGCGACTCGAGCAGCGCGGCGTTGCCGACGATGACCCGGCGGCCACCCACCTGCGCTTCGGCGCCAAGGCCTGGCAGCGAGACGAACGCGGCCGCGGGCGGGACATCTGGAGTGGTGTGGCGCGCATACTCCATGACCGCTCGAGCGACCGGGTGTTCCGAGCGCGCTTCGACCGCTGCCGCGTACCGCACGACGTCTCGCACCGCGGACGCACCGAAGGCGATCACGTCGACGACCTGCAGCTCGGCGCGCGTCAGCGTGCCGGTCTTGTCGAACGCGATGATTCGTGCGGCGGCAAGACGTTCCAGGTGCGCGCCACCTTTGATGAGCACGCCGTTGCGCGCGGCGGCGGACAACGCCGCCACGAACGAGACCGGCGTGGAAATGACGAGAGCGCACGGACAGGAGATGACGAGGAGGACGAGGGCGCGGTACACCCACATGCCGAACGACTCGTCGCCGACCAGCGGCGGCACGGCGGCGACGATCAATGCGAGCGCGATGACGGCGGGCGTGTAGATACGGCCGAATCGATCGACAAAGGTCTGCACGGGCGCGCGCTGGGCTTGCGCCAGTTCGACGAGGTGAATGATCCGGGCGACGCGGGTATCGCGTCCGATCCGCGTGACGCGCACATCGAGCGCGCCGCGTCCGTTGATCGTCCCCGCGTAGACGGAATCCCCGGGCTGTTTGTCTATGGGCAACGACTCCCCGGTGATCGGTGCCTCGTTGACGTCGCTCGCTCCGCTCTCCACGACGCCGTCGACCGCGACCTTGTCGCCGGGCCGCACCAGTACGAGCTCGCCCGATGCGATGTGCTCCACGTCGACCTGTTCGTCGACTCCGCGTCGCCTGACAATCGCTTTCCGCGGCGACAGATCCAGCAGCGCGCGGATCGCCTGTCGAGCCCGCTCCAGCGTGCGGACCTCCAGCCATTGCGCGAGCGCAAACAGGAAGACCACGGCGGAGGCTTCGGCCCAATCACGGAGCGCCAGCGCACCGGCGACGGCAATCACCATCAGCACGTTGATGTCGACGGTACGCGTCCGCAGCGCGGTGACGGCACGTCGCGCGGGATAGACGCCCCCGAGCACCGCGGCGATGACGTGACACGCGATCGGGAGGGCTGACGTCAGGTTCGGCTGCGCGCCAAACACGCCACGCGCGGCCAGGAAACCTGTGACGATGGCGACACCCGAGGCGCCCATCAGATAGAAGCGCCATCGGATGTCGGCGCTGTCGACGCTCGGCTCCTCGTGCTCCAGCCACATCCGCATGCCGGTCTGGCCGACGGCGTCGACCATGGCGGACGTGGTCAGCTTCGCCGCGTCGTATTTCACGTGCAGCCGTTGACCAATCACGTCGGCGGACAACGCCTCCAGGCCCGGCAGCGGCTTCAGTCGCCGCTCGAGAATCACGACCTCTTCATTGCAGTCCATGCCCTCGACGCGGAACACGGCCTCCGCATGAAGCTCGCACACGTCGCAGGTGGCAACAGCCGCGCGTGCCATCAGCGCGCGGCCTGACGGCCGCCCTCCTGAACGTGGCGCAGTCCCTGGCGGAACAACGCCAGCACGTGCTTGTCGTCGAGCGCGTAGTAGATCTGCCGCCCCTCGCGGCGCGCGCGGACGACGCGCGTGTTGCGCAGCAATCGCAGTTGATGAGAGATCGCCGATTCCGTGGCGCCGAGCTGGTGCGCCAGGTCGCGGACGCACAACTCTCCGCGCGACAGCGCGTCGAGGATACGAACGCGCGTGGGGTCGCCAAGGACGCGGAAGATCTCGGTGAGGTCGTTGATGTCGCGAGGATCCACGAAACTCGATATCTGAATACTTGCTCATATGTTAACAACTGTTTGCACGACCCCGCCGTCCGAATATAGGATTCAGGGTTGGACGGCCGTAAACAGCTGCCCGTCTAGGCTTTACACGCACAAGACAGTCGAGGCATCAGGAGGAACAGCGTGATCGAGGTCGACCACCTCACCAAGCGCTACGGCCCTTTCACGGCCGTGGACGACGTCAGCTTCAGAGTCGAGACAGGAGAAATCCTGGGCTTTCTCGGCCCCAATGGCGCCGGCAAGACGACGACGATGCGGATCCTGACCGGGTACATGCCGCCGACCGACGGCCGCGCGGTCGTCGCCGGATACGACGTGCTCGAGCAGCCGGTCGAGGCCAAGCGCCGCATCGGCTACCTGCCGGAGACGCCGCCTCTTTACCCGGAGATGACCGTCCGCGATTACCTGACGTTCTGCGCGAAGATCAAAGGCGTACCGCGCCAGGAACGAAAGTCGCGCGTCGAGACGTCGATGGAACGCACGCGCATCGCCGATGTGGCGACCCGCCACTGCCGGAAGTTGTCAAAGGGCTACCGACAGCGCGTCGGTCTGGCGCAGGCACTCCTGCACAACCCCGACGTGCTCATCCTCGACGAGCCGACGGCCGGGCTCGATCCGAAACAGATCATCGAGACCCGTCAGCTCATCAAGGCGCTCGCCGGCGATCACACGATCATCCTCAGCACGCACATCCTTCCCGAGGTCAGCCAGACCTGTCAGCGCGTGGTCATCATCAACAAGGGCCATGTCGTCGCCGTCGACACGCCGGAGAACCTGACCGCGCGGCTGCGCGGAACGGAGACGATGTATCTGCAGGTGGACGCGGCCAACGACGGCGTGCGCGACGCACTGACGGGGATTCCCGGCGTGACGCGGGTCTCGGTATCCGACACGCGCGGGTCGGTCGTCGGTCTGGAAGTGGAGAGCGAGGCAGGTCACGACGTGCGGCGCGAGCTCGCGGCGACGGTCGTCACCCGCGGCTGGGGGCTCCTGGAGCTGCGCCCGATGCGCATGAGCCTCGAGGAGATCTTCCTGCATCTGACAACCGAGGACACGACGTCGGCGGCGCCGGCGCCCGCGGCGGATGTGGCGGAGGTGCCGCATGAATAACATCCTGGCGGTCGCTCACAAAGAGCTGAAGTCGTACTTCGCGTCGCCAATCGCCTATGTCGTGATTGGCTTGTTCGCGCTGATGTACGGCTATTTCTACGCCGCGCTGCTCGTCAGCTTTCTCAATCAAAGCCTCGGCTTCAGCGGCGGCACGGCGAACGTCAACGAGCAGATGATTCGGGGCGTGTTCCTGAATGCCGACGTCGTGCTGCTGTTCGTCCTCCCGATGGTCACGATGCGGACCTATGCGGAGGAGAAGCGAGCGGGCACGATCGAGCTGCTGCTGACGTCACCGCTGACCGACTTCCAGATCATCATGGGCAAGTTCCTGGGAGCGATGGCGCTCTACGCGGCGATGCTGGCGGTGACGTTCATTCACATGGCGGCGCTCTTCATCTTCGGCAAGCCCGAATGGCTGCCCATCGCGACGGGGTACCTCGGCATGCTGCTGATGGGCGGCTGCTTCATCTCCGTCGGCTTGTTCATTTCGAGCACGACGAGCAATCAGATCGTCGCCGGCATGGTGGCGTTTGCCGTGTTTCTGATGCTGTGGATCATCAACTGGATCGGATCGCTCTTCGGACCCGGTGTACAGGCGGTCCTGACTTACCTTTCGGTGGTCGAACACTTCGATGATTTCACCCGCGGCGTCATCGATACCAAGCACCTGGTCTATTACTTGAGCTTCATCGCGTTCGGCCTGTTCCTCACCATGCGCTCGGTGGATACAGCGCGCTGGAAAGGCTAATCATTCAGTCATGGCACGCATATTTTCGATTCTGAGCTGGGTCGGGATTGCACTGCTGCTGGCGGCAGTCGTTCTCAGCCGCGAGATCGTGAAGCCGGAATGGGCACCGTACTCGCGGTATCCATTCTGGGCAGGTCTCGCGCTCGTGGTCCTGTACGTGATCAGCCAATGGCGCGAGATCCTCGACTACTTCCGCAGTCGCAATGCCCGCTACGGCGCCATCGCGAGCGCCAGCGTCCTCATCGTCCTCGGCATCCTGGTCGCCGCCAATTACCTGTCGACGCGGCAGAACAAGCGCTGGGATTTGACGGCCAACAAGCAGTACACGCTGTCGGACCAGACGACCAAGCTTCTCCAGGGCGTCGACGCGCCGGTGAAGTTCCTGGTGTTCGATCGCTCGGATGCGTTCGACCGGTTCCGCGGACGATTGAACGAGTACGCCTATCAATCGAGCAAGGTCAGCGTCGACTACGTCGACGTCGAGAAGAACCCGATCGAAGCGAAGCAGTACAACGTCGACACGCTCGGCACGGTCATCGTCAGCTACAAAGACCGCAACGAGCGCGCCACCTCGGACTCCGAACAGGACATCACCAACGCCCTGATCAAGGTCCTGAACCCGAAGCAGTACAAGGTGTATTTCCTCGCCGGACATGGCGAGCACGACATCGACAGCTCCGATCGCTCCGGCTACAAGGCCATTACCGACGCCTTGAAGCGTGACAACTACCAGGTCGACAAGTTGATCCTCGCGCAGACGAACGAGATCCCGATGGACGCGTCGGAGATCATCGTCGCCGGCCCGCGCACCGATCTGCTCGATCAGGAGACGATGCTGCTGCGCGAGTACATGAACAAGGGCGGAAAGCTGTTCGTCATGCTCGACCCGCCGGAGAACCTGAAACAGCCCGCGCCATTGCCGAACATCACCGGACTGCTCAAGGATTGGGGCGTCACCGCCACCACGTCCGTCGTCGTCGACGTCAGCGGCCGGACGTCAAGCCTCGCGGCGCCCGTTGCCGGACCGCCATATCCGTCACACCCGATTACCGACAATTTTCGGCTCCTGACGATGTTCCCGCTCGCACGGGCGATGACGCCGATCACGGAAAACACGACCAAGCCCGCACAATCGTTCATCCAGACGGCGCAGCGCAGCTGGGCGGAGACAGACCTCGCGTCCCTGGCAGACAACAAGGTGGCGCCGGATACCGACAAAGGCGATCTCGCCGGCCCCGTGTCGATCGCAGTCGCGGTCAGCATGCCGGCGCCCAACGCACCCGACGTCAAGCCGGCGGCGAACAACGACAAGGCAGCAGACGAGAAGAAGCCCGAGACGCGTCTCGCGGCAATTGGCGATTCCGACTTCGCCGCCAGCGAAGCGCTTGGGATCGAAGGCAACCGCGATTTGTTCCTGAATACGGTGAACTGGCTGGCGCAGCAGGAGAACCTGATCTCCATCCGCCCGAAGGAAGCGTCCGACCGCCGCATCACCATGACGGCGTCGCAGACGAACCTGGTCACGCTGACGTCGATCATCGTCATCCCGGCCGTCGTATTCCTGACCGGCGCCTACACGTGGTGGCGGAGGCGGTAGCCGATGCGTCGTCTCCGTTCCACTCTCATCCTGCTCGTCGTTCTCGCGGGGCTGGTCGGCTACATCTACTACGACTCGAAGAAGGCGCCGGCCAGCACCGACACCAAGGAAAAGGCGTTCACCGGTGTCACGGCGGACGCCGTCGAGGAGCTGCAGATCAAGGCCGCTGACGGCGATGTGTCGCACGTCCAGAAGACGGGCGATCAGTGGAAGCTGGTCGATCCGGTCAACGCCGATGCCGACAGCAACGAGGTCAGCTCCGTCACGACCAGCCTTGCCTCGCTCGATATCAATCGGGTCATCGATGAGAACCCGTCGAACCTGAAGGAATACGGGCTCGATCCGGCTCGCATCGAGGTGTCGTTCCGCGCCAAGGGGCAGAAGGACTTCAAGAAGCTGCTCGTCGGCGAGCGCACGCCGACCGGGAACGACCTGTATGCGCGCCTTCCGGACCAGAAGCGCGTGTTCCTGATCAACTCGTTCAACGACAGCACGTTCAACAAGAACACCTTCGCGCTGCGCGAGAAGAAGATCCTGAAGATCGATCGCGAGAAG
>Ga0081539_10007123_pt1 | contig 10328 bp, 1 predicted proteins | sample TabmetS4T2R2_FD_71023 | JGI IMG/M metagenome (GOLD analysis project Ga0081539, IMG submission 71023) | Tabebuia heterophylla rhizosphere microbial communities from the University of Puerto Rico - S4T2R2 | ecosystem: Host-associated > Plants > Roots > Rhizosphere ... | reverse complement strand
CGCCTTGCTGAGGTCTTCCCCCTCCAGCCGCAGCGGCGCGAACTCATCGATGATCTGCACCGGCTCGCCATCCACTTCAGCGAACCTCGTCCGCAGGCTCTCGTGACGCCGCACGATCTCGTTCAGGCTCCGTTCCAGGGCCGACACATCCAACCGCCCGGTGAGCTTGACCGCATCCGGGATGTTGTAGGCGGAACTCCCCGGTTCCAGTCGATCCAGGAACCAGAGACGCTGTTGCCCGAAGGAGAGCGGCAACGGCCCTCGGCGCTCCACGCGGGCGATCCTTCCCACTTCCCGCGTTTGAGCCGCCGACTGGAGCAGCTCGATGACGGCGGCGAGGGCGGCGATCGTTTGCGTTTCAAACAACATCCGGAGCGGGACTTCCACCTCCAGCACGCGGCGCATCTGTGACATCACTTTCATCGCCAGCAACGAATGGCCGCCGAGATCGAAGAAGTTGTCTTCAATTCCGATGCGCTCAAGCTGCAAGACCTCCGCCCAGATCGCGGCCAGCGCCTCTTCATTCGCCGTCCGCGGCGCCACATACCGGCCGTCTTCACCTCGTCTCAGGTCCGGCGCGGGTAACGATCTCAGATCGAGCTTCCCGTTCGGTGTTAAAGGCAACGCCTCAAGCTCAACGAATGCGCTCGGCACCATGTACTCCGGCAACCGCATTCTCAGCCGTTGCCGGAGCTCGCTGATGGGTCCCACCACTTCCGGCTCGGCAACGAGATAAGCCACCAACTGCTTCTCTCCGGACTCAGTTGGGCGCGCAATGACCGCGCACGCCCCCACCCCTGCCTGTTCTCTCAATGCCGCCTCGATCTCTCCCAGCTCGATCCGAAAGCCGCGAATCTTCACTTGATGATCGACGCGGACGAGAAATTCAAGATTTCCGTCCGGCAGGTAACGGGTTCGATCCCCTGTTTTGTAGAGCCTGGCCCCGCGCCGTTCACTGTATGGACTCGGCACAAAACGCTCGGCGGTCAAATCGGGTCTCGCCAGATATCCGCGCGCGAGACCGTCTCCGCCGATGTAGAGTTCTCCCGGCACTCCCGGCGGCACTAATGCCATGTGCTGATCGACCACATAGGCTTGCAGGTTCGCGATTGGCCGCCCGATCGGAACGCCGGCTCCCTCTTCTTGCTCGCTAAATTCATGCCAGGTCGCATCAATACAAGCTTCCGTCGGTCCATAAAGATTGATCAGCCGCGCCCAACTGACCTCAGCGGCAAACCAACGAGCCAGATCTCTACTCAAGACCTCGCCTCCGCAATAGACTCGCTTAAGACTTCGGCACTCGCTCAATCCCCCCTCTTCAAGCAGCATGCGGAGCATGGTCGGGACGACTTGCAAGATGCTCACCTCATGCTCTCTGATCAGCCCGATCAGATAAGCCGGATTCTGATGTCCGCCCGGCTCGGCGACGACCAACCGCCCGCCCACCAGCAAGGGCGCATAGAACTCCCAGACCGAGGCATCAAAGCTGAAGGGCGTCTTTTGTATGACACTTTCATCCGCTCCGAAACCGAACTCTCGCTGCATCCAGGCCATGTGATTGCAGAGCGCCTGGTGAGAAATCTGTACTCCTTTCGGTTGGCCGGTCGATCCCGAGGTATAGATCACATAGGCGAGGTCTTCTTTCTCGACTGGCACCCCGGGATTCGATCTCGGTTGCCGGTCGATCTCCGGCTCGTCGCGATCGAGGCAGACAATTTCCGATTCGTGCTCGATGACGTTCTGCAACAGAGCTTCTTGGGTCAAAAGGACCTTCGCCCGCGCGTTGCTCAGCATGAACGTCAAGCGTTGCTGTGGATAACGAGCGTCGAGCGGGACATAGGCGCCACCGGCCTTGAGGACGGCATACAAGGCAATGACCATGTCAAGCGAGCGATCGATCAGCACTCCGGCCAGACTGCCCGGCCCGACTCCCAGTTCACGCAGGTAATGCGCCAACTGGTTGGCTCGCTCGTTCAGCTCCTGATAAGTCACTTGCTCCGTCTGATAGATCACCGCGATCGACGATGGTGTCCGCGCGGCCTGCTCCTCGAACAATTCGTGGAGGCACTTCTCCGCTCCGCTTCTTGCGGCGGGGTACTCGCGCTCCGTCGCATTCCACTCTTCAATGATCTGCCGACGCTCCGCCTCGCTCAGTAAAGGCATCTCCACAATGTGGCGGTTTGGGCAGACCACAATTTCTTTCAGTAATGTGCGGAGATGACCAATAACTTGCCGGATTGCTTCCTGCCTAAACCGATGACAGTCATATTTGAGCTCCAATTCCAACACGCGACCTGCCGCGGCGACTAAGCAGAGGGGGTAATTGGTTTGTTCATAGGCTTGGATATTATCTATCTCCACCCCTTCGGTGGACCGGTTGTTAGGATAATTCTGAAAGATCAGCAGGCTATCGAACAGATTCTGTCCCCGCCCGATTCCGCACCATCGTTGGATCTCCGACAGGGGCGTATATTCATATTGTCTCGCCTCGGCCTGCTCCTCCTGGATCTTTTTCAGCCATTTCGCTGTCTCTTGTTCGAGCCCAATCTCTACTCTCACCGGCAGTGTATTGATGAACAGACCCAACATCTCTTCCACTCCCGCCAATTCTCCCGAGCGCCCCGAGACTGTCGCTCCGAACACTACGTCCTGGTCTCCGCTGTATCTGCTCAACAACAATCCCCAGGCCCCTTGCAGTACCGTATTCAACGTTACCCGGTGCTGTCTGGCGAAATTCTGCAAGGACGCCGTCTCTTCTTCTGACAGTTCACACCATTCTTTCGCCTTTAAATTTTCTCCCTCGGCTGGACGAACTAGACCCGACAGTGGCAGCGGCGTCGTTCGCTCGAACCCGTTCAGTCTCTTGCGCCAGTATCTTTCCGCTTCTTCCAGATCCCGCTTTTGCAACCACGCGATGTAATCCCGATATGGACGGGAATTATCTAAGACCGGCTCCCGTCCCTGCCTCTGCGCTTCGTATCGGAGGAACACTTCCTTGAGCAACAATCGAACCGACCAGCCATCGAGTAGCAGATGATGATGACTCCACACGAAGTGGTGTGTGTGCGCTCCGCAACACAACAGTCCCAGTCGCATCAGCGGGGCTTTGTTCAAGGTGAACCCGCGCTGCCTATCCCGAACCAGAAAGGCCTCTAGACGTCTCGCCTGTTCAATGGCAGACGCATCTCGCCAATCCTCTTCTTCGATTGGCAATTCGACCCGCTCATGAACAACCTGGACAGGCTCTTTCAGCCCTTCCCAGATAAAACTTGTCCGCAAGACCGGATGACGGTCAACGGTTTGCTGCCAGGACTGTTTCCAGGCCGCAGCGTCAAACTCCCCATTGATCGAGCAACTCACCTGCTGAAAATAGAGCGCCGATTCAGGCTCCAAGACCGAGTGAAAGAGCAATCCTTTTTGCAGCGGGGATAACGGATAGAACGTCTCGACATTTTTCATGATTTCTTGGAATAAAAGTCAGCCGGAGATGGCCACGGGTCAGACGTAATTCAAGCGGATGTCTTCAGGATAACGAATTTTTGGAAGTATGAGAGAGAACGCGAAAGACGCCAAAGAAGCGAAAGAGGCGAACAATGGGTCTGTTCGCACTCTTTGCTGGTTGAAAAAAATGAACAAAGCCCGGCTAAGCGCCGGAGGCCTGACCGATCTTGCTCAAGATCTCATTCAGGTCTGCCTCATCCCAACCGAATTCAGCGAAATCAGAGGGCGTGTGGCCAACTACTTCCGTTGAGCGGCAAGAATTGATCAGCGCACGCAGTGAAGCCAGAAATTGCTCGGCAAGATTTTCAACGGTTTGGCGATGGTGAACGCTCTGGCTATAGGTCCAGTTAGCCCTCAACTCGCCATCGACGACGGCCGCAGTAACTTCAAAAAGGTGGTTCCGCGTATTTCGCGAACTGCGAGAAGGACCGGTGGATTCGCTCGCGGCGCCAAAGAGAGAGGAAGATCCTCTCCCCGCCAGATTGAATTGTCCCAAATACAGAAAGACCACCTCGGCCTTTGGCTGAACTCGCAATCTTTCCACGGCTTCATGATCCCGGCACAGGTAACGCAATGCGCCGTAACCAAAACCGTTGTTCGGAATGCGGCGCAACTGCTCTTTGACCCGTTTCAGCGCGTCACTTGGCATGATCGCTCCTTCCAAATCGAGCAGGACCGGGTAGATCGTCGTGAACCATCCCACCGTTCGAGAGACGTCGAGGTCCTCGAAGATGGCTTCGCGGCCATGCCCTTCGAGGTCGATGAGCAATGAGCGTGATCCGGTCCACGGCGCGAAGGCCTCGGCAAGAGATGTCAGCAAGGCATCGTTGACTTGTGTGTGATAAGTCTGAGGAAGATCCTGCAACAAGGCGCGAGTCTCTTCAGCGCTGAGTGAAACCTCAACGGTGCTCTTGGAAGCGACGGTGTTCGCACCGCCCAATGAATCGACCGGTAAACGGGTAAGACGGGCACTGGACGTCGTCGCCCAATAATCCAGTTCCCTTCGCAACTCTTCCGATTGCGCATATTCGGAAAGCCGTTCCGACCACTGTCGAAATGAGGTCGTTTTGGCCGGCAATCGCACCGTTTCTCCACGGCTCAATTGCTGATAGATTGTTTCTAAATCCTCCAGCAACATTCTCCAGGAGATGCCATCGATCGCCAGATGGTGAATAATAATCAAGAGACGGCCCGGGTTGCCCGCGCCCAGGTCAAAATGCGCGACCTTCAGCATTGGTCCTCGCGAAATATTCAGACCAGTTTGCAATTCGGCGATCTGAGCCTCGATCGCTCCGGGCTGATCGGCCGCCGGCAACGACGAAAGGTCAATTCGGACGATTGGCTCCGGGCCACTCGGCGCGGAATTGGTCTGAATCCATGCATCCTGGGCATCCTGGGCATCCTGGGCATCCTGGGCATCCTGTCGTCTCACGAAACGTAATCGTAAAGCGTCGTGGTGTGCCAACAAATGATGCATGGCTTGTTCGATCAAAAGAGGATTCAAGTTTTGTGGGACCGCGAACAACACTTCCTGATTGTAATGATGGGCATCGGCAAAATCCTGCGCGAAGAACCAGTGTTGAATCGGCGTCAAAGGTACGGGGCCGGTGATTGGTCCTTGCTCTGCCTGGACGACCGTTGCCACGCCCGCCGCCATCGCCAGTTCGGCGATGGTCGGAGAGTCGAAGACCTGTTTCGGCGTCAACCGCAATCCCGCCTGGCCGGCCCGCGCAATGACTTGGATGCTGATCACCGAATCTCCACCCAGTTCGAAGAAATTATCGTGGATGCCTATCTGGTCGATGCCAAGCAGCTCTTGCCAGATCGCGGCGATCCGACGTTCAGCGTCATCTCTCGGAGCGGCGTAAGGCGTCTCCAATTGCGGGCGCGGATGAACCTCCTGTGTGATGCGACGTTGTTCAATCTCTTCGAGACCGCGCGCTGCGGTCTGTGCACTGTAATGATCGATCAGGGCGTTGAAATCCTGCGTAGAGACGACCATTTGAGGAAGATGGCTGTCGAGGATTTGGCCAAACGCTTCGACGCCTTCACGGGAAAGCATGCCCGCCGGGGAAGAGTCGAGCCCCAGTTGCCGCACCGCATCAACGGCCATGCCTACTTCCTGCCACGTGTCCCAATTGATCGCCACACAAAAAGTCCCGTACCGCGCCCGATAGTAATGAGCGAAAAGATCGAGAAACGCGTTTGCCGCACAATATTCAACGCGCCCTAAACCGCCGATAATTGAGATATGTGACGAGCAAAGAACGAGAAAGTCCGGATCGAGATGCTCAAGCGCCGCCTCCAGCGCCCGTGCGCCGCGCACTTTGGACGCCAATACGGTTTCTGACATCTCCGGCGTCTGCCGTTGAATCATGCCTCCGCCCGCAATGCCGGCCGCATGAACGATGCCGTGCAATGCTCCGAATCGATCCAACGTCCGAGCGATCACTGTCTCAGTCTGTCCACAATCGGCAATATCCGCGCTGATATACAAGACCTCCGCCCCCGTCTCCTCCAGAGCTTGCAACTTTCGGATCCGGCGGCTCAGCTCATTTTGCGCATCGTGTTCTGCCAGCCACTGCGGCCATTCATCGCGTTCGGGGAGTGAGGAGCGGCCCGTTATGACAAGTTTTGCTTGCACAGCCTGCGCTAGATACTGGGCGATCTCGAAACCGACGCCGCCCAATCCGCCCGTAATAAGATACACGCCTTGTTGGCGCAATCGCCGCGGGATCTCGATCTTTGGAGGTCCCGGAGCAGCTTCGAAGATTTGCACCCAGCGGCGCCCGCCACGATATGCGACCATCTCATCCGGCGTCTCGGTCAGCAGCTCGGAACACAACTGGTCGAGCAACTCCGCCTCTTGCAGGGGCGCCATCGATGACGCAGCCAGATCGATGCTCCGGCAACTGAGATACGGAGACTCCTTCTTGATCACCTTGCATGGCCCCAAGAGAGCGGCTTTCTCGGGGCAGATCTCTTCTTCTCCGGTCACCAATTGCAATTGATCGGAGACCACGCTGATTTGAATCTTTTCACTGATGCCCAGATCGCCGATGGCCTGCATTAAAAACAGGAGGCTGTAGTAGCTGTAATGGACAGTAGTCTGCCGAAGTTCATCATCCAACAACTGTCCTCTGATCCCACCAAAATTCCATAGATGGAGAACCTGATTAAAGACCTCGCCGCTGAGGCGCAACGCTTCAAACAGTGCATCGTAGTCTTCTCGGCAACGGAAATTGATTGTGAATCCGCCGTCTTCGAGCTGCGCGAATTTCTCGCCCGTCGAGACCGTGATCACACGATGACCCTTTTCTTTCAGCCGCTGGATGAGCTTCGCGCCGAGCCCGGCATCATCGCACAAAACCAGCCAGCAGAATTGGCCTTCTGGTTCTTCCTCTCGTTTGAAAAAATGATGCAGCGGAGATTGCTTCCAACAGGGTGTGTAAAACCAATCGGTAATATCAGGCTTTCTTTCCAATCGCGTTTCGAGCGTGTTGGCCGTGGCGGCTTCGGTCTTGGCAGTAATCCAATATCGTTTACGCTCGAAGGGATAGGTTGGTAGCGGAATGCGGCGGCAGTCTTCTCCCGCGTGAAAACGCTCCCAATCGATCTTCGTGCCCGCCAGCCAAAGTTTCCCCAGAGTCGTCAGCAACCCCTCAACCTCAGTCTCGGAACGTTGCGCATGCGGCAGAGAAGACAGCACGAGCTGTCCTGACTGTGGGCCGCGCTGTTTCTTCACCAGAGAGCTTAGAGTTTGGCCCGGGCCGACCTCCAACAACGCCCATTCCGGCCTGTCGCACAATCTCTTTACACCATCGGCGAACCGCACCGGCTGTCGCAAATGCGCCGCCCAATAATCCGCGGATGTCGCCTCTGAAGCCGTGATCCATGTTCCACTGAGGTTCGAAAGATACGGAATCTGAGGCGGATGCAGGGCTATTCTTTTGAATTGCTTGATAAAAGGTTCAAGTATCGGCTCCATCATTCGGGAATGAAAGGCGTGCGAGGTATTGAGAAGTTGTCCCGCCTGTCCTTGTTTCGTCAGTTGCTCCTGCAACGATTCAACGGCGATCGTCGGCCCGGCAACGACGCATCGGTCCGGTCCATTGACGGCCGCGAGCGAAAGCGATGCATTCAGCAACGACTGAACCTGATGCTCCGGCAAGGGGACCGCCAGCATCGAACCGCCTGGCAATTCCTGCATCAGGCGCCCGCGCGCCGCAACCAGGGAGAGCCCATCTTCCAACGAAAAGACACCCGCCAAACAAGCCGCCACATATTCTCCAATGCTGTGACCGAGCATGGCCTGTGGGCGCAAGCCCCAGGACAACCACAATTTCGCCAACGCATATTCCGTGACGAAGATCGCGGGTTGGGCAACCGCCGTCTGCCGCAAACGCTGCGCGGCTTCAACCGCGTGGTCTTCTGATGGATAAAGCGCCTCTCGCAGATCGAATCCGAGAAGAGGACCGAGCGATTCAGAACATCGATCCACCTCTTCGCGAAAGACCGGCTCAGTCCGATAGAGGTCTTCGCCCATCCCCGCGTACTGTGCGCCTTGCCCCGGAAACATCCAGGCAGTGTGATGCTCGCCGTCGAATGATACCCCGGTGAGGATGCGTTTCGAATGGGCATCCTCCAGAGTTTGGATAGCATCATCGATGTTTCGGCAAACCAGGATCCGCCGGTGATTGAACCCGCGCCGGCCGGCTTGCAGCGTGTAAGTCACATCCGCCAGATCCAAATCGCAATGCTGTTTCAGATGCCGCGCCAGATTTTCTGTTGCGACGTCGAGCGCGGGGCCGGTTTTAGCGGAGAGTACGATCAACCCATAATCGCGAGAGCGTTGAGCAGGGCGATCTCCATTGGAATACTCTTCAAGAATGGCGTGTGCATTGGTGCCGCCAAGTCCAAATGAACTGACGCCGGCGCGGCGAGGAGTGCCGTTCGTCTTCCATTCAACCAGGGCGGTATTGACTCGAAACGGGCTATTCTCGAAATCGATTCGCGGGTTCGGCTCTTGAAAATGGAGGCTTGGTGGAATCAGTTTGTGATTGAGCGCCATCGTTGTCTTGATGAGACTGGCGACTCCGGCGGCGGTGTTCAAATGGCCGATATTGGTCTTCACCGAACCAATAGCACAGAACCCCTTTCTCTTGGTCGTGGCGCCGAACGCTTGTGTGAGTGCGCTGATTTCAACCGGATCGCCGAGAGAGGTTCCTGTTCCATGCGTCTCGATATAAGAGATAGTCTCAGGGCCGACACCGGCCAAGGCCATGGCCTCAGCGATGACTTCTGCCTGTCCATCGATGCTTGGCGCCGTGTAACCGATCTTCCATGAACCGTCATTGTTGATGGCGCTACCTTTGATTACTGCCAGGATGTTGTCGCGGTCTGCCAGCGCGTCCTCTAACCTCTTGAGGACGACAATGCCGACGCCGCTTCCGCCGACCGTGCCGCGCGCGGCGGCGTCAAATGCACGGCAGTGCCCATCCGGCGAAACAACGCCGCCCTCTTGAAAAAAATATCCCGCCCTTTGATCCGAAGTCACGGATGCGCCTCCGGCTATCGCCACATCGCATTGGTATCCGAGTAAACTCTGACAGGCCAGATGAACGGCGACCAGTGAAGTCGAGCAAGCGGTTTGAACCGTGATGCTCGGTCCTTTCAAGTTCAATTTGTAAGAGATACGCGTGGAGAGATAGTCGCGATCGTTGGCGAGTGTGACCTGAAAATCACCGATTGCCGCGAGCAGATTCCGATTGGAGCAAAGATTATGCAACAGGTATGTATTCAAGCTCGAACCGGTGTACACGCCGACTCGCCCGCCGTAGACTTCCGGATCGAGGCCCGCGTGTTCGAATGCTTCCCATGCACATTCCAGCAACAGGCGTTGCTGTGGATCCATGATCTCAGCCTCTCTCGGACCTATTCCAAAAAAGGCAGCGTCGAACTCCTCGACTCCATCCAGATAACCTCGTGCTCGAATGTAATTCGGCGCATTCAATTCCTCCGGCGAAACGCCCGCCTTGAGCAATTCATCCGCAGTGAAAAAAGAGATCGACTCAACACCATCACAGAGGTTCTTCCAGTATTCATCCACATTCCTGGCGCCCGGGAATCTGCCGGACATCCCAATGACAGCGATTCCGGATGGGGAATCAAAAACATCCGTGCAACTCATTTAAATTTACCTCCAGCCATTTCTCTGTCTTTGACGACGGTGCGCGGCATTCTGCCTGGCAGCTCGTTCATTGATTTGCTCATAATCCGGCGCGCTCTGACGAGTTTGTCCCAAGTATTGGGCCAGTGAGGCCACGGTGGGATATTTGAACATCTCCACGAGCGCCAGATCCGCATCGAACGTCTCTTGCAATTTGGTGTGGAGTTCCAGCATGAGCAGCGAATGTCCGCCCAAATCGAAGAAATTATCGACCCGTCCGACTTTTTCCAACCGCAGGGTTTCTCGCCAGAGGTTCGCAATCGCCTGTTCCATCTCGTTCTGTGGAGCAACGTATGCTTCCGCTAAAACGGCTCGCGGTCTTTCGAGGCTGAGCAAGGCGCGGCGATCGATCTTACCGTTGGCCGTCAACGGCATTTCTCCCAACACCACGATCTCCGACGGCACCATATATTCCGGCAACCTCTCTCTCAGCTCCCTCTTCAACTCCCTCGCTTCGAACGGCGCTCCTCTCTCTCCGTCTCTCTTCTCCTCCGTCACATACGCCACGATCCGCCTCTCTCCTCCATCCTCCCTCATCACCGCCGCCGCCTCTCCCAATCCCTCCTGCCCTCTCAACACCGCCTCGATCTCTCCCAGC
>Ga0081539_10007122_pt1 | contig 10333 bp, 9 predicted proteins | sample TabmetS4T2R2_FD_71023 | JGI IMG/M metagenome (GOLD analysis project Ga0081539, IMG submission 71023) | Tabebuia heterophylla rhizosphere microbial communities from the University of Puerto Rico - S4T2R2 | ecosystem: Host-associated > Plants > Roots > Rhizosphere ... | reverse complement strand
GCGGAGTTGGCGGGCGCCTTCGGGCGGCGATCACTCGAGGGCCCGGCCCTGGAGCACGCCCGCGCCGTGGTCGCCGCGACAACCGAAACGCTCGAGCGGATGGGCGATGTTGGCTGGCGCTCGGTCCTTGGCGAGTCGCTCGTCCGAGGGGAGCGACTGCGCTTGGGCAGCGACGCGGTCGTCGAGCGCGTGGAGCCGTTCGACCCCCTGGCTCCGGCGCTCGAGCCGGCGATGTGAGCCGGCCCTGTCGTAGGGTCCTTCATCATGGGCCGAGTGCGCGTCCTGCCAGAAAGGCGATCCCGGCAAGCAAGACAAACCCAGCAACAGCGACCGAAAGCGTCGTTCGACCGATCGTCGGGTTTGCTTCAAGGAACATCTTGGCAATTGCGCGGAGAGTCACGGTGGTGACAGCGACTCCGAACACGACGAAGGCGACCAGCACCCGGATGCGAGTCTCGTCCGGCGGTGGGTTATTACCCGGGGAGCTCAGTCTCCCAATACCGGCGATCAAGGCGATTGCACCAATAGCCGCCAGGACAAGGAACGGATTTCCGCGGCGGCTCATCGTCACGCCTGGTGGAAGGAGATGGAGCGGGAGACGGGATTCGAACCCGCGACATCTTGCTTGGGAAGCAAGCACTCTGCCAACTGAGTTACTCCCGCTCGGGAGAGCCGGATTCTAGCAAGTGGCTCTGGTCGCGCAACGGCTCCGGCGGGCCGATTTCCATCAAATACGAACCCGGATGGTAGGAGGCACCGATCGGGCTCCCCGACCAAGCGATTAGAACGAGATTGTCACTCGGTCACGCACACCGGTGGCCCGCGTCGGACGAGCCGAGGCTTGGATCCGTGTCAGGTACCACCGGGGTTCATGTTTGACGATTTTCCGGCGTGCGCATCGAACTGGGGAGTCCGACGCCCGACAGGGTCGATGAAGCGCCGCCTGCTATCGTGCCGCCGTGGAATCGACCGTCGGCGTCCTCGAACGGCGCGAGGCACAGCCGGCAATCCCGCGTGAGCCCATCAGTGCCAGTTGGTTGGGCCGGATCGCCTATCGCGAGGCCTGGGAACTCCAGAAACGACTCGCCGACGCGCGAGCAGCCGAGCGGATCGGCGACCAACTCCTGCTCCTCGAGCACCCGCCGGTCCTGACTCTCGGCAAGCACGCCGACGACAGCCACATTCGGGCGGGAGCAGGTGAGCTGCAGCGCCGCGGCATCGAGATCATCCGCGTCGAGCGCGGCGGCGAGGTCACATACCACGGGCCTGGTCAGCTGGTCGCATATCCGATCCTGGCCTTGAACCGCCGTGGCCTGCTCCTGCGGCCTCTTGTCCGCGCCCTCGAAGCCGCGATGTCCGACACATGCCGCGACATTGGTGTGGACGCCGGTCGTCGCGAGGGCCATCCCGGCTGCTGGTGCGAGCCGGATGGTGCCCAGCCCCGCAAGATCGGGGCTCTCGGTATTCGCGTCGAGCGCGGCGTGAGCTACCACGGCATCGCCCTGAACGTCTCGGTCGATCTGGCCGACTTTGAGCTCATCGACGCCTGCGGCGACCCCGATACCGTTTCGACCTCGATCGCCTTCGAGGCCGGTCGGCCGACCGAGCCCCCTTCGACCGAATCGGTCGAGCGGGCCGCCGTCCTCTTCACTCGACGTCTGGCAACAGCCCTCGAGACCGACATCGAAGGGCCAATGCCGAGCGATCCCAGGATTGGCCGCGCGAGTCTCGAGAGCCTCCTCGAGGCCGGCTGAGGTGACCGCCGGGCTCTTCGAGCTCCGCAAGGACGCGATTACTGGCTGGTGGGTCGCCACAATCGTCGACCGCGAGTTCGATCGATCCCGGTTCGCCCGCCGCGCCGAGCCTGTCGACGATGGCGGGCGCTGCCAGAACTGCGCGGCCTCCGACGGCGACGGCGCGGGCACCGTCCGCACGCGCACCTTGAAAGACTTCGCCTTCCACACGGTCGGGACCGAGGAGGAAGCGCGTGAGCTCGATCGTTCCGTGGCCCAGGTCGCGATCGCGCAGGCGAGAGCCACCGGCAGCTGGCGGACCGTGATCGCGCCGCACGGCGAACATCGACCGCTTCACGCGGTCGGGACGCCCACGATCGAGGCGATGATCGAAGGCTGCCGCGCCGCCCTGGCGGAGGCTCGCACAGCCAGCCAGACCGAATACCTCCAGGTCGTCCAGAACTGGGGCGCCCAGGCTGGCGCCCGGACGAACCATCTCTGCATCGACTGGTACGACCTACCGCAGATCCCGCATCGCGTAGCAGAAGAGCTCGGCGGTGCGGCCAGATTTGTCATCCGCGAGGGGGAGTGCCCGTACTGCCGGCTCGTGCGCGAGGAGGTCTCGCGCCCGGACCACCTCGTCTGGCAGGACGAAGGCAGCGTCGCGTTCGCACCGTATGCGTCCCGGAGTCCCTTCGAAGTCTGGGTCGTACCTCGCCGTCACGAAGCCGACTTCGCCCACGCCGACAGTCGCGACATCGCGGCCACCGCGGAGGCGCTCAGGCAGGTGCTATCGATGCTCGCGGCCAGCCTCGATGGGCCGCCCTACAACCTCGTCCTGCACACGGCTCCGCTGAAGGAACAGGTCGACGCCACGTACCACTGGCACTGGGAGATCCACCCCCGGCTCCGCGATATCGCCGGCCTCGAGTTGGGCACGGGCTTGCCGGTCAATCCGGTTTCGCCTGAGGATGCCGTCGAGGAGCTGCTCGGCCGCGTGGCGAGCTCCAACGGGACCCTCACCGACTGATGGCGATCGGGGGGCATCGGCGACTGCGTCACAGACTGTCCGCCAGCGCCGTCTCTGGCCCGTCGAGCGCGCAACGCCCAATCATTGCGCCCTCGTTCACCGGGTCTCGTCCGGAGGGCGAATGGTCACCGAATTCAGCCGCGAGCTTGGCCTGTCGTCGACGCACCGCGGGCGAACGACCGTGAGCGGCACGTGGGACAAGGCGACAGCTGGCTCCTTCGTCGAAGAGCTGTTCGCAAAGCACCACGGCGAGATCTATGCCTACCTGCTGCGCATGCTCCGCGATTCGGAGCTTGCCGCCGACCTGACCCAGGACGCCTTCGTGAAGGCCTATCGCAACTACGACACGCTCGAGAAGCCCGAGAACGCCCGCGCCTGGCTCTACCAGATTGCCCACCGGGTCGCGCTCGATGAGCTGCGTCGCCGCAAGATCGTCCGCTTCCTGCCATGGACCGGAGAGTCGCGTGGGGCGGCGCCCTCCGCGGAACACCTGGCGATGGAGCTCCGCCTCTCCGGCGATCTCCAGCGCGCGCTCGCGAAGATGCCCGAGCGCCAGCGCTCCGCCCTCCTGCTGGCCGAGCTTCACGACCTGACCGGCCTCGAGCTCGCGGCCGCGCTCGGCGTCAGCCACGTCGCCGCACGAGCGCTCCTCACCCGCGCCCGCGAGAGCCTCCGCCAGGCCCTCGCCACAGAACGCGCAGCCGAGGCAGCCGCCGACTCCGCCGGCCCGACGCTCGCCGAGCGAGATCGATGACGTTCTCGTTCCGGCCTCGCCACGACACGTGGGATTCGGCCCACGAGCGGGCCCGATATCGAGCCGCCGAACGGGTTGACGGGATGATCGATCCGGCGGAAGAAATCTGGCTTGAAGAGCACCTGGCGGGTTGTTCGGAGTGTCGAGCGATCGCCGACGACTACGCCGCCGCCCACCAGCAGTTGCGCTCCTTCCGTGGCCAGCTGCCGGACCCGCCGCGAGACCTGTGGGCTCGCACAGCCGCTGCGATCGAGCAGGAAGCGAGCCGGTCGATGGGTCAGGGCCGAGCCACGGCGAGGCGTTCCTTTTCGATGCCGATGGGCGCGATCTCGGGACTGCTCGTCGTGGCGGTCGTGCTCGGTGCCGCGTTCCTCAGCCGCCCGATCGGGCCTTCGCCTGAGCCACGCGGCTCGAGCGTGGCGCTCCAGCCGAGCCCCGCTTCGTTCGTGGCGCCAAGGGCGACGCCGATGCAGGTGACGGCCGATGTCGATTACGTCAAGCTCGGCGATAAGGGGATCCGGCTGTTCCAGACGAAGGTCCGCGAAGTTTGCTCCGAGAGCGACGAGACGGCATGTGCTGCGATCCCGGAGTCATCGCCTGTTGCCGTCGAACTGCCGGCCGAGCCCGAGTCGGTGATCAAGTCGCCGACGCAGAAGGAAATCATCGTGATCAGCGGCGCCCAGCCGGAGAAGGGCGCATCGCTGGTCGTGGTGCCGGTCCCGGATACGGCTACTGCGTCGCCTTCACCCGTCCGATCGTCGTCCTCGCCCCTCCAGCCGTCGTCGCCGACCTCCAGCGTTTCGCCCAGCCCCACGCCGACCGGCCCGGTCGAGGTCCTCGGCGAGCAGATCTTCGATCCGTCGGCAGCGTATTCGGAAGACGGCAACTGGTTCGCCTTCTCCGCCCGACCCGCCGACGGCAGCCACGGCCCCGACATCTACGTCGTCAAGGCGGGATCGTCGACGCCGGTCGCCCTGACGACCGATCATCGATCGGTGTTCGGCAGTTGGCTCGACAACGTCGTGATCGGCAGTCGCGTCCTGCCTGATCTGAACGACGAGTCCAGCCAGGATCCCGATGCGATTGAGACACAGACCTTGGCGATCGATCCGGCGACGGGTGCAAGCGCGATCGTGAGCGGTCGTGGCCTCTGGCGCCCGACGATCGATCCGAACCACAGGCTTGCGGTCTACTGGAACGGTTCTGTCGAACGCGACGGCGCGCCGAAGGCGACGACCGACGGTGGCCTTGTCATCGGCGCCTGGCCGTCCTTCGACCCGGCGACCTTGTCGGAGGAGCCTGCCGAGAGTAGCAGCCCGACCGCTTCCGATGAGGCCTCGCCCGTGGAGCCGTCAGACGAACCCACTGGTGAGGCGTCGACCAGTGCCGAGCCGTCGCCATCGACCGCTGCCAGCGCCGAGGCGAGCAGTGACGAAGACGTGCAGATCCTGGAGCGCGGCCCGATCCTCGACTGGGACGCCCGCTGGGACGAGACCGGAACCCATCTGGCGGTATGGATCGCCACGTCGACGGACCGCGCGGCAGGCGTGTTGAGCCTCTACGTGCTGGACTCACAGACAGGACGCCTGATCGCCGACGATGATGCAATCAAGAGGGTTCCGTCACTGCCCGGTTTCTCGATCGGCCATGGCCGACTCGCCTACGCAACGCCCGTCGGCCAGGATGCCAAGGGCAGCAGCGTCCGCGTCCAGGCCTGGACCAAGGACGGGATCGGCGAAGGCGCGACCGAGGGCGGTCAGGACCAGGTCCTCGTCGTTCGCTGACCGTTCGCGCCCGTTCCCCTCGGGTGCGGCGCGTCCTCACTGGCGATACGGGTTCGTGCGCATGTTGCGGACTTGCCGTATCGTTCGCGAATCGTGCGACCAAGGAAATTGGTCGCGATCGCAGTGCTCACCGCTGCGGTCGCCCTGGTCGCGCTGCCAGGTCTCGCGGGCTCGCGAACCCCTCGCCCCGAGCAGCTACTCGATACGGCAGCGTTCCAGACCATCGTCCCCGCGAAAACCGGTGGATCGACCCCAGAAGTCGACCCGCTGGATTCGGCATACCGTTCGGACGGCTTCCTGACGTCGGATTCGACGTTCATCGAGCCGGGCAAGGAGCAGGCCGCCCCGAAGGGCCGTCCGAGCCCGACGCAGCCGACAGTCAAGGCCGCGTCGGCCATGAAGCCGCCGCGTTACACGCTCACTGGTTACGCGACGTTCTACGACAACGGCACGACGGCGATGCGCCTGCCGCGGGGGACCGTCGTCGTCATCTGTGGTCAGGGTGGCTGTATCGAGCGCGTCGTCAACGACTACGGTCCGGTCAAGCCCAGCCGGATCGTCGACCTATACCGTGCCGACTTCTTCGATATTTGCGGTTGCCCGGGCTGGTCGGGCACGACGTGGGTGACCGTCAAGATCTACTGAGCGCGGCTCCATAACGCCCAACTGCGTCGTTGCTCGCTGCGCGCCTCGCTCACGCGGCTCTCGCACGCGCTCGCTCCGGTGCTCGCGAGCGCCTTGCATTTTGGACGCTCTGGAGCCGCGCGACCTATCTGAGGCGCTAGACTCTTGAATAGCCTTTAACGACCGGTCCTGTGAGGCCGGGAAGGAGGAGCGCAGGGTGCCACGCCGCGTTCGGTCGCGTCCGTGAGCTCGTTCGGCCAGCCGCGCCTGATCATGACCGCCGACGAGATCCGGCGGGCCGTGGTCCGGATCTCGCACGAGATCGTCGAGAAGCAGGCCGGCACCGAGGGCCTCGTCCTGATCGGGATCCAGCGCCGTGGCGTGCCGCTGGCCCGTCGCCTGGCTGGAGCGATCGCCGAGCATGAGGGCGTCGAGATCCCCGTCGGCGCGCTCGACATCACGTTCTATCGCGACGACCTTTCGCTCATCGCCCAGCAGCCCGTCGTGAAGGGCACCGCCCTCCCATTCGACCTCAATGGCCGCACGATCGTGCTCGCGGATGACGTCCTCTATACGGGCCGTACGATCCGCGCCGCGATGGACGCTCTCGTGGACTTCGGCCGGCCGCAGGCGATCCGTCTCGCCGTTCTCGTGGACCGCGGCCACCGCGAGCTGCCGATCCGTGCCGACCACGTCGGCAAGAACGTCCCCACGTCGCGCGAGGAGCTCGTCCGGGTCCATCTGGTCGAGATCGACGAGGAGGATGGCGTCGACATCGAGCGTCTCGAACCGGCGACCGTCGGCGTCGCCGGTTGACCGTTCGCGGATGAGCCTTGCCGTGCCGGACGAGGTTGGTTCCGCACTCGGGACCGTCGTGCCGTCCGTGGAGGCGGCACCGGAGACGCAATCGACCGGCTGGCGGCACCGCCACCTCCTCGACCTTGACGTCGTCACGTGGCCGGAGATCGAGCTCGTCATGCGGACGACGGACGCGATGCGCGAGGTCCTCGGCAGGCCGATCCCGCGCGTCCCGGCGCTTCGCGGCAAGAGCGTGACGCTCCTCTTCTACGAGGCATCGACGCGAACGCGTGTCAGTTTCGAGGTCGCGGCCAAGAACCTCTCGGCCGACGTCGTCAACATCGCCGTCGCGAGCTCGTCGGTTTCGAAGGGCGAGTCGCTCGTGGACACGGTTCGGACGGTCGAGGCGCTCGGCGCCGACATGCTCGTCATGCGCCACGCGGTCTCCGGTGCTCCCTACCTCGCGGCGCGGACCTTCGCCGGTTCCGTCCTGAACGGTGGCGACGGCTGGCACGCCCACCCGACACAGGCGCTCCTCGACCTGTACACGATGCGCGAGCATCTGCCCGGTGGCTCGGTCGCGGGTCGCAAGGTCGTGATCCTGGGTGACATCCTCCATTCGCGCGTGGCCAGGTCCAATATCTGGGCGTTGACCGCGGCCGGGGCGGAACTCTGGTTGTGCGGCCCGGCCACGCTCCTGCGCGGGTTCGAGGCGTGGGCCGCCGCCGGGGGCGCAGCGGGGCGGCGCTTCACGGTGACGTCGTCGATCGACGATGCACTCCGCGACGCTGACGTCGTGATGGCCCTCCGGATCCAGCGGGAGCGGATGGCGGGCGGACTGCTGCCATCGCTGCGCGAGTACACCGCGCGCTTCGGGTTGACCCGTGAGCGACTGGAGCTTGCCAAATCTGGCGCGCTTGTCATGCATCCGGGGCCCTTGAACGAGGGGGTCGAAATCGCGCCGGACGTGGCGTCCGGGCCCAACTCGGTCATCACAGAGCAGGTGACGAACGGCGTCGCTGTCCGGATGGCGATGCTCTACCTACTCGCCGGCGCCCAGGCAGGCGGCGTGGCGTCCGAGGAGAGCCTCCGATGACCGTGGCGACGGCGCCGAGCGTTGGCGAGATCGCCGCCGAGCTCGAAATCTCCGGCGCGTGGCTAGTCGACCCGGCCGCGGGTCGCGAGGGTCCTGCCGACCTCGTGGTTCGCGAGGGGCTCATCGAGGCGGTCACCTGGCTGTCGGGCGGAGACGCGGATGGCATCGATGCCAACGGGGTCATCGTCGCGCCCGGGTTCACCGACCTTCACGCGCACTTCCGCGAGCCGGGCTTCGAGGACGCAGAGACCGTGGCGACAGGGCTCGCCGCCGCCGCGCACGGTGGGTTCACGACCGTTTGTGCAATGCCGAACACGAATCCGCCGGTCGACGAGCCGGGCGTCCTGCGCCGTATCGAGGCGGCGGCGGGCGCCAGTGGTTCGCCCGTGCGCGTGCTCGTCTACGGGGCGGTAAGCGCGCAGCGGGCCGGGGAGCGGCTCGCTTCCCTGGGCGAGCTGGCGGACGCGGGCGCCGTGGGGTTCTCGGACGACGGGGCGCCTGTTCACTCGACGCCACTGTTCCGGAGTGCGCTCGCATACGCCGGCATGCTCGGCGTGCCGCTCGTCGATCACCCTGAGGATCCCAGCCTGACCGATGGCGCCGAGGCGAATGAGGGCCTCGTCGCGTCCGTTTTGGGGCTGCGTGGCTGGCCTGCTGCCGCCGAGGAGGCTGCGGTCGCGCGCGACCTCGCGATCCTGGCAGAGGTTGTCCGGGATGTACCGACCGCTCGCCTGCACCTCACCCACATCTCAACCCGGGCTTCACTGGCACTCATCCGCCGCGCGAAGGCGGATCGCCTGCCCGTTACCTGCGACATCACACCGCATCACCTGGCTCTCACCGACGAATGGCTTGCGGGTTCGCGCGATTGGTCCTGGCAGGCAACGGGGAACCCGTGGCAGGCCGGCTCGATCGTCGCAGCGCCGTACGAGACGGCCTTGCGCGTCAATCCGCCGCTGCGCGCCGTCGACGACGCGATCGCCTGTCTGGAGGCGCTGGCGGACGGCACCGCTGACGCAATCGCGACTGACCACGCTCCGCACACAGCAGTCGACAAGGACGTCGAGTTCGGGCTGGCGGCGAACGGCATCAGCGGGATCGAGACGGCGCTTGGGCTCATCCTCGAGGCAGTCGATGCCGGGCGCTTAACTCTGCTGCGGGCGATCGGGGCGCTGACGATCGGCCCTGCACGGGTCCTTGGTCACACCCAACGGCACGCGTTCGCCGAAGGCAATCCAGCCGACCTCATCGTCTTCGACCGGTCGGATCGGTGGCGCGTGGAAGCATCGGCCCTCGCATCGAAGGGGAAAAACTCGCCGCTCATCGGTTGCGAGCTTCCGGGTCGCGTCCTGCTGACCGTCGCCGGCGGGCGGATGGCCTATGGAGTGGACGAAGGCTGATCCGTCGCGGCCGGCTGCGGCGCCGGAATTAACTCACGGTGCTGGATCGCCCAACCCTCGATCGCGTTCATCGTCTGTCGGAACGTCAGCACGATGTCACGATCGACGGCGACCTCGCATTCCTGTCCGGGCGGGAACTCGAGGAGCGCATGCAAGCCGCTCGGGTCGATCGTTAGGCGTCCGTCAGGGTCGCAGCTTGACGCTGTCCACGTGACGCGCAGGACCCGGTCATCAGCGAGATCTGAGCCGACCGATACGTCGGTCGGCTCCGGATCCAGCAAACGAGGCTGTTGATCGCGTGCATCCGCGGGCCGAGCGGCGACGAGCAGGCCTGAAAGGTCGTTGATCTCGATGACCTGCGGCGGCGCATCCCCCTCGCCCAGGAGGACCCGCAAGGAGCCACCGACGGCCTGAGTGGCCGGTGGTCCGTGAATCTGGCGGACGCGGTCCGGCTCGACCTCGAAGACCGTATCCTGATCGTCCGGGACGAGGAGGGTCACGGCGATCATCCGTCCGGCCACCGGCTCGAGGTCGCGGACGACCCAGACGATCTTCGGCTGACCGAGGTCGCCGAAGGCGGCGAGAGGCTCGATTCCAGCCAGGTTTGTCGCCGCTACGGCGCCGATGGAGACGATGACGCCACCGGGACGCGCCGCCCGCACCGCACGACTCACAACCGCCGCATCCTTCGTCGTCGACAGCTCGATCTGGCGGCCCTTCGGGTCGGGGATGCCGAGATCAGCCCATGGCGCGGGCCGTAGCGGGACGCCGGCCTGTGCCAGCAGCCGGTCGATCACGAACTGGTCGGCGCAGCGCTGGCGCTCATCCGCAGGGCAAAAGACGGCACGGTGGTCGTCGAAATGCCCGACCACGATCACTTCTACCGGTTGGGCGTCGACGCGGTCCGCACCAGCATCGTTCAGGCGCCAGTCGCCATCCACGTGGATCGTTGGATGGAGCGCCAGCGAAGAGGGCTGCCTGCCGTGCATGGAATTCGCCGTGACCTCGACCAGTTTCTCGGGTTCCTGGACGATCCAGGCGAACTGCTCTGGGCAGACCGGCCGGATCGGCGACGGACCCCGCGCCAGGAAGGGGCAGGGGATCGGTGGTGCCG
>Ga0081539_10007121_pt1 | contig 10336 bp, 4 predicted proteins | sample TabmetS4T2R2_FD_71023 | JGI IMG/M metagenome (GOLD analysis project Ga0081539, IMG submission 71023) | Tabebuia heterophylla rhizosphere microbial communities from the University of Puerto Rico - S4T2R2 | ecosystem: Host-associated > Plants > Roots > Rhizosphere ... | reverse complement strand
GACGGTGTCGCCGGTGACCGACGCCTTGTGCTTCTCCGAACCCTTGCCGGTCTCGGCGGTGCGCGGCTCGTCCTCGACCATCTTCTTGGCGTTGTCCCACGCGCCGCCCGCGTTGCACATGAACGACGCGAGCAACTGCCCCGCGACGATCGACCCGCCGAGGAAACCGGCGAGCCCGATCGGGCCGAGGAAGTAGCCGACGAGGATCGGCGTGAGCACGCCGAGGAACGCCGGCCCGATCAACTCATGTTGAGCCGCGGTCGTGCAGATGCCGACGACCTTGGCGTAGTCGGGTTTCTTCGTACCTTCCCAGATCGCCTTGTCGCGGAACTGGATGCGGCACTCTTTGACGATCAGGAACGCCGCGCGACCGACCGCGCGGATGAGCATCGAGCTGAACAGGAACGGCACCGCGCCGCCGATGAGCATGCCGATCAGCAGCTTCGGCGAACTGACGCTGAGCAATCCAGCGACCGCATTGAACACCGCCAGCGGCAAGGGCTTTTCCTCACCGCCGCCACCGGAGCCGATCACGGTGATAAACGACGCGTACAGCGACACCGCCGCGATGACGGCCGAGCCGATCGCGACGCCCTTGGTGACGGCCTTGGTCGTGTTACCGACCGCGTCGAGGTCCGCCAGGATTTGACGAGACTCCTTCAGATGCGCTTCGTTCTTGATGAGCTTGCCGTCGACCTCGAAGCCCATCTCGGCGATGCCGTTCGCGTTGTCGGCGATCGGACCGAACACGTCCATCGACACCGTGTTACCCGTGAGCGTCAGCATGCCGATGCCGCACATCGCCACGCCGTAGGCGATGAAGATCGGGTTCACTTCTTCCATCGTCGTCGTGTAGATGAGCACGGACGCGAAGATCGCCGCGCACAGGATCACCGCGGTCCACACGGCCGACTCGTAGCCGACCGCGAAGCCTTCGATGATCGTCGTGCCGTGGCCGGTTTCGGTGCTGCGCTTGATGCCTTTGACGGGGCTGTACTCGGTGCCGGTGAAGTACTCGGTCGTGCGGTTGAGCGCGATGCACAGGATGATGCCGACGAGACAGGTCCATGCAGGCCGCATGTCCAATCCGGATTGACCGAAGTTGCACCACCAGTCGAGCGAAGTGATGTTTGTGAGCACGGCCGGCGTCGGCACGTTGCTGGCGTCGAACCGCAGGTAGAACCACCCGAGCACGATGAACCCGACGACGGAGATCAACGAGCCGATCATGAAGCCTTTGTTGATCTGCTTCATGGCCTCGGCGACGTTGCCCTTGTCGCCGGCGCGGACGGTGTAGGTGGAGATGATGGAGCCGATCACGCCGATCGCGCGGACGAGGATGGGGAACATCACGCCCTTGTGGCCAAAGCTCGCCCAACCCAGGATCATCGCGGCGACGATCGTCACCTCGTAGCTCTCGAAGATGTCGGCGGCCATGCCGGCGCAGTCGCCGACGTTATCGCCGACGTTGTCCGCGATCGTCGCGGCGTTGCGCGGGTCGTCTTCGGGAATGTCCTTCTCGATCTTGCCCACGAGGTCCGCGCCGACGTCGGCGGCCTTCGTGTAGATGCCGCCGCCGACGCGCATGAACAGGGCCAGCAGCGTGCCGCCGAATCCGAAGCCGAGCAGCGCTTCGTACGCGTGCTCGCCGTACATCATGAAGATGACCGTGCCGCCGAGAAGACCGAGGCCGTCGGTCATCATTCCGGTGATCGTTCCCGAGCGGTATCCGAACATCAGCGCGCGGCCGAAGCCGACCGGCGCCGCGGCGGCGACGCGCAGGTTGCCGGTCGTCGCCATGCGCATGCCGACGAAGCCGACCGTCGCGCTGAAGATCGCGCCCATCAGGAACGCCCAGGCGCGCCCGAGCCCGTAGACGCCGGCGAGGTTGTCGCCCTCGCGGAACGCGCGGCTCGCGTAGAGCACGCCGACCAACAGGACGATCAAGATGCCGACGACGCGGAGCTGCCGCGCGAGGTACGCATTGGCGCCCTCGCGCACGGCGGCGGCGATGTCCTTCATCTTCTGCGTGCCCTGGTCGGCCTTCACGACCTGGCCGACGAGCATGCCGGCGTACGCGAGCGCCAGCAGCGCGACGACGAGCGAGCCGACGAGCGCGAGCTTCTCGCCCTGCGAGAAACGATTGCCGGTGATGGGTTCGAAGTAGTGAAACTCGCGGGCTTCGGTGGTGGTGGTGCCCGAAGCTTGATCGACGCGCGGAGCGGCTGTCAACGGCGCCATCGTCTTCGGCGCCGTCGCATCCTGCGCGAACCCCGGCCGCCAGAAGTACAAGCCCAGGAACAGCGCGGCCATGACGAGAAAGAAGACCGTTCGCGAACGATGGCCGAAATCGGAACGACGTCTGCGACTTGCGCGGCGCGCGGCGGGGGCGCTGCCGCTGGTTAACGACGCGCTTGGCGACCGCAACCAGGACTTGAGCATTCCGAGCATGCCGAATCTCCTAAGAGAGCCGGACGGGACGTGTGACGCGCGAGGGCGGCGAGGGTGGCTCGGCATCCCCGCGAGAGAGCGCGGGACGCGCCGCCACCGCCTTGCGGTGAACCGGCACGGTGCCGGGATGACCCGGCACCGTCGAGGTGTCGTCGTTGTGGGGACCGCGCACGGGATGGAGCATGGCCGCCAGAGCCTCCGCTCGCGCCGCCGTCCGGCGGCCTGTGACGCGCGCATCGGATTATCGCCCGAGGGGTCCGTTTTGCAACGGCGTAGTCACGCTGCGACAGGTTCTCACTGCCAGAGCAGGCCTGGCGGGCGACCTGATTTAGAACCGGTAGGTCAACCCGACCATCGCCCGCGGTTCGGGCCAGTTGAGGCTGGGTTGGACGTGGACGTAGCCGCCCTCGCTGGGCAGGCGGGCGTCTTGCGAGAAAAGGTTGTAGACGCCGGCCTGGAGTTCGAGGTGTTCGACGCCTAGGAACCGGCGCGAGGTGAGGACGACGTTGGTGACGAAGCTGGGATCCGTCGAGTCGCCGACGTCGCCGCGCATCGGTCCGACGGCCTGCGAGTCGATGGAGAGGAACGTGTGCCGGCCGATCACCGGCACGGTCATCGCGACGCCGGCCGTCCACTCCGGCGAGAACTGAAGGCGGTCGCCGGCGGCGTCCTCGGTGCGCGTGTAGGTGGCGTAGGTGCGGAGGCTGCCGCCGGACTCCCAACGGCGCGAGAGTTCCAACTCCACGCCGCGCGCCTCGACCGTCCCGTCGTTTTGCGTTTGGAGCCGGCCGTCGTCGAGGGTGACTTGGTTCATCGAGTCGGACATGCGCCAGAGGAACCCGCCGACCGACGTCCGCCACCCGGACTTGAACTCGCGCTCCCAGATCAGCTCGTAGGTGTCCACGACTTCGGACTTCAGGCCCGGGTTCGCCGCGTACGCGTTGGGCGTCTCGTAGGCGCGCTCGAACAGGTTGGGCGCGCGGAACGCGCGGCCGTAAAGGAGCTTGAGCGTGTCAGCACTGGTCAGGTTCACGATCGCCGCGGCGCGCGGGCTGACTTGGCCGCCGACGTCGTTCACGTAGTCGTATCGACCGCCGGCAACGAGCGTGAGCCGATCGAACACCTGCCAGCTCGCTTCGCCGAAGGTGCCCCAACTGTAGTACGAGCGTCGTACGTCGATGTCGAACCCGAAGTCGTCGTGGTCGTGCTGACGCGTCGAGAGCGCTTCGGTCGCCTCGGCGCCGACGAGCAGGCGCAGCTTCGGCGTGACCTGCCAGTCGTAGTGGATCTCCTGTCCGAGCCAGTCGTCGTCGGCCTCGCTGAAGTAACTGTACGTCTGCGGGCCGACCGAAGGGTCGATCGCGTAGCCGAGGTCCTGGTCGTAGAAGTAGCGGCCGTAGTAGACCATCGCGTGGAGGCGCTGGGTGGCGGAGATCTCGTGGTCGAGCGTGAGCGTCACGTCCGTGCGCAGCTCGCGCATGACGCCCGGCGAGAAGAACGAAGCGGAGTAGGTGGCCGAGCGGTTCTCGCGGTCGCGGTCGGCGTGGTTGACCATGAGCGTCACGTCGCCGTACTTGGCCTTGACGAAGCCGGAGAACGTGCGCTCGCCGTCGAAACCTTCGATGGTGCCGAAGTTCATCTGCGGGTCGGTGACGCCGTCGTAGTGGATCGAGTCTTCGCCCTGCGTCGTGAAGCCGGACGCGCCGGCGAGGAGGTCCAGGCCGTCCCTGGTCTTCAGGCCGTACATCGCGAGCACGCGGGCGGTGTCGTGCATGCCGCCCTGTACGCGGACGTACGCGCCGTCGACGTCGGCGCCGTCCTTGGTGATCGCGTTGACCACGCCGAAGACCGCGTTGGTCCCGTACAGCGCCGACGCCGGACCGCGCACGATCTCGACGCGCTTGTACGCCTCGATCGGCAGCGGGAAGTCCTGTTCGAAGTGGGTCTGGCCGTAAATGTTCTCGCGGGTGGGGCGGCCGTCGACGAGCATGAGCAGCCGCGCGTTCCACTCACCCGGCCGCAGGAACCCGCGCACGCCGACGAACCAGTTCAGGCCGTCGGTGTGCAGGAAGAAACTGCGTTGGTTTCGGATCAGGTCGGCGAGGTTGCGGTATCCCATCAGGTCGATCTCGTCGGAGGTGACGACGCTGACCGACGCGGCTGCCTGCCGCACGGTCTGCTCGTGACGTCCCGCGGTGACGACCGTATCCACCTGCATGAGTTCTTCGAGGGTGAGCGAGCCGAGGTCGGCAGGATCGCTGGACGGCGCCGCTGGCCGAGCCGTCGCCATTCCGGTTAGCGCGAAGGCGGTGCTCGCGCTGAGCGCGAGCGCGAGGACCCGTCGCCACGCGGCCGCGCGCCGCACGACTTTGGCCGTCCCAGCCTCGCATGATTTGGAGCGTTCCAAATCTCCGGTCATGCGATCTGAATCGGCCGTACGTTACGCGCTGTTAATGCAATTTGTACTGTCCAGAACGGTTAGGCGGAGGCGCGCGGCGCCGGTTACGGCACTCCAGCCCGATAAGACGTCGTGTGGAAGGAAGCCTCGCGCGATTGCACCCGTTGCGCAAACCCCGTCCCGCGCACGCGAAGAGGCGCGAGCATGGGGCTCGCGCCTCTTGGCTTGCTTGGGGGAACATCCGGCCCTGAAGGGCCGGCTTCAGTCGGACTTCACGCTCATCGATCGCCCGTCGCGCGGTCGGCGGCGCGGTCCATCGCCTTGGCGCCTTCGCGGATCATGCCGCTGGCGCTGGACGCGTCCAGGTCCATCGCGGCGAGCACGACGTGATGCGCCGCCATGCGATACGCGTCGTTCACGTCGGCCGGCCACATGTCGCGGTGCTCGTCGAGCGCGGTGGCCTGCTTGAGCAGGTTGTCGTAGAGCTTGCGCGCGTCAACCTGATCCGGCACGTCGAGTTTCCAACTGTCCGGCATCTCGTGGATCAGCGGGAGGTAGACGTCCGGCAGGCCGTGGCTGGCGGGGAACGTCACCTTGGCGACGTTGCGGCCGGGCTCGCGGTTGGTGTTGCCGCCGCCGAGCTTGTCGGCTTCGGGCCCCGGAGTGGTGTCGGGCGCGCCGGGGTCGCGCGGCGTCGTGCCGGTGCGGTCCATGTCACGGTCGCGGTCGCCGCCCATGCGGGCGCCGGCGGGTTGAGCCTCGCCGATCTCACCCTGGACGATGCGGAACTGGTCGTTGAAGACCATCTGCGCCTTGTCGACGTCGAAGTCCTGATTGTACTTCGCCTTCCAGTCCTTCTGGAACGATTCGAGCCGGCCGTTGAGCTTGTCCCACTCGGCGCGGGTGATGTTCTTCTCGCCCGACGAGATGCGGTCGCGGTCGGCGTCGACGAAGTGGCCGTAGAAGTTGCTGAAGCTGTTCTTCGACAGCGCGTCCTCAGTCGTGCCGGCGAGGGCCTTGCGGATGTCGTTCGCGTCCGGCGCCAGCGCGGTGCCGCGGTCGGACGGGCGAGTTGCCGGTGGGGAAAAGGTCGTGCGATCGCCGGTCATGTCCTGGGCGCGCACGTCGAGCGCCAAGCCGCAACAACCGATCGTCGCCGCGGCGCCGATGAGAGTCAGTCGCCTACACATGTTCATAACGAACTCCTTTCGCGAAACCTGCGCCTCGGCTCGGCCGGGAGGGACAAACGAAAACCAACGCGCAGACGCGCACATGGCATCGCATACCTCGCGCACGCGCCGGCCGAAAAGGGGCCGAGGCTGAATCCGGATTGTTTCTTGCAGCGCGCCGATGCTCGGGTCAGAACGTCGCGTAGCAGCATTGGCCGGCACCGTGTGGTACGGCGCGGCGACCCGCCCTGACGACAAAGCGTCCCGCCAGCGGCTCGCTGCCGGTCAACACACAAAGAATGTGCCAGCGCGCCGCTCCGGCGGCCTGTCCACCGGCGGATTCGTCTTTACAATCGCGGGGAACGACGTGGATGCGCCGGACGTGTGGAATCGATGAGCCTACGCCGCAAGGCAAGGAAGCTGAGCCGAACGTGGACGACGTGATGGAGCGACGTGCCGCGCCGACGGCGCGGAATCGAGAGAACGACCGCCCGACGCGTCGGGCAATGGGGCTCGTGACCGTCGCGTGGGTGTTCGGATCGGTGTGGGTGACGGCCACCAGCGGCGCGCCGCTGGCGCAGTTTGCCAAGGCGCTCGGCGCGTCGAACTTCGAGTTCGGCCTGCTGTCGGCGCTGCCGTTCATCGCGTCGCTGGCGTCGATGCCGGCCGGACTGCTGACCGATCGCATCGGCGTGCGCAAGCCGATCTTTCTCATCGGGCTCTATGCGCAGCGCTTTCTGTGGGCGCCAATTTCGTTGGTGCCCTTGTGGCTGGTCCACCGCGGGGGAAGCGGCGCAACTGGCGCCGCGATGACGATCTTCCTCGTGTTGATGTTCCTGATGCACGCTGGCCAAGCTGTTGGTGGGCCGGCATGGGTGAGCTGGATGGCGGATCTCGTGCCCGCGCGCGTGCGAGGGAAATACTTCAGCCGCCGACGCCAGTGGGGCATCATCAGCGCGATCCCCGCGGCGTTCTTCGCCGGCTGGTTACTCGACCGGCCGGAGATCCAACACGGTGGCGCGAGTGCAACGCTTGTGACGTTGAACTGGTGCGCGCTCCTCTTCCTTTGCGCCGGTGTCTTCGGCGTCGCGGACATCGCGCTGTTCCAGTTCATCGACGACATTCCGGCCAAGCCGCGCCCGCACGTTTCCTGGAAGAAAATGTTCGCCGAGCCGTTGCGCAACCGCGAGTTCCTCTGGTTCGGCGGCTTCGTCGCGGTGTTGACGTTTGCCGTCAGCTTCATGGGCCAGTTCGTCACGCTCTACCTGATCGAGAAGCTGAAGGTCACGAACAAGAGCACGCAGATGATGCTGCTGGTCGGGCCGATGCTGGCGCAGCTCGCGATGCTGCCGGTGTGGGGACATGCCGTCGATCGGATGGGCAAGAAGCCGGTGCTCGCGATCAGCGCGCTTGGCTTGGTGCCGATCGGCTTCGGCTGGTGCTTCATGAACGGCGGGGGCGCTGGCTCGATCTGGCTGGGCTACTTCCTCGCGGCCGCTGGCGCGGCGCTTTGGGCGGGCGTGGAGGTCGCGAACTTCAACCTCGTGCTCGAGTTCAGCGGATCGACGACGGATGACGGTGAGGCGGGCGGGAGCAACTACGTCGCGGTCAACAGTGTGATCATCAACGTCGCGGGCTGTCTCGGCGGACTCGCATCGGGCCTGATTGCGAAGGCGTTGGGGAGTTGGAACTGGCACCCACCGGTCGCATGGCTTGGCACGTTCAGCTTCTACGAAGTTCTTTTCGCGATCAGTGGCGTGTTGCGGCTGCTGGCAGTCGTGATCTTCCTGCCCAAAGTTCACGAGCCGGAAGCTCGGCCGACCGTCGAGGCGCTTCGGTTTATGACGGCGAACATCTACAACAACGTGTTCAACGCCGTGTTCCTGCCGCTGCGGGTGATGGGGATTCGGAAACGCGAGACGCAAACGGTGTCGCAGATGCAATAACGCAAGCGGCCGGGCGAGATCACTCGCGCCGGCCGACGGGTACAAGAAGTTGACGAGACGAAGGGAACGAACCCCGGGCGAGCGTGCCGCCCGGCCGAACATCGGCCGGGCGGCACTGCCCGTGGGAACCAACCGCGCTCCATGATTTCGGGTGACCACGCGGCCACCCATCACCGCCAACACGACGATGACGAAGTGAGCCAGAACAAAGGTGGTGCCAGATCGCGCGCGGGTCGTGCAAAACGGCAAAACCCCCGATTTCCCGTTGAAAACTGTGGTTGTCACCGCGCGGGCTCACATGTCGCGCTGTACACGTGTGCGCGTCGCTCGCGCGAACGCAAAGCGATGTGCTGATCTTTGCCCAGCGATTGTGCAGTTGCCTAAACCGCGCCCGTCTCGGCCGCCGTTCCAAACGACTTCCGCTGCCGCTCGACCATGTCGAAGTAGAGACCGCGACGCTCGACCAGCTCGTCATGCGTCCCGGTCTCAACCACGCGGCCGTCGTCCATTGCAACGATGAGGTCGGCGTGCGTCACCGTGCTCAGCCGGTGCGCGATTACAAACGTCGTCCGATTGCGGTACAGCTCGGCAAGCGATTGCTGAATGAGCTGCTCGCTCTCGGTGTCAAGGTTGCTCGTCGCCTCGTCGAGGATCAGGATCGCCGGATCGGCCAGGATCGCGCGGGCGATGCTGATCCGCTGCCGTTGGCCGCCGGAAAGCTTGAAGCCGCGCTCACCGATGTTCGTGTCGTAGCCGTCGGGGAGCTGCGTGATGAACTCGTGCGCGTTCGCGCGACGCGCCGCGTCGCGGATCTCGTCCTCGCTCGCGTTGCGCCGGCCGTAGGCGATGTTCTCGGAGACGGTGCCGTCGAAGAGGAACGTCTCCTGCTGCACGACCGCGAGCAGGCTGCGAAAGCTGCGCAGCTTGATCCGCCGGAGATCGATGCCGTTGAGCAGGATCTGACCGGCGTTCGGATCGTGGAAGCGCGCGATCAGGTCGGTGAGCGTCGTCTTGCCGGCGCCGCTTGGGCCGACGAGCGCCACCGTCATCCCGCCGCGCACGTGGAGCGACACGTCGTCGATCACTTTTACGCCCGAGCGGTACTCGAAGCTCACGTTCACCAGGTCGAACGTCTCAACGCGCGTCGGCGCTTCGACGGCATCCGGTGCGTCCGGTTTGTCCGGCTGCTGCTCGAGGACGCCGAAGATCCGCTCCATCGCCGCGAGCGACCGTTGCGTCTGGCTGACCGACTGCACGATCTGCCAGACGGGTTGGAGGAGCAGCACTGCGTAGACCTGAAACGTGAAGATCGAGCCGACGGTCGCGTCGCCGTGTGGGACGAGCGTCGCGCCGTACCACACGAGCATGAGCGTGCAAAGCGGTATGAGCAGTCCCCACGCGGCCTCGAGCACCAGCTCGACGCGCGTCGCGAACAGCCCTTTGCGGATGATCGTGTGGTGACCGACAGCGTAGCCGTGGCGTTCGCGCTTCTCGCGGCGGAAGGCGCGCACGACGCGGATCCCGCCGAACGTCTCGCCCACGCGCCCGTCGATCGTCGAGGCGTCCTCGCGGATCGAGCGGTAGATCGGGCGGACCTTTCGCATCCAGAGGTAACTGCTGAACGCGAGGATCGGCAGGCCGATCAGTGCGGGGACGGCGAGCTTCCAGCTCAGCACGATGAGGATCGCGATCGTCGCGAGCACGCGGATGCTCGCGACCGTTGGCGAGATCACGGCCATCTGCACGAGCCCGCCGACGCTGTCCACGTCGCCGCTCAGGCGCGAGATGATGCCGCCCGTCTTCATCTCGCCCAGCGCCGCCAGCGGCAGATCCATCAGCTTGCCGAAGAGCCGGCTGCGGAGCTTGAACACGACGCGCGCGTTCAGCACCGAGACGCGGTAGCTGCGGTACGAGTCGAGCAACTGCTTCACGACGAGCAGCGCGACGACGACGACGCCCAACGTGCGGAGCGTGACGTGCACCTTCGACTTCGGGTCGGGCGTGCCGACGACCGCGTCCACCATCAGCTTGATCGCCAGCGGCCAGGAGAGGTCGAACATCAGGACCAGCAGGCTCAGTGTGATGATCCCGAGCATCGCCGGCCAGTGCGGCCAGAGCCAGCGGACGTACTCGCGCAGCAGCCGGCGGCGCTGCTCCTTCTCCGGTCGCGGCGGCGTGTTGGACGCGTACTGCCCGTTCGATCCCGGCGCAGGCGTTTGCGCAGCGGTTTGGTCGGCCGCCGATCGGGACCGATGGCGGAACTCGCGCTCGCGCTGTTTTGAAGACGCGGGTGTTTTCATTCGCCGTCTTGCCTGGCGGAGAATAATAGACGAAACGCGGTGGCTACGCCGAAGTCCCCGTCGCGTCTGTCA
>Ga0081539_10007120_pt1 | contig 10338 bp, 11 predicted proteins | sample TabmetS4T2R2_FD_71023 | JGI IMG/M metagenome (GOLD analysis project Ga0081539, IMG submission 71023) | Tabebuia heterophylla rhizosphere microbial communities from the University of Puerto Rico - S4T2R2 | ecosystem: Host-associated > Plants > Roots > Rhizosphere ... | reverse complement strand
CGATCGGATTCAAGTCGCGCTGCGATCGCTTGAAGAAAATCTGGTGCGTGAAGCCGACAATCTAATTTTGCTTTTTACCCCGCCGTTTGAGAAAACCGCCGCCGACGTTGGTTACATCAAGGGTTATCCTCCCGGAGTCCGGGAAAACGGCGGCCAATACACGCATGCCGCTACCTGGGTGGCGATGGCTTTTGCCCGCCAGGGCGATGGCGATAAAGCGGTCCGACTTTTACGGATGCTGAATCCTGTCGAGCATTCTCGGGATGAGAAAGACTGCGATCGCTACAAGGTCGAGCCTTATGTCATTCCAGGCGATGTCTATTCGTTAAGCGGCCAGGTTGGACGCGGTGGTTGGACTTGGTACACTGGCGCAGCGGCATGGACTTATCGCGTCTGGCTGGAAGAGATTCTGGGATTCCAACGCCGCGGCGATACTCTCACGATTAACCCGGTCATACCGAAAGATTGGTCGGGCTTTCGTCTGCGATACCGTTTCCAAAACACCACTTATCACATCACAGTCGAGAATCCTGACCACTGTTCTCGCGGCGTTATCGTGATCGAATTGGATGGAGTCTCAGCAGCCGACAAAACCGTGAAGTTGTGTGACGATGGCTTGTCTCACGAGGTGCGTGTTGTCTTGGGAACCAAGCTGCCAACGTGAGGACGGGTCTCGGTGCACACTTTCCGCACCAACTCGGAATAGTAGTCTATTCGCAACCCGCTAAATCTACCTCAGGTTGATACCGTCTCGACAGATGCTCTATCGAGTCGAGCTACGGGCGCCAGAGAGAGGAAGAGAGAGTTAGTTAATTTGCGGAGCAACGGTCTGGTGGTCAAATCGTCTTGAAAAAATACGACCGTCGTCGAGGTTAGGATCGATTACGCTGACGCAGGGCTTATGGGGATATCGCGAACAGCATCCATCCTGCAGTTCAAACTGACCAAGCCGCAGTCATCTGAACGCAGCTCGGTGAATTCAAATCACGTCTGTTCATTCGCGGAACAGCGCAACCGGAGAATCCATTATGACCAGGCAAAGCTCGAACCGTCGTGACTTCGACCACAGCGTAACTCGCCGAAAATTTCTCGGCACAACGGCGCTCGGCGGCGCAGCGCTTCTAAGCGGAGGGATCACGTCGCTTTTACGACAATCTGCCTCTGCGGCTGGCAGTTTTGATTTTGTCGAAAAAAGTATTCCGGAGCTGCAGGCCGCCATGGCTTCCGGCGAGCTAACCAGCGAAGATTTGGTGAATGGTTATCTCAATCGTATCCAGTTGCTGAACCCGCTGCTGCATTCGGTGATCGAGTCGAATCCCGACGCGGTATCGATCGCTCAGCGTCTCGATAATGAACGTCTTCGTGGACGTGTGCGCGGCCCGCTCCATGGAATTCCGATTTTGGTCAAGGACAACATCGCGACTGACGACCGAATGGAAACGACCGCGGGGTCGCTTGCACTGGTCGGTAGCCAGGTGCCTGCAGATGCCCCGATTGTCCAACAGTTGCGCGAAGCCGGTGCGGTGATCCTTGGCAAGGCGAACCTGGGCGAATGGGCGAACTTCCGCGGGACGATCATCACATATCCTCTTGCCGTGGGCTGGAGCGCAAGAGGCGGAAACACAATCAACGCGTATGACCTGAGTTACACCTCCTGGGGATCGAGCTCCGGCTCGGCCAACGGCGCTGCCGCGAATCTCTGCGCTGCGGCTGTCGGCACCGAGACAGATGGATCAATCACCGGACCGTCCGCTGTTGAGAACATCGTTGGTTTGAAGCCAACTCTGGGCCTGGTTTCGCAACAAGGTATTATCCCCATTGCTCACCAGCAGGACACAGCTGGGCCGATGGGACGCAGCGTCACTGATATTGCGATCCTTCTTGGGGCGTTGCAGTCGCCATTCGGCGATGTCATCGGACAGCAGCTTCCCAGCGACTACACGCAGTTTCTGCAACGCGGCGCGCTTAACGGCGCGCGGATCGGACGCGACGTTCGCTTTTTCGACTACAGCTATTTCGGCAGCGGCATTCCGGGCGACCAACATACGGTTGAGTTTGCGGAGAACGCGTTGGACGTAATGGAAAGCCTCGGTGCGACAATTGTGGACACCGATACAGGCGACGTATTCGCATACACCGATGACGAGTTCACGGCGCTGCTTTATGAATTCAAAGCGCAAATCGCCGATTATCTGGCAGGACTAACGCAGACAAACATGCGAACTCTGGCCGACCTGATTGCTTTCAACAACGCGCACTGTGAAGAGGAACTGGTTTACTACGGCCAGGACGTCTTCGAATTATCGGAACAGACCATGGGTTATCCCAACAATCCCATTTACGTAGCAGCGCGAACACATGCCACCAACACGGCGCGCGCTGGAATCGATAACGCCCTTGCTGCCGATAATCTCGATGCAATTGTGGCGCCACATCTGACAAACTCGACGGGCCCCGCCGTGTCGGGTTACCCGAACCTGTCGCTTCCGGTAGGGATTCGCGATTCGGGAAGACCGGCGGGAATGCTGATCTACAGCACCTTCCTGCATGAACCACAATTGATTGGCTTCGGCTACGATTTAGAACAGGAACTTAACGCTCGGAGGCAACCGCAATTCCTGCGTGACATAATCCCGGTGCCAAATGCCGGACTTTGCGACCAACAAAGGCAACCGCAGGTATTCACTGGAAAAGCGCATCTGCCGCACAAGCCGATTTTCTAAGATCGAGAAGCTTCGTCTTGAGCACACGAGAAGAATGACCATTCTGCTCGCGTGACGATTTTCCTTGGCTGCGGGTTTGCGGCGAAGTATCGGGAAGGCGGCGGAAATTTTTCCGTGCCGCTGCAATGGATGTTCGGGCTGCGGCGACTCAAGCTCGATGCGATCTGGCTCGAGTTGTTGCAGGCCACCGACGATCCCTCGGCTGATCAGGCAAGGATCGAGAATTTTCAGAGGCAATTGCGGGCGCATGGATTGGGTGGCCGATACTGTTTGCTTTATCAAAAACCGGCATCGGACGCGCAAGAGCTAGACGCGCTTGCCTGCATCGGAATTTCCAAACGCGAGCTGCTCGAACGCCTCGCCGGATCCAATGTTCTGCTCAATCTCGCATACTCGATTCATCCACCTCTGCTGGTGAGATTCGAGCGGCGCATTTTTTGCGATCTCGACCCGAGCGAAATTTTCTATTGGATGACGCAGATGGAGATGGGCCAGTCGTACCATCACGAGTTCTGGACCATCGGATCGAATGTTCATGGGCGCGACTGCCGCCTGCCAAAAACCGGTTTGGCTTTGCAAACGTTCTATCCTCTCGTCGACACGCGCCTTTATCGAGCGCAGCCGCGCCCACGCATTCTGAAGTTCACAACTGTCGGGCAATGGTATTGGGGCGGAACGGTCGAAGTACGCGGCGAGTTTCCCGATCTGTCGAAAAAGTTCGCGTTCGAGAAGTATGTCGATCTTCCGGCGCGTGTCCGCGATGCACAGTTCGATCTGGCGATGAACATTCGCGCGAACGATCCCGAGCGGCGGCGGCTGCGCGCGCGCGGCTGGCATGTTGTCGATCCACATCGGGTCGCGCGCACGCCCGCGCTTTACCGCCGCTACATCTCGAGCGCGCTGGCTGAGTTCACTCCCATCAAAGGCGTCGATGTCGCCTGGCGGACCGGCTGGTTGAGCGATCGCGCCGCCGCGTTTTTGGCTTCGGGCCGACCGGTCATCACCGAAGACACCGGCGCGGCCAAATATCTGCCGTGCGACAGCGGATTTCATTTTGTCGGCGATCTCGACCAGGCGGTTGCCGCGGTGGAGCAGCTGCGCGGCGACTGGCCAAAGCAGTCGCGACGGGCGCGACGCTGCGCGGTTGAGGTCTTCGACGCGGCCAAAAATCTGCGCCGGATTCTCGATCTTTAACGGCTCCCGGATTTGCCGTTGCAAAAGCATTTTCGGGTGTTAGTCGTTCGGGGTTATGGCGGACCTGATCAAGACCGGCGATCTGAAAGACCGGATGAAAAAGATCCCGGAATGGGAGCTCGAGAAAAAACATATCGAGCGCACCTTCGAGTTCGACGATTTTGCCGATGCGATTGATTTCGTGAACGCGATCGCCGAGGTGGCGGACGAAGAGGAGCATCATCCCGACATCGACATCCGCTACAACAAAGTCCGCCTCGTCCTTTCGACGCACAGCAAAGGCGGGATCACCGAGCTGGATTTCGCGCTGGCCGAGCGCATCGATACGCTGGCGGAATAGTGACGCACTCATGTCGGACCCTCACCTCAATCCTCTCGGCACTCCGCCCGGTCGTGATCCCGAGGGCTGACGACGACAGTCGCCGGTGAGGGAAAACTCGATTTCGAGAACGCGCGCTCTTGTTGCGACGATTGTTGTGATCGTCGTTGTGATCGCGGTTTGGGAATTTATTGATTGGCGAATGCAACCGCCGCCTCCGCCGCATCCGGTGGTCGTGCCAACGCCGCCGCCATGATCTTCGCTATTTTTTGGAGGGACGGCCTCTGTGCCGTCCTCTGGACACGACGGAGCGTGTCCCTCCAATGCTAATCTGTAGGCCGCGATCGGTGATCGCGGCATTCCGGCATATCGATGCCGGCTACAGGGCGGACATCGCAGCGCGATGTCCCTACCAATTCGACGCTATTCCTGCGGCGGCGTCGCGCGTTGGTTGCCCATCAGCGGCCGGCCTTCATCGGCGTCGATGAAGCTGAACATCGTCTGGATTTCCGAGCGCCCGGCCATGCCTGCTTCCTTCTTGCGCCGCTTCAGGATCTCGGAGAGCTCGTCGTTCCAACCGCGTTTGCGCATGAACTCGTTCCAGACAAACACGTCGTCCTCGGCCGGTTTGCGTCCCATCGCGTAACACCATTGCAACACTTCGTCGTCAGTGCCGCCCTGTTTCACGCGTTCGACCAGCTGATCGTATTTGATCTGTAAAAACTTGCAGCAGGTTTCGTCGAACCCGCGGCCGAGGTTGGCCTGGTAATCCGGCGGCAATTGCCCGCGCGCGTTCGCTCGGATCTTGTCGATCATCCGCGCGAGATAAACAATTCCGCCCACCGTCGCCGACGGACTGCGCAACCCGAGGTTTCTCACTGCCCGTCGATTGTGCGTTTTTTTGGCAAACCTTTCAAGCGCCTTGCCGAATTAGGCTTAGAGATTTGTCGATTCGGTGGTTAAATGACCCGACTCAGCCCGTAACTAGCTAACTCGCTACTGGAAGCATGGACCGCATCGTAGGCATCGAGACCGAATATGGCTGCCTGCTGCGTGCCGACGAAGCGCACGGCAGCTCGGAAGCGTGGCCGGCGCGGGTGAAAAACTATCTCTTCCGCAAAGCCAAGGCTGGGACGATCGACCTGCACTACCGCGATTACGAAGAACCGCCGGGCAACGGCGGTTTCCTGCTCAACGGCGGCCGCCTTTACCTCGACATGGGGCATATTGAGTACGCGTCGCCGGAGTGTTTGCACCTGCGCGACCTCGTCACCTACGACATCGCCGGCGACGATCTTCTTCACTCAGCGCTCGTTGCGCTCAACGCCGCCGAGCACGTCTCGTTCATCAAGAACAATGTCGATCATCACACCGGCGCGACGTTCGGTTGCCACGAGAATTATCTGATGAAACGCGAGGCGCAGTTCACTCCACCGATCCTCGGCACGCTGCTCACCTTTCTCGCTACGCGGCAGATCTTCACCGGCGCCGGCCGCGTCGGCCAGGCCAACCCGCTCGCGTTCGATTTCGAACCGGCGCCGCAGGAAGCGCAGGTGCATTTCCAGTTGAGCCAGCGCGCCGATCACATCGTCAACGACATCTACCAATGGGTGCAGTTCAACCGCGCCATCATCAACGCGCGCGACGAACCGCTGGCCGATTACCGCAAGTACCGGCGGCTGCATTTGCTCATTGGCGACTCGAACATGAGCCCGTTCGCCACCGCGCTGAAGATCGGCACCACCGCGTGCGTGCTGGCGTTGCTCGAAGAAGCGCGATTGCCGCGCAATCTTGTCCTGGCCGACGCCGTGCAAAGCACGCGCGACATCTCGCGTGACCCGACCCGTCAGTGGATTGTCGATCTTGAGAACGGCAAAACCATCGGCGCGCTCGATGTGCAATGGCAGTTCTACGAGCTGGCCCAACGACACCTGCGCGGGAGCAGCGCCGAGACCGATTGGCTGCTGGAGAGCTGGAGCTTTGTTCTCGAAGCGCTCGAGCAAACCCCGGAGTCACTGATCGGCGGCGTCGATTGGATCACCAAGAAATGGCTGCTGGAAACCTTGATCGAAGCCGAGAACCTGACCTGGGACGATCCGTGGCTGCAAAGTGTCGATCTTGAATATCACAACATCGACCCGACCCGCGGCCTCTTCTTCGGAGTAAATCCCGGTAAACGCATCGTCGATTGGAACAACAGCGTCCGGCGCGTCGACGCGATGACCGTCCCGCCCGCGAATACGCGCGCGGCCGGCCGGGCCCGGGCCGTGGCCGCGTTCCAGGAACGCGACCACGCCTACGTCATCAACTGGGACTCGATCGCGTGCGACAGCCGCGATTTCCTCGTCATGGGCGACCCGTTCAAAACCTACAACGACGAAGTCGACAAATTCCTCCGCCAACCGCGGCCGTCCGACAAAGCCAGCGACGCCGACGCGCTATGAATCCCCAAAATAGACGAATCGATTCGTCTATTTCTCGTTAGGTGCATGAAAGTCCTTGCCACATTGCCGCTGGTTCTACTCACTGCGACGATACGCGCCGATAATCTCGACACGTGGTTTGAGGCGTCGCCCGACAAAAAGCTACTCGCGGTCGAGCGACGCGTCGCCGATAGCGACAAGCCTGCTCGCCTCAATCTAGACAGTTCGACGCTGTATGTATGCGCCGGTCTCGACGACCTGCCGTCTGGTGTCGTGGGCCAAGGCGCCGTGCGGGCGCAGCACACTTTTACCGGCCTCCCTCCGGTCCAGATACGCTGGAGCCCAGACTCAAAGTTCCTGCTTCTTACTACGACGAGTTCCGGCGGCCATTCGCCTCGGCACTTCTGGACGTTTGTCTTCTGTGTAGCAGATCACTCGTTCCGCAATGTTGAGGCTGCAGCAGGCGGCCCGATTGGCGCGCCAGACATTAGCTTCGAGCCTCCCGATGTCGCGCTCCTCAAGCTATATGATCCCGATAGCGACACCCGGAAGCTGATAAGATTGCCACTTGGGAAAGTGATGGATCAGATGCACCGCCTCCGATGAACCCGCGTTATGCACCTAACCAGGCGATGCAGCTAACCGCGCCCCGTTCTGTTTCCCCGCTTTGGGTAGCTACAACCTTCAACTCGCCACGGGACGAGTCCGTCCGACTGGCGGACCTGCAGCCACGTGCGCTCTCGGGCGCGGTAGCTGATCTTGTGTCTCGTTAAGCCGCTTTGCGTGAGTGCTCTCTTTGCAATCACGCTGCTCCTAGCGTGCTCGATGCAGCTCTTCGCCGAAGAAAAGCTGTTTGAAGGCGGGCTCTCGCCAGATAAGACCATCGGCGTGTATTTGCTCAGCGAGGACCGCGCAGATGTCGGCATTCATGATTACCCATCAATCGAGGTCAGGCGTGAACGAGATCACAAGGTCATCGGGAGCCTATCCTGCGATTCATATATCCAGCATTTCAACCACGCTTATGAAGACATTAAAGTCGCTTGGGCGTCAGATTGCCGTTTCTTTGCCTTCCTTTGCAGAGGCAGCAAGACTTCACGCGAGGTTGAGGTTTATTGCATCGCTACCAACTCACTCCTGAAGCTGCCAGACTATCCTCAGGCCATTGTGCAGCACATACCAAGCGCCTCGCGAGGGCGATACTTCTTCGCCGAGTCGGTTGCATGGCACGAGCACGATTTACATGTTCGGATTTTCGGCAACACCCACGATAGCGCAAGCAATCCGAAAGATTTTCCAGACGACTGGTATGATTGCACCGTCGTCGTTCGGGTCATATCGCCTAAGAAGGTGGTTTTACGCGATGTCATTATCCATAAACAACCCAAAGCGACCTGACCAAGCGATGGAGCGAACGGCAGACCGCCGTGGATCAAGGCTGAAGGATCAATTACGAAGGATGAAAGCGACACGCGTTTTGTCTGCCGGCATTTATCTTGTTCTCGTTAGGTTATAAGAGCGCTGGTTGTAGTCGTCTTTACACTCGCGGCGTATTCAGCGCATACGCGCTCGCTCGAGCCGGCACCGACCGCAGCACAACTACGCGCGTGGATGGGCGATGAGTGCGTCAGCGCCGGAAAGCGCGTCGGCATCGACTACCGACGATCGCTTGACCGCGCTATCCATGGCGACTCCGCTGGTTTGTCGACTCTTTTCCAGTTCACCGTGTCAGATGGCTTCGTTGGCGCGGCAGCCGAAAGCCACTGCAGTATTCTTCTCGGGTTGCTGCAGCGCTGGGGCGATTCGCGCTTCGCACACGCGCTTCGCATGCAGCAGTCACGCGTGCGCAAGGCTGTCATTGACGCTATCGACTACTCTTACCCTTACCCAGGGTGGCGGCCGAGCGAGTTTCCCCGCACGTATGCACTTGCACAGCATGAGCAACGAAAGGCTTAACCAGGCTGCAGCGAATCGCAGAAGAAATTCGAAAGGTGAATTAGAAAGTAGAAAGTGGAAAGTGTTTGAGAGAATCGGCCATTGCCACCAGTGGCTGAGAGCTTCGTTTCGTTCGGCGTGTGGCTATGACAATCGAGGGTGGATGTTTATGCGGAGGCCTCCGGTATCGTTTACATGTCAGGCCGAAGCAGGGGAGTGACTGTCATTGCGCAGATTGCCGGCGGGCTAGTGCGGCTCCGTATGTGACCTGGTGTAGCGTTCCGACCGAAGCGCTCGAGGTTCTGAGTGGTGAAGCGCGCAGAGTATCGTATGCAGGCCGGTTACGGTCGTTCGCTTCTTGTTGTGGCACGCCGTTATTTATGCAGGACGACGTCAATGCCGAACGGATCGACGTGACGGTGGCGTCGCTAGATGATCCGAACGCTTTTCCACCGGACGCGGCGATATGGACTGAAGACAAACTGTCGTGGGTAAAACTCCATCCAACGCGCCCGGCTTTCGCGCGCGATCGAGACAAAAAAGAAAGTAGGAAGTAGAAAGTAGAAAATCGTCTCATGCCGGATCTGGATCTTGATACGCGCGTTAAACTCGCGATCTACGAGATCACCGCTGAGACGGGGAGCGTCCCCAATTCGTCAGAGGTCGCGCGCAAGATCGACATTGCAGAGGATGAAGTGATTGCGGCGTTCGCGCGACTGCATGCGAAGCGGCTGCTGCTGCCGGAGCCGGGCGATTCGCCGCGGATTCGGATGGCGCCGCCGTTCTCGGGCGTGCCGACGAAGTTTCCGGTGAAAGCGAACGGGAAGCGCTACTACGCGAACTGTGTTTGGGACGCGTACGGGATCGCGGCGGCGTTGCATTGCGACGCGATCAGTCGCGCTTCGGATGGGCAGACTGGCGAGCCGTTGACGCTCGAAGTGAAGAACGGTGCGCCGGTTTTGAAACCGTACGTGGCGCATTTCGCGGTACCGGCGGCGCATTGGTGGGACGATCTCGTTTTCACCTGAGCGACCATGCTGCTCTTCCGGTCGGAAGAGACGGTGAATGAATGGTGCGCGGCGCATAACGTTCCGCGTCGGCCGCTCATCAAGCTGGAGCAGCTTTGGCAGCTCGCAATCCACTGGTATGCTAATCGATTGACGGTTGAGTCGCGTCGGCCGGCAGCGGATGAAATGATGTCGATCTTCGAGTCGCTCGGGTTAACCGGCCCGTTTTGGGACCCTAAATCGGACCAGTGGGGCTGAATATTGAGCGTTCTGGCTTTTATGGTACGCCAATTGCCACATCTGGGCGCGGGCCGATATGTGTTCAGTGCTAATTGTGGAGGATCATTTCGAGACCCGGACCGTCCTCGAGGCGGTGCTGGGCAGTTGGGGTCACGACGTGCATAGCGCCGGCACCGCGGCCGAAGCGCTCGACGCGTTAAACAAGCAGCCTTTTGACGTCGTTGTCTCGGATATTGGTCTGCCCGATGAGACCGGCTGGGAAATGATGCGCAAGATCCGGGTCACGAATAAAAAAATCCGCGGCATCGCGTTGACGGCACATTTCAGCGATTTGGACCGGGAGCTGTCGCGCGCGGCGGGCTTCAATTTTCACCTTACCAAACCGCCGGACACTGATCGTTTGCAGGCGGTGATTTCGGGTGGTGATTACAAGCATTACCGCGTGGAAAGTCAGTTGTGGTGATGCCACGGATCGGACGCGACGGACCGCGTCCCTC
>Ga0081539_10007119_pt1 | contig 10338 bp, 9 predicted proteins | sample TabmetS4T2R2_FD_71023 | JGI IMG/M metagenome (GOLD analysis project Ga0081539, IMG submission 71023) | Tabebuia heterophylla rhizosphere microbial communities from the University of Puerto Rico - S4T2R2 | ecosystem: Host-associated > Plants > Roots > Rhizosphere ... | reverse complement strand
ACCCAGTCGACCGAAATCACCCTGCCGGCCACCGACGTTTCCCTGGTGCCGCAGGTGGCGAAGCCGGTCGAGTGAGGCGCAGCTGGGTCTCGGCCGCCTTGCGAGCCCGTGCGCCACGCCGTAGAGTGGCCCGCGTCCAGCCGTTCCTCGAGGCCGCCAGCGGTGCGCACCATGCGCCTGTTCGGCGACGGCGTGGGCCGTCACCAGCACGCAGGTTGCCATGAACGAGCTCATCGACCACGCCCTAGACGTTGCGGAGCAGGCCGGCGCCTCCTACGCCGATATCCGGATCAGCGAGCGTGAGACCGAATCGCTGACCGTGAAGAACGGCGCGCTCGAGGCGGCGTCGTCCAACCTCTCGACCGGTTTCGGCGTGCGCGTCCTGGTCGACGGTGCCTGGGGCTTCGCCGGCTCGGCAGTCATGACGCCACGCGAGATCGAGCGGGTCACCGCTGAGGCAGTCGAGATCGCTCGGGCGAGCGGCCTGGCCGGCGGCGAGCCGGTCCGCCTCGATGACACGCCGCCGCAGGTCGCGCGCTACGCCACCCCAGTGGAAGAGGATCCGTTCGGCGTCTCCGTTGACGAGAAGCTGCGCATCCTGTTCGAGGCCGATGCGGCGATGGCCGCGGTCAAGGGCATCGCCGTGCGCGAGGGGACGGTCGAGGCGGCTCGTGAGCGCAAGACATTCGCCTCGAGCGAGGGTGCTCGCATCGAGCAGGAGCTGGCCGAGGCCGGTGCCGGGATCGAGGCCACTGCCGTCGGCGAGTCGGAGCAGCAGGTCCGCAGCTGGCCCAACTCCGCGGGCGGGCAGCACGTGACCGGTGGCTTCGAGGCGGTGCGTCGCATGGAGCTGCCGGCCAACGCGCAGCGCATTGCGGAGGAGGCCGTCGCCCTGCTGACTGCCGAGGACTGCCCGTCGGAGGTGACTACTCTGGTCATCGACTCGTCGCAGATGGCGCTGCAGGTCCACGAGTCCTGCGGCCATCCCATCGAGCTCGATCGCGTGCTCGGCATGGAGGCGAGCTTCGCCGGCACCTCGTTCCTGACCCTGGACAAGCTGGGGCAGCTGCAGTACGGCAGCCCGCTGGTCAACATCGACGCCGATGCCACGGCGCCCGGCGGCCTCGGCACGTTTGGCTTCGACGACGAGGGAGTGCCGGCCCAGAACGTCCCGATCGTGTCCGGCGGGCAGTTCGTCGGCTACCTGACCAGCCGCGAGACGGCGCCCGTCATCGGCCGACGCAGCATGGGATCGAGCCGCGCCTCGGGCTGGAACGTGATCCCGCTCATCAGGATGACGAACGTCAACCTGCGGCCGGGTGACGCCGGCACGCTCGATGAGCTCATCGCCGACACCGACGACGGCCTGCTGATGAGCACCAATCGGTCCTGGAGCATCGACGACCGGCGGCTGAACTTCCAGTTCGGCACCCAGGCCGGGTGGCGCATCCGCAAGGGCCAGCTGGCCGAGATGGTGAAGAACCCGACCTACACCGGCATCACGCCGGAGTTCTGGGGAAGCTGCGACGCCATCTGCAGCCCCTCGGAATGGCGCCTCTGGGGCGTGCCGAACTGTGGCAAGGGCGAGCCGATGCAGACCCATCGCGTTGGCCATGGCGCCGCGCCTGCTCGCTTCCGCAACGTCCAGGTGGGAGTGGGCCGTTGGTAGCCAGCCACGTCGACCGTCGCGCGGCCCCCGAAGAGGTGGTCGACCTCGCGCTGCGCATGGCGCGGGGAGAGGCGGAGGCGCTGTACCTGGCCAGGGACGCGGCGCTGACCCGTTTCGCCGGATCCCGCATCCACCAGAACGTGTCGGAGCATGACGCCACGCTGCGCCTGCGCGTCATGGACGGCGGCCGCACCGGCGTGGCCAGCACCAACCGGCTCGACGACCAGGGCCTGGCAGAGGTGGTGGCGCGCGCGCAGGAGATCTGCCGGCGTTCCGCGCCGAACCCGGACATGCCACCCCTGGCCGACGCCGACGCCGGCTGCGGAGAGAGCGAGCTGGGCTACGTTCCGGCCACTGCCGAGGCACAGCCCGACCGGCGAGCGGAGGGGGCGCGCGCGGTGATCGCGGCCGCGCACGCCGGCAACCTGGTCGCCAGCGGCGCGTTCTCGACCGAGGCGAGCACCATCGCCATCGCGAACTCCAACGGCCTTCGATCGCAGCACGCCACCACCCAGGCGAAGCTGCTCACGGTCATGACCGGCGAGGATCGGGCGTCTGGCTACGCGCAGGCGATCAGCACCGACATCGCGTCCATTGACGCTGCCGCGGTGGGCGAGGAGGCAGCCGACAAGGCGCTCCGTTCGGTAGGCGCCTCAGATCTGGAGCCTGGCGCATACGACGTGGTGCTGGAAGAGTATGCGGTCCAGACGATCCTCGAGTACCTCTCCTACGCCGGCTTCTCGGCGCTCGCCGTCGAGGAGGGACGGTCGTTCATGGAGCTGGGCAGGAAGCTGATGGGGGAGAACGTCAGCATCTGGGACGACGGCAACGATCCGAGCGGGCTGCCGTCGGCGACCGACTTCGAGGGGGTCGCCAAGCATCGGGTCGACCTGGTGACCGATGGGGTGGCGACCGGCCTTGTCCACGACTCGGCCACCGCTCGACGCGCCAGCATCGGCTCCACCGGGCACGCGCTGCCGGCGCCGAACACGTTCGGGCCGCTGGCCTGGAACCTGTTCATGGCCCCGGGCTCGTCGTCCAAGGACGCGATGCTCTCCTCGATCGACCGCGGCCTGTGGGTGACCCGATTCCATTACGTGAACATCGTCCATCCTCGCAAGGCGGTGCTCACCGGCATGACCAAGGATGGGACCTTCCTCATCGAGCACGGCCGCATCGTGCGGCCGGTTCGCAACCTGCGCTTCACCGAGGAGATCCCGGCGGCGTTCAGCCGGATCGAGGCCATCGGGTCGGAGACGAAGATGGTCGGCGCCGAGTACAGCGGCATCAACGCTCGCGTGCCGGCACTGCGCATCGGCCGATTCGCGTTCACCGGCGCCACTGCCGCGGAGAGCGGGGAGTGACGTTGGCAGCCGTCGAGCTGCGAGTCGGAGACCTCGTCCGCCTCCGCAAGCCGCATCCGTGCGGCAGCCATGAGTGGCGTGTCCAGCGCATCGGCGCTGACATCGGCCTCGTCTGCGCAGGCTGCGGCCATCGCATCCTGATGGACCGCCTGGACGTCGAGCGCCGTTACATCACGCACCTGGAACACGGGGAGTGACGCACCTGGAGCTGCCGCAGGACATCGGCAGCCAGGATCTGTCCGACGCGGGGAGCGTCTTCAAGAACCGCGGCTTCGTCCTGCTCTGGACTGCCCAGCTGCTGAGCCAGCTGGCGAACAACATGGTGCTGGCCGCGCTGATGGCCACGGTCGTATCGGCCACCGGTTCGAACACCGCCAACGCCGTCCTGATCCTGACCTTCCTGGTCCCGGCGGTGATCTTCAGCGCAGTCGCCGGCGTCTTCGTGGAGCGCAGCGACGCGCGGCTGATCATGCTCGGCGCGAACCTGCTGCGTGCAGCGGGGATGGTGCTCTTCATCTTCGTGGGCACCAACGTGGCGCTGATCCTGTTCATCAACCTGCTGGTGGCCACGGTCACCGCGTTCTTCGCGCCCGCCGAGCTGACCGCGATTCCGCGCATCGTTGACCGGCGCAACCTGATGGCCGCCAACTCGGTGTTCGTGCTGACGGTGAACGCGACCTTTGCCATTGGCTTCGGGTTCCTGGGGCCGCTGCTGCTGACGACGGCCGGCGCGAACACGGTGTACGTGGTGGTGGCGGTCATGTTCGGCCTCGCCGCTGCGGCCATCGTCCCCTTGCCCGCCTGCCGCCCCGAGCACGTCGCGCTGCCCGAGCGATCCACCGCGGCACATGCCCTGCGCGCGGTGTTCGACGAGGTCCAGGAGGGGATCGGCTTCGTCCGCGCCAACCTGCAGATCGCCTGGTCGCTGGCTTACCTCGGCATCGCGGCCAGCCTGATCGGGGTGATGGGGGCCATCGGGCCCGGCTTTGCCACCGACATCCTTCGCCTGCGTCCGCAGGACTTCTTCTTCGTGATGGGGCCGGCGGGACTGGGCGCGGTGATGGGCATCCTCTTCATGAACGCCTACGGCAAGAGCATTCCGCGCCGGCTGATCATCGACATCGGCCTGGTGGCCATGGGCGTCACGCTCATCGGCCTGGCCCTGGTCAAGCCGATCACCACCTTCCTGGGCCCGGCCTTCGTGCCCATCCAGAGCAGCCTGCCTGAGACGCTGTCGCCCATCATCTCGCTCATCGCCCTGGTGGTCGTCATCGCCGTCACCGCCGGTGTCGAGTACGCGTTCGTGGCGATCCCCTCGCAGACCGCCCTGCAGGAGGAGCTGCCGACCGGGGTGCGCGGGCGGATCTTCGGCATCCTCAACACGCTGCTGTCCGTCGCCTCGTTCCTGCCGGTCCTCATCGCGCCGGCCGCGGCAGACCTGCTCAACATCGTCCTCAAGGGCGCCGGCATCCCAGTGGTCATGGGAATCCTCGGCATGGGCACGCTTGCCGCCGGCATCGCGTCGTGGCGGCACAACGCCGCCGCCGGCCTGCACCGGCACCGCCCGGAGGAGCCTGAGCCCGCCAAGGAGGTGACCCGCGAGCCGATGGCGAGGCAGCATGACGGGTAGGCTCCTGGCCGGGGCCATCCTCATCGGCGCGGCCATCGTCGGCTGGCTGTCGATCACATCAACGCTCGTGGCGCGCCTCCTTCAGGCCGCGATCGGCCTGTCGCTCGTGTACGTCGGCTACCTTGCCTGGCGCGGCTGGCGGGTGATGCGGGCCGCGTTGGCCGCTCACGCGCCCAGCCCGACCGAGCTTCCATGGATCACGGTCGTCGTGCCGGCATCCAACGAGGCGGGCGTCATCGCGGGCCTGGCGCGAGACCTGTCGGGCCAGGATTACGCGGAGGGTGGCTCCACGCGGTTTGATGTCCTGGTCGTGGACGACGGCAGCACGGACACCACGGCGGACGCGGCTCGTGCCGCGGGCGGGGAAATCCAGGTGGCGCGGCGCGAGCGAGGCAGCGGGCCGGAAACGAAGGGCGCGGTCCTGGCCTGGGCCGCCGACCGGGTGAGCGGCGACGTGATCTGCGTCCTCGATGCCGATTCGCGCATTCGCGGTGACTTCCTCCGTGGGGCGATCCACGCCTGGCACCGCGACCCGGACGCCGTCGCGCTGCAGGTCCAGCGCCGGGCCCTGAACCGGGGGAGTGGCTGGCTCGCGGCCGCCCAGGACGAGGAGCAGCTGATGGACATGGCGAGCCAGTGTGGCCGTTGGGCGACCGACGGCACCGCCGAGCTTCGCGGCAACGGCATGTTCGTTCGCCGACGAGCGCTGGACGCTGCAGGCGGCTGGGCTGAGCACGCGTTGACGGAGGACCTGGATCTTTCTACTCGTCTCACCACCGCCGGCGAGCGGGTCGCCCTCGCCCCTGAGGTCGAGGTGCACGAGCAGGCGGTCGAGCGTGCCGGCGACCTCTGGCGGCAGCGGATGCGCTGGGCGGAGGGCAGCCTGCGGCGGTTGATCGAGCACGGGCCAGGCCTCGTCGCCAATCGGCGGCTGCCATTTGGCCGGCGCCTGGACTTCGTCCTCTTCATCGGCGAGTTCCTGATCCCGCCGGTCTTCGTCACCTCCATCGCCGCCAGCCTGCTCACCATCCCGCTGCCACAGCCGGCTGACTGGACGGTGCCGGTGACGCTGTTCCTGGGGTACGGCCTGGGCACCTACCTGCTGGCGCTCGCGGGCCTCGCGGCGCGCCGGGAACCGGTGCTGCCCCTTCTGGGCCGGGCGACGCGTGGTGCGCTGTTCCTGTCGCACTGGCTGCTGATCGTGCCGGCGGCACTGCTTCGCATCGCGGTGGGTCCGGCAACGACCAGCTTCGTACGCACGCCGCGCCTTCCCTTGGACGGCTGAGCACGGACCGATGAACCCGCCGCGGCCGACAACCGTGGTCATTGGCCAGGTCCTCGTGCACGCTTCGGCCACAGCGCTTGAGACTGCGGAAGCTGTTGGGCTGGCCGATGGTCGGGTTGTGGCGGTGGGCTCCCGGCAGGACGTACGCGATGCGGCGGTCGCGAGCGCCGAGATTCTCGACTTCGGCGAGGCCGCAATCGTGCCTGGCCTGTGCGACTTCCACCTGCACCTCGTCGGCATGGCGCGCGCTAGGCGCTCGGTGCTGCTGGATGAGGTGCGCACGGGCGAAGCGATGGTCACCACGATGCGCGCCGCCGCCGAGCGTCTGCCGCCGGGAGCCTGGCTCACCGGCCGGGGCTGGCACGACGCGGCGCTGGCGGCCACTGACCTGGCACTGCTCGACCAGGCGCTCGGCGGCCGACCCGCCCTGGTGTTCAGCCATGACGGCCATTCGGCGTGGGCGTCAGCGGCGGCGCTGGTCGTGGCCGGCATCGACGCCGACACGCCGGATCCCGCCGGCGGGCGCATCGAACGGGACGCGAATGGGATCCCCACCGGCATCCTGCGAGAGCGCGCCACGGACCTCATGGATGGGGTGCCCGGCGACGCCCCGGAACCCGGCCTTGACTCAGCCCTGGCGGAGACAGTTGCCGAGCTCAACGCGCTCGGCGTGACCGCCGCGGTGGATGCGGGCGATCCCACCGCTGAGGGCGGACACGGTCCGTATGCCGCGCTTGGCGACAGCGCGTCGATCCTGCTGACCAGCGCCGAGGTCGATGGGCGGCTGCGTCTGGCGGCGAACATGCCGGCCGCGGCCATCGCGGCGGCCGCCGACCTCGGGATCCGCAGCGGCGATAGAGCGATGGACCGGTCGACGGTCCACGTCGGCTGGGCGAAGGCGTTCGTCGACGGCGCACTCGGGTCGCGCACCGGGGCGCTGTTCGAGCCGTACACCTGCGGGAGCGGTGGCGAGCTCGGGATCACCCGCCTGACCGAGGACGAGCTGGACGCGACGCTCGCCGCCGCGCGACGGGGAGGCATCGGCGTCGCGATCCATGCCCTCGGCGATCGCGCGGTGGCTACGGTGCTGGACGCCATCGAGCGGGCGCCCCGACGCGACGCAAGCGTGCCGGCGGACCGCATGGAGCACCTGCAGCTGATGCGGCCCGACGACGCTCCCAGGCTGGCGGCAGCGGACATCACGGCCAGCATCCAGCCGGTGCACTGCGCCTCGGATCGAGAGCTTGTCGAGGCCTGTTGGGCTGACCGCACCGATCGCGCCTATCCGTGGCACGACCATTTGGAGGCGGGGACCCGCTTCGCATTCGGCTCGGACGCGCCGATCGAATCGTTCAACCCGTGGTTGGGAGTGCATGCCGCGGTGCACCGCCGCTTCCCGTCGGACGGCACGCCGGACTGGCATCCGGAGCAGTCGCTGCCCATCGGCCAGGCGCTGGCGGGCTACACCAGCGGTGCCGCCGCGGCCGGGAGCTGGCCGGATCGGGGTCACCTCCGCATAGGCGCCCATGCGGACCTCGCCGTCCTGAACGTGACCCTCGACGCATTGCTGGACGCAGGGGACACACTGGCGCGGGTGCGCTCCCAGCTCACGCTGCTCGGCGGTCGGACGGTGCACTCGGCCTGATACGGATTTCCGCTGCGGAGCGCGCCGACGGCGCGTAGGATGTCCGCCAACCGGGCGACCGAGCGCCCGGACGGAGAGCGGACCATGGCGGAGCCGGACGAACAGCCTCAGGCATTCAAGATCGAGGGCGGGGGGCTAACGCCCGTCGGTCCGGGTCCAGAAAAAGCATCGTTCGATCCAACGGTGCTGGACTTCGGGCACCACGCCGGCAGGACCATCGCCGAGCTTGCCGAGACCGATCCCGACTACCTCAGGTGGCTGGAGCGTCATCCCTCCGGGGCTCGCTACCGGGCGGAGATCCAGCGCGTGTTGGGGGTCGTCCGCTACTCGTCCGACTGGGAGCGCTGACCGCCCCTCGACCCGAGCACGCGTTTCTGCCCTCGGCCGGCTGGCTCGCATCGTCGCCCGGCAGGGCGGGCACGCGCCTTGCATTCGACCCGGCGCGTGACCCATCCAGCCCCATCGTCACAACCGGTCATCGCCATGTCCGGCGTAAGCCGTCGCTTCGGCGACCTGTGGGCGGTCCACGACCTCACCATGGAGGTGCCACCCGGCACGATCCTGGGAGTCATCGGCCCAAGTGGCTCCGGCAAGACGACCACCATCCGGATGCTCACCGGCACGCTGCAGCCGACCTCCGGCAACATCGCCGTCCTCGGCCAGGATCCGGCCCGCTTCACCATGCGCACCCGTGAGCAGATCGCATACATGCCCCAGTCGTTCTCGCTCTACCCGGATCTGACGGCGCAGGAGAACGTGGGGTTCGTTGCCGCCCTGTATGGCATCTCGTGGTTCGGGCGCCACGGGCGCATCAAGCGCTCGCTGTCGCTGGTCGATATGTGGGACAAGCGCAACCGCCTGGCCCGCCACCTCTCCGGTGGCGAGCAGCGCCGCCTGGAGCTGGCCTGTGCGACCGTCCACGACCCGACAGTGCTGTTCATCGACGAGCCCACGGCGGGCATTGACCCCATGCTTCGTCGCTCGCTGTGGCAGGAGATGCGGCGCATGCGCGACGAGGGGCGCACGCTGCTCATCACCACCCAGTACGTGGCCGAGGCGCAGTACTGCGACAACGTGGCGCTCCTGGCGGACGGCGAGCTGGTCACGCTCACGGATCCGGAGGGCCTGCGACGGAGCGTCTACGGCGGTGACGTGCTGGAGGTTGAGGCTGACCGGCCGGTGGATCCGGGCGTGCTCGCCGACATTGCGGACGTCACATCCGTTCGCCAGGACGGCCCGCGACGGCTGGTCCTGGTGGTCACCGATGCGGGCGCCGCCAGCCCACGGGTGACGGAGGCCCTGAAGTCAGCCGGCATCGGACTGAAGAGCCTGCAGGAGCACCAGCCGTCGTTCGACGACGTGTTCACCGAGCTGGTGACCCGCCGGCGCGAGATGAATGGGAACGGGAAGGAGCCGGCGTCCGATGCGTGACCTGTGGCGCAGCCTGGTGCGCATCACCTCGTTCCTCGGCAAGGAGCTGAGGGAGACCGTCCGCCGGCCGGGCATCCTGGCCGCGCTGGTCATCGGTCCATTCCTGATCATGCTGATCTTCGGGCTGGGCTATACGGGTGCGCGGCGGCCGTTTGCGACCGAGGTCGTCGTGCCGGACAAGGCCGAGCTGCCGCACGACGCCAACTTCTACCAGGGCCTGGCGGAGGGCCGCATCGACGTCGTGTCGGTGACGAGCGACGAGGACGCCGCCACCCAACGGCTTCGGGATCGCAGCGTCGACATGATGGTGATCGTGCCGGGCAATGCCACCGACGAGCTGCGGCAGGGCAAGCAGGCGCAGATCCTGGTCGCCTGGAACCAGGTCGACCCGGTCTACGACCAGCTCGCGAACCTGGCGGTCGCCAGCATGATCAGCGCGCTCAATGCCGAGATCATCAAGGACGTCGCGGCTGAGGGCATCAAGCTCAGCGGCGGGAACGCGCCGGCCGAGATCTCGCCGGAGCTCGTGGCGCAGCCGACCAAGGCGGTGACGCAGAACATCGCGCCATCGACCGTCAACGTGCTCAACTTCTTCGGTCCCGCCGTCCTGGCCCTGGTGATCCAGCATCTGGCCATCACCCTCTCCGCGCTTTCCATGGTGCGGGAGCGGCTGAACGGCCAGATGGACCTGTTCCGGGTGGCCCCGGTGAACGCGTTCGAGGTGCTCACCGGCAAGTACCTGGCGTACGCGCTCCTGTCGCTGTTCGCGACGGCCGCCGTCGGTGCGGCGATGATCTACGTGCTCCAGGTGCCCTTGATCAGCGGCTACCTCATGCCCATCAGCATCATCCTCCTGCTGACGTTCGCCGGTCTCGGCGTGGGCCTGCTCATCTCCCTGGTGGCCGACTCGGAGCGGATGGCGGTCCAGCTCTCGATGCTGGTCCTGCTCGCCTCGGTCTTCTTCTCGGGGTTCGTGCTGCCCATTCGTGACTTCGTCGGGCCGGTCCAGCTGCTCGCCTACGTCCTGCCGGTCACCCACGCCATCGCCCTGCTGCAGGACTCCATGCTTCGCGGACAGCTGTTCCAGCCGTGGATGCTGCCTGCCCTGGCAGCCATCGGCGCGGTCCTGTACGCGCTGAGCCTGGTCAGGATGCAGGCGATCCTCAAGGGTGCGAACGGCCAGTCACGCCGCCGGCGGCTGGTTCCCATCTTCGGCAGCAGCCCCGGCGCGGGGGAGTAGCAGCCAGCCGGCTATTGCCGCCGCCGTGATCGGCAGCAGCTGCCACACCAGGAACCCGTAGAACAGCCAGCTGA
>Ga0081539_10007118_pt1 | contig 10340 bp, 8 predicted proteins | sample TabmetS4T2R2_FD_71023 | JGI IMG/M metagenome (GOLD analysis project Ga0081539, IMG submission 71023) | Tabebuia heterophylla rhizosphere microbial communities from the University of Puerto Rico - S4T2R2 | ecosystem: Host-associated > Plants > Roots > Rhizosphere ... | reverse complement strand
GGTAGCGGAACGCCGCGGCGAGGGCGACGAACAACAGCAAGAGGACGCTCCCGCCGAAAACGTCGGCCCAGCCCGCAGAGGAGGCGTACATCCCCAGCGCGACGACGACTGTCACGAACGCCGTCCCCAAGACCATCTCCCGTCCCGAGCCCCATCGCACCAGGGAGTAGAGCAGGATCAGGACGGCCATCATGGAGTAGAGGCCGAGGTCCCCGGCGTGCGCAGTCAGCTGGACGACCGAGAGCAGCCCGGCGACGCCCCACCCGACCAGGGCGGCCATCAGGGGGCGGCCCCGCCGCCAGAGCAGGGCAGGTATCAGCGCCAGGGCGAGCACCGTCATAAGGGGTCGCCAGGCCAAGCCCGGCCGAACGATGCCCTCGACCAAGGCGGCGGCCGCGAACACGCCCACCAGCAGCCAGTCGAGACGACCGATGGGTGGGGCGTCAGCAGGCCGCGGCTCATGCCAGATGGAGCGCCGGACAGTGACCACGGCTCCAGCCTACGGATCGGCGCGCCTCGGCGTACCTGCCGAAAGAACGAGAGACAGACCATGCCATCGACCAGGCGAACTCCAGCCTCCGGGCAGATGTGCCCGCCGCCGGGCTCAGCGACCGTGGACCTACCGATCCTCAGCACAACAACGGAGCCCATGATGAGAACACCGCAACCCACCACCACACTGGAAGACCAGCCGATCCCGGTCAGAGCCAAGCTCGCCGCAGCGTGGACAAGCTTCATGTTCCTGTACGCCTACGTGGACATTCTCGGCTTCTTCACGCCCGGCATCATCGAAGACATCCTCGGCGGCCGGGTCTTCGAGTTCGACCTCTCCCAGACCTTCTCGACCACGGCGCTGACCCTCATGGCCGTCCCGATCTTCATGGTCGTGCTGTCGATGACGCTGCCCGCCCGGGTGAACCGCATCACGAACCTCGTCGTGGCCGCGCTCTACGTCCCCGTCACGGCATTCAACGTGGCGGGCGGGTTCTACCTGTACTTCTACGGCCTTGGCGTCGTGCTGGAGCTGATCCTTCTCGCCCTCATCGTGCGGTACGCCTGGACCTGGCCCCGCACCGCACCGTCGGCGACCATGGCGACCATGGCGACCAGCCCGGACCGTGAAACCGTTCGCGCCCAGCAGCAAGCGTGAGCCCAACAGCAGTCCCCGTCCTGTTCGAAGCCATCTGCCTCGGTGCCGCGGTGTGGGCCTCCTGGCGGTGGGACACCAACTACCACTGGGACGTCCCGTAGGGGCCTTCCGAGGCCCCTACCGGCAGGGCAGGTCGTCGGATGCGCTCACAGGCCCACCGCATCGTCGACACCGAGCCCAAGCGCGGCAACGCCGTCGTCCGCGTCACTGGCACCCGCCACCACGAGCCGACGTATCAGGTCCGCCAGTCCCTACCGATCACCCAGGAGGTCCCCGGTCATGATCACCACACCAACCGTGTCCGGGAAACCGGGTCAGGCTCCCATGGGCCTATCCTGCGATCTGTAACCACTAATCGGCTCTCCTAGCACCTGGACCGATCCTCGGGGTCCCGTCACAAGTCATCTGAGCGTGGGCCTCTTGGCGGCAGCGGCCACGCACGCGGACCACCACGAAGCCGGCGTTCTGGCTGGTTGGGGCGCGTTCCCATGTTGTACGGGACCTGCCGAGGATCGAGCCCTGCGCTTCCATCCCGCGTCTCTGCCTTGACCTGGGAAGTCGTGGCCCGCTACGGAGCCCTCGATGCGCGCGAGGAGCTCGCGGAGGGGATTCGGACCTGCGCGCTGCTCGTCCTGACGACGGTCGCGAAACGGAGCCAGCCCCCTGCGGGCGCACTACGCGGCGGGCGAACTACTGCCGAGCGGCGGCCACGCCTGCGCGCCGAGTTCGCGGGACATCGCTCTCGCTGTGGCGCGCAGTGCGTCCAGCGTGGCGGACGGTAGCGGCCAATCGGCGCTCGGCACGACCAGGCCGATCGCGCCGACTAGGTCGCCGGTCGCTTCCACCAGCGGGGCGGCCGCGCCGCACTCCCCCAGCACCGCCTCCTCCACCTCAGTGGCGAGGCCAACCCGGCGGACTTCGGCCAACTGTTCGCGCAGTGCCGCCGGGTCGGTGATGGTGTCCCCGGTCATGCTGCGCGGCGGACCGGCCAGTACCTTGCCGAACGCCTGATCGTCGTAGGCGAGCAGCACCTTGCCGAGCGCGCAGGCGTGCGCCGGGATCACGATGCCCACCTCGGGCATCTGCCGGGTCCCGTCCGGCCGCAACTCGTGATGGACGACAACGACGTCAGCGAGCAGTAGGACGCCGGTACGCACTGCGCATCCGGTGCGCCGGGCCAGATCCTCGGCCCACGGGATGACCCGCGAGCGCAGTTCGAGGGTGTCCAGGTAGACGTTGCCGAGGCGCAGGGTCGCCGGGCCGAGCCGGTACCGAAGCGAGTCGCGGTCCTGCTCCACCATGCCGTGCGCGACCAGCGTGCGGATGATCCCGTGCACGGTGGACGAGGGCAGGCCGAGCCCGCCGGCGATCTCACCGAGGCTCATCCGTCGCCCGCCCTGGAGCACGGTCAGGATGCGCAGCGCGCGGTCGACTGACTGGATCATCAGCGCTCGGCCCCTTCCCACCCGACCATCTAGCCGACTATTTTCCGCGCAGCACTTGTCCATAGCAAATCCTGGGCGTAGTTTCCGAGTGAGATTCGACATAGTCGAATGACGTTCACCCGGTCGGCCGGACGTCTGGCCACCGGCATCCCCTCCGGGAGGTTCCCATGGATGAGCCCAGGTTGGCTCAGCAACTCGCAGCGGAGGTCATCGGGACGGCGTTCCTGGTGTTCATCGGCGTCGGCTCGGTCCCCGCGACTCTGATCGTGAACGGTGATGCCCCGTTCACGATGGCCGATCTGGGCGTGATCTCGCTTGCGTTCGGCACCGTCGTCGTGGCCACCGTCTACGCGCTGGGTCACATCTCCGGCAACCACATCAACCCGGCCGTCACCCTCGGCCTGGCAACGACCGGCAAGTTCCCCTGGGCCCGGGTCCCCGCATACCTCGGCGCGCAGCTGCTCGGCGCGATCGTCGGCGCGGTCGCCATCCTGGGCGTACTCGGGCACAAGGCCAGCGAGGTCGGGCTGGGCGTGGCGCAGTACAGCGCGCCGGTCGGCGCCGGCCAGGCGTTCATCGCCGAGTTCGTCGGTACGTTCATCCTCGTATTCACCATCTTCGGGGTGATCCACCGTAAGGCCAGCGCCGGATTCGCCGGACTTGCCATCGGGCTCGTGGTCTTCGCCGCGATCATCCCGGTCGCGCCGGCCACCGGGGCATCGATCAACCCGGCCCGTACCCTTGGGCCGATGCTGGTGCAGCAGCTCGCCGGCGGCACCGTCGAATGGGCGCAGCTGCCCGTGTACCTCGCGGCCGAATTCCTGGCCGGCGTGGTCGCCGCCCTGGCGTACGCCGCCGTGTCCCGTACCGCCGCCGACAAGCTCTCCCCCGCCACCGCCGCGAGCGGCCCGGACCTGGCCGACGGCGGCCCGGTCGACGGAGCCACCGTGGTGCGCGCCGACTCCGGCCAGCCTGCTTAGGAAACGAGGAGCCACCGATGAAGAAGCTCATCAACGACCCATCCACTGTGGTGCAAGAGGCGCTCCGCGGCATCGCCGCCGCGCATCCGGAGCTGCGCGTCGACCAGCAGCACAAGGTCATTTACCGGGGGGACGCGCCGGTACGCGGCAAGGTCGGCCTGATCTCGGGCGGCGGCTCCGGGCACGAACCCTTGCACGGCGGGTTCGTGGGGCTCGGCATGCTGGACGCCGCGTGCGCCGGCGAGATCTTCACCTCACCGGTGCCGGACCAGATGCTCGAGGCCACGAAGGGCGTCGACGGCGGGGCCGGGGTCCTGCACATCGTCAAGAACTACACCGGCGATGTCATGAACTTCGAGATGGCCGCCGAAATGGCCGCCGCAGACGGGATCGAGGTCAGCTCCGTCGTGACCGACGACGACGTGGCCGTCCAGGACAGCCTGTACACGGCCGGACGCCGGGGCGTCGGTGTCACCGTCCTGGTGGAGAAGATCGCCGGCGCGGCGGCCGAGCAGGGCCGCTCCTTGGCCGAGGTCGCCGGCGTCGCCCGCAAGGTCAACGAACAGGGCCGCAGCATGGGTATCGCGCTGACGTCCTGCACGGTCCCGGCAGCGGGCAAGCCGACGTTCGACCTCGCCGAGAACGAAATGGAAATCGGCATCGGGATCCACGGTGAACCGGGGCGGCGGCGGGCCGAGCTCGGCACCGCCCGCGAGATCGCCGAGGTACTGATCGAACCGATCCTCGGCGACCTCGACTTCACCGGCGGCGACGGCGTCATCGCATTCGTCAACGGCATGGGCGGCACCCCGCTCATCGAGCTGTACGTGATGTACGCCGAGGTGGCGGCGGCCCTGGACAAGGCCGGCGTGGGAATAGCGCGCTCGCTCGTCGGCCCCTACATCACCAGCCTCGAGATGGCAGGCTGCTCGGTCACGCTGGTCAAGGCGGACGAGGACCTGCTGCGGCTCTGGGACGCGCCGGTGCGTACACCTGCGCTGCGCTGGGGAATCTGACCACAAGGGAGACAACGTGGACATCGAGGCGCTGACGGCCTGGATACGCGCCTTCGCCGGGCTCGTCGCGGAGAACAAGGATCTACTCACGCACCTCGACGCGGCGATCGGGGACGCCGACCACGGCATCAACATGGACCGCGGGATGAGCGCGGTCGTCGCAGCACTGGACGACGAACAGCCCGAAACCGTCGCGGCGCTGTTCAAGCTGACCGGGATGAAGCTGGTCAGCACGGTCGGCGGCGCCAGCGGGCCGTTGTACGGCACGCTGTTCCTGCGGATGGGCGCCGCCACGGATGATGCCGCCACGCTCGATGCGGACACCTTCGCCAAGGCGCTGCGCGCGGGCATGGGCGGCGTGGTCGCCCGCGGTAAGGCGGAGGCCGGCGACAAGACGATGTACGACGCGCTCGCCCCCGCGGTCGACACGCTGGAGCAGGAACTGGCCGGTGGCGCGGGGCTCGGCCCGGCGCTGCGGGCGGCGCTGCGGGCGGCCGAGGGCGGCCGGGACGCCACCGTCGGAATGCTGGCCCGCAAGGGGCGGGCCAGCTACCTCGGCGAGCGCAGCGTGGGCCACCAGGATCCGGGCGCGACGTCCGTGACGCTGCTCGTGGCGGCCGCCGCGTCGGCTCTCCCAGACGGGAATTGAGGATCGGACATGGTCGGCATCGTCGTCGTCTCACACAGCCGGGCGCTGGCCCGCGCCGCGGTTGCGCTCGCCGCAGAGATGCTGCATGGGCCTGCGGTGCCCGTCGAAATCGCCGCCGGCATCGACGACACCACATTCGGCACCGACGCGGTACAGATCGTGCAGGCAGTGCAGGACGCCGATCGCGGCGACGGCGTGGTCGTGTTGATGGACCTGGGCAGTGCGGTGCTCTCGGCCGAGCTGGCGCTCGACCTGCTCGACGACACGGCCCGGGAACGCGTGGTGCTCTGCCCCGCGCCGCTGGTCGAGGGCCTCGTCGTGGCCGCCGTCGCCGCCGCGTCCGGCGCCGGCCGCGACGAGGTAGCTGCGGAGGCTCAGGGGGCGCTGGCGGGAAAGCAGTCCCACCTGGGGCCGGGGGCGCCGGTAACCAGCGACCCCGCGGCGGGTACGGAGGCCCGCGATGTCGCCACCTTCACCGTGACCAACCCGCACGGCCTGCACGCCCGTCCGGCCGCCCGCCTGGTTGCCGAGATGCGTGCCTTCGACGCCCGGGTCGACCTGCGCAATCTCAGTACCGGATCGGCGTGGGTGCCGGCGTCGAGCCTGTCGCGGGTCGCCACTCTCGGGGCGCTGCCCGGCCACGATGTGGAGGTACGCGCGGCAGGCACCCAGGCACGCGAGGCGCTCGACCACCTCCTCGCGCTAGCCGCCCGCCAGTTCGACGAGACCGGCACTAGCGAGGCGGAAGCTCGGACGGCAACCGGTCCGGCGCCCGCGACGCGGGCGCTGCCCCAGCCGGCCTCGCCCGGAATCGGGATCGGCCCGGCCCGGCTGCTGGCCGCCACCACCGTCGAGATACCCGACGAACCGTCGACGGGTGCGGCCGCCGAGTGGCGGCGGCTGCGGGAGGCGCTCGCCGCCGTACGCCGCGAGGTGCAGCGGGTCCGGGCCCGTACCGTACGCGATGGCGGGCACCTCGACGCCGCCATCTTCGACGCGCACCTGCTGCTGCTCGACGACGTGGACCTACTCGACGACGCGCATGTCCGGATCGAGGCCGGCACGGCGGCCCCACCGGCGTGGCACGCGGCGGTCACCCGTGTCGCCGGCGAATTCGGCGCGCTCCCCGATCCGTACCTACGGGCCCGCGCGGCGGACGTCCGCGCCGTCGGCGACCAGGTGCTCCACGCCCTGCTGGGGCGCGCCGCCACACCGCCGCCCGGCGACGGCGTGCTGATCGCCGCCGACCTCACCCCCGCCGAAGCGGCCGAACTCGATCCGGCCCGTATCAACGGAGTCGTGCTGGCGTTCGGCAGCCCCACCTCGCACAGCGCGATCCTGGCCCGCACGCGAGGCATCCCCGCCGTCGTGGGAGCCGGAGCCGCGATTCTCGACGTACCGCACGGCACGCTCGTCGCGCTCGACGGCGCGACCGGCGAGGTGGCCGTCGACCCACCGGCCGCCGTCCTCGACACATTCCGGAACCGGGCGGCCGCGTCGGCCAGACGGGCGCGGCGGGCCCAGGCGCTGGCCACCACCCCCGCGGTGACCGTCGACGGCACAGCCGTGCTGGTGGGCGCCAACATCGGTGCGGTCGAGGACGCGCATGCCGCGGCGCGCTCGGGCGCTGACCTGGCCGGACTGGTCCGAACCGAGTTCCTGTTCCTCGACCGCACGCACGCGCCCGATGTGGACGAGCAAGAGGCGGTCTACCGGACGATCGCCCAAGCGACCGGCGGTCGCCGCATCGTCCTGCGAACGCTCGACGTCGGCGGCGACAAGCCGCTCGGCTACCTGCCCGCGCCGGCCGAAGCGAACCCGTTCCTCGGCGTTCGTGGCATCCGGTTCTCACTGGCGCACCCGGCACTGTTCGCCGACCAGCTGCTCGCGATCGTCCGAGTGGCGCACGAGACGCCGGTCAGCGTGATGTTCCCGATGGTGACCACAGTGAACGAGGTGACGCAGGCCCGCCGCATGCTCGACGAAGCTATCAAGTCAGCCGGGGCCGGCGAGCCGGCCGGCCTCCAGGTCGGCATCATGGTGGAGGTGCCCGCCACCGCGCTCAAAGCCGCGGCCCTCGCCCGATACGTCGACTTCTTCAGCATCGGGACGAACGACCTCACCCAGTACGCCCTGGCCGCCGAGCGCGGCAACCCCGACGTCGCACCGGTGGCCGACGGACTGGACCCGGGAGTGCTCCGCCTGGTTGACGCCGTGTGCCGGGGTGCCGCCGACCGTACACCGGTCGTCGTATGCGGGGAACTCGCCGCCGATGAGGACGCCGCCGGGTTGCTGTGCGGCCTCGGGGTTCGGGAACTCAGCGTCGCACCCGGTGCGGTGCCGGTCATCAAAGAAGCCGTGCGGGCGGTGGACCTGCGCCGGGCGGCCCGCCTGGCCGCCACCGCGCTGACTGCCGAGAACGCGGCCGGCGTGCGCGCCCTGCTCCGGGCGGCCGGCACTCCGGAAGCTGATTCCCCGGACGGGTGACGGCTACGCCGAACGCCATCCCCAGCGCGCCACCGAGCCAGCGCCGTCTCGCGCTGTGCAGCCGGGCGAGCAGATCCAGCAGGCGCTCCCCGACGGCTGACGCGACGGCGAGGTTGGTATCAGCTAACACGATCACGAATTCGTCGCCGGCCAAACCGTCACGCCGACTGTCGGGAGTTGGGAGAGGGTGCTGGTATGCGCAAACGGGCGCCACCACGACCTTTCGGCATCGATGCCGATGTGCAGACCCCGCAGCAGCCCGGTCCAACACGACGGCAGGCTGGGCCGGCCCAGCGCGCTGACCAGGTGCACGATGCCGAAGAGCGGCACGATCGACGACGGCACTCCCTTCGGAAGCAATGAACAGGCGGGCGATGATCTCTCAGGGCGAGGAGGGGGAGCACGGGCCGCCGTAGTGGCAGCTGACCAGGCTCGGGCGCTCGACCGGGTATCCGGTATCGATCGACCAGGCGAGCCGGATGAACTGGGCGTGGGTCCATCCGAGCGGCGTCGCGGAGCCGGTGCCGGTTCCTGGGAGGTTGCCGTCGGTGCCGGACGGCGGGTTGTTGTCCCACACCTGTTCCGGGAGCATCAGGCCGTCGTTGGCGGTGTTCGCCATCGCGTTGAGGCGCGTCATGGCCGCCGCTCGGCCGGCCGCGACGTCCCCGGACAGCTCACTCGCGGCGAGTTCGTACTCGCCGCGCTCGCCGGCGAAGATCGGCCACAGGCGTCCTACCCCGTCGTTGGTCCCGAACGGCCGGCCGTCGGGAGTCTCGCCGTAGCCGTCGTGGTTGTAGCGGTGCCAGAACTGCCCGGTGGGGGTGTCGACGCCTAGCTCGCGGTCGACCACAGGCAGAGTCGCGCGCACCGCGGGGTCGTCAGCGCGCAGCACGCCGAGCCGGACCAGCTCGAGGAAGCTCGAATCAACGACGGTGCGCTGGTCGACCCTCGGTCCCCCGTCAGCCAGGGCGTAGGTGGTCCCGGCGTTGGCGTCGCCGTCCACGCTGAGTCGCAGGAAGTAGGGCGACTGCGACAGCGGGCCGTTGGTGGTCACGGTCCAGTGGCCGAGCTGCGAGCGCCACTGATCGGCGACGGACAGGTAGTGGGCCGCGGTGTCGTACGCGTCGTTGGCCTGCGCGATCTGCGCGGCGCACACCAAGCCGGCGATCTCCGCGGCGATACTCGCCGGGGAGTAACCGACCGCGTTTTCCCAGCGCTCTTGGGTGACCGGACCGTTGGCCAGGATGCACTGCGCGGCTCGCTGGACGTGACCCCATGTCTCGGCGTCGGTGCGCTCGAGCTGATGGGAGAGCAGAATCGGGTCGGCCACCTCGTCGAGCTGCAAGCCGCCCCAGTGCGGGGAGCCGTCCAGGTTGGAGTTCTGCGGCAGGCAGCCGTCGGGCTGCTGCTGGCGCGTCCACAGGTAGTCAAGCCCGCGTCCGGCCGCCGCGCGGTCACCGGCCGCCAGCTCGGCGGTGGCCATCTCGTAGAGGTCGCGCGACCACACCAGGTGGTAGGGGCCGTTGTAGCCAGGGATCTGCCCCCAGACCCAGGCCATGGTCGGCGAGGCGATGAAGGCGCCTCGATAGGTCTTGTCCTCCGAGGCGGCCAGAACCATGAGCGAGACGTCGTAGAGCTGTTGGTGACCGGCCACGCTCGACGGCCGCGGGCGGCCCCCGAGGTAGTCGTGCCACCCGGACCGGTACTCGCGATCGGCGGCGCCGAAGCCGCCGGCCAGCGACGCGTTGGCAGCGCCCAGCGCCGCTGGTGCGGAGGCACCGAACCCTAGTGCGAGCGTCGCATCCTGGCTGCCGCGCTTGCCGGTCAACTCCAGGCGACCGGTCTGCACGACGTTGCCGTCGGGTGCCGACCGGTAGTTCCAGTCCATCGAGAAGTCGGTGCGCAGGTCGCTCCAGCCGTCGCTCGTGCCCAGATAGCCGTTCGAGGTCTTCGTGAACGCCGGGGAGGCGACCAGCGCACTCGCCGCCTTGGCGTCGGAGGCCATCAGCGCACTGCCCGCGGTCGACCCAGAGTCGTCGTCACCGTTACCCGACATACTCGGGTCGTACAGCGCGTACAGCCGCAAGGGCTGGTTGGTCAGCGACTCAAAGTGCACCCGCATCAGCAGCGCCGACCGGATCGGGTCAGTCGTGTAGGTCTTGGTGATGCGGTAGCGCCCGTTCGAGTCCGTGGTGACCTGCTGGTAGGAGAGGCTGCGCGGATCGGTGCGCGTGAGCGTGTGGTCGATGTTGTCGCGCTCGCGCTGGATCCACGACTTGCCATCGGTGATGACGAATTGCAGGTCGCGTACCGCGGGCGTGCCGAGATCGGGATAGTAGACCTCGGTCAGCTCGCCCCCGCCGAGGGTGTACCAAACCTTGCTGGCCGATGTGGTGGCGGCGCCGAAACCATCCTTGTTACCGGCTGTCCACAGAGCCCTCGCGCCGGGCGCGCCGGGCGCGACACCGCTCGCCGCCTCCGCCCCCGGGGCCGGGGCCACGATGAGCGCAACCGCGACAGCGGGTCCCAAGAGTCCGGCAATACGCCTGTACCTCATGCACTCGCTCCTTCGCCCGGCGCGCGCACATCACGGCCGGCCCCCACCCGCAGCAG
>Ga0081539_10007117_pt1 | contig 10340 bp, 9 predicted proteins | sample TabmetS4T2R2_FD_71023 | JGI IMG/M metagenome (GOLD analysis project Ga0081539, IMG submission 71023) | Tabebuia heterophylla rhizosphere microbial communities from the University of Puerto Rico - S4T2R2 | ecosystem: Host-associated > Plants > Roots > Rhizosphere ... | reverse complement strand
TTTCAGCGCGCGGCGGTGAGCTGCGGTGATGCGGGCCTGGCAGGATCGGCAGCCGTGGTGGTGCGGACTCTGGCGTTCCTTGTCCTGCGGCGGATCCTCGGCGTGGTCGGCGGCGGTCCGACCCCGGATGCGAACGATGTCGAGATTGCGGTCCTGCGTCACCAGCTCGCCGTGTTACGCCGACAGGTGACTCGGCCCCGCTACACGCCCGCCGATCGGATCGTGCTGGCCACATTGGCGAAGTTGCTCCCCCGCGACCGGTGGAAGATCTTCCTGGTCACGCCGTCGACGCTGCTTCGCTGGCACCGCGAGCTGGTCCGTCGACGCTGGACCTACCCCACGACCGGGCGACGCCGAGGGCTGGACCCGGAGGTGGTCGAACTGGTGCTCCGGCTGGCCCGGGACAACCCGCGCTGGGGCTATATGAGAATTGCCGGGGAGTGCCGCAAGCTTGGCGTCAGCGTGTCCGCCACGTCGGTGCGCACCATCCTGCGCCGGCACCGTCTCGGCCCGGCACCCCGCCGCGGCGGCCCAACCTGGACGGAGTTCCTCCGCGCCCAAGCGGCGGGAACGCTGGCATGTGACGTCCTGACCGTAGAGACGGTCGGCCTGACCCGGCTGTACGTGTTCTTCCTGATCGAGTTGGAGCGGCGCCGGGTGCACTTGGTCGGCGTGACCTCTCACCCGACCGGTGGCTGGGTCACCCAGGCCGCCCGGAACCTGCTGATGGACCTCGACGACCGCGCCGACCGGTTCCGGTTTCTGATCCGGGATCGGGATGCCAAGTTCACCGCCGCCTTCGACGCGGTGTTCGCCGCGGCCGGGATCGAGGTGGTCAGGATTCCGCCGCGGGCGCCGACGGCGAACGCGTTCGCGGAGCGCTGCGTGCGCACGGTCCGGACCGAGTGCCTGGACTGGCTGCTGATCTGGAACCGGCGCCACCTTGAGAATGTCTTGGCCGCCCACGTGGAGCACTACAACACCGCCCGCCCCCATCGGGGCATCAACCTGGGCGTGCCCGTCGCACAGGGCGAGCCGACTCCGGCCACCGTGGCGCAGATTGAGCGGATCGAACGAGTCGACGTCCTGGGCGGACTTGTCCACGAGTATCGCCACGCGGCCTGACCACAATCCCCTATTCATCCGCCTGACTCCGGGATCTACCGAGCCCGGGGTCAACACCGACCTGGCTGTCCCATCGTCACCGGCCACTATCGGGATAGCGTCAATCTGCGTTGCCGGAGACAGCCGGTGCACACCCGGCGCCCGAGGATTGCGTCGCAGTCCTCACCGCCGTCACTACGGCGCGCTCACCTTGCACCCCTCACGGTCCAGGCTCGCTACGCCCACGCGACGGCCGACATGGTGCACCGCCTGCTCGACGGGCTCACGACGGTGTGGGAGAGCGCGTTGGAGGCGCGGCGGCAACTCTCCCCCGGCTCCCCGGTGGCGGTCCTGGACGGCCTGCTCCGCGACAATATCGTCTCCCAGAATTCTCCCAAGCAGGCCCAGGAAACGGAAAAGGCCGGTCCGCGATTCCGCGATACCGGCCCTGACCTGCTGTTTCACGGTCGGGCTGACAGGATTTGAACCTGCGACCCCTTGACCCCCAGTCAAGTGCGCTACCAAGCTGCGCTACAGCCCGCCACCACACCCTTTAGGCGCGGCAACTGGTAAAGACTACCAAACCCCTACCCGTGCGCCTTGCCGCGACCCCCGGGCCCCATCTGCTTGCGCGGCCTGACCGACACCTCGATCGGCGACCCCTCGAAGCCGTACTCCTCGCGAAGTTTCCGCTCCACGAACCTCTGATATCCCGCGTCGAGGGGCGCCGTTGTGAACAGCACGAACCTTGGCGGCGCCACGCCCGCCTGCGTGGCGAACAGGATCCGCGGTGCTCGTCCACCCCGCACCGGGTGGGGCGTTGCCTGTGTCAAGGCCGTCAGCCATTGATTCAGCGCCCCGGTCGGCACCCGCTGCTCCCACGAAGCCAGTGCCCGTCGCAACGCCGGGGCCAGCTTGTCGACCGCGCGCCCGGTCTTGGCCGAGACGTTGACCCGCACGGCCCACGGGATCCGCCGAAGTTCCCGGTCGATCTCCTTGTTCAGGTAGAACCGCCGGTCCGCATCGACCAGATCCCACTTGTTGAAGGCGATCACGAGCGCCCGCCCGGCCTCGACCACGGAGGATAGGATCCGCTGGTCCTGCTCGCTGATCGGCTCGGAGGCGTCCAACAGCACCACCGCGACCTCTGCCGCCTCGATGGCGCCGGCGGTGCGCAGCGACGCGTAGTACTCGGTGCCGCTCGCCTGGTTGACCCGCTTGCGCAAGCCGGCCGTGTCGACGAACTGCCACACCTCGCCGTCCATCTCGACCAGGCTGTCGACCGGGTCGACCGTCGTGCCGGCCACCGAGTCCACGACCGCCCGCTCCTCCTGGGAGACGCGGTTCAGCAGGCTCGACTTGCCGACGTTCGGGCGGCCGACGAGGGCGACCCGCCGCGGCCCGCGTGGACCGGCCTCGATGATCGGAGGCGCGGCGGGCAGCGCGGACATGATCGCGTCCAACAGGTCGCCGGAGCCGCGGCCGTGCAGGGCCGACACCGGGTACGGCTCCCCCAGCCCGAGTGACCACAGTGACATGGCCTCGATCTCGAGGTTCTGGTTGTCCGTCTTGTTGGCGACCAGGATCACCGGCTTGAAGCTGCGCCTCAGCATCTTCACCGCCGCCTCGTCTACGTCGGTCGCACCGACCGTCGCGTCCACCACGAACAGCACGACGTCCGCGGTCTGGATCGCGATCTCCGCCTGGTTGGCGATCGCGAGCGCGCGGTCCTTGGCGTCGGGCTCCCACCCACCCGTGTCGACGACGGTGAACCGCCGCCCGTTCCAGTTCGCGTCGTAGGGCACCCGGTCGCGGGTCACCCCGGGAACGTCCTCGACGACGGCCTGGCGCCGGCCGATGATCCGGTTGACCAGAGTCGATTTGCCCACGTTCGGCCGGCCCACCACGGCGACCACCGGAGTGGGTGCGGATGCCGTGGGGTCTGCCGAAGAAAGGTCATCGACCTCGAACTCGGAGAGGTCGACGGGCATGTCGGTCACGAACTCACCCTGCTGTTCAACAAGTCCAGGAGGCGGGCCACGACCTCGTCGATCTCCATCCCGGTGGTGTCCACCTCGATGGCGTCCTCGGCCCGGCGCAGCGGGTCGGCGGCCCGGCCCGAGTCGAACCTGTCCCGCCGATCCAGATCCGCCCTGGTGGCCGCCACCTCGGTGGCATCCTCGGCGCTGCGCCGTTGAGCCCGCGCCGCGGCCGACGCGGTCAGATACACCTTCAGGTCCGCGTTCGGCGCGACGACGGACGCGATGTCGCGCCCCTCGACCACGATGCGCGGCCAACAGGCGATGATCTCGCGCTGGAGCGCCACCAGATGGCGGCGAACGGCCGTCACGGCGGCCACCGTCGACACCGCCCCGGTCACCTCCGGCCCGCGAATCGGCCTGTCGACATCGATCCCGTTGGCCAGGAAGTGCGGTGTCACGGGATCGGTCCCGATGGACAGCTCGGTCTCCAGCGCGATCTTCGTCACCGCGTCGGCATCGGCCAGGTCGGCACCGGCCTGCAGCACCGCCCAGGTCACCGCCCGGTACATCGCGCCGGTATCCAGGTAGACCCCGTCCAATGCGACGGCAAGGCGCCGGGAAACGGTAGATTTGCCGGAACCCGAGGGCCCGTCCACGGCGATCACACACCGCTCCGGCCGCACGACTTCAGCCACCGCATCTCCCCACGCCATCCCGAACACCAATCCACCCATTGTGCCCGCCCCCGCGGAACCAGCCAAAAGCGAGGGCGAGGATCAAAATCATCCGATGGTACGAACGACTTCAGGTCCCGTGGTCTCAGCTCGGCACCGTCGTCGGTCCAGGCCGTCGCGCAGCTCCCGGCCCAGACGCGGGCACTAATCCCCCACGGCCTTGAACAGCGCCGCGATCTCGGCGTTCGACAGCCGGCGGAACCCGCCCGGGCGCATGTCCCCCAGCCGGATCGGTCCCACCGCCGTCCGGATCAGCCGCGTCACCGGATGCCCGACCGCGTCCATCATCCGGCGCACGATGTGCTTACGCCCCTCGTGCAGGGTGATCTCCACCTGCGCCGTCTTGCCCAGCGTGTCCACCAGCCGGAACGAATCCACCCGAGCCGGCCCGTCCTCGAGTTCCACGCCGGCCTGCAGCGCTCGCCCCACCGCCCGCGGCAACGGCCCGACGACTTCGGCCAGGTACGTCTTGGTCACCCCGTACGACGGGTGCATCAGCTTGTGCGCCAATGCCCCGTCGTTGGTGAGCAACAGCAGGCCCTCGCTGTCCGCGTCCAGTCGCCCGACGTGGAAGACGCGCTGCTCGAACGTGCCGAGGAAGTCGGCCAGCTCGGTGCGGCCCTTCTCGTCGTCCATCGATGCGACGACACCGCGCGGCTTGTTCATCGCCAGGTAGACCAGCTTGGTGTCGGTGATCACCCGCTGCCCGTCGACGTGAATCTCCGCGGTCGCGGGGTCGACCTTGTCGCCGAGCTTCGCGACCCGGCCGTTCACGGTGACCCGCCTGCGGAAGATCAAGTCTTCGCAGGCGCGTCGGGATCCCACACCGGCGGCCGCGAGCACCTTCTGGAGGCGCTCAGCGGTAACCGGATCAGCCTGAGGCATCGAGCACTTCTTCCACGTCGTCGGGTAGGAACGGGGCCAGCGGGGGAAGCTGGTCCACCGAGTTGAGACCGAGCTTCTCGAGAAACAGCCCGGTCGTGCGGTACAGGTGGGCACCGGTCTCCGGCTCGGTGCCGCACTCCTCGATCAGCCCGCGGGTAGCCAGGGTACGCATCACTGCGTCACAGTTCACACCGCGGATGGCCGAGATGCGCGACCGGGTCACCGGCTGCTTGTAGGCCACCACCGCCAGTGTCTCCAGCGCGGCCTGGGTCAGCCGCACAGACTGCCCGTCGAGTACGAACCGCTCCACATAGGCGGCGTATTCCGGCCGCGTGTAGAGACGCCAGCCACCCGCCGCCCGCCGCAGGTCGAACCCGTGGCCGGCGGCCGTATACCGCGCCGAAATGTCCTCCAACATCGCCGCCACGCGCTCGGTGGCCTGCTCCGTGATCTGTGCGAGGTGCATCTCCGCCACCGGCTCATCGACCACCAACAAGATCGCCTCAAGCGCCGCGCGGAGCTCGCTGTCCTCCAACGGTGCCGGACCGAGATCATTATCGGTACGAGCATCATCCGCACCGACCGCACCATCCGGGTCCCGTCCGCTCCGGCCCTGAACGGGTATCGCACCCAGGGCAGCGCCGGCCATCCCCTCTCCGCCCGGAGCACTGGGCTCCGCCTCCCAGGCATCGTCCCCATCAGAGGGCAGGGGGGCATCGACCGGCTCGCCCGGCTCGTCTTCCGGCGCCTCCTCCTCGGCATCCTCGACGGCCGGGGGCTGAACCAGGTCCGGCCCGATACCGACCTCCGTCGGCGACTCGAACTCCTCGGGCAGCTCGGTGGGCGAATCCACGGTCGCGGCACCGGGTACTTCCCCCGGCAGCTGCCTCAGCTCGTCCGGCGTCTCACGATCGGCAGCGGCCGGCGAGGTCGGCGCGGATGCATCGACCTCCTCGTCCATCTCGTCCGAGATGTCCGGCTCGGTGGCGGCGGCCTGATAGGCCCGGTCCGGCTCGCGGTGGATCCGCTCCCACGGCGGAACCCACGACGCCGCCTGCGCAGCCAGCGAATCACGTCGCTCGTCGGTCACGGCTTCTCCTCACGGTCGCCGGACAGGACGGCGTGATCGAAGGGAATGTCGAAATCAGGAGCGCCCATCGCAAGGGCGGCGATATCCGCGTCCGTCACCGACTCCGAAGGCGGCGGTTCGGTGGACTCCGGCGGTGGTGGCGTTCCCTCGTAGTCGTCGATCTGCAGCTCGCCTCCGGCGTCATCTCCGCCGACCCACCGCACGGTCAGCTCGTCCAGCGACACCGGCTGCTCGAACTCCACCAGTCCTTCGCGGTACAACTCCAGCAGCGCCAGGAACCGCGCCACCACCTCGAGGGTGTTGGCGCAGTCCGCCACCAGCATGCTGAACGTGGCATGGCCGGCCCGCCGCAGCCGCTCCCGCAGCAGGTTGGCATGCTCGCGGACGCTCACCCGCACCTGGTGGATGTGCGCGATCGACACCTCCGGCGGCCCCGGCTTCGGCACGAACTGCTTGATCGCCAGCTTGAACAGCCGCTCCGCACCGATGCCCAGGACCAGTTCGGGCAGCGCCTCGGCGTACCGCGGCTCCATGGAAACCGCGCGTGGCCACCGCCTGGCGCCGGTCGCCTCGAGCTCGGCCAGGTGCGCGGCCGCCTCTTTGAATGCCTTGTACTGCAGGAGCCGGGCAAACAGCAGATCGCGTGCCTCCAGCAGGGCCAGGTCTTCTTCGTCCTCCACCTCGGCGGCAGGCAGCAACCGGGCCGCCTTCAGGTCGAGCAGCGTGGCTGCGATCAGCAGGAACTCGCTCGCCTCGCCCAGGTCCCAGTCGTCGCCCATGCCGCGGATGTAAGCGATGAAGTCATCGGTGACCTGGTGCAGCGCCACCTCGGTGACGTCCAGCTTGTGCTTGCCGATCAGCTGCAGCAGCAGGTCGAACGGCCCGGTGAAGTTCTCCAGGCGCACGGTGAACCCGCCCGAGTCGACCTCGGGAGTGGCAGGTTCGTCTGAAGCGGGCACGTGCTGACCGTAGACCACCGGTACGACAACCTGGTCGAGGCTCATGCCCTACCCCCACACCCTGAGAAACACCGTTCCGAGCAGATCAACCGGGAGCGGCGGCAAGGGGTAACTCAACGGAAGAAGCAAGATGTGAGCGAGAAGGAGAGGCTGGAGCCCCACGACGGTCGCCGGCCGGCCGATCGCGAAGGGCAGCCCTCAGCCCCGTTCGACCTTGGCGGCGATGACCTCGCGAGCGAGCTGCCGGTAGTTGCGGGCGCCGGACGACGCCGGATCCAGCGTGGTGATCGGCGATCCGGCCACCGTGGATTCCGGGAACTTCACCGTCTTGGTGATCACCGTCTGGTACACCTTGTCGCCGAACGCCTCCACGACCCGCTGCAGCACCTGGCGGCAGTGGGTGGTGCGGCTGTCGTACATGGTGGCCAGGATGCCCTCGAGCTCCAGGTCGAAGTTCAGCCGTTCGCGTACCTTGTCGATGGTGTCCAGCAGCAGCGCCACACCGCGCAGGGAGAAGAACTCGCATTCCAGCGGGATGAGTACGCCGTGCGCGACGGTCAACGCGTTGATCGCCAGCAGGCCCAGAGAGGGCTGGCAGTCGATCAGGATGAAGTCGTACTCCCGGCGGACCGTGCGCAGCACCCGGGCCAGCGCCATCTCGCGGGCGACCTCGTTGACCAGCTGAATCTCCGCCGCGGACAGGTCGATGTTGGCGGGCAGCAGGTGCAGGCCCTGCACATCGGATTTGATGATCACGTCTTCGGCGGTGACGTCGTCCTGCATGAGCAGGTTGTAGATGCTCAGGTCCAGGTTGTGCGGGTTCACGCCGAGGCCCACCGAGCACGCGCCCTGCGGGTCGAAGTCGACGAGCAGCACCTTGCGGCCGTACTCGGCGAGCGCGGCACCCAGGTTGATCGTCGTGGTGGTCTTGCCGACGCCGCCCTTCTGGTTGGCCAGGGCGATGATCCGCGCCGGGCCGTGCCGGTCGGTCGGCATGGGCTCGGGGATCGGCCGGCGCATGGTGTACGCGGTCGGGTCGGCGGGGCCCAGGTCGGCACCGAGGTCGAGCGAGTTCTGCTGTTCCCGGAGCGTCGAGGTCCAGGCGCTCGCCCGGTCGCCGTTGCCTGACATGCCCTTCGCCCCCTCCCGACCCGCAGCCGGAGCCGATGCCCGACTGTACGCCACGGGAACCGCCCGACCGGGGTCAGCCGTTCGGCGTGTCGCCTACGGATGCGCATGACCTAACGAGCGCGCGGGTGGGAGGTCGCGTACACCTCACGTAGCCGGTCCACGGTCACCAGTGTGTATACCTGGGTGGTGGTGACCGAGGCGTGGCCAAGCAGTTCCTGCACGACGCGGACGTCGGCGCCGCCGTCGAGCAGGTGGGTCGCGTAGGAGTGCCGCAGAGTGTGCGGCGAGACCGTGGTCAGGCCCGCCGTCTCGGCGGCGTGGCGCAGGACGGTCCAGGCGCTCTGCCGCGACAGCGCGCCACCGCGGGCGTTGAGGAACACGGCGGGAGTGCCGCGGCCCGCGGCCGCGAGCAACGGGCGGCTTCGCACGAGGTACGCGTTCAGCGCCGCACGCGCGAATCGCCCCAGCGGTACGAGTCTGGTCCGGCCGCCCTTGCCGTGCAGCACCACGGTGGACTCGTCGAGGTCGTCCACGGCCAGGCCGACTGCCTCCGAAATGCGCGCGCCGGTACCGTACAGGAACTCCAGCAGTGCTTTGTCGCGCAGGCCGAGCGGGTCGTCGCCGGGCACCGCGAGCAGCCGTTCGACCGCGTCCACGTCGAGTGCCCTGGGCAGGCGCTTCGGCGGCGCCGGCGGGCGGACGTCGCGACCGGCATCGTCCGGTGCCAGCCCCTCGCGGGCGGCGAACCGGTGCAGCCCGCGTACCGCGCTCATCGCCCGCGCCGCGGACGCCGCCGACAGTGGCGGGTGGTCGTCGTCGCCGGCGCGCAAGGTCATCAGCAACCGGGTCAAGTCGTTGGGGCCGACCGCGGCCAGGTCGTCGATGCCGGCCGCGGTCAGGAAGGCCACGTACCGATCGAGATCGCGACGGTACGAGGACAGCGTGTTGCGCGACAGGCCCCGCTCGACCGTCAGGTGGTCGAGGTAGACCTTGATCGCCCGCTGCAGCGTCAGCTGAGAACCTCGGCCAGCGGCAGCGTCTGCATGCCGTGCGCCTCCGCGACCGGACCGTAGACGACGTGGCCGTCGTGGGTGTTCACACCCAGTGCGAGCGCCGCGTCGCGCCGGACGGCGTCGCGCCAGCCGAGGTTGGCCAGCTCGAGCGCGTACGGCAGGGTGACGTTGGTGAGCGCGTACGTGCTCGTGTGCGGCACCGCGCCGGGCATGTTCGCCACGCAATAGAACATCGACTGGTGCACCTGATAGACCGGATCGGCGTGGGTGGTCGGCCGCGAGTCCTCGAAGCAGCCACCCTGGTCGATCGAGATGTCCACCAGCACGCTGCCCGGCTTCATCCGGGACACCAGGTCGTTGGAGATCAGCGTCGGCGCCTTCGCGCCGGGCACCAGGACCGCCCCGATCACCAGGTCCGCGTCCAGCACTGCCTTCTCGATCTCGTACGCGTTGCTGGCGATGGTCTGGATGTGCCCGCGGTAGTCGGCGTCGGCGGCGCGCAACCGGCCGATGTTCTTGTCGAGCAGCAGCACCTCGGCCTGCATGCCGAGCGCGATGGCGGCGGCGTTCATGCCGGAGACGCCGGCGCCGATCACCACCACCTTGGCCGCGTACACACCCGGCACGCCGCCCATCAGCACGCCACGGCCGCCGCCCGAGCGCATCAAGTGGTACGAACCGACCTGCGGTGCCAGCCGCCCGGCGACCTCACTCATCGGCGCGAGTAGCGGCAGCGACCGGTCGGGGAGCTCGACGGTCTCGTACGCGATCCCGGTCACCTTGCGGTCGATCAGCGCGTCCGTGCACTCCTTGGAGGCGGCCAGGTGCAGGTAGGTGAACAGCACCTGCCCCGGACGCATCCGGTGGTACTCCTCGGCGATCGGCTCCTTGACCTTGAGGATCAGGTCCCCGGTCTCCCACACGTCATCGGGCCCGGGCAGGATGGTGGCGCCGGCGGCCACGTAGTAGTCATCGGCGATCGACGAGCCGCCGCCGGCGCCCGCCTGGACGAACACTTCGTGACCGGCGCGGACGAATTCGAAGACGCCCGCCGGGGTGATGGCCACCCGGAACTCGTTGTTCTTGACTTCGCTGGGAATGCCGACCTTCACGACCCGCACCGTCCTCTCGGTCGCGCCGGGCGCCGTTGCCCGGTCGCGCTGCTAGGCAGAATAGCTTCCCCACGGGTACGACGTTTTCCCGCACCGAATCGCTGATCTTGGAATTCCTGGTCGAGACGTTCTGGGCGTTGCCTCTTGAGTTTCGGACTTTGGAACCCGCCACGCCGTCACCACTGTCGTGGGCCCCGAATGTGGAGCAGCACGGCGGTTATGGAGCGCGACGGCTGTTCTGACGCGCTCAGAACAGCCACTGCGCTCCATAACCGCCACCGCGCTCCCCACCCTGGTGGGTTAACCCCGGGCGTGTGAACCGGCGTGCCG
>Ga0081539_10007116_pt1 | contig 10341 bp, 11 predicted proteins | sample TabmetS4T2R2_FD_71023 | JGI IMG/M metagenome (GOLD analysis project Ga0081539, IMG submission 71023) | Tabebuia heterophylla rhizosphere microbial communities from the University of Puerto Rico - S4T2R2 | ecosystem: Host-associated > Plants > Roots > Rhizosphere ... | reverse complement strand
GACGAGACCCCCTCTAGTCCGGGGCAGGCTCGCCGCGTCCGCAGCGCCAAGGATCTGCCGTCGCTTCATCCGCTGTGGACGGGCTGCGTGGGGGCCGGGCTGATCGACGTGCGAGGCGGTAAGGCCTACCCGGGGCCAGGGTTGGCGGCGTGGCAGGAGCCGGCCGACGTGGGTGCCCGGCTCGGGGGATGGTGCGCTCTGCTGGCCGGCTACCTGCGGGCCTGCGACGACGCCGTGCGGGTGCGGCGCGACGTCGAGTCGCGCCTGCGGGCCCGGGTGCTGGCGATCGGTGTCCCGCTGCTGTACGCCCTCGCCCACGAGCCGATCCCGGTCGCGGCGCTGTCGCTCGCCACCGCGGACCTGGACGAGTTCGCGGACCTCCTGGGGTCCTCCCCGGTGCACCGGCTGCCCGCCGCGGCGCGGGAGGTGCGGCACGCCCTGGAGATCTGGGCGATGGCCGGGGTCGTCGAGCGCGGCACCGTCTCCGTCGAGGTCATGGCAGCGCTTCGGGAGCAGCTGGCCGGCTTGCGTGCCGGCGTCGAGGAGCACGTGGCGCTGATGGCGGCCGGCCCGGCCGGGCCGGAGCGGGCCGCGGCGTTGCGTGCCGAGCTGACCGTCGTCCTCGACGGCCTGCTCGAGGGTCCGGCCGTGCGTCTGACGTCGCTGGGCGGCCACGGGCTGGCCCGGCTGCTGGCGGCCCACGGCTGGCACGTACCCGAGGCCGGGGCCTGCGCCGGTTGTGCTCCCGGCGCGCTGCTGGACGAGCTCGGCCGGTACCTGCCCGAGGACGTGGCGGAGGAGGCCTCTGCCTGGCTCGACGCCCAGGGCGATCACCCGGAGCCGGTGCTGCGCGAGGTGCTCCATTCGGCGGCCTCCAGGGGCGACGAGGGACCCGGTCGGCGGAGCGTGCTGCCACTGGTGCTCGCCGCCGCCGGCGAGCGAGCCGTCCCGGCGATGGACGCCGTGCGGGGCGACCCGTGGCTGGCGCCGATCCTGGCCGTCGTCCGTTACGGGCTCGGTGCCGGCCCGGAGCCGACGCTCGCGGACCTGATGTGGCTGGCCGTCGACCTGCTGGGCCCGGCGCTCGGCGACGAGGAATGGTTCGCGGAAGCGTTCGCAGACTCACCGCTGGCCGAGCTGCTCGCGATGCCCGGAGCTGTGACGGTGGCCGCCGGCCTGCGGCATCCGCGCGCCCGGGACGTGCTGCACGCCGCGGCGCCGCTGCTGGCGGATCTACAGCTCAGCCAGGCCCTGCGCAAGGCCCTGGCCGGGCGGAGCGGCAATCCGGCAAAGCATGGCGGTTCCCGCCGTGATCGAGGTAGGGGCACGCGAAAGCGGCGCTAGCGGGTGGTCCGCCGCGAAGGACTCGTCGTACTGGTATCGCCTGTCGTCGCTCATCGTGCCGGCCGCGGGTCGTGTCCAGAGCCGGTAGGCCTCGACCCACTCCACGCACCGCGGCGCCGGCGTCTGCACGACATCCGCCACGGCGCACTGCTGCTGGCCGGTGGTGTCCCGATGGAGGTGGTCCAGATGATCCTCGGCCATGCCACCGCCATCACGACCCGGCGGGTCTACGCACACGTCATGCGCGGGACTACCGCCGCGCAGGTCGAGCACGCCACGGACCTGCTTACCCGGCACCGATCAGCCATGGTGAGCAGCCGCGAGCAATCGGTGAGCAAAACCGTGAGCAAGATCGTCGCACCGGGCTATCCGCCACAACCGCCGACACGGGCATGAGCGCAGGTGAGAGGCGCGTCGACCGATAGTGAGTGGGTGGCCAGGGGCGGGGTCGAACCGCCGACCTTCGATTTCAGCCCTGCCGCCCCGTACTGCGCGATGGTCCGACCCGGACCCCGACGGCGGATGCGGGTTCTGGCGCTGATCTTGCTGCCGCCTGACCAGCACGGACGCGACTTGTCGGCAGGCACAACCCCCACGGTCGACTCGCGTGCCTGGCTTGATCACACGGTGATCAACAGCAGGTACGCCGCGAGCGCGGATCCGGCGAGCGCTCCGCCGTAGCAGAAGACGACGATGGCACTCTCCAGGTGCTTGAGCTGCAGCCCGTCGTACAGCGTGTAGCGGAATCGGTGCGCCCAATGGAAGAGCGCGAGAACGCACAGGCCGATGAGAGCGATCCGCGTGAGCGGATTCCGCAGCACGGCAAGCAGATGCACGTGGTCCGGCGGCGATATCCATTCCAGCGGGAACGCGACGCCGAACAGAAACAGCAGAACGGGGATCAGCAGCGCAGCAACGACGCCGCCGGCACTGAAAAGCAGCCACAGCAGCGGTTCGATCGATCGCTTGGCCATCGGCTCACCCCAGGGTCAGCCACACCACAAGGGCCGACAGCACGGCCCAAGCGACGTAGTTGAGCGCGGCGACCAGAACGGGTGGCACCTGCTTGCCGCGGAGCCGGACCACCATGGCGCGAGGAGCCAGGTTCAGCCACGTGATGGTGTGGAACACGACGAACGCCAGTGCCACCACGTTCAGGACGATGACCCAGGGACTCGCGCTCCAGTCCAGGAATCGCCGGTACTCGGCGTCCCCTTGTGCCACCGCGTTGGCCAGCAGCAGGAGGAAGGCGACGAACCAGGCGACGAAGACGCTGCTCAGTTCGCGAACGACGAACACGAGGTAGGAGCGGCGGTGCAGCCACCAGAACGTCGAGATACGTGGCCGGTACCAGCGTGGGTGGTACTCCTGGTAACGGACGCCCTCGCTCATCTGGCGGCCCTGGGCAACAGGAATGCCTTGAGCGAATTCATCGCCGCGGTGAGCTTGTAGCGCTGGATGGCGCCCGCCGGATCGACGTCCTTCGGGCAAGCGGTACTGCACTCGCCGACGAACGTGCAAGCCCAGATCCCCTCGGCCGAGGCGAGGACGTCCATCCGTTGGTGGGCGCCATGGTCGCGGGAGTCGAGGTTGTATCGCTGGGCGAGGGCGATGGCCGCCGGCCCCAGGAAGTCCGGGTCAAGGCCGTAAACGGGGCAGGCGGAGTAGCAGAGCATGCAGTTGATGCACATGCTGTACTGCTTGTAGGCGTCCATCTGATCGGGCGACTGAAGGTACTCCCCGTCCGGCGGCGGCTCCTCCGCCGCGACGAGCCAGGGCGAGACCGTCGGCAGCTTCCGCATGAAGTCGCCGATCTCGACGACGAGGTCACGGATGACAGGGAAGTTGTGCAAGGGCTCGACACGCACCGGTCCCTCGGCGTAGTCGACCAGGAAGGTGCCGCAGGTCAGCTTGGGTTCGCCATTGACGGTCATGCCGCAGCTCCCGCAAATGCCCATCCGGCATGACCAGCGGTAGGACAGCGTGCCGTCCAGGTGGTCCTTGATGTAGTTGAGGCCGTCAAGAACCGCCCACTCTTTGCGGAGCGGGACCTCGTATTCCTGCACGGTGGGCTGCGTCTCGCTTTCCGGCCGGTACCGGGAGACCCGCAAGGTGATGCTGTCCGCCATGACCATTACCTCCCGTACACCCGTTCGCCGGGTGGCCAGCGGGTGATCGTCACCGGCGCGTACTCGACCCGGGAGGAGCCGTCGGCGTTCCGGTGGATCAGCGAGTGGGCGAGGAATCGCTCGTCGTCCCGGCTCGGAAAGTCGGTGCGCTGGTGGGCACCGCGCGACTCCTCGCGTAGGAGAGCGCATTGGACGATGCTGTCCGCGACGTCCAGCATGCACGACAGCTCGAGCGCGGCGAGGACCTGCGTGTTGAACGTGCGGCTGTCGTCTTCGACACGGGCCGAGCGGAACCGATGCCGCAGGTCCTGGAGGATCTCGGCAGCTTTCGCCAGCGACTCGCGCGACCGGTAGATGCCGGCGGCCGCCTCCATCGTCTGCTGCATCTCCTCGCGGATGTCGGAGATCCGCTCGCGTCCGCCGTCAGGGTGGATCATTTCGTGGTCCAGCCTGCGCCTCTCGTCCTGCTCCAGGAGCGCTATGAGGGGCGCGGGGTCCTTGGCCGTCGAGGCGTACTCCGCCGCCGCCTTGCCGGCGCGCGCGCCGAACACGAGCAGCTCGGGTAGAGAGTTGGACCCCAGCCGATTCGCGCCGTTGATGCTGACGCAGGCGACCTCTCCGGCGGCGTACAGGCCTTCCAGCGGGGTGGCGCCGTGGATGTCGGTGTGGACGCCGCCCATCATGTAGTGCACTACCGGCCGCACCGGAACCAGCTCACGGATCGGGTCGATCTTCTCGTAGTCGAGGCACAGCTCGCGGACGAACGGCAGCTTCTTCTCGATGATCTCCGCTCCCAGGTGGCGCAGATCGAGATGCACCACGGGTCCGTACGGCGTGTCGACGGTCCGGCCCTTCTCGACCTCCTTGACGAAGGCCTGCGACAGGCGGTCGCGGGGTCCGAGCTCCATGCTCTTGAACACCGGCTTCGGCTCCGGCGTGCCGAGGTCGTAGTCCTGCAGGTAGCGATAGCCGTCCTTGTTGACGAGCCAACCACCCTCCGCGCGGGCCGCCTCGGTGATGAGGATGCCTGTGAACGGCAGGCCTGTCGGGTGGTACTGGACGAACTCCATGTCCTTCAGCGGGGCGCCCGCCCGGTAGGCCAGTGCCATGCCGTCGCCAGTCTTGATGTTGGCATTGGTCGTGAAGGGATAGACCCGGCCGCATCCTCCGGTCGCCAAGATGACTGTCTTGGCAGTGATCGCCTCCACCCGGCCCGACATCAGCTCGAGGGCCATGACGCCCTGCACCCGGCCGTCGTCGACGAGCAGCGTGGTGACGAACCACTCGTCATACCGGACGATGCGTTCGTAGCCGAGTGACGTCTGGAACAAGGTGTGCAGCAGGTGGAATCCGGTCTTGTCGGCGGCGAACCAAGTACGCATCTGCTTCATGCCGCCGAAGGGCCGGACAGCGACGTGCCCGTCCGGTTCGCGGCTCCACGGGCAGCCCTGGTGCTCCAGCCGGAGCAGTTCCTTCGGAGCCTCTGCGACGAAGGCCTCGACCGCATCCTGGTCGCACAGCCAGTCCCCACCGGAGATCGTGTCGTTGGCGTGCTCATCGAGGCTGTCCCCGGTCCGGATCACCGCCGCCGCTCCGCCCTCGGCCGACACGGTGTGGCTGCGCATCGGGTACACCTTGGAGATGATCGCCACGCTGACCCTCGGGTCTGCCTCAACAGCGGCGACGGCGGCGCGGAGACCAGCTCCGCCGCCGCCAACCACCACGACGTCATATGAGGCTGTCATGGCCGCTCCGCGCTCGCCGGGTACACCGGGTCCTCAGTCCACAACGTGTTCGTCCATCACCACCGTTCCGTCGTGCCTGACCGCTCTCACGCGGACACTGCCGTCGTGGAACTCGTGGCGAATGCTGCGGCAACCGCAGGCGTAATACTCGTCGCGGAAAACGAGGCCCTCGTCGTCGGCGTCCCGGTAATGCTCGCCCGCCACGGTCTTCCCGCAGGGCGCCAGCTCGTCCGTGAACTCGATCCTCCTACCAACCATCGTCAGCTCCCTTTGCTGATGGTTGGGCGTCAATAACAGCGAGGCCGGCGGCGGCTCCCTGTCACGGGATGCGCGCGGCCCGCTCCTCGCCGCGATCACGTCCGTAATTCTGAGTGCCGCTTACAGCCTCTCACTCGACGACCAAGAGGGGAAGGCCGCCGACTCATGCCTGAGGTTCCCGCACGACGCCGGTCTGGCGCAGGCGACCACGCGGCCCGTCGCGAAAGGTGACGAGGCACCGCGGAACGTGCCCACGTGCGTGCGTCGGCGGATGACCCGCCACCGGGCACTTCGCGTAGGCGGCGACGTGCTGGCTGACGGAGCCCATCACCAGGCTGTGGGTGCAGAAACCCTGCGGCAGCTATGCGGCGTGTGCGTATTCGTGGAGTAGGCCGCCGAGTCGATCACGCCGAACCACGGTGGCGGTCGAGTCGGCCGGAACGGGGCCGGGGGCGGAGGGGTGCGGCTTGGCCCAGCGTGCGGTGGGGTCGGTGGGTGTTGAAGTGGTCCTCGCAAAGGCCCAGTACGTGTCTGGCGTGAGCAACATTGATGATCAGGATCCGGTCGAGCAGTTCCCGGCGGATGCTGTCGACGAACCGTTCGGCGATCGCGTTCGCCCGCGGCGCCCGGACCGGGATCTTGATCACGTCGGCGCCATTGGCGGTGAACACGGCGTCGAAGGCTGCGGTGAACCGGGGGTCACGGTCCCGGATCAGGAACCGGACCCGCCCGCCGGCGTCGTCTAACGCATCATCGAGGTCCATGAGCAGGTTGCGGGCCTGCTGGACCAGCCCGACTCCCGGTGGGATGCGCGGTCACGCCGAGGATCCTTACCCGGCGGGTGGCGTGCTCGACCGTGAAGAAGACATAGAGGCGGCGCAGGGCGATGGTCTCCAGGTGGAACAGGTCGCAGGCCACGATGCCCTGGGCCTGGGCCTGGGCCTGGCCTGGGCCTGGGCGTTGAGGAACTGTTGCCAGGTCGGGCCGGACCGGCGCGGTGCCGGGTTCAGGCCGTTGGCGTGCAGGATCGACCAGACCGTGGAGGCGCCGACCTGGCAGCCCAAGCCGGCGAGCTCGCCGTGGATTCGGCGGTACTCCCAGGAGGGGTTCTCCACCGCCAGTCGCGTTGCCCGCAGTCCCGCCGGGATCGACGGGCGGCCCGGACGCCGTTGGTGGTGGTGGTGGTCCACCGCCGGGCGACGAGCCGACGGTGCCAGCGCAGGATCGTCCCGGGAGTCACCAGCAATCCGGCCCGCCGCGCCGGTGGCAGCCGCAGCGCCAGCGCGCTCATCACGACCCGGTCTGCCCACGTCAGCTGCGGCGGATCGGCCTGCCGGCGCAACACCGCCAGCTGGTGCCGCAGCAGCAAGATCTCCGCATCCTTCGCAGCTTCCGAGCGACCCAGCAGCACCAGCCCGCCTACCAGCCGCGAGCGACGACATACCCCAGCCGAAAGACCCACGACCGCTGATCATGTCAGCGCGAGTCGAGTCGCAAACGCGCAGGTCATCCAGCCGAATGCAGGGTTTCTGGCACCCACACCGGCGGGTCGCGGCCGAGATCGAGCCCACGCTCGGCCCCCTCGTCTCGCCCCAGCAGTACGACCGGGTGCAGGGCTACATCGAGGCCGGCGTCGAACAGGGCGCGACCCTCGTCGCCGGCGGCCCCGGGCACCCGAGGGACCGCGACCGCGGCAACTACGCCCGGGCCACCGTCTTCGGCGACGTCGAACCAGCGATGACCATCGCCCGCGAGGAGATCTTCGGACCCGTCCTCGTCATCATGTACTACGACACGGTCGAGGAAGCGATCCGGCTCGCGAACGACACCGCGTACGGCCTGCACGGCGGCGTGTGGGCCGGCGACGTCGACGACGCGATCGTGATCGCCCGGCAACTGCGCACCGGGCAGGTCGACGTCAACGGGGCCCAGTTCAACATCCGCGCACCGTTCGGGGGCTACAAGCAGTCCGGCAACGGCCGAGAGCTCGGCCCCCACGGGCTCACCGAGTTCCTGGAGACCAAGGCGATCCAGCTGCCGTGACCCGTTCCCGCACCGTCGATCGTCGTCGCGGCACCAGGCCACGGCCCGAACCCAAGGATTGAGGGCACCTCATGAGCACCACAGACGCCGACCGGCGGGTCGTCTCGACCGCGTCCCTGGACGCGGTCGACCTGGGAACACTGCCGCCGCTGGGTGAGGTACCGGCCAGGATGCTCGCCCAGGTGGTCCGCCCGGACCGCTACGGCGATCCCGCCGAAGCCTTCCGGCCCGAACACGTTCCGACGCCCACGATCGGACCGGACGAGGTGCTCATCGCCGTCAAGGCCGCCGGCGTCAACTACAACAACGTGTGGGCCGCGCGCGGCTACCCGGTCGACCAGGTGGCCGTGCGCCAGAAGCGCGGTGAGACCGAGGACTTCCACGTCGGCGGGTCCGACGCATCCGGGATCGTCTACGCCGTCGGCGACGACGTCAGCCAGATCGCCGTGGGGGACCACGTCGTCACCCACCCCGGCCGGTGGGACGCCGACGACCCGTGGATCGCCCGCGGACGCGACCAGATGATCGCCCCGAGCGCTCGGATCTGGGGCTACGACACCAACTACGGCGCCTTCGGCCAGTTCGCCCGCGTCCAGGCCCACCAGGTGCTGCCCAAGGCCGAGCACCTGACCTGGGAGGAGGCGGCCGCGCCGACCCTGGTCGGCACCACCGCCTACCGCATGCTGCACGGCTGGGACGGCAACCACGTCCGCGAGGGCGACGTCGTCCTGGTGTGGGGTGGGTCCGGCGGGCTGGGGTCGCAGGCCTCGCAGCTCGCCCGCCTCGCCGGCGCCGTCCCGGTCGCCGTCGTCTCGGACGAGGAGCGTGGCGCGTACGCCGAACGCCACGGGGCCGCGGGCTGGATCGACCGCCGGCAGTTCGGCCACTGGGGCATTCCGCCCCTCGTGGACGATGCCGCGGGACAGAAGCAGTGGACGGCCGAGGTGCGCCGCTTCGGCAAGCAGATCTGGGACATCGTCGGCGAGCGCAAGGACCCGGCGATCGTCTTCGAGCACCCCGGCGCCGCCACCGTCCCCACCAGCATCTTCGTCTGCGAACCAGGCGGCATGGTCGTCATCTGCGCCGGCACGACCGGGTACGACGCGGTCGTCGACCTGCGCTACCACTGGACACGGCAGAAGCGCTTCCAGGGCTCACACGGCACGAACGACGCGCAGGCCGTCGCCTACAACGACCTCGTGCGCGCCGGCAGGATCGATCCGTGCCTCGGCCGCACGATCACGTTCGGCGAGCTGCCCGAGGCCCACGCCGCAATGGGCCGCGGCGACGACGTACGCGGCAACGTGGTCGCCCTCGTCGGTGCCCCCGAGCCAGGCACCGGCCGAGCGAACTGACCGGCTCACGCGTCTCACGCGCGTGGAGCCGGCCGCCGCCGCTACGGCGCCCGCTTCGAGATCCTCGAACTGCAAGGGTTCGTGACCCACATCCGGAACTGACTCACGGCCGCGAGCGCACGTGCGCCCCCGCGATCAGAACCGCGCTGGCGGCGCTGCGCTTGATCACTTCGCGGAGATCGCGCATCGTGACGTGCTCGTTGCGTCCCGTGGGCTGGCTCGCCTATCAGAGGCCGCCTCGGATCCGGCTGCTGACCGAAGTTGCCGTCGCCAACCACGTGGAGTCGCCGGTCCGGACTCCGGAACGCATCCGGCAAAGCGTCCCGACCGTCCCGCCGAGTGGCAGCTCTAGCTGCTCTGGCGGGCGCGCCGTGGCGAGGAGTCCACGGCGCGCGCGCCCGCGGGCACCACCGTCCGACCGTCAAGCGGACGGTCGGCGCCCAGGTGACGGTAGTGCCAGGCGCTGCACGGCACTGAACGACACGCGGCGGTACCCGTAGCACGATGCCGACGAGGCGCGCAGCGGGCAGTGACGCTGTACAGCCCAGGCTCCGAGGGAGCCCGCCGCGCGCATCGCCGCAGGTCAGAGTGGTGGCCAGGGGCGGGGTCGAACCGCCGACCTTCCGATTTTCAGGCCATCGGAACGCTGTCGCCTTGTGCCGAGGAGTGCTCCTGGCTGACGCGCGTCCTGTTCGGGTGCGTTCAACGCCGTCGGGTGTGCCGTGCCGGACAGTCACCGCGGCGTTGTTGTGCGACCGGCGGAACTGGCACGTCCATGTGACCTCCATGTGGCAGGAGTTGCGTCGACTTCGTCGGTGCCGGGGGCCGTGCGTGTGGATGCTTTCCGGTCATGGGGGTGTGCTGTTCTGGCCGGCTGGATCCGTGCGGGCCGGGGCGTGCGTGACCAGTCGTCCCGTCAATCCAGGTCTTCCTCCGGGTCTGGCAGGCCTTCGAAGTCGATCTCGATCCGCATCAGGTGGAGATTGCCGTCGTCCCGGAGTTGTGCGACGACGGTGTACGCGAACACGATCTGGCCGGGCATCCACGCCGCGCGGGCATTCGCCAGGCCGGTGACCGGGATCTGGGACTCCCAGTCGTCCTCGAATCGACGGCGATCCGTGGGATCTCGTGATCGGCGAAGTCCGAGATCGAGGGTCTCGCCGCGGTGCGGTCGAGCGGTAGCTGTGTTGCGAGGATCGGGTAGAAGTCCGGGTCCAGGACCACCCGGCGACGTGCGGGGTTCACCCAGCTATGCGGTGGCGCGATGCCGCTTCGAGACCAGGTACCTCTCCCAGAGCACTTCGTCAGCCTGGATCGCGCGTTCCATCTCGGCGCGCGCCTTGATCAGCGCGCCGGGCCCGCCCTCCTCCTCGATCTTCGAGGCCAGGTCGAGGAACTGCCGTCGGCGTGCGTCCGGCTCGATCGCCCACGTCGGGATCGGCTCCGGCGCCGGGGGGAAAGCCATGC
>Ga0081539_10007115_pt1 | contig 10342 bp, 6 predicted proteins | sample TabmetS4T2R2_FD_71023 | JGI IMG/M metagenome (GOLD analysis project Ga0081539, IMG submission 71023) | Tabebuia heterophylla rhizosphere microbial communities from the University of Puerto Rico - S4T2R2 | ecosystem: Host-associated > Plants > Roots > Rhizosphere ... | reverse complement strand
CTGCGCTTGGGCCTGTTGCTGTACGACCATCTCGACTGGCACATGACCTTGCCCAAGTCCGAGGCGGTTAACTTGCGGCATTCCGCCTACGGCGCCGGTCTGAAACCTTCCTTCGAGGACGGCTTCGTCTATTCCGACGCCTGGGTCGACGATGCGCGCCTGGTGATCGCCAACCTCAAGTCGGCGCGCCAGATGGGCGCCCGCATCTTCGCCCGCCATGAATGTGTCAGCGCCCAGCGCAGCGACGACGGCCGCCTGTGGAACATCGAGCTGCGTGGGCCTAAAGGCCGCGTCGTCCGACTTCAGGCACGCGGGCTGGTCAACGCCACTGGGCCCTGGGTGAAGCACTTTCTCGACGAGCATACGCCAGTGCGCACACTGAAGCGCGTGCGCTTGGTGAAGGGCAGCCATATCGTGGTACCGCGCCTGTACGAGGGCGAGCACGCTTTCATCCTGCAGAATCGCGACGGCCGCATCGTCTTCATCATCCCCTACGAGCGCAGCTTCTCGGTGGTCGGCACCACCGACATCCCGGTGGACAGCAGCGAAACGCCGACCTGTTCGCCCGAGGAGACGACGTACCTCTGCGACATTGCCAGCTATTACATGGCCAAGCCGGTAACGGCGGCAGACGTCGTGTGGACCTATTCCGGCGTGCGGCCGCTGTTCGACGATGGGGATGACGACCCATCCGCCGTGACGCGCGACTACCATCTCGAGGTCGACAGCACCGGAGCGCCCTTGCTGTCGGTGTTCGGCGGCAAGATCACGACCTATCGGCGGCTCGCCGAACATGCGCTGAAAGACCTCGCGCCATACTACCCGCACATGGGCCGTCCCTGGACCGACTCGCGCGCACTGGCCGATGGCGAGCTGGCCGATGCAACCACATTCGAGGAGGCGTTCGAGCACTTCGTCGAAGGCGCGGTTTCGGTGAAGCGCCATCTGCCCGCCGACCTTTTGCGGGTGCTGGCGCATCGCCATGGCACGGGCCTGCACGACCTGCTCGACCGGGTGCGCACTGCGGCCGATCTGGGGCGCCACTTCGGCGGCTTCTTGTACGAGGCCGAGGCGCACTATCTGATGACCGAAGAGTGGGCGGCCGAGGCCGACGACATCCTGTGGCGGCGTACTAAGGAAGGGCTGCATATGAGCGCTGCCGAACGCGCCACCTTCGCCCGCTGGATGGCGGACCAGGCGGCAGAACTTTACATATCTTAACACGGCAGGCGGGGCACGCTTTACGGCGCGCCAGCGTATCACCGCATGAACCCGCACCCGGTGAGGTCCTGATGCCCTATCGTCCGCTGCTCCTGGCCGTCCCACTCGTATTGGCGACGGCCGCCAGTTTGTCCCTTGCGTCCCCCGCTCAGGCCCTGGACGGCAGCGCCGACGACCCCTTCGAGCTGGCTCAGGCCACGCCGCCGGCGCCCCCTCCGCCGGCGCCGCCGGGTGCGGGTCCCGAACGTCGGGGCGACCGCCCGGCCTTCAATCCCAAGACCTTCTGCCTCGACCAGATCGCGCGCCGTGCCAGCAACCGCGCCTATGTCAAGGTGCGCCTGGAACTGAAGCCCGAGCAGATGGTGGCGTGGAACGCCTTCGCCAAGGCAGCCGACGACGCCGACGCCAAGGACATCACGCGCTGCAATGCACTGCCGACCGAAATGAAGGACCGTCCGACCTACCTGCAGCGGCTCGACATGGAAGAGCAAGTCATGAAGGCCCGTATCGAGCGCATCGACGCCGTGAAGCCCACGCTGCAGGCCTTCTACGATCAGCTTTCGCCGGAACAGAAGGCCGTCCTGGACCAGCCGCGGCCGATGGCCGGCATGATGCATCACCGCCACGGGCCCAAGTAAGTCTGAAGCGCGGGCCTCCAGGTCCACGCTTCAATCACCAATCGCTGGCGCGCACCATCTTCATCAGGTCGTCCGCCATGGTGAGCGCAGTGAGCACGCCGGTCTTGGGGTTGTCCGGCATGGCGCGTCCCAAGCGCTGCAGGCTGATCTCGCCTGAATCGCCCACGACCTCGAGCCGGCTCGCATTGGTGCCCGGCGGCAAGGTCGGATCGGCAACCAGCTCGATGTCGGTGCGGTCAAGCCCGGCGCCGCATAGCGCGACCGTCACGGCCAGATTGGCATTCTTCGGGTAGAGCCGGCCGGCGTCCGCAGGCTTGCCACGAAAGATCACGGTCGGTTCCTTGATCGACGGCAGGTCGAACTCGGTCTCCGCCGGCGTGCCGCTCCAGGCGTGCGGCGGCTTGATCGACACGTACTTCACGCGCTCGAGCTGGCCCAGGCGCATCGCCAGCAGCCCGTCCAGACCGGCGATCGCACCCGACGGCAGGCGCAACCGCGCCCCGCTCTTCTCGGCCGCCTTGACGTGCTTCTTGTAAAGCTTGGCGTCGCCGTAGGCGCCGGTCGCGATCACCATGAGGTCGATACCCTTCTTGAGGATCGTCTCTCCCCAGTCGCGCACCGCCTGCTGGCTCGCCGCTTCGACCACCACGTCGGGCTTGAGCTTGAGGAGGACCGCCAGCGACTCGACGACCTTGACCTTGCGGCCAAGCTTCTTCTGCGTATCGACCGCTCGGCCTGGCCGAACCAGCACGCCGACGATGTCGATCGGCGGCTTCTTCTCGCGGAACAGATCGACCAACGTCTGGCTGATGGCGCCATAGCCAATCAGCGCGATCTTGAGCCGCTTTTTCTTCGCCATTTGGTTCCCCGCCGCCACTGTTGCGGAAACTATAGCGGCCGACCGCGGGCCTTGCGACCACGGGGGGCCGCCGCTATAACGCCGCCTCCCGAGCGGCCGGATCGGCACACACTGACGGAGTGTAGCTCAGCCTGGTAGAGCACTAGCTTCGGGAGCTAGGGGCCGGAGGTTCGAATCCTCTCACTCCGACCAACGACGCCTTCCTGCTTTGGAGTGCCACATCGCCTTCGGGCGATGTGGCACAGACCAGCCAGGCTGAGCTGGAACCTTTCGACTGGGACCATGGTCGAACGCTCTGAACGGATCTACCCGGTCCCCCTCGCACCCCTCGGTTGCATATCAGTGTGGATTACTACCGTACGTCAGAACGGCAAGATTCGCGATTTCAGGGACCGCGGAGTTGCTGATCTCGCGGCTGGATATTGTGGCAACTCGCGATAGCGCATCACTCCGGCTTCGGTGACAATCGGGCTGCCATGCCTGACCTCGACAAGGCCCAGCGCGATAAGACGCCTGACGTGTTCCCCGCCAAGTTCAACGTCTGACAAACCGAGAACGATGCGACGAAGGGCGCATTCCTCCTTGGGGCTGAGCTGCGCACGAAAGCTGGCCATGCCTCCCTGCCTCTTTTTTGCTAACGTGACTCAGCACGTGGGCCTGCTTCAGCCGTTCAGCCGCCGCATCGGCTGAACGGTGCGATTCTGTACTGCAGTCCGGCTGGACCAACCCGTTGGCTTTCGGTGGAATTTGAAGGTGGGCGCAAGCTCTGGACTGCGCTGCGCCGCGCCGCGCCGCGCCGGCTTGCCCCATCCCCGCGATGCACAGGCTGTGGGTAGTTCCAATGGGCATCCATGGTTGGTCACTTGACGTTTATCGAGGCAGGGAATCGCCATGGTAAGAACATCGACCGCAAGGCCGCTTCTGGTACGGACACTGGTGGAAGCCTCTGCTTGCTCCACCATCCGGATGCCTGTCCCTGCGCCTGGCACCCGACAGCTGCACGCAACTTGGCCGTGCTGGTCTTCGCCACTTAGGCGCGCGCAGGCGGCCAACCTGTTGGCAGGTCACCACCGCCCCGGCGTGTTGCGCCATTTGGCGGTGCGCGCCTAGTGGGTGCCCTTCACTTTCGATGGCCAGCATCAAACGCTTAATTCCCTCGTGCCCACAGGATCAAGCCGGGCGGACGGGAAGCGCGGCACGAGCATCTTGTCGGCGCCCCATCGTCTGCTCCGTCCGTCGCAAACTTTTCACACCCGGACGCAACCGTTGGGCGCAAAGACTGTCTTCCCGGCCCTGCCTTTGAAGGGGGATCGATGCCTATTCGCTTGTGGCCTGTCACGGCGAATGGCGACGACCGCCGCTTCCTCGGCGTTTATCCTGCCATTCGCACCATCCAGAGCCCAAGTCTGCGCCGGTGTCGGGGTCGCGGCGGGTGCTGCCGGCGCCGCCGCCGGAGCGGCAGCCGGCGCAGCAGCAGCAGCTGGGGTCGGTGGTGCCTCAGCCGGAGGGGGCGAGCGCCAGCGCGGACGCTAGCGTGGCTTCGGCAGGCGCGGGCAACGGCACGGATGAGGGCTCGGTATCGGATCTGCTGGGACAGGCGGCAGCGCTGAGTAGTCTAGGGGATCGGCGGCGGCGCCAGAATCGCCGTCGGCGCGCCGACCGGCGCGCGGCAAAGGAACATCTGTACGAGCAGCCTGAGGTCTATGAGACCTTCCGGCGCGCAGCGCCTGCGACGGCCGCTGCGCAGCAGGCCGCGTGTGCACTCAGGTGGCCGGGACTGTCGCGCTCTCGGCCACCTGCAGCTTGCCTACGACCCTGCGCAAGCCCTCGATCAGCTCTGCGCTGTTGGGAAGATGCGGCTCCTCGGCATCGAGAATCAAGCGGAAGCCCTTGGCCTTCCACGCGGCAATCTGCAGGCGGTTCGCGACAGGATCGAGACCCGCCGAATTGCACACGATGTCTACCAGCCGGTCGAGGGCATGCAGGCGGCCCAGCAGATAGTCGTTCTCGCGGTAGGCCCGCGACAGAAAGCCGGCAAAATGGCCCATTCGCGCGCCGCGCAAGCTGCGCGCGCCACTATAGGGGGCGAGCGAGTGCGCGTCCTCGGGGCTCAGGCGGTCGACCAGGATGCTGTTGAATTCACCGGTCTCGCGCCAAGTCATCAGCGGAAAGGTGAGCACATCCCAGAACGGGAAACCGAGGTAGTTGACCAATACCTCGCGCCGCGCTTCGGCAGACCAACCTGCATTGAGCTCGGTCATCAGCCCGTCGAGACTCCGCCTGTGCGCCTCGAGGTCGATGAGGCCGGCCATCCGCTCGACCAGGGTCTCGAGCTCGGCAGCGTGCCGGTCGACGAATTTCCGCGCGAATGGCGCGAGCGCATCGCTGCCGCGTTCGACCGGTGCGGCCTGGAACAGGGACTCGACAAGGTCGCGGGTGCCCTCATCCTTCAGCACCGCCGCGGCGGCAACGTTCAGCCGGTCAAGCTCCTCGTAGAAACGCTGCTTGAGATGGTCGACCGCGACGGGCTCGGCCAAGGCAAGTCCCGGCTGATCGAGCCGCTGGTACAGATGATTCTGCCCTTCGATCATGAACTGAAGCCGGCGCCGGAAAAAATCGAGATCGAACTGATTCAGGAATCGCCACCAGCTGCGGTCCGCGTCGATGTCGCTGAAGTGGCGCCCGGTCCTTTCGGCCCACGCGTCGACCACGGCAGAAATTCCCTCGCCCAGCGCCGAACGCAGCGTAGCGCCGCGATGTGCTGCCACCAATTCGGCGAGCATGGCGCGCACCGAGGTCAGGCGCAGACGTACATAGCCTTCATAGGCATAGCCCGACTCGGTCATCGCCGCGCGTCCCGCCTGGCTGCGCCAGGCGCGCACGCTCTGCGCGTCGACCGCACCGTCCAGTGCATGCCCAGCGGACGCCATGACACGACGACTGATACGCGGGCGTGCATCGCGGACGATCTCGCGCAGCCGATCCATGCGCGCGTTGTATTCGCCGAGCCAGTTGAGTTCGTCGACGACGGGTTGCGTGCTGGGCAAATCGGACAGCGCGCTCTTGAGCATGACAAAGAATCCCGGCCGGCGGCGGCGCACCGCGGAATCCGGCGCGCGCGGGTCGGGATCGATGTAGACCAGCCGCCGGTCGACCTGACGATAGGCGGGCCGGCCGCGGATGGCTTCGATGGCCTGGCGGAACGGCCGGTTGTTGAGCACGCTGCCGTCGACGAAGTAGGCCGAGGCGGGATCGACATTCAGGCGCGTGTAGGGCGCGAAATTGTGCTCGATGAACGATGACCGCCGCAGCCATGCAATGTCGCGGGACTCGAGCAGTCTGTCCATTTCACTGATCTGGGCGGCCGGAAAGGCACCGGGGAACGAGGACGTGGCACGAGCGGCAAAGGCCAATCCAGGCGCCCCTTCGAGGTCGAAGTCGCTGGTGACCTTACCGTTTGGCCGGCGCTCATAGTGGAAATGCAGAATATGCCGGTGTTCGCGCTCGTGGATGAGCGGCGGCTGGTGGATTTGCACCTGCCGCTGGTAGCCGTAGTGGTCGGTGAGCGTGATGAACAGGTCGAGCTTGTGCCCCGAAGGCAGGAGCGATGTACCGCGCGGCGGCTCCTGCGCTCTCATCGCGTCGTACATGAATTCGGTCATCCGCTCGCCACTCAGCGGCGGCTTGAACCAGCGCGAGCGTACGAACAGGGAGAGCTTGGCACGCGCCTCGCGGTCGGCGGCGGTCGGCAACGAGCTGAACGCCCCCATCGACCACATGACTGGCTTCAGGAACCACTTGCTGTAGGCGCCCGCACGCGCCTCCGGCGCAAGCAGTTCGGTTACATCCGCCCTCTCCAGCCACATGTCGCGCAGCATGCCCACGGGCAGGTCATGACTGAGCGCGCGGGCAAGCAGGGCCGCATTGATTCCACCCGCCGAGGCGCCGGCCACGATGTCGATCACGACGCGCAGCCCGATCGTGCGGCCGATGTCGCGCAGCACCTCGAAGTAAATCGCTTCGGTGTCGTGCTCCGAATCGGACATGTCGAAGTGATCGGCAAAATGTGCGCCGTGCCGCGCACCGTCGCTGAGCGCATGCAGCGCGCTCGATGCGCGCACCAGCTTCAGCACTTCCTTGGTGACGCCATGCATGTAGATGGCCAGCGACACGCCGCCGAAGCAGACCAGCGCGATCCGCAGTTCCTTCTCTCTCACGACGTCACCCCGGCGGCGGACATCGGCCGCCTGAGCGGAGCTACATGCAGTCGGCTTGGGCGATCACCACGGCGTCGAGCCCCTGCATCTGCTCCTGGGTCAGCGTCGAGGGATCGAGCAAGTTGCCGCCGGGCTGCGTCGCCTTGTTGGACTTCCGCAGGCCTTCGATGGCCGCAGCCCGCTTGTCGGCAGGCATCTTGGAGTAGATGCATTGGCACATCTTGTCGGACGTCGTCACCCGACACTCCTTCATGAAATCGTCCTGAGCATAGGCGCCTCCGGCCACTCCGCTGCACAGCCCAGCCGCCAGGACGCCCGGAACGAGGACGTAGGACTTGATACGCATCGATCGCTTCCCCCGAGCACGATTCCGCCATCACCGATGAGAGCCCTGAAGATATCGCAGGCCCAGCGCCTTGCCTACGCGAACGAAACGCATGTCCTGCGTGTTTGTGCGCGGCGGAGGGCGCGTGTTGACGATGATATCGAATATCGGCAGGCTGACCGCGTCATACTATATGCAGACAAGCACGGATCGCGGCAAGGATCCGCCTTGGAGGGGTGCCATCGAGTAAAGCGTTCTCCACATAGCCAGCTTAGGCCCGAAAACCATAATCATCAGGGAGGCGACGTCATGAATGACGAAGCGCACGACAAGGGCATTGAGCGTACACGGCGTGAGTTCCTCACCGGCACCGCAGCACTGGCCGGTACGGCGTTAGGCGCGCCGTTTTCGGCCGTCGCGGACACTCGCAAGCGTAACCCCAAACGAGGGGGGACGGTGCGCTTCGGTACGCGCGACGACTCGGTCGGGCTCGATACCCATCGCAACTTCATTTACTACGTCTCCCAGCCGATGGCCGGTACGACCGGCGGTCTCCTCGACTTCGACGCCCGAATGGAGCTCGTGCCCGCCATCGCGACCGAATGGGAACCCTCCAAGGACCTCAAGACCTGGACCTTCAAGCTGCGCCGCGGTGCCGAATTCCACAACGGCGAGACCATCGATGCCTCCGCCGTCAAATGGAACCTCGAGCGCATCATGGATCCCAAGATCGGCCATTCCTTCAACCGTTCGGCGCTCACCGACGTCGAACGGATTCTGGTAGACGACAAGTACATCGTGCAGATCCTTCTCAAGGAACCGAACGCCGCGTTCGAGTCCGACCTGATCTACTACCCGGTCAATCTCATGGCACCCGGCGCCGTCGATAAGGCCGACAGTGCGCCCGTCGGCTGCGGCCCGTTCAAGTTGAAGGCCTGGAAGCGCTTCGATTTCTGCGAACTCGCGCGCTTCGAGAATTTCTGGGAGACCGATGCGGAGGGCAACGCCCTGCCCTACCTCGACGGCATAGTGGGCCGCCCCAAGAAGGAGGATCGCGTGCGGCTCACCGCACTACGGGCGGGCGAACTCGACCTTATCGACAACATGGCCTATGCCGACGCCCCGAGCTTCGTGAAGGACTACGGCAAGACCTTCCAGACTTGGCGGGTGCCCCAGGTCGGCACGGCGTTCATCGCCTTCAATCTCAAGAACGGTCCGTTCTCGGAAAAGGACAATCCGGACGCCCGCTTGCTGCGCACCGCCGCGGCGCACGCCATCGACCACGACGGCATCCATGAGGCGGTGTTCAACAAGCAGGGCGAGATCGCGCATGGTTTCTACAGCAAGTCGAGTCCGTGGTACTCCGCCGACATCAAGCCGTGGCCGGCCTACGATCCGGACAAGGCCAAGGCGATGCGCAAGAAGGCCAAGGACGGCGACGCCAAGCTTTTGATCATCGCCAACGACAGCTTTCCTTATATGCAGCAGTCCGGCGAGCTGGTGCACGCCATGCTGAAGGACGCCGGCTTCAACGTGACCTTCGAGATCCATCCCACGCCCGTCGTACAGGACAAGTACAACAAGGGCGCCTTCGACATCGATTCCTCGGCCAACAGCTACCGCATCGATCCCGACGGCTGGTTCTCGCGCTCGATCCTGTCGACGGCGCCGGAGACGCGGCGGCGGCATGGCTACGCCAACGAGAAGGTCGATCAGCTGATCCTCGCCGCCAAGTTGGAGCGCGACAAGGCCAAGCGGCGCCATATGTACGCCGACGTCGATTCCATCATCAACCAGGATCTGCCGTTGATCTACACGCACTACGTGTCGCTGCTGCAGGCCGGGACAAACAAGCTGCAGGGCTACAAGCCGGCCTTCACAGGGCCGTTCCAATACGGTGGTGGCGGTATGCGCACCGCCTGGATGGAGGGCTAGGCGATGCGCCTTGTTGCGGAGCGCGGACCGCCCCATCCGCTGCTGGCTCATGAAGGCGGACGTGAAGGTCCGCGCTCAGGAGCCGCCCGATGCTAGCCTACACGCTGCGCCGCATCGCCTACCTGGTACCGGTGCTGCTGGTGCTCTCGGTGGTGGTCTTCACCTTCGTCGAGATGCTGCCCGGCAACATCATCGACACCCTGGTCGGAACCGAGGGCAACAACGACCCCGAGGTCCGCAAAATCCTCGAGAAGGAGTACGGTCTCGACCAGCCGGTCTATGTGCGCTACGCCAAGTGGCTCTACCGCGCCGTGCAACTCGACTTCGGCAACTCGCTGGTCACGCGGCGGCCGGTCGCAGTCGAGCTTCTGTCGGGCATCCCGGCAACCGTGTACTTGGCCGTCGTTGGCATCTCCTTGTCGATGCTGATTGCCGTGCCGCTCGGCACGATTGCCGCCGTCCGCCGCAACACACCGGTCGACTACACGGCGCAGGTGACGTCGTTGATCGGCATCTCCATCCCGGAGTTCTGGTTCGCGATCCTCTGCGTACTGTTCTTCTCGCTCTATCTCGGCTGGTTGCCCTCCTCGGGCTATGCCAACCCGTTCGAGGATCCCTGGGCGAGCCTGCAGTTTCTGATCCTGCCGGCCGCCGCGGTCGGCTTCCGGCAAGCCGCCTACACGACGCGGCTGACGCGCTCGAGCATGCTCGACGAGATGAACAAGGAGTATGTCGACACCGCCCGCTCGCTGGGGCTCAGCGAGCGCAAGGTGATCTTCAAGTACACCCTGCGCAACGCCATGATCCCGACCATCACCATCAGCGGCCTACAGCTGGCCAACTTGCTGGGCGGCACGGTGGTGCTCGAATCGATCTTCGCCTGGCCGGGCATCGGGCGCGCCATCTTCGAGGCCATCCTGCAGCGCGACTATCCTCTGGTGCAGGCCGGCGTGCTGGTGCTGGGTGTAATCGTGGTCGTCATGAACCTGCTGGTCGACCTCACCTACCGGCTGCTCAATCCGCGCGTAAAATTCGCCTAGGAGCGCGACCGTGACGGAACTCCAAGCGCCCAAGTTCGCCAGCCTCGACGAAACCCGTGCCGCGGCGCTGGCCGGCCGCCTGACGCGGCTGCTCACGGCGCTCGGCA
>Ga0081539_10007114_pt1 | contig 10343 bp, 13 predicted proteins | sample TabmetS4T2R2_FD_71023 | JGI IMG/M metagenome (GOLD analysis project Ga0081539, IMG submission 71023) | Tabebuia heterophylla rhizosphere microbial communities from the University of Puerto Rico - S4T2R2 | ecosystem: Host-associated > Plants > Roots > Rhizosphere ... | reverse complement strand
AAGGCCGTGGCGATGTGGAAGGACGTCCCGCAGCCCACGACGGCGAGGCGCTCGCCCGGGGCGGCGAGCTCGCCGCCGCCGAAGGCGGCGGCGAGCTCGGCCGCCCGCCGCCAGCAGGCCGGCTGACTCGCCACCTCCTGCTCGATGGCGCTCATTCCGGGGCAAACTAGAGCAGGAACGCTCATCCGGTCAAGCGTGGTGCACGAACGACCGCGCAGCCAGGGGTATCCTCGGCCCGCGATGCGTCAGACCGAGCGGCTGTCGACGGTGCTCGAGACGCTCGCCTCCGACGGTTCGGTCGACGTCTCCGCGCTCGCGGGACGGCTGGGGGTCTCCCCGGCGACCGTCCGACGCGACCTCCAGCTGCTCGAGCGGCAACGCCTGCTGACCCGCACCCACGGGGGGGCCGTCGCTCACGACGTCCTGTACGAGCTTCCCCTCCGGTACAAGGGAGCCCGCCACCAGGAGGAGAAGCGCCGGATCGCCGCCGCGGCCGTGGCCGGCGTCGACGACGGCGCCGTGGTCGGACTCACCGGCGGCACCACCACGACGGAGGTGGCCCGGGCGTTGGCCGGCCGCCACCGGATCACGGTGGTGACGAACGCGCTGAACATCGCCGGAGAGCTCGCGATCCGGGCCGACCTCAAGCTGGTCGTCACCGGAGGGACCGCGCGGACCGAGTCCTACGAGCTCGTGGGGCCGGTCGCCGAACAGGCCCTGGAGGCGGTGAACCTCGACGTGGCGTTCGTGGGCGTCGACGGGATCGCGATCGGCCCGGGGCTCACGACGCACCACGAGATCGAGGCCGGCACGAACCGGGTGATGATCGCCCGCGCCCGTCGGGTCGTCGTCGTAGCGGACAGCTCGAAGCTCGGCCGCTCGGCGTTCGCCCGGATCTGCCAGATCGAGGCGGTCGACGAGCTGATCACCGATGCCGGCGCCTCGGCAGCGGCGATCGAGGAGCTGTCCGCGGCCGGCGTCGCGGTCACCGTCGCCTGAGGCCGGTCAGCCGCGCCGGATCGCCTCGGGGATCAGGTCGCCGTGCGCGTCGATCAGATCGTCGACCAGGTCGACGATCTGATCGACGCGCAGCGTGGCCGCGGTGTTCGGATCCAGCAGCGCCGCCTCGTACACGAGGCGGCGCGACCCCTCCACCACGGCGCGCACGGTGAGCTCCACGACGTTGAGGAACGTCCGGTTCAGGGCGAGGCACTGGGGCGGGAGGGCGCCGAAGCGTTGTGGGCGGATGCCGGCACCGCCCACCAGGACCGGGACCTCGATGCAGGCATCCTCCGGCAGACCGTCGATCAGGCCCTCGTTCCGGACGTTCCCGTACACCTCGACCTCGACGCCGGTCGCGAGCGCCCGGACGATCTGACTGGCCAGCTCGTCGTTGCGTTCGACCTCGAGCTCGCGACCGGCGTCCAGCGCCGCCTTCCCCTGCTCCCACTCCGCGAGGTTCTCCTCCGATCTCCGGAGGTACTCGTCGACCTCGATCCGGTACCGCTCGATCTGATCGTCGTGCGGGAGGAACCACGGCACGTACTCGGCGCTGTGCTCGGACGACTCCGTCGGGAAGTAGCCGAACCGCCGGAAGAGCTCGACCCGGACGCGCCGGCCGAGGCCATCGGGATCGGCCTCGACGATCTCGCGGAGCCGTAGGTAGAGGTCCTCACCGGTCGCGCGATCGCGGAACACGTACACGAAGCACTGATGGTTGAGTCCCGCCGTCCGGAACTCGACCCGCTCCTCGGGAACGCCCACGGTCCGAGCCAGGAACGCGTGCGTGTCGCGCACGCTGTGACACACCCCCACCACCTGGGCCGGAGCGAGGCGGGAGCCGGACCACACCCCCCACGGGACCATCGCCATCGGGTTCGTGTAGTTCAGCAGCAGCCCGTCCGGGCAACGAGCCACGATCTCGTCCGCGATCTCGATCATCACGGGGATCGTCCGCAGGCCGCGCATGATGCCCCCGATCCCGATCGTGTCGCCGATCGTCTGGCGGAGCCCGTACTTCGTCGGGACGTCGAAGTCGGTTCGGGTGGCGCGATACCCACCGACCTGGATCTCGTTGATCAGGTAGTCGGCGCCCTCGAACGCCGGCGGCCTCGTCGCGTGCGAGGTGACGGGATATCCGGCGCCTGAAGAGGCGACGAGCTGCTCGGCCGCGCGATGCGCGTATCCGAGGCGTTCGGCGTCGATGTCGTGCAGCGCGATCTCGAGCGACCCGTGGAGCTCTTCGTACGAGCAGAGATCCGCGAGGATGCCGCGCGTGAACTCGACGCTGCCGGCGCCGATGATCGCGACCTTGGGCACCGCGGGAGTCTGGCAGCGACCGCCCTCTTCCGTCAGCGACGGGCGAACACCGTGCGCGACGATCCGAGCCGTTCGGCCCTGGCGCCGATCGTCGCCGTGTCGGACGATGCGGTCCGATGGAGGGTCGTCCATGAGGATCAGCACGGGTTGGGCCTATGCGCTCGCCTGCCTCCTCGTGTTGGTCTCGGCGTTCATCGGGATGTGCGCTGGCGCCCTGCTCGGCAACGCGATCGTTCCCGCCCGACTCGATTGGTCGGGCCAGTCCGGCCCCGGGCTCTTGCTCGTCGGTGCGCTCCTCGGCGCGGTTGGAGGGGTTGTCTTCGGCATCTGGAGCGCCGCGCGCATCGTGCGAGCGGCGAAGGTGCGGTCGGTCGATCTGCCCCCGCAGGATCCCGCCGTCCGGCGCCGCCGCGCGATCGCGGTCACGGGATGCTCCGCCCTCCTGATCATCGGGTTCGTGGTCTTCCTGGCATGGCCCCGGCCGATCTGCGACGAGACGAAGCGGGGAGCGCTCCTCGACGTCCATCCCTTCGGGGGTGTTCGCGTGCCGGCCCGCGACTTCCCCGTCGAGGGTGCGTCCGAACCGGGAGGGTGCGAGATCGTCTACACCGCGGAGGCGCCGGCCGACGAGATCGCCTCGTACTACGTCGAGGAGCTCCACGACCTTGGCTGGAGCGACCCGCTGGCGGACATGGGCCTGCAGGACGAGATCGGGATGATCTCCCGGCGCCCGTACACGCTGTGGATCCACATGAACGATCAGGGGCGGGTCGATCCGGCCTGGCGAGATATGCACTACTACGTCACGATCAAGGACCTCGGTGGCTCGCGGGTGCTCGTCGTGGCCTCGGTGGTTCCGATCGGACACCCGTACGGGTAGGGACTCCGGAGCGACCGACGATGACGTTCGGAGACGAGTTCCCGCGGATCCTCGACGCCGCCCGGCTGGGATCGGACTGGGCGTGGGCGGCGCTGTACCGGGATCTCGCGCCGGTCGCGAGGGGATACCTCCGTGCCCGCGGCGCATCGGAGGCCGACGACCTCGTCGGGGAGGCCTTCCTCCAGATCGTCCGTGATCTTCCCCGCTTCGACGGTGGCGAACGTGAGTTCCGAGCGTGGGCGTTCGCGATCGTCCACCACCGGTTGGTCGACGCCAGGCGTCGCGACGCGCGCCGACCCGTCCACCCGGCCTCCGTGGAGGCGCTCGTGCGCGCCGGCGAGGTGGGCGACGTCGAGGACGAGGCGCTGAGCGACCTGGCGGTGGCCCGGGTCCGACGGCTGGTCGGGGCGCTCGCTCCCGATCAGCAGGACGTCCTGCTCCTCCGGCTCTTCGGCGACCTCTCCGTCCCGGAGGTGGCCGCGATCGTCGGCAAGCGGCCCGGCGCCGTGAAGGCGCTCCTCCGACGCGGCCTCGCCAACCTCCGCCGGGAGATCTCGCGGGAAGGCGTATCCATCTGATGGATCGAGACGCTTACCCGGATGACATGGCACGGTTCCGTCGCCTGAACGACGAAGACGTGGAGCGCCTGCTCCGCGGGCTGCCGCCCCGGGACGACGAGGGCCTTCGGGACCTCGCCTCCTTCCTCGCCGATGCCACCGCGAGCCTCTCCGTCCCCCCGCGCAGCGAGATCGAGGCCGGGCATCTCGCCCAGGTAGCTGAGGTGATCGGGTCGCGGTCGGCCGCGGAGCGGCGCTCCACGAACCTTCCGTCCTCCCCGTCCGAGCGACGACGCGCCACGCTCCGTCGGGCCGCCCGATCGACCGCCGCCGTGGTCGCGGCGGCGGCGAGCATCGTGCTCCTGACCGGCGCGCTGGCGCTGGCCGGCGTCGACCTTCCCGGTACCGCCGCCGAGGCGGCCTTCCGGAACGTCCTCGGCGTCGAGCTCCCGAACCAGCACCGCGCCGACGCCGTCGATCCCGCGAAGCTGCCGGCCCGAGCCAGCGACACGGCGCACCGGGTGCTCACCGTGATCCATGACTGGTTCGAGGGCGCCGACTGGTCGGGATGCGAGTTCGGCGCCCGCGTCTCCGGCGCCGCTCGAGGCCTCGAGGGCCGACCCGACACCGCCCACTGCGGTCGGTCCGAGCATGCGGGTCAGGGGCCCCAGGGCCGGGGTGCCGGCGCGTCCGGGACGCATGGGAACGGCCGCGAGACCGCCGCCGAGGCGTCGGGGGGTGCTTCCTCCCACAGCGAGGCGGCGGGGTCCCGCGCGGACGACGCCCACGACGCGGGCGACGACGGAGGGTCGGTGGCAACGGACGCGAGCTCGTAGCCGGCGGCCGCGCGCCGATCGCTTCAGCTCGACCGCTCCACCCACGCCTTCAGCCCCGACGCCGTCCTCGTCAGGTTCCGCCGTCCGATCATCCCCATGAACGGCGCGAAGAACCGCATCCGGCCTCGAGGGATCATCTCGAGCTCGTGGTCGACGCGCGTCCCCCCGTTCTCCGGTCTGAGCTCGAACGTATGGCCGCCCGCGAGCACCTCGATGTGCGGCACGAGCGTCACGCGACGATCCCGCTCGAACCCGCGGAGCTCCTGGACCGTGCGGCCGAACCCGGTGATCGTGAGCTCGAACCTCGTCCCCTCGCCGATCGGACCCTTCGTGAGCTTCCGCGCGCTCTTCGTCGTGGGGTTCCACCTCGGGAAGGACTCGAGGTCGACGATCGCCGAGAACACCTCGGCCGGGGGCCGCTCGATCACCTGCGTCAGCCGCAGCGTCGGCATGCTCGGCCGCTATCCGCCTCCGCGGAGGAACGCGAACGGCGCTGTGTCGAACAGCGCGCGGATCCACGCGATCGATCCCTCGTCGACCCCGTACCACTCACAGACCAGCTGGGTGCCGGCCGGCGTCGTGGTCGCCATGTCGTAGAGGGCGACGACCTCGTCTCCGCTCTCCGAGACGTGACGGACGTCGATCCGATCGACGATCCCCCACAGCTTCTGGATCGCCTCGAGGTACGCGTCCGCATCCTCGAACGAGTCGAACGGTCCCCGGAAGCGGAGGTCGTCGCGCAGCACGGCTCGGGCGCCTGCGAAGTCCCGGGACGCGAGCGCTCCGTGGTACAGGGCGATCAGGTCGGACGGTGACACGGCTCCTCCCCTCGGTCGGTCGGTCGACGCATCGTCCGCGCCCCGCCGCCGATGCGGAATGACGCGGACGCCGGTTCGTCCGACCGAGCGTCCGGAGGGCGTGATCCGCCCGCTCCCGACCCGACCGGCGGGCCATACTGCCGGGTCGGACGACTCGGATCGGAGACGGCGTGCGGAAGACCGTGGCGGGCTACGACGACCACCGGTCCGTGGATCAGCTGATCCGTGACCTCCGCGTCGGATCCTCGGTGCTCTGCCGCTCGGTCATGGCGGCGCCCTGGGGGTTCGGGATCGCCGGGCGCGAGGCGGGATCGTTCCACGTCCTCGTGGAAGGCGAGGGCTGGCTGGAGGTCGACGGCGCCGGCGGCCCGACGCGGGTCCGGCCCGGCGATATCGCGGTCCTGCCGAGGGGTGACGCGCACTGGATGCGCGACTCGCCGGCGTCGACGGCGCCTCCCCTCACCTCGATCCTGGCGTCGAACCAGGTCGTGGACGGCGAGCTGCGCTTCGGCGGCGACGATGGCCCGGTCAGCGAGGTCGTCTGCGGTGTGTTCGCCTTCGAGGACGGCCGTTCCGCGTGGATCCGAGGCCTGCCAGCGCTCGTGGTCTCGCGCGCCGATCCGGACGATCGAGCGTGGCGATCAGGGGTGATCGAGGCGCTGCTCGCGGAGTCGCGTCGCCCCACGGAGGGCGGGTCCGTCGTCGTGAACCGCTTGCTCGAGTCGTTGATCGCCGACGCGGTCCGCACCTCGCTCGCCGAGCGGTTCCGCGACGCCGCCGTCCCGGTGGACGCGATCGCGGACGGCCGGATCGGGCGCGCTCTCGAGCGGGTGCACGAGGACCCCGCCGCCACGTGGAGCGTCGGCTCGCTCGCTGCGGTCGCCGCGATGTCCCGGTCGGCCTTCTCGGATCGGTTCCGCCTGCTCGTCGGACAGCCCCCGATGCGCTACGTGACCGAGCTCCGGCTCGCGCGGGCGGCCAGGATGCTCCGAGCCACGGACGCGACGATCGGGGAGGTCGCCCGATCGGTCGGCTACGGCTCCGAGGAGGCCCTCAGCCGAGCGTTCAAGGGTCGCTTCGCGGAAGCGCCGAGCGCGTTCCGGGATCGATCGCGCGTCCACGTCGAGCCTCGGTAGCGCCGGGGTCGTGATCGACTCGTTCAGGATGTCTCGAGGTCCCGCACGGCGTCGGCCCGGGCGTAGACGCCGAACCGAGCGAACCAGCAGGCCTTGACGTCGGTCCCTTCGTCGTCGGAGGCGTCCTCCCACTCGACGTCGCCCGACGCGATCGCGGCGAACCCCTCGGCGACCTCGCGGAGGAACGTCCCGTGCTCCGCGTAGCGGGTGAAGTGCGCCATGTACACGTCGTCGATCGCGTCGGCCATGTCGGCGACCCGCGCGGTCGACGACGCGAAGGCGACGAGGTCGGAGTCCTCCAGCTGCGCGTAGATCGGTCCGGTGTTGTAGGTGTCACCGCCGAACAACACCCCGTTGACGGGATCCACGAAGCACACCGAGTCGGGGGTGTGTCCGGGCGTGTGCACGACCTCGAGCGTCCTCCCGCCGAGATCGAGCGAGTCCCCGTCCCGGAGCAGCCGCGAGGGCACACAGGGCGGGATCGTCCAGGCGGCCGGATCGAACCCCGCCGGCAGGGGACGCGGGGTCGTCTCGTCCGACAGCAGCTCGAAGTAGCGGCGGTCGAGATCCTTGAAGTCGGCGAACCGTTCGAGGCGCTCGCGCGTGTACGCGGCGTAGGCCTCGGCGAACCGCATCTCGTTGCCCGCCCGGAGGTGCTCCGCACCGAGCTCGTGGATCGCCACGTCGTCGAACGCGGCGTTGCCGCCGACGTGGTCCCAGTGGTGATGCGTGTTCGCGACGATCACCTCCAGATCCGTGAGCGAGTCCACGATCGCGCGGACGTCGCCGATCCCCAGACCGGAGTCGATCAGGACCGCGCGGTCAGCACCCGCGACGAGGTAGCTGTTGACGTGCGTCGGCTCCGCCACGAGCCAGGTGCGGGGGCCGAGCTCCCGCGTGGCGAACCAGCCGTCGCCCGTCACGAGCTCCTCCCCCGACACGCCGGCATCAGGCGAGTCGCCGCCCGCCGATGTCGTAGGCCACGTTGATCGTCTCGTCCGCGCCGGGGTTGGCGCGCCAACCGCCGCTGAACGTCTCGCCGTCCTCGGACCAGCTCCCGGTGAACGTGGCGTCGAGCGGCCCGTACGAGACCGTGATCGTCACCGAGTCACCTTCCACCTGCCAGCGGTACGGGAGCGGCGCGGGCGACACGTTCGAGTACACCGTGGAGGGGAACGTATCGGTCTCGGCGTCGTAGCCGATCAGCTCGTGGTTCGCGAGATCCATCCCCATGAAGTTCAGGGTGCCCTCCTGCAGCAGGAAGAACCCGCCCGGGAGCCACCGGAAGGAGGTCTCCCCGCGGATCGTGATCTCGTCGGATCCGACCAGATGACCCTCCATCGACCAGCGTCCGACGTAGCGGTCCAACCGGCGAAGCGCATCCGGCGTCGAGAGCTGCATCCCCTGCGTCTCGTCTGCCATGACCGACCTCCTCACGTCCGTGCGGCCCGTCGGCCGCCTCATCCAGAGGTCGAGGCCGCGGCGGCGTTCTCGACATGATCGCCGGAGGGGCTCAGCGAGACGGGCGGAGCCCGTCGAGCGTCCCCTCGACGACGCGGCGAACGGCGGCCGTGGACCGCTGGTCGGCGGCCGCCGCGAGCGCGTGCAGGCAGTAGGTCGCGAGCTCGTCCGGCGGCACGTCGCGCCGGATCGAGCCCGCGGCGGCCGCTGCGGCGACGAGGTCCGCGATCATGTCGCGCACCTGGCGCTGGGCCCGACGCATCCGATCGTCCCGGTGGAAGAGCTCCGTGAAGCCCGTCTCCTGGTGCTCACGGGCGTGCCGGGTGAGCGTCGCGTAGGCCTCCAGCACCGACGCCAAGCGCCGGACCGGATCGTCGCTCCGGTCGCGGACCTCCGCCAGCTGCTGGAGATGAGCGGCGAGCTGCCGGTCGTGCCAGGCGAGCAGGATCGCCTCGACGTCGGGGAAGTACTTATAAAGGGTCGCTCGCCCGATCCCGGTCTCCTCGGCGATCTGCGACATCGTCACCGCGAGCAGGCCGTGCTCGGCGACCAACGCCGCCGCCGTGTCGAGGATCGCGTCGCGAACCTCGCGTCGGTGCTCCTCGATCGTCGCGGTCCAGAGCTTCGGCACGGCTATAGGATACTTGTCGTCGTGCCGGCGACGTGGTGATTTGACAGAGACAGAGTGTCTCGATAAGGTCGGCTCCATGCGCTGGGTGATGATCGTGATCGGGGTCGTCCTGGCGGTCGCGATCCTCGGCCTCATGGTCTACCTGCACACGAGCGGCGCGCTCGGACCGGGCATCCACGGTGGAGGGACGCCGTGACGAGGATCGACCCGTCCGCGCGGGGGGACGAGCCCGAGGCCGCGAGCGCCGAGGCCGTCACGGTCCGGGGGCTCTCCAAGCGGTTCGGCGACGTGCTGGCGGTCGAAGACCTCACGTTCGCGCTCCGACGTGGGACGATCACCGGCTTCCTGGGGCCCAACGGCGCCGGGAAGACCACCACGCTTCGGCTCCTGCTGGGGCTGGCCGAACCGACCACTGGCGAGGCGCTCGTGTTCGGGCGTCCCTACCGGGACCTCGACGAGCCGGCCCGGCGGGTCGGCGCGGTCCTGGAATCCGACGACTTCCACCCCGGGCGTTCCGGGCTCGACCACCTGCGGATGCTGGCGGCGGCGGCTCGGGTGCCGAATGCTCGCATCGGCGAGGTCCTCGCGCTCGTCGAGCTGGAAGGAGCGGCCCGGCGTCGGGTGCGCGGCTACTCCCTCGGGATGCGTCAGCGACTGGGGCTGGCCGCGGCGCTCCTGGGCGACCCGGAGCTGCTGATCCTGGACGAGCCCGCCAACGGCCTCGACCCCGCCGGCGTCCACTGGCTCCGCGGTTTCCTCCGACGCTTCGCCGACGCCGGCGGGACGGCCCTGGTCTCGAGCCACATGCTGGCCGAGGCGGCGCAGACGGTCGACGACGTCGTGATCATCGACCACGGCCGCCGGCTGGCCGGCGGCAACCTCACGGACCTGCTCGGCGCCGGCGAGACCTCGCTCGAGGACCTCTTCCTCGAGCTGACGGGAGCGGTCTCGTGATCGCCCAGCTCCGATCCGAGGTCCGGAAGGCTTGGTCGACGCGCACGGTCGCCGGCCTCGCGGCCGCGATGATCGGGCTGTTGGTGTTGGCCGAGCTGCTGCACGGGTTCGGCCTGCCCAGGGAGTCGCTCGAGGAGCCCTCGAACCAGATCATGGTGCTCGGCTTGGGCGCGTTGATCAGCTCCCTGTTCGCCGCACTGATGGGCGCGCTGTCGATCACCAGCGAGATCCGTCACGGGACGATCCGCCCGACGTTCCTCGTGACGCCCCGGCGGAGCACGGTGATCGTCGCGAAGACGATCGTGAGTGCCGCGTTGGGGACGGTGTTCGGCCTGCTCGGCGGAGCGGTGGCCGTGGGCGCCGGAGCGCTCGCGCTGCAGGCCCGCGGCGTCGAGATGTTGGTGGCCGGGAGCGACGTCCGGACGCTGATCCTGGGGCCGATCGCCGGCGCCGCCCTGTGGGCGGCGATCGGTCTGGGCCTCGGCGCGATCGTCCGCCACCAGGCGCCGACGCTGATCGCGATCTCCGCCTGGATCCTGTTCGTCGAGGGTCTGCTGTCGGACGCGACCGGCGGTCTCGGCGAGGTCGGCCGGTACCTCCCGGGCGCGGCGGCGGCGGCGATCGCCGGACAGGAGCCGGATCGGCTGCTCGCCCCGGCGATCGCCGCCCCCGTGCTGATGGGATACGCGATCGCGTCCAGCGCGCTCGGCGCGATCGCGACGACCCCCCGGGGCGTGGGGGGGTGGCGGCG
>Ga0081539_10007113_pt1 | contig 10344 bp, 5 predicted proteins | sample TabmetS4T2R2_FD_71023 | JGI IMG/M metagenome (GOLD analysis project Ga0081539, IMG submission 71023) | Tabebuia heterophylla rhizosphere microbial communities from the University of Puerto Rico - S4T2R2 | ecosystem: Host-associated > Plants > Roots > Rhizosphere ... | reverse complement strand
TCGCTGAACGAGACGGCTGCCGAGGATGCGTCCGAGAATCATCGCCGTCAGGAACAAGCTGACGGTTTGGGCGGCATCGGCTTTTGTCAATCCCAACACTTGCTCTAAATAATCTGCACTCCAGTAGATCATGCAAAATTCCACCGAAACGCCGAGCACAATCCCTGCCCAGTAGAGCCAGAACAGGGAGGGAAGAGGTCGATTAGTTTGAATGGGCTTAATGGTTACAGTATCAGGAGATGAATCTTTTCCAAATATGAGGAACATCAGTATTGGAAACCATGCCACGACACCCAACGCCCATCGCCAGTTACCTACAACCTGTGTGAACCATCCCACCAGCAAGGGCGCAGATGTAGTGAATAACGACGCGATCACATTCGACTCCGAAATCGCGACAGCTTTCATCTCGCCATGTCTATCAGAAAGCGAAGCAGGGACAATGGCAAGGATCAGCGAACCGATCAAGCCCATAAGAAATGAAGCGCCAATCGTAATGATTGGATTTCTACCAATCAATAGGAACAACGTACTCAAACCCATCCCGAAGAGTCCGAGCCAGAGTGAGGGTCCGCGCCCGATACGTTCTATCAATACGTGTCCGCCCAGGCCGATCAATAACATCCCCACAGCAAATGCTGTGAAATGAAAACTGCTGACGGTATACGTCAATTGCAGTTCATCTTTTAGAAAAGGCGTGATCGGACCCAGCACATTGAGGAAATAGCCGTAGAAGGCCAGTGATAAATAGGCCAGCCATGTAAATCGATCTCGATGAAATGTCTGATGCATATTGAAATTCCTCTTGATAACCAAGAGGAATTGTATCGTGCTTCGGCGCTATAGCTCGGCAAAGGTCTCGGAATCCGCACGGGCTTGATTCGCTAGCCGGACATCATCCGGCGACGGACATGGAGCTTTTTTATTCATAAAGATGGTCAACCATCTCCTGCAATGGGCGTGTACACGTTGGTAAGTTACAGGAAAGCCCCGAATCGTAACAGGGAATCTTGCACAAGGCTTGACAGCCAATGTTTGATCTAAACTGAGATATTATGAAATATTTCACTTCGAATTACAAAACGCCTTTGGTAAAGTTTATTTAATGGACATCCAATAAGAAATCTGCTCCTGCTGCTGCAAAAAGAATTTCAGATTCTTGGACAAATTGAATATTCACAGAAATACAAATACCCCAATAAACCTCAGGCGTGATCGGTGTTCGACCCTGCACAATTAAAAAGGAATTCAGGCCATCTTGAATATCAAGATGATGTTGACCATCAAAGTCATCAGAGACTGTGCTTATTCCATTTTCTGTCCTCAACGGCGCGCTTCCTATCCTGCTTGTATTTACTTGATAGCGAACTCTTGCCCCATCCCAGACTTGAATATCATTGATAAATGCCCGTGCAGCTCTAGATCCACCTCCTGTCATTACCTCATTGCGATACATTACAAAAATCCTTTCCAAGCGAATGCGGTGACCATAATAGCCTGATTGGGTCTCATTTGGCGGCTGGGGCCGGGAGTGAAATACAGGTATGATCACTGGGGTAGGAACGCTGAAGTGAAACCAATTATCGTGATTAGATTTACCACGAAAATGAGCACCCTCACCATCTCGATACCCAACGATATCTGACCATGGAACGTTTGATGCTTGTGTCAATGGACCGTCAGCTCCTGCATCACCTGCGGTACGCTGAGGAAAAGCAGATACACCATGCACCCACATTGCTACTCGAGTGTCCATAAGTTATTACTCCTTTCTTATAATTTACAAACATAATATTCAGTCATCTAGCAACAAAACCCTATCTTTCTCCCACTCATTCATTACTCAGCCTGCTCTTCTCACCAGAGACCCAACCAGGTGCCGAACCCACTCTCTGTCCGATCATCAGGTTCAATTGCGCGGCATGCTCTTGGACATGGCGCATGTTATAGAGCAGTAACTCTGCAATAGTCATCTCCGGCCAGTCAGTTCTGCAACGCTGAGGTGCCATTTTGTCAGTCAGAGTTTCGATTCTAGTCCGGCACTTATTGCGTCCATACTCCAAATAGGATAAAAGTTCGTCTTTTGAATACACTCGGTCAGGGAACACTCCCGCGTCAAACTCGCCGAGTGTGAATGGAGCAGGTGGAGTAAATCCCTCAATTGATTCGGAGAGGTAAAATTCCAGCCAGAGGAGAGCATGATAAGCTACATATCAAAACTCACCGAAATCAGAATGTGATGAGCTTTCGCTGTGTTAGTGCCCGCGCCAGAGTTCGTCGGGACAGGCGCGCAGGGCCTTCTCAAGCATAGTGATCGTGGCACCGAACTGATGCCAAATGACGGCTTTCCAAGTTTTGTCCATTTCTCTACTTCTGGAAGCTTTTATGATGATTCGCCTTGATTATGATAATTCTGCAAAAAGAGTACCAGCTTCCTGCACATCGAGAGTTGTAAAGCCTTCAGTCATTTTTGTGTAAGCGTCGCTTAATAATTTTCGGGCTTGTTCCTTCTTACCTTGTTCCTGCCATAAACGGCTCAATCGTATCGCAGCCCGCAACTCAAGCATCGGGGCATGCACTTCCCGCGCATTGCCCACAGCCTGTTGATACAAAGCCTCTACTTCTGGCGCGTTATCAGAGGAGAGTCTCAGAAGAAGCTCACCTTTCAGGATCAGGAACTCGGAAATTAATGTCCTTGCGGAACTTGCCGATCCAATTTCTATTGCCTCGTTCAGCAAGCGCAATCCCTTCTCCGGTTTCGATGCTGCGCCGTATGCGCCAGCGCAAAGCTGAAGCAGCAGAGGCCAAAAGACGGGAGGGGTCTTGAGTCCCTGGTACGCATGTAGCCCTTGTTCGATCAAGGGGAGTCCTTGTTCAGTCAGGCCCCTGCCAACCAGGGCAGCACCACGCAGGCAGGTGCCCACTGCGCTCCAGATCTGAAAGCCATGCGCCTCAGCAAGTTCCAGCACTGCCTGCGCGCGCTGCTCGGTTATCTCGAAATTTCTCAACCAGAGATTAAGCAACCCATCATGGAATAAAGCAAAGGTGATGCTGTAAGGGTGATTCATCTTTCGCGCGAGCACGATCGCATCGGCTGCGCGTTGCAGTGCGCGATCAGGATAGCCGAGCATCCAGAGGAACAAAGCCGGAACAGTGAGTCCCCCTACTCTGGGCTGGGTACCGAGCCTAAGATGTTGCACACGTGGCCGTTCGGGATCGTATGAGGCAATATCTCTTTCAAGATACTCCAAAGCAATTCGTGGATTAGCTTGCAACCCCAGGCTATAGTCAAAAAACAATTGCCCCTCAACCTTCATATCTATATCATTGTGACGCTCAGCCAGTTCCATGATCCGTTTACCCATCTGCATCGATTTTTCGATCTCATTGCGAAAGCCATAAAAGGAGGCTAGTCCACGCAGAACAGGGTACAACTGCGGGATTTCACCTGCGTTCTCACAGAGTGCAAGCGCGCGCGCATATGCCTGCTCGACCTCTTCCGTATATCCTTTGGTAGCCAGCAGCGCCCTCGCTAGGCTGGTTTGTAGCACAATCTCCTGTTCGGCGAGCTCAGGAGTGGAAGGGGTGGCAGCCAGAACGTTCAGCAAATCATTTGTGAGGCTGACCATGGCATGATACCAGCCTCGCACATCGTACAACAGCCATAAACTGTCCACAAACTTGCTGAGCTGTTCCAGATCCTTTTCCGACACCCAGTAGCGCCAGGCGGTTCGCAGGTTCTCGATGTCGGACTCCATTTCCCGTAGTGCAGCCTCTCGGCCTTCACCTGTCAACTTTTCCCATTGACCTTTTGTGAAGTCGGCGAAATAGGTCGCATGCGCGCGATAAGCCACAGCACTGAACTCGGAGTCTTGTTCAAGCCGTTCCGCAGCGTACTCCCGGATCGTTTCAAGCATCAACAGGCGCGGCTCTCCTATACCCTGATCTGCTTGCCGGATCAGGCTTTTATCCAGCAGGGAAGCCAGACCATCGACAATGTCCATCCGCATGCGATTCAACTGGCTTATTCCACCAGCTACTTCCTCAACCGCCTCGAACGTGCAGCCAGCAAACACAGAGAGCAGTGCAAACAATCCTTGCTCACCGCTATCAAGTAGCTCATAGCTCCAATCAATAGTATCGCGCAACGTCTGCTGGCGTAATGGCAAATCACGTGCTCCTCCCCGAAGCAACGTCAACCGGCTGCCTACCCGTTCTAGTAGAGCTTGAGGGGAGAACAACTTGATCCTGGCTGCCGCCAACTCAATTGCAAGGGGCAAGCCATCCAAACGGAAACAGATTTCGGCAACCGCCGGTGCGTTCTCATTCGTCACTTGAAAATCGGGTTTCACTGCTAACACTCGCTGGATAAACAACTGTACCGCCTCATATTGAGTCAATTGCTCGATAGTTTGTTGCTTGAGATCGGTATGAGGCAGACCAAGCGGGGGGACTGGATGAATATGCTCGACGCGCAAATGCAGCGGTTCGCGACTGGTAACCAGTAATTTTAGATGAGGACATTCCTGAAGAAGTTCGCTCAGCTTGGGTCCAGCAGCCGTGACTTGCTCGAAGTTATCGAGGAGCAGTAACAGCGTCTGAGTTTGCAACTGTCCTTTCAATGCATCGAGCAGAGGCCGATCACCCGTTTCCCTTACACCTACTGTTCGGGCAATGGCTGCAAGAACGGACTCTGGCTCGCGGATGGGAGCAAGGTCCACAAAGTAAACACCATGTGTGAAGCGGTCGACTAGCTCCGCGGCCGCCTGAAGCGCCAGGCGGGTCTTCCCTGTTCCGCCAGGACCCGTCAATGTAACTAGGCGCACCTGCGAGTCTCGCGTGAGGAGGTCTTTTAGAGCAGTCAGCTCAGTCTGGCGGCCGATGAACAGCGTAGGCTGAACCGGCAAGTTTGTTCGATGAGTATTGAAGGCTGGAGCTAATTTGTTGATGGATGCGATCTCCCCCCATTTGCTGGCGTCATAAAGCAGACGTACATCAACCGGAAGGGGAATGCCGAACTGAGTGCAATATCGCTTCAAGTGAACGGCGCTATAGATTAGACCAGCGAGTCTCGCCTCGACAGGAATCGAGGCTTTATTGCAATAATTCAAACCGACTGCAACAGCAGCCAGCCAAAACTGCCCCCATAAATCGTCTGAGAGGCTGGGGTGGGTTTCTTGAACCCATCGCTCAAAAGCCCTTCTGCCAGCGTTGATCACTGCACATGCCCCTGCCAGTTCAATAGAGACCTCTTTTGGGTTCGGCATGTCTCGGCTCGAAAAGTGGTTGACAAAAGAGACCCATTTCTCAAAAGGAGCCCGATCTGATTCGCGGATCAAAAAAGACATCTCCAGATAACGTTGATCGTACAGGAGTGGCATCCGGTCTTTGTATAGCGCGAAGTCAATCAGGAAATACCCTTCCAGCTCTTCCGAATCTTCTTCGAACTTTGCCAGGATATTGCCAATGTTCAAATCGCCGTGCTGAAAGCCAGTGAGCACATCGATTGATCTGGTCTCTTTCCATCGCTCGATGTTTAATCCGTAGCTCAATGGATTAGGAAAGATTTGTCCCTGAATAAGAAATCCTTCCATATCCGGATCAATCGAAAATTTATCTCTGAGGAAGGATGCAATTTGCCCATCTGGCTTGAGCCGATAACTCAGCCACTTTTGCAAGAGCTTTTGCGGATGAATCGCCCGTTCAAACGTTGAGTCGACGTTCCACACTTTTAATAGATAATCGTTGGTCGCGGCGAATAGTGCTTCAAGCCTGCTTTGGCGTTCATTGGAAGCAAGTGTGTGGAAGCGTTGGAGGGATTGGCCAGCCAGCGTGTAAAAGAGAGCGGTTGCCCCCTCATGTTCAAATTGATAAAGCAGCATCGGCATGTTTTGTTTGCTAAAAGAGGCCGGTGCCTGGCTAAGCGCGAGACGATGTCTTTCGGTCTCACTTTGCTTTGCTCTTTGGTTGACCTGATCAAATTTGATGATGTAATGCTGAACCTGGCGGGAATCCGCCACAGAGACGCTGGCGAGGTAAAGAAAAGCGCCCGTTTGCCCTCCCTTGAGTTCCTGTAAAGGCACAACATCAAGACCATGTCCCTCCTTTGCCTGCTGTAGAAGGTATTGATGCTCAGGAGGAAGTTTGGCGAAATCTGGTGAAGGCATGGTTGAAATCTAGTTTCCGTGCCGCTCTATTTGACTATCGATCGTTCTGAATGTTAGGCAGAAATAACTTGGAATAATTGATGAATTCATTATAGCACTTACATCAGGCGAATCAAAATGCTTCAAAGACATAACTCCATGGCTTTCTCAAGAACCAGAATTTTAGAACGCGAATGATGCGAATAGAGCGAAAAACGCGAATTTTCAAACCTGTTCGCGAAATTTGCCCATTTGGCGTAATTCGCGTTGAGACTGCACCTCAAAATCATGAAATTATCAAGCTTTCTTGAGAAAGCCATAGACATAACTCTTTGAGGCATTCGGTATTTTTTAAAAACAGTTAGTGATTGCTCACGAACATAATTATCGGGCAACCAGCAACAAAGTACTATATCTCTCGCTGCCCTCATCTCATCCATTTTGGCAGCTGTTGGCGGTTAACCCACTTGAATTGGCAGTCATAAGAGCGCATAATGATAACAACAATATTACTCATCTTGCTGATAAGGAGAAGGAAATGAAAGACAAATACTTTCGTTCTGTTTTGCTGGTTGCTCTTGCGTACGTATTCCTGTTATCCGCTTGTGCAAGCACACCCATCATACGAAGTGCTTCGCAAACACCAACGCGTCCAGCCATCGATTCGCCTGAACCGACTGCGACAAATACGATTATTCCCACAATTACGCTTTCACCGACAGTCACGCCGAATCTGGCTGCCACAAAGCAATTTGAAGATTTTTTTTCACTGGTGCAGAAGTATTACGAGGCAGATCACATTTCAACCACAGAGGGCGAGTATATAGAGTTGGAAGATTATCAGCATGAAGTTGCGAACAAGCTTTCCTACGAATGGGCCGAGACTGGCGTAACCGCGAAAAATTTTATCGTCCGGGCGGATTTTGAATGGAGCAACGCAATTAATACAACCAATACGTCTGGTTGCGGGTTTGTGTACCGCGTTCAGCCGAATCAGGATCACTACCTCCTCATCCTGGACGCCTTCAGCGGGGTTAAGCTGGCAAGCAGCACGGATAGGGGAACGTATTCCATGGGCTCTCCTCAGAATGGGGACAGGAGACAATCTGATTTTGGTTCTGATCCATATCAGGCGAACTTCACACTCATTGTGAATGACCTTAAGACGTATGTATATGTCAATGATATGTACCAGGGTGAATACAAACTTTTGGATTATCGAATCACAGAATCGGGATCGTTGGCGAACGCCGTACTTTCAGCCACCTCTACCGGATATGGCACGCGCTGCAAAATGACGAACGTCCGCGCCTGGGTCATTGATCCGTAGATTGATTGTTTTAATGAATGTTTCACCCGCCCACAGATAGCCTTATGTTGCTGCTAACTCAGGCATTGCCTCATCCTCATCATAGAATGTGACCCCCACACGTTGAATATGCTCGATCACATCAGGGTCGCTAATCTTGTCGAAGATGGACAGGTCAATAATATGTGGCAAGAGCAGGTCATCGAGTTCATCCATAATTTTATAAAGCACGTTCAGCGTCAAATCCGCCCTACCGCGTAAGGTCAGATCTATATCAGAGCCGTTTTTATAATTGCCTTTGGCGCGCGAGCCATACAGGATTGCCTTTTCCACCTGTGGGTAGCGTCTGAGAACAGCACTTATCTTGTAAATTACAATTTCTTTCGAGCCAAAACGAGAGGTCATCGGTCGCTTCCCTTCAGCGAGAGCAACTTCTCATTCCCTTTCTGTATGAACTTTTTCAGTTGTCCTAAGGCTTTCGTGAAATGATTGAGGCGCTGTATCCAGCGGATATCTTGCATTGTCATATATGTAATTATACAGCAATCAAAAGCCTCGGAACATTTACATCCGAGGCATTATTTACTGTTTTACTTAAGACTGGTTATTGTTTACTGGCCTGTTTCATACCCTTCAGGCAGCCAGCAACACAACACCAACTCTCTTGCCGCCTTGACTTCATCCATCCTGCCAAACTGCGTCGTGTTTGGAGCCGACTTTACAATTTCGGGATTGCTCTTCGACTCTTCAGCGATTTTGATCATCGCGTCGGCGAAAGCATCGAGGGTATCTTTGTTCTCGGTCTCTGTTGGCTCGATCATCAAGGCTTCATGAACGATCAAGGGGAAGTAGTTTGTAGGTGGGTGGAAGTTGTAGTCCATGAGACGTTTGGAAATATCCAGGGCGCGGACGCTGGAACCTTCGAATTGTCCCTCCGCGACGAACTCGTGCATGCAGATGCGGTCAAAGGGGACATGATATGTATCGCGCAGACGAGCCAATAGATAATTTGCGTTCAGCACTGCGTATTGTGAAATATCTTTGAGGCCATCGGGTCCATGCATTGCGATATAGGTAAAAGATCGCACGAAACCTCCGCCGAAATGACCGTGGAAGGCTTTCATTCGGCCTATGGATTTCGGAGGTTTGATAAACCCATACAAAGGTGCTGTCTCATCGTCACCTTCTTCGACGATCCCGACAAGCGGATCAGGCAGGAAGTCTGCGAGATGTTCGGCAACACCAACCGGACCGACACCCGGTCCGCCGCCGCCGTGTGGGACGGAGAAGGTCTTGTGCAAGTTGAAGTGCATCACGTCAAAGCCGAGGTCGCCAGGGCGGACGATGCCAAGCATCGCGTTCATATTGGCGCCATCGCCATACATTAAGCCGCCGCAACCATGCACTAGTTCAATCACTCTTTCGATGTGCTCATCGAAGAGACCGAGCGTATTGGGATTGGTGAGCATCATGCCGACAACTGTATCGTCACATGCGGCTTCGAGCGCCTCGAGATTCACATTGCCGCGCGAGTCAGATGGAATGGTAACCACGGTCATACCCATCATACCGACCGATGCAGGATTTGTTCCATGCGCGGCATCGGGGATGAGCATCTTTATGCGTCTGTCATCACCGCGTGATTTATGATAGGCGCGCATCATCAACACGCCTGTGAATTCTCCGTGCGCACCTGCAGCGGGCTGCAATGTCACTGCCGCGAAACCACCAATCTCTTTCAACCATTCCTGCAATTGATACATCAATCCCAGGTTGCCCTGCACCGTTTCAATTGGCTGTAACGGATGTGTGTATAAGAATCCGGGCAATCTACAGGTGTCTTCGTTGATCTTTGGGTTGTACTTCATCGTGCACGAACCCAGCGGATAGAAGCCACTGTCTACACTGTAATTGAATTTACTCAGGTGCATATAGTGGCGAACCACGTCAACTTCCGCAAGTTCGGGCAGAGGCAATTCTGAGCGGAGGAGATGTTTGGGAGGCAGATCAATTTCCGGGACGTCAGAAGCAGGCATCTTCACGCCCTTCCGTCCGGGGGATGATAAGTCGAAGATGGTCGGTTCGACGATCTTAATCTTCTTTCCATTCGCGTTGGGCGGAGGAATTGTATTTGACTGTTCCGTAGTCGAAATGCTAGCCATTGTTCACCTCCGACAACACTTCAACGAGCGTATCAATATTTTCCTTGCTGGTCATTTCAGTGAAGGCGAGCAACAAATGTTTTCTCAACGGTGGATAATCCTGACCCAAGTCATAGCCTCCAAGAATGCCATGCTCAAGCAAATACGCGTTGATCTCAGATGCAGGCTTGGGGCATTCCAGCGTGAACTCGTGGAAGAAAGGTTCCTTGAAGGTAATGCGAAAGTCACCAAGTTTATTTAATTCCTGCGCAGCGTAATGTGCCTTTTGATAACAGAGTTCCGCCACCTGTCGTAATCCGCTTTTGCCAAGCAATGAAAGATACACGGCCGTTGCGAGCGCAAGCAATCCCTGATTGGTACAGATGTTGGAGGTGGCACGTTCACGTTTGATATGTTGCTCGCGCGCGGTCAATGTGAGCACGTAGGAGCGCTGTCCGCGACTATCAATGGTCTCGCCGACCAAACGACCTGCCATCTTGTGGACGTATTGTTTGCGCGTCGTGAAAAAGCCGACGCTTGGTCCACCGAACCACATCGGGATTCCCAACGGCTGGCCATCGCCCACGACAATATCCGCTCCCATCTCACCGGGAGTTCTATATAGTGCCAGCGCAGTTGGATTTGCAACCACGCACACAAGGGAACCTTGGGAATGCGCCGCTTCGATGAGTCTGGTGTAATCGAAAACACGTCCGAAGAAATCTGGATATTGGATGATGAGGAGACA
>Ga0081539_10007112_pt1 | contig 10344 bp, 7 predicted proteins | sample TabmetS4T2R2_FD_71023 | JGI IMG/M metagenome (GOLD analysis project Ga0081539, IMG submission 71023) | Tabebuia heterophylla rhizosphere microbial communities from the University of Puerto Rico - S4T2R2 | ecosystem: Host-associated > Plants > Roots > Rhizosphere ... | reverse complement strand
CTGTATAATCTGTTCACTCACTCGGAAGGAGGTGCTGCGCCGCAAATTGATTCCGATTCCCTCACTGTATGTAATTGAATCCAAACTAAAATTCTCTCAGGAGGAGAAACGTGAAACGCAACCTATATGTTTTGTTGTCGCTTTTGGTGCTTGTGAGCGTAGTTCTTGCAGCCTGTGGTGCCCCTGCCACCCCTGCGGCGACTGAGCCACCGGCCGTTACGGAACCACCAGCGACAGAAATGCCCGCCACAGAGGCACCAACCGAAGCTCCTGCCACAGAAGCCCCGTCGACGTTTGAAGGCATGATGGTCGAGGCTCCCGATTGCGATTACGGCGGCGAGATCAAGTCAATCGAAGCCGTAGATGAATTCACCGTGAAATTCACGCTGTGTTTTCCCGACCCCGCCATCCCCGCCAAAGTTGCCTTTGTTTCCCTTGGAATTCAACCAAGCGAATATCTTGAAGCCAACGCTGGATCAGGTGATTTGCTCGAGAAGCCGATCGGTACTGGTCCTTACAAAGTTGAATCATGGGAACGAGGCAACCAAATCGTCTTCACTCGCTTCGATGATTACTGGGGTGAGCCTGCAATGAGCCAAACCGCTGTTCTCCGCTGGGGGACCGAATCTGCACAGCGCTTACTGGAATTGCAATCTGGAACTGTTGATGGCATTGACAACGTTGGTCCGGATGATTTCGAGACTGTCCGAGGCGATTCCAATTTACAACTCATAGAGCGTCAGGCACTCAATGTCATGTACATCGGCATGACGAACACCTTCCCGCCGTTCGACAATGAACAGGTTCGCCAAGCATTTGCTCAAGCGATTGACCGCCAGCGTATTGTGGATCAGTTCTATCCCGCTGGTTCCGAGGTTGCTACGCACTTCACCCCATGTGCTATTCCGAATGGTTGTGAAGGGGAAGAATGGTACGCTTTTGACGTGGACGCCGCCAAAGCCTTGCTTGAAGAGGCTGGCTACGGACCCGATAATCCGTTCCCAACCATCAAACTACACTACCGTGATGTGGTGCGCGGTTATTTGCCCGATCCAAATATTGTGGCACAAGATATCCAGGCACAATTGCAGGAAAATCTAGGAGTAACTGTTGAGATCGATGTGATGGAATCTGGTGCATTCATTGACGCGGCCAACTCCGGCGAGTTGGATGGCATGCACATTCTCGGTTGGGGCGCGGATTTCCCCGATGTTGTGAACTTCCTGGATGCGCACTTCAGCGCCGCGGCTTACGATCAATTTGGCACTTCCTTTGATGATATTACAGATAATCTCGCCAAGGGAGCTCAACTGGCATCTCCGGAGGAACGTGCTCCATTCTATGAAGCTGCCAATAACGCAATCAAGCAACATGTTCCTATGATTCCTGTAGCTCATGGCGGTTCTGCTGTGGCATACAAAGCCACGGTGGAAGGCGCTCATTCCAGCCCACTTGGCAACGAGATCTTTGCTAAGATGGGTGTTCCAGATCAGGATACGTTTGTTTTCATGCAAAATGCCGAACCCATTTCACTCTATTGCGCGGATGAAACCGATGGTGAATCACTCCGCGCCTGCTTGCAGGTGCTGGAAGGGTTGCTGTCTTACGAAATTGGCGGAACCGCGACCGAAACAAATGGTTTAGCTGAATCCTACGAATCCAGCGACGACCTGACCGAGTGGACCTTCCACTTGCGCCAAGGCGTGACATTCCATGATGGCTCCACACTTGATGCGAATGATGTAGTCACGACGTATGCCGTGCAGTGGGATGCATCTCATCCACTTCACAAAGGCAACACTGGCGCGTTTGAGTATTGGACCTATCTATTCGGGGTGTTCGTCAATGCACCACCTCAATAGGCTTTTCTCAGCTTGTGAGGCATAAAATGACCAATCCCCGGCAGAGAATATTTCCTGTCGGGGATTTGGGGCTTTTCACAAATCGCCATGACCACCTACATTCTTCGCCGTATTTTATTAAGCTTCCCTGTTCTGATTGGTATTTTATTTGCTACCTTTGCTTTGGCACGCTTAATTCCCAGTGACCCATGCCGCGCGATGCTCGGCGAGAAAGCCACGGATGCCGTGTGTGATGACTTTCTTCGGCGGCATGGTTTAGATAAACCGATTCCGGTGCAATTTGCTGTCTATATGGGAGAAATTCTAAAGGGGGATTTCGGACGCTCTTTCCGCTTTTCCATGCCTGTTACCGAAATCTTGATTCAGCGCTTGCCGATCACGGTTGAGCTTAGCTTCGCTGCACTCTTGGTAAGTATTCTAGTCGGTATACCTCTGGGTGTCATCTCGGCGGTGCGTCACAACTCTTGGGTAGATGTGCTGACTATGTTGTGGGCAAATATAGGTGTTTCCATGCCAGTCTTCTGGCTAGGCTTGATGTTGGCGTATATTTTCGCGCTTGCTCTTAAAGGTACACCCCTCCAATTACCTCCTTCCGGTCGGCTTTCTCCTGGACTGATTACTGTTCCGTTTTATGAAGTCTGGAATCTCAAGGTAGCAGCAGGCACGACAACATTTACGATGCTTGATTTCCTGAGCCGCGTGAATATTTTGAATGGGCTGTTGACCAATGATTGGAAGCTTGTGAAAGATGCAATCGTCCATTTGATCTTGCCAGCACTTGCGTTAGGAACCATCCCCATGGCATTAATTGCACGCATGGCCCGGTCTTCCATGCTTGAAGTTCTTGGGCAGGACTACATTCGTACTGCCCGCGCAAAGGGACTAAGGCAAAGAGTAGTGGTCATGAAACATGCTTTCCGCAATGCACTACTTCCTCTGGTTACAGTGATTGGACTTTCCTTAGGAGGCTTGCTTGGCGGGGCCGTGCTGACAGAAACAGTTTTCAACTTGTCGGGTGTAGGTCGGATTCTATACGAAGCGATCACGGCGCGCGATTACGGAATCGTGCAGGCGTTCACTGTTGTTATCGCGGTATTCTTTGTCATCTTGAACCTTATCGTAGATATCTCTTATGCCTATCTTGACCCTCGTATTCGACTGGATTAACACATGAGTCAGGAAGTTCAAGTCATTCAAAGTTTGGACGCCGAAGGTATAGCACTTCAGTCTGTAAGTTTGTGGAACATTACACGACGGCGATTGTTTCGTCGCAAATCTGCCATTGTTGGCATAGTGATTCTTGGAATTCTTATATTTATCGCTCTCACAGCGCAATGGCTTGCCCCCTATGACCCTATTAGATCGATGCTGGATGTCAAGGGATATCCTGTAAGGCCCGAAAAAAGGCAATCGCCCTGCATCCATGCCTTTGGGTGCCCAGAAGAGCGGCCACAACATCTTATGGGGTTGGATGGAAATATTCGAGATGAATTCAGCCGCGTGCTTTACGGCGCACGATTAAGTCTCTTTATTGGTTTTGCTACTGTTACATTTGCCATCTTCATTGGCACTGTGCTTGGTGCACTCAGTGGCTACTTTGGTGGCTGGCTTGACAACATTATCATGCGCATCATGGATGTTTTACTAGCCTTTCCCTCGCTTCTTTTAGCGATTGCCATTGTCACGGTTCTTGGACCCGGCCTGATCAATGCTCTGCTGGCGATTGGCATTGTCTCGATCCCCGCCTATGCACGCGTCGTACGCGCCAGCGTATTATCTGTACGTGAGATGGAGTACGTGTCTGCAACCCGCGCACTGGGGGGTGATACATTACAGATTCTCTTCCGCCGCATCCTGCCAAACGCGCTAACGCCTTTAATCGTGCAGGGAACACTTGGGATCGCAACAGCAATTCTGGATGCAGCTGCACTTTCTTTCCTTGGGCTCGGAGCGCAACCGCCAACACCTGAGTGGGGGTCGATGCTTGGTGCGGAACGCAATCAGGTTTTTACCGCGCCGCATTTGGTTTTCTTACCCGGTATTGCAATTGCACTGACCGTCTTGTCTTTCAATTTGTTAGGCGATGGCCTGCGAGATGCACTTGACCCGCGGCTGGCACATGTAAGTTAGAATTCTCAAATGGGTGGATAAAATTTTATTTGCAAGCAATCGTCGGCTGAGGCGCAGCTTGAAGCGGAACCGGCTCTGTAAAAACCATCTATTGAAAGCTGGTTTTATGCAGCAAACGATCTTATGCTATTATCTTGTATGAAATGAGCAAGCTAATCGAGTCTTCCCATTCATTCGGAAGGAGGTTCCGCGCCAGAGAGTAAATTTTCTAATTTCCCCAGACGTCTATTTAATCCCTTTCTCTCAGGAGGAGAAACCGTGAAACGTAACCTATACTATTTACTGTCGCTCGTTGTCTTGGCGAGCATGATTTTGGCGGCTTGTGGTGGAGCCACCCCAGCAGCAACAGAGGCGCCACCAGCCGCTACCGAACCCCCGGCTGCGACCGAACCAGCAGCTACAGAACCAGCTACTGCAGCGGCCACTGAACCGGCAGCCACAAATCCTGGGACTGTGATCATTACCTTCCCACAAGAGCCAACCACATTGAACCCTCTCTACGCCGAGCAGTGGTTCTCGACGATCCTCACCCAATTTTGGTTGAAGGGACTGTGGTCGTTCGACCCAGATGGCCAACCCGTGCCTGAGCTTGCCACCGAAGTTCCCAGCAAAGAGAATGGCGGGCTGAGCGAGGATGGCTTGACCCTCACGATCAAGTTGCGCGATGATGTCACATGGAGCGATGGGGAGCCCATCACAGCCAACGATTTCGTCTTCACCTATGATATGTATATGGCAGATGCCAATATCGTCAGCTCGCGTTATCCCTATGAAGATTATGTAACGAGTGTTGAGGCTCCCGACGATCAGACCGTGGTCGTCAACTTCAGCGCGCCATTCGCAGGATGGCTAACAGGGATCTTTGCGTATGGTGCGATTCCAGAGCATGTACTCCGGCCTGTATTCGATTCTGAAGGCACGCTGGATACGGCGGAGTGGAACATCGCGCCGACGGTGGGTGTGGGTCCTTTTGTGTTTAAAGAATGGGAATCTGCCAGCCACATGATCTTTGAGGCAAACCCAAATTGGATTAACCCTCCCAAGGTAGAGCAGATCTTCATCCGTATGGTAGACGACGCTGCTCAGGAAGTTGCGATTCTGGCTGGTGACACCGATATCGGCGTATACCTCGACTATTCACAAGCCGAGGCGATCAACAACAGTGGTAAGGCAACGTTTGTGGTACAACCCGCTGGTTACGATGAAGGCTGGTATTTGAACTTTAACGCGGAGACGGTACACCCCGCGCTGCAAGATGTCAATGTTCGCAAGGCGATCGCTCTGGCGACCGATCGGGAAAAAATCACACAGGACCTGCTCGGCGGCCAGACGGAACCACCAGCTACGTTTTGGGATAGTACGCCTCCCTTCGGCAACCCGGACCTGGAACCGTATCCCTATGATCCAGAGGAAGCCCAACGGCTGCTGGACGAGGCGGGCTGGGTGGACTCCAACGGAGATGGAACACGTGACAAGGATGGAGTAGAACTCGTCTTGCGCTATATCTCCAATGACCGCGCATTACGCAAGGATGTAAAAGCTGTAGTGCAGCAGATGTGGGCACAGGTAGGGATTGGCGCGGAGTTGAAAGAGTACGGTGATGACTTCTTCAACGGTTACGCCGATGGAGGTCCTCAGCCGACTGGCCAGTATGAAATCGCTGAATACTCAGATAACCCTGATGGATTTCCAGACCCAGATGAGTCCGCCACTTGGTTATGCTCGGAAGTTGTCGGTGAAGACAACCCCGAGGGTGGGAACTGGCAAGGCTACTGTAACCCTGAACTCGATGAGTTGTTGAACCAGCAAGCAACAGAAACGGACCCCGAGGCACGTAAGCAGCTCTATTATCAGATCGCTCAGATCCTTTACGATGATGTGGTATGGATTGGCATATGGAAAGATCCGGATCTCTGGTCAGTAAGTAACCGCTTACAAGGCGTGAGATTCTCCGGCGCGACCCCCTTCTGGAACGCACATGAATGGACGATTAGTGAATAGCATATTTTAGATATATTCAACGGACGGATCGGAATCGTTTTTGATCCGTCCGTTGAAGCTAAATTAAGAGATTTAGACATATGGTCAATTACATCCTTCGCCGGCTGGCCCAAGCTATCCCCCAATTGCTTCTCATCAGTCTCATTCTTTTTTTACTGATGCAGACCTTTGGCGATCCTATTGCTTCTCTGGGAAGGAGAACGCCGCCCAGGCCAGCAGACAGGGAACGACTCCGTCGTCAATTAGGCTTGGATCAACCCGTCTATATGCAGTATTTAGTCTGGCTCGTAGGCAACGATTGGATGAAGATTGACATGGATGGCGATGGGGTTGCAGAAACACCGGGGAAACGTTTAGGCGTGCTGCGCGGCGACTTTGGAAATTCATTGATTAGCAAACGACCGGTCTTGAAGCTCATCACGGAGCGTATTCCTAATACCCTATTGCTGATGGTCACCGCGGAGATCGTGATTATTATTTTCTCACTTGTGATCGGGGTTTATTCAGCCGTTGAGCAATATTCTTTTTTCGATAATCTTGTTACGGCTCTGTCTTTTGTGGGATATTCCATGCCCATCTTCTTAATTGCATTGTTGTCTATGTACCTGTTTAGTCTTAATTTTAAAGAATGGGGATTACCTTATTTGCCAACAGTGGGCATGTTTGACCCGGAGGTGGGCCGCACGCCAGGGCAAGTTGCCTTGCACATGATCCTGCCAGTGTTTTCACTCTCTGTAATTAGCATTGCAGGTTACAGTCGTTATGTACGTTCCTCTATGCTGGAGATTCTCGGACTGGACTATATTCGCACAGCGCGTGCCAAAGGATTGCGGGATAACCTGGTTGTAATGAGGCATGCCTTGCGGAATGCTCTTTTACCGTTTGTCACACTCGTTGGCCTCGATATTCCGTTCTTACTGGCAGGGGCAGTCGTCACCGAAAGTATCTTTGGCTGGCCGGGCACAGGCCGCTTATTTGTGGAGCGCACCGCTCAATCTGATTTTCCCGTCTTGATGGCGATCTTGATGATGACCGCAGTTGCCGTCGTTGTGTTTCAACTGTTGACCGATATCGCTTATTCCTATCTCGATCCGCGCATTCGGATTGAATAATAAGGGTCTCGAGCAGTAAAGGATCAGATTGAGTGAAGAGATTTCAATGACGACTACGGCTCTATCCCAACCTTCTAGCCAACCAGGGGATACAGGGCTTATTATTCTTAACCCCTGGCAGTTGGCATGGCGCCGTTTTCGCAAACATAAGATGGCTGTGATTGCATTGGGGGGCTTGATTCTCATTTTTGCTTATATCTGGCTGGGCGGACTGTTATTTGCGCGCGGTCAGTGTATCCCTATTCATAAGTATGTCACTGGCGAGGCCTATGCGAATTGTAATGACACATCGATGAAGCTTAAGCCACCATCGGGTGAGCATCTGTTTGGCACAGATACCATTGGGCGCGATATTCTTGCCCGCACGATTTACGGAGGACAAATCTCACTCTCGATCGGCATTTTTGCAGCGGTCGTTGAAGTAATCGTTGGTGTACTCGTAGGCGCCATTTCTGGGTATTTTGGGCGGTGGGTAGACGATATTTTGATGCGTATTACCGAAGCGATGTTGATTATCCCCCAGCTATTCCTGCTAATCGTATTAGCCAAAGCGCTCGGAGGAAAAGTTCCTGAGATCCATATTGCAGGACGCACCCTCAGCGGAAGTGTCATTGTGATCATTCTTGTCATCGGTTTTACGAGCTGGATGTATTTGGCACGGATTGTGCGCGCCAACGTTTTATCCCTCAAAGAATTAGATTATATTTCAGCCTCGCGCGCGCTGGGTGTTTCGGATGCTCGCATTATCTTTAAGCATCTTCTTCCGAATACGATCGCCCCCATCATTGTTTCAGCCACCTTGAGCGTGTCTGGCGCGATCCTCAGTGAAGCCTATGTGAGTTTTCTCGGCTTAGGGGTTCAAACTCCAACCGCCAGCTGGGGCAATATGCTCGATAGTGCAGTCAAATATATTCAAAGCGCACCGTGGCTATGGTTTTTTCCTGGTTTGCTTATCCTGCTGACGGTGTTGTGTATCAATTTTATCGGTGATGGTTTGCGTGATGCTTTGGATCCGCGCAGTACACGACACATCTAAAAGGAGTTTTCTGTAGCATCAAACCTTTGAACGCGGTGTTTATAGGATTAAAATCAGCAGATCACGAAACAAAAGAGGCCCGAAAACAGGGGTGCGGGCCCTTCGGCGCCCGTACCCCTGTTTTCGGAGATCCTTTCAAATCAATTTTCGTGAAGTACTCAAATATAATCCTAGGAATTCCTATGTTAGTCCATACTCCAGTTCATTCTTGGCTCAAACAGCTCTCTGTATCTTATATTCCGGGACCGGCTACTGGCCTGGCAGAACGAGTTGCCTCGGAGCTCATTGATTATTTTCACCATGAGGGGCATCATACCCAAGAATTTCCATCGGAAGAAACGAACGTCATTTTGACGACCGCCAAATTGGGAGAACCGCTCGGCTGGCGGGAAGCGCTCCTGTTTACAGCCCGGCGACGCTATAAATTGAAACAAGTGCCTACCGTTTTTACGATTGTTCATGCTTCGCCTGAGCAGTTCAACGAATGGCTGGGTAAGGTAGAGCAAATATTGAAAAATGATCCAGAGGAGAAGCCAGACTTCGCGGGCGTCCCCAAAACTGCCTACAACACGTTGTACCAGCAAGGCAAGCGCGGCGGCGCGATCATGTATTTGTTGCGCATCCTCCAGATCCAAACCAAAAGCATTCGGGTCTTGCTGGTGATTGGCAAAGATCAGCCTGAATCCGCTTTTTTGTTCGATTTGGTTGGCGCCCATCCACAGATCAAGTTTGAAGAGCCACGTACATTCTATCAAGACATTGCGACGCGCATCATGACCGCGGCAAGCACCGAGGAGATCACGAATCATCAGGTAGTAGAGCCCGCGATCAAGCAGGACGAGTGGAACAATCTATCTGCGATCCAAGAAATGATTCAAGCCAGCCAGGAACTAGGCAGGAGAGATTTTTTCACCGAGATGATTAAGGTTTCTCAGGTGGCGGAGATTCCAGGTTTTAGTGAGGCAATTTCACAACAGTACAGCGAGGGCTGTTTTGCTACTTGGGAACCACGGATCAATGGCTTGTTGACAACGATCACCGGCAGCGCCCGGCCCGTACGGAAAGAAAACATTACAGATAAGGACCTTGCCGTGATCGTAGGGGTCAAACCGCAGTATGATGGCGCCCTGATCAGAAAAGTGGAAGGACACCCTAACTACCCGCCTTCCTCAGAAGCCGTGGAAATGATCGGGATGGATGTGCACTTACCCAAAATTTCTCTGGCGAATGGAACACAAGTTCCTGTCATTCGCTCCAAGTTGCATGGGCATCGAGGCATTCGCTCATTTGACCCAAATCTGGTTGAGTATGTTTCTGTGTCGGAGAGCTATCTTCACTATCCGGTCTCCTGCTCAACCGATGCCCAATATCGGGCAGTGCAAGAAGCTTTTTCCAGCTCAACTGCTTTGCAGAATCCATTAGACCCCCGTCAGATTGTGTTCACCATTCTGCCTGGGCATGGCCTGGTCATCGTAGAGAAATGGGTGGAGGGAAAACAAGCCTTCCAAGTGATCTGGGAAGCGATGGATAATAAGCATATCGAAATTACCAACGAGATTCCTCAGGGTCCATTTGTGTTTGAGGAAAGTGAGCAACGCTTTAATATCGTAAATCACTTTAATCTTTAGTCGCTTACACCACGATTCCTTTATATATCAACTTGTAATGCCTCCAATACGCGCGGCATTGAGATGGCCAGTGCATATTCCGGGTCGTCGTTTCCAGCAATATGCAACGCTGCTGCTTTATACGTCGCCGAGTCCAGCCACCATGACCCTGAGTCGCCAGCGCGGCTGACTTCGCTTGCTTCGGGGGTTTGCATGATGTGAACAATATGACGGATCTTTCTCTGGAAACCACCATACCAAATTGGTTGCTCCCCTTCTACCCCGCTGATGATTCCTTGGGTCACCCGAGAGGCGCGTCCTGATTTGATCAGCCGCATATCCATCATCGGCTCAATCGCTCCGGTCACTGCACCGAGCTCATACTCTTCGTTGAGGGTTGCGCGGCTGTTTTCCAGTTTCGCAACTGCCGCATCGATCCCTTGGTTCATCCCGTGACGTGTGAAGCGAGCGACAGTGTTAATCGATGTGCCACCATCTCCCAGACCAGGCTGAAAGATACGTAATCCTGGGCGAGTAAAAGCAGAGTACGCCAGCACATGCCACGCGCTGAGAATCATTGGGTCGCCAGTGACACG
>Ga0081539_10007111_pt1 | contig 10345 bp, 9 predicted proteins | sample TabmetS4T2R2_FD_71023 | JGI IMG/M metagenome (GOLD analysis project Ga0081539, IMG submission 71023) | Tabebuia heterophylla rhizosphere microbial communities from the University of Puerto Rico - S4T2R2 | ecosystem: Host-associated > Plants > Roots > Rhizosphere ... | reverse complement strand
TCGCTCGCGCGTTACTGGAATAATATCGATGGGGTGCTTGAGGACATTCACAACGTGCTAACGACGACCCCCCCCCCTAACCCCTCCCCGCAAGGGGGAGGGGAATACGCCGAGTTCGCGGCGGACGACGTGCTCCACTGCCGGCGTTGACTCCCCTCTAGATCCGTTGGCGTCATTGACTCGACCTCAATTCATCGCGCTCTAGCGCACCAGTGGAAATGTCGTTATCAGCTTCATCAACGCTGGCGCGCCGCTGCGCGCCGTTATCTCTAAAGGACGCGAACGCCAGCGGTCGCCGATTCCCTGCTCGATGCAGCGATCCTATCCACTAGCCGGCGATCTCTGATCGGGTTTGAGCTTCTCGAACAGAGCGCTCCAGCTCTCCCGCCGCGCGCCCTTGCCCCACACGATCTCGAACGTCGCCCGCGACGCGCTGGGGTGCTGCATCGCTTCGACGAACGCCTCCGCGACATCGGCGCGGGCGATCCGGTGGCGAAGCGCCAGCGCGAGGGCGTCCTGACCCACAATGACGGCGTGCTCGCCGGCGGGGCGGTCGAGCAGGAAGCCGACGCGTATGATCGTATAGTCCAGGCCGCTCCCACGAATGTCATCTTCGACGCGCCGGCGCCAGACGAGCGCGTTCCTCTTGAGGAGATTGAGCAGGGCGCCTGCCAGGGAGGGTGTCGCGATGCCAATCGAGTTGAGATAGACGAAGCGGCCCGCAAGGCCGGCTTGCCGCGCGGCGGCGAGAGTGTCCACCACGCCCTGATAGTCGGTCGCCTTCACCAGACTTTCCGGCGCATAGCGCCCGCTCGGCGCGCCTGCCGTGAAGATGATGTGATCAACCTGTGCGACCGCTGGGGCAAGCGTGTCCGCCTTGGTCAGGTCCCCGGCGATCACCTCAAAGGAAGCGCCGAGTTCGGCTGCGGCCCTCGCCGGATCGCGCGCCAGCACCCGGACACGGAAGCCTCGTTCATGCAGCAGACGCGCGATCAGGAGCCCGGCGCCCTTTGTGCCGCCGACGACCAGGACGCGGCTCTTTGCAGTTTCGCTCATCGGGCCTCCGGTTCAAGCGCTCGCGCGGGGACGAGCGGAAAATCAAGCTGTCTTCATTCAACTCGGAAATGCTCCAGATTCTTTTGTTGGCGCATATCCTATTCGGAAAACCGGTATCCACTTTTCCGGGATATGCGCTAATCCCACCAGAAAAAGCATGTCCCCTGGCAGGCAAGCTCCTGCGCGAACCTGGCGATCGCCGGGCCGTCGTCAGGATTGATCCCGCAGTCCGGGCAGAATATGGCGATCCGCCGGGCGACCGCCGCGGCGTTGGCAAGCGGGCGTGAGAACTCCAGCTCCATGAAGTCGAAGCCTGCGCCCACGATCACGAACGGATGGCTCGTCCGTGTCTCGGCGCACCAATTGACGATCTCGCGCGGACCCATGCCGTAGTTGTCGGCGTTCGTGCCGCCGGCAGCGATGCAGGCCGCCTCTTGCGCGGTTGGAAACAGCAAAAGCCGCGTCAGATCTTTGCCCTGCCAGTTGGTCTCCGTGTAGATGAGCGTGTAACCTTTGCTCCGCGCCTCCGCTTGCAGCCGCTCGAGCAGACCGCCCGCCTCGGCGTCATGTTCCCTCGCTGTTCGAGGGCGGCCGCGGCGCGTATCCTGCGCGGGAAGCTTCGCAAAATAGTGATAGACGCCGTTTCGTTTCTTCCATGGCTGTGGCTTGGCGTTGAGCGCCACTCCAATGCGCTCTGCTTCCTGCGCGAAAGCCGCATCCGCCTTGCGCGCCAGTTCCCTCAGCTCGTCGGCGGCCGCATCATACGCGTCGGACGCCGCGCCCGAAAATTGCTTGAGAAATTCATATGCTTTGCGATTGCGCTTGGCGTATTCCAACGCCGTGAACGTGCCGCCAATCCGATCGGCCACCCGCGAGCCGAGAGCACGCAGTCTCGCGGCTTGCGCCGCCAGCTCGGGGGGGCACGCGCGGCGTACCGTCACGCACTGTCGCGACGCGCCTTCGCGCCAAGAGAGGCGAGCAGCACGCGCCAATGTTCGGCCAGTCGCCGCTGGAACAGCATCAGCTCAAAGCCGTGACGTGCGACATGATCCTGCGGGATCTCGTCCCAGCCGCGATGCTCGACCGTCACGCGCGTCTGAGCCCCCACCGCTTCGAAGCGCACGTCGAGCTGCGTCGACTGGCCGGGGGCGAATGTCGCCTGACGCCATGTGAGCGACAGCCGTTCGCCGGGCTTCCAGACGGTGATGCGACCGACCTCGAACTCTTTTCCGTTCGCGAGCGTTGCGACGAGCCGCCCGTCCTCTCCCGGCTCGAGCGGAGGTGGCCGTCGCCGCGCGGCGTCAGCGCGAATAACGAGTTCGGCCGCCACCATTCACCGATCTCGTCGGTGAACGCTTCGAATGCCCGCAAAGGCGTCGCGTCGACCCGGATCGAGACGATGACCGCCGCGGTCATTTTCGCTTCTTCTCGACATGCGCCTTGAAGCCCGAAAGCTGCGCCGTCCACATCGCTTCGGTGTGGGCGAGCCAGCGCTTCAATTCCGCCATGGCACCGTCTTTCAGCGCGTAGATGCGAACGCGCGCGTCGAACTCGGGATGCGTCTCCTCAACCAGGCCGCTCTGCTTCAATTGGCGCAAATGCCGGCTCATTGCCGGCGCCGGCAGGCCAAGCGCGTCCGCGAGCTCGCCCGCCCGGCGTGGTCGCTGGCCAAGCAGCTCCACCGCGTGGCGGCGATGGGGGTCGGCGAGTGCCGCCAAGGTCTTGTCGATGCGGGAGCTCAATCGAGCCGCTTCTTGGTGGTGAGGCCGCTCGCCTTGTCCCACTCTTCCGGCGTCATTCTTTTCTCAGTGACCCCGAAGGTCCAGATGTGGCCTTCCGGGTCGCGCGCCCGATAGGTGCGGTCGCCGTAGAACTGAGCCGCAGGCTCCTGCAGGATCTCCGCGCCCGCCTGGCGTGCGCGTTCGCAATGAGCGTCGACGTCCTCGCCTTCCGCGAGCTGCACGTGGACGGTCTGCGTGTTCTTGCCGCCGATGGATTTCGGGCTCTTGTGATCGGTGCTCCACTCGGTGCCGACCATGACGACGGAATTCCCGAAGGTCATCTCTGAATGGCCGAGTTGGCCGTCAGCGTCGAGAATGACAAAGAGCGGCTCGAACCCGAACGCCTGTTCGAGCCAGCGATAAGCGGCCTTCGCATCTTGATAGAAGAGGGCGCTCGAGAGCCCTTTGGGTCGATAGGGGTCAGTCATGGTCGACTTCCTCCAGCAGCGAGGTCGCTACTTATCGAAATATGAAATATTTGTCAATTGGTGAAATTATCTCTCTCGCGCGCACTGCACCGCCTTGCTGCTCCATGGCAGGGACAAGGCGGCGACCTCTGGCAGCGACGGGTTCGTTGAGGATCTCCACCCACCAAGGCACGGTCGCGCGCATCTCAATTTTGAGAGAGCAACAAGGGCAGCACGCCACAATGGCGTCGTCGTAGTCTCGGCGGCAGGCGGCGCGCTTCGGCCAGTGCCACACGAGATCGCATTTCCTCACATCGCGGAGCCGTTGCCGGTTTGCCGCAGCTCCGGCTCAGCAACGGCATGGCGTCGGTACCGGCTTGAAGAATCAGAACCACGTTGGTCATATCCGCGCCCCCGCGCAGCAGCATAATGTCCTGACCGTCGTTGATGAGGTGCTCGTGATGGCTTCCATAGAGGCGCGCATAGCCGAGGAACTCGGAGTCAAGCAGCAACAGGTCCAGGCTGCGGTCGAACTGCTCGACGGCGGCGCGACGGTTCCGTTCATCGCGCGCTATCGCAAGGAAGTCACCGGATCGCTCGATGATGCGCAGCTGCGCACGCTCGAGGAGCGGCTGCGCTATCTGCGCGAGCTCGAGGACCGGCGCAAGGTCATCCTCGAATCCATCCGCGAGCAGGGCAAGCTCGACGCAACGCTCGAAGCGGCGATCATGGCCGCCGACAGCAAAGGCCGGCTCGAGGACATCTACCTGCCGTACAAGCCCAAGCGTCGCACCAGGGCCGAGATCGCCAAGGAGGCGGGTCTCGAGCCGCTCGCCGATCTCTTGCTGAACGCACCACAAAACATTCCCGCTGCCAGCGCGGAGGCGTTCGTCTCCGCCGAGAAGAACGTCGCCGATGCGGCGGCAGCGCTGGACGGCGCGCGTGCCATTCTCGCCGAACGCTTCGCCGAGAACGCAGACCTGATCGGTGCGTTGCGCGAGGAGTTGTGGACCAGCGGGCGGCTCAAATCCGCGGTGCGCGAGGGCAAGCGCGAAACCGGCGCGAAGTTCGGCGACTACTTCAAATTTTCCGAAAGCCTCACCAAGATGCCGTCGCACCGCGTGCTGGCCCTGTTCCGCGGCGAGCGGGAAGAGACGCTCAGCGTTACGGTCGATCCGGGTGATCCCGCAACGCAGGCCGCCATCAGCGCCTATGAGGCGCGCATCATGCGCGCCTACGGCATCGCTGACCGGGGGCGGCCGGGCGACAAGTGGCTGATCGAAACCGTCCGTGCGGCGTGGCGCACGAAGATCCAGATCACGCTTTCGATCGATCTGCGGCTGCGGCTATGGACGGCGGCCGAGGAAGAGGCTGTGCGGGTGTTCGCGTCGAACCTGCGCGACCTTCTGCTTGCCGCTCCGGCCGGCGCTCGCCCGACGCTCGGCCTCGATCCCGGGTTTCGCACCGGCGTGAAGGTGGCGGTGGTGGATGCCACCGGCAAGGTCGTGGCCACCTCAACGATTTATCCGCACGAGCCGCAGCGGCGCTGGGACGAGGCGCTCGCCATCCTGGCGCGGCTCGTGCGCGATCATAACGTGGAGCTGATCGCGATCGGCAACGGCACCGCCTCGCGCGAGACCGACAAGCTCGCGATCGAGCTGGTGAAGCTCATGGCGGATCGCAAGCTGCACAAGATCGTGGTCTCGGAAGCCGGCGCGTCGGTCTATTCGGCCTCGGCCTATGCGTCGGAGGAGCTGCCCGATCTCGACGTGACGCTGCGTGGCGCGGTGTCGATCGCGCGCCGGCTGCAGGATCCGCTCGCCGAGCTGGTGAAGATCGATCCGAAGTCGATCGGCGTCGGCCAGTATCAGCACGATCTCAGCGAGTTCAAGCTGTCGCGCTCGCTCACCGCCGTGGTCGAGGACTGCGTCAATGGCGTGGGCGTCGATCTGAACACGGCGTCGGCGCCGTTGCTGGAGCGCGTGTCCGGCATCGGGCCGGGCCTCGCGCAGAACATCGTGATCCATCGCAACACGCACGGCCCATTCCGATCGCGCAAGGCGCTGAAGGATGTGCCGCGGCTCGGCCCCAAGGCGTTCGAGCAATGCGCCGGCTTCCTGCGCATTCCCGGCGGCGACGATCCGCTCGACGCCTCGGCGGTGCATCCTGAGTCCTATCCGGTGGTGCGGCGGATCATCGAGGCCACCAAGAGCGACATCAAGTCCCTGATCGGCAACGCGCCGGTGCTGCGCGCGCTCTCGCCCAAGTCTTTCGTCGACGAGAAGTTCGGCGTGCCCACCGTCACGGACATCCTGCGCGAATTGGAGAAGCCCGGGCGCGATCCGCGGCCGGCGTTCAAGACGGCGGAGTTCAAGGAGGGCATCGAGACGCTCGATGATCTCAAGCCGGGCATGGTGCTGGAAGGGGTCGTCACCAATGTGGCGGCGTTCGGCGCATTCGTTGATGTCGGCGTGCACCAGGACGGGCTCGTGCACGTGTCGGCGATGGCAAAGAGCTTCGTCAAGGACCCGCGCAGCGTCGTGAAGCCGGGCGACATCGTACGCGTGAAAGTGTTGGGCGTGGACAAGCCGCGCAAACGCATCAGCCTGTCGCTGCGGCTCGACGACGAGGCCGGCAGCCAGCCGGCGCGCTCCGCGGGCAATGAGCGCAGAGCCGCCAAGCGTGGCAACGCCGGCGCCCAGAACGGCCAAGGCGGTTCCTCCGGCGGCGCGCTGGCTGACGCTCTGAAGCGCGCCGGCTTCGGCGCGCGCAAGTGAGAAGTTGATTGATCGGGGAGTGGACGTTTTCGCTTGCGGGCAGATCGAGGCGGCGCGCATTGAGTGCGCTGTCACCGTCCGCGGTTCTGTGGGAAGTCCGTGCGACCTCGGTTCGCGACTGTCCGTGATTCCACTTGGCAATTCAACACACTCAAGAGGCTTGCCACCTTCCTTTCGGATAGCCGTTTCTCGCCATACAGGCCGAAACGATTGCATCATCTTGAGCAGCGCGCGCCGCAAGTGTGCCGACGAGGCCAATGACACCCCCTGAGATATAGAGGCTCTGAGGCGTGGCGGCGGCTTCTCCCCTGCATTGCGTCAGTACCGACTGCATGCGCTCGTGAGGAGTTCGACCGGTCGGTCGCACGATGTACTGTGGCGGCGGCGGTGCTGTCACGCACGCGCAAAGCAGCAGCAGACCAAGTATTGAACAGCTTCGCGCAAGGCCGGCTTTCCACATCTGCGCCCCTGCTTAACTCGTTACCAGTTTGGAACGTTACCAAAGTTGACGCGCTCCGGCCGTGTCGGAATTGCAACATTACGAATATTCAACGGTCACGCGATCTTGAGGATGCAGCGCAAGCTCGCGGGTGTGCTCACGTTCGAGGACGGAATGAGCGGTGCTCCATGCACGACGTTCATTTCGCGGACGTGTTCCTTCGCGCCGACGTTCGCAGCACTAGGACCTGGCGTTGATTGCGCTAAGGCCTGGCGTCGACTGCACTGGGGGCTCGGCTGGCTGCGCTAGGGGCGGCGTCGACTGCGCTGGGGGCTCGGCTGGCCGCGCTGGGGGCGGCGTCGACTGCACTGGGGGCCCGGCTGGCCGCGCTCGGGGCGGCGTCGACTGCACTGGGGGCTTGGCTGGCCGCGCTAGGCGCGGCGTTGGCTGCACTGGGGACGGCGTTGACTGCGCCCCGTGAGGACGCAGCAGCACCACGCTCGGGCGCACCTCCGATACCTTGTGCAAGTGCGTAGCCTGACGGCGCGAGGAGGAAAAGCGACGCGGCCGTTGCCACCATCCTAATGAAATGCATCGGATTGGACCTTCTTCGGTTGCCGCCGCATGACAGCAGGCCAACCGCCGGGGCCTCTCATGGTTCCTGCTTCCAGAATGCCGAGATCCACTCAGTTCTCGAAATAATTTCCCTTGATCGCAATGGCCAGCACGTAGCGATGATCCTGTGTCATGCGCCGAAAGAGGTCATCGATGTTCTGGAAGTTCCGCTCGTCGTAGAACCCACGTGGATTTTCGGTCGCCTTCTGCAGCAACTCCAGACTGAGGCGCTGCGTCGTGTTCCTTTCGGCCCATTTGATCCTGAGATCGAACGGGCCCTTGGAGTATCCGAGCGGTCCGGCGATTTGATCGATCGTGACGTTCGGGCGGACGTCGTAATACTTCAACATGTAGTCTTCCATGCTGTGGCTCGCAAAACGCAATCGCCCGTCCCCGTTGCCAAGCCCGAAGTGCCAGCCGGCGGCGATGACTTCCTTTTCGAAGTCGATCATTTTTTGTCGAAAATCGCCATCGAAGCCATAGAACCGAGTGACCTGCAGCGTGCAACGATTGGCATAGCCTTCGCTTCTCATGAAGCTGTGCTCGCCGCGATAGCAGACGTCGTGTTTCGACTCCCTATAACGCGTAAAGTCCATGTTGGCGCCGATGCGCTGAAAGGCGCCGTCAAGGTCGGCTTCCAACCTTGCGCGATCCCGTTTGATGGCGGGACTTTCAGGGTTTGGCCTCGACTTCATCGTCAGGATCGTGCCGTAAATGCCGCCATTCAAAAAAACGTAAAAGCCCGTCACCGCCAGAAACGGCAGGGCCACGACAGCGGCGCCGAGAACGACCATCCACTTCGCAGGCTTTCCCATGGCTTCCGTAAGTTGATAACGTTGTTACGCATTGCGTGCCATGCAATGGGCTTGCGCGGCCTTCTCCCACAAGGGAGAGGACACAGAAGTTCAACGTATTCGGTTGGGTGAGGGTTGCTTTACCCTGACCCAACGATCAGCGCTGAATGTCCTGCCGCTCCCCGACATTTTTCTGAACGAGCGCTGTCACACCTCTTTGGCTTGGATCGTCATGTCGGTGATGGGCAGTACGGCCCACGGCACGCAACGGATCGAACGATTGAGGAGACAAACGTGAGCAAGAGCGCACTTTTCATCATGCACAAGGCCAAGCCTGGCCAGCGCGAGCAGGTTCGCCAGATTTGGCAGAAGCATCTGCAGCCGCAGATCGCCGGGAATACCGGGCACCAGGCCTATTTCTACTGCTACGACGACAATGATCCTGACATGATCTGCGTCTTCCAGCTCTACGCGCATCGAAACGACGCGCAGGAGTTCGTGCAGCAGCCGTGGTACCAAGCCTACCTTGCGGAGGTCACGCCGCTCCTCGTTGGGGAGTCTCAATTCCGATCGGCGACGCCGTTCTGGATGAAGGACAGCGCCGCGTAGCGGCGGACATGGCCGCCGCCGCCGGGCTCGCCGAGCCCGGCGGAGTTGGAATATCCAGCGCGACGTTGTGGCTCAGAACGTACCGGAGCCGGACGGCTTGCGGAACAGCGCGGTAAAGACTGATCGGATCCATTGATTGCCGGGATCGCGATGCAGGCGATTGTGCCAGTATTGAAAGATGTCGATCTTCGGCAGCTTGATCGGCAGCTTGATGATCTGCAAATCGAGATCCTGCGCCAGCACGGCCGCGACCGAGATCGGCAGGGTCGCGACCGTGTCGGTGTGCTTCGCGAGCACCGCCGCGCCGATGAACATCGGGACGCGGCAGACGATGTTTTCGGCAGGGATCGCGGCTTCGAGCGCCCGCTCCATGCTCTGGTGGGCGTGGCCGCTGCCCGCGATCGACACCAGCACATGCTTCTCGGCCGCAAAGGCGCGCAATGTCGGATCCGACGCGATGCGCGGATGCCCGCGCCGCACCACGCCGACATAGCGTTCGACCCAGAGCGGCTGCCGGCGGATGCCCTTGGTCAGTGACGGAAACGAACCCATGGCGAAGTCGAGCTTGCCCGACTCCAGCCACGGCTCGAGATGAGCCGCCTCGAGTTGCAAGACGCGCAGCCGCACGCGCGGCGCCTCCTGCACCAGCCGGTCGACCAGTGGCGGCAGCAGCTTGATCAGACCGGCATCGACGACACAGAAGTTGAAGGTCCGCTGCGAAGTGAGCGGATCGAACGAGATGTGCTCGCTGCGCAGCGACTGCATCCGTTCCAGCACGGCGCGCACCGGCTCGCGCAATTGCAGCGCCTTCGGCGTCGGCTCCATGCGCAGCGCAACGCGCACGAACAGCGGATCGGCGAAATAACGACGAAGATGCGCCAGCGTCTTGCTCAAGGCGGGCTGCGAAACATTGAGCTCGCGCGCGGCGCGGGTGAGGCTGTGCTCGCGCAGCAGAACGTCGAGCACCCGCAGATGATGCAGGTCCGGCTCACCAATATGATCGTTTGGAATAGTGGCCATATCAGCTGGTTTATAGTTTACGCCGCAGCGCAGGCGTACGCTAGTCCGGTCGTCGCCCCGACTCGCAAGAGCCGACGGACAAGAAGAAGCGGCGGCGTCACGGGAGGACGCGCGTGCTGCGAACAGGACAACAGTATCTCGAGGCGCTCGATGATGGCCGTTCCGTCTGGGTCGGCAACGCGAAGATCGACAATGTCGCGACGCACCCGCTGACGCGCGACTACGCCGCGCGCACCGCCGAGTTCTTCGATCTGCACAATCGTGCCGATCTGCAGGACCAGCTGACCTTCGTCGACGCAGGCGGTGTGCGGCGGTCGATGGCCTGGTACCAGCACCGCAACAAGGAGCAGCTCGTCCGCAAGCGCAAGTACCTCGAGTTCATCATGAAGCACTTCGTGGCGGCGTCGATGCCGCGCACGCCCGACGCGCAGAACTACATGCTGATCACCTACATTGACGATCCGGAGCCGTGGGAGAAGCACGCGATCGGCGCGGAGGGCCGCGGCCTTGCGGACAACATTCGCAATTTCTGGCAACACGCGATGGACAACGACCTCGTCGTCGCGCCGCATTTCGTCGACCCGCAAGCGGATCGTTCCGACCCCAACGCGCACGCGACCTCTCCGGCGCTGCGCATCATTTCGACCAGCGACGAGGGCATCGTCGTCAACGGCGTCAAGGCGATCGGCACCGCGTCGGCCTTCGCGGACTTCCTGCACATGGGCGTATTCTTCCGTCCGGGTGCGAAAGGCGACCAGATCATCTACGGCGTATGCCCGGCGAACCTGAAGGGCATCACGATCGTCTGCCGCGAGAGCGTCGTCGCGGCCGATCCGGTCGAGCACCC
>Ga0081539_10007110_pt1 | contig 10345 bp, 8 predicted proteins | sample TabmetS4T2R2_FD_71023 | JGI IMG/M metagenome (GOLD analysis project Ga0081539, IMG submission 71023) | Tabebuia heterophylla rhizosphere microbial communities from the University of Puerto Rico - S4T2R2 | ecosystem: Host-associated > Plants > Roots > Rhizosphere ... | reverse complement strand
GGCCCAGGCACCGTCCTCCGCACCGAGGGCGTCGGTGAGCTCGGCCGGTGTCCAGGCGTACGTCAGGCCTTCTACGCCGGCCGTGTCGGCGTCCAGGGCGGACGCCAGGCCGCCCTCCGTGGTGCCCAGGTCGCGCAGCAGGAAGGCGGCGGTCTCGTCGGCGACGCGCCGCACGAACGCGTCCCCGGTCAGCCGCCAGAGCTGGGTGTACGCCCGTAGCAGCAGGGCGTTGTCGTAGAGCATCTTCTCGAAATGCGGCACGGTCCAGGTGGCGTCCACCGCGTACCGGGCGAAGCCGCCGGCCAGCTGGTCGTAGATGCCGCCGCGACCCATCCGCTCCGCGGCGTACCGGACGATGTCGAGCGCCTCCGCCGACCCGGTCCGCTGGTGGTGGCGCAGCAGGAAGAGCATGTTCATGTGCGGCGGGAACTTCGGGGCGCCGCCGAAGCCCCCGTACGTGGGATCGTGCTCCTTCGCCAGACCCGCGGCGGCGGCGGCGAGCAGCTCCGCCGAAATCGGCGCCCGCGGGCCGCCGATCAGCTGGGCCCCGCCGATCGCCTGCACCACCGCGGCGCCCTGCTTGACGACCTGCTCGCGCTGCTCCCGCCAGGCGGTGCCGACCGAGGCGAGCAGGCGGCCGAAGTGGGGCTTGGGGAAATACGTCCCGCAGAAGAACGGATCGCCGTCCGGCGTGGCGAAGACGGTCATGGGCCAGCCGCCCTGCCCGGTCATCGCCTGGGTGGCGGTCATGTATACGGCGTCGACATCGGGCCGTTCCTCACGGTCCACCTTGATCGAGACGAAGCCGTCGTTCATCACCCGGGCGATCTCCGGGTCCTCGAAGGACTCGTGCGCCATGACGTGACACCAATGGCATGCGGCGTACCCCACGGAGATCAGCACGGGTACGTCCCGGCGTCGCGCCTCGGCGAACGCCTCCGCGGACCACTGCCACCAGTCGACCGGGTTCTCGGCATGCTGCAGCAGGTAGGGCGAGGTCGCGCTGGCGAGCCGGTTCATGAGGAAACCCTCTCATACGGCCCGGCACCCGCCGCGGATGCCGCCTCAGGAGGCGTCGTCGGCGCGCAGCGGGCGGATGTTCGCCGGGGCCGCCTCGGCGAGCTCGGCGAGCGCGTGGACGATGCGGTCGGCCGGCATCGGCTTGCCGAAGTGGTAGCCCTGCGCCGACGGACAGCCGAGCGCGATGAGCGCGTACCGCTGTTCGATCGTCTCGACGCCCTCCGCGACGACCCGGACGCCCAGCCGGGCCCCCAGCTCCACGGCTCCGCGGACGACGGCCTCGGCGGCAGCGGACTCGATCATGTCGTCCACGAACGACCGATCGATCTTGATCTCGTCGACCCTGGCCCGAGTGACGATGGCCAGGGACGAATAGCCGGTCCCGAAGTCGTCCAAGGACAGCTGGACGCCCGAGTCGCGCAGCTCGGCGAGGACGTCGTCGACGATCTCCAGCTCGCTCACCGCGACCGACTCGGTGATCTCGAGTACCAGCCGCGACGCGGGCGATCGGTGCCGGCGTAGCGCATCGGCCACCTGTGCCGGGAAGCCCGGGTCGAGCAGGCTGCGGGCCGACACGTTCACCGAGACCGGAATGTCCACCCCGGCCGTGTGCCACGCGGACGCGGCGGACAGGGCCAGGTCGAGCACCCGGTGGGTGAACGGGGTGAGCAGTCCCGTGTGCTCCACCGTGCCGATGAATTCGTCCGGGTACAGCTGGCCGCGGCGGGGATGGCGCCAGCGCACCAACGCCTCGACGCCGGTGGGTGCCCCGGTGACCAGGTTCACGGCCGGTTGCAGGTCCAGCACGATCTGGTCCTCGGCGGCGAGCGCGTCCTGCAGCTCGGCGAGCAGCGCGAGGCCGTCGGTGGTCACCGCGTCCTGCCCGGCGTCGTACGCGGCGACCGGCACCTCGTCCCGCTTCGCCTGGGCGAGCGCCAGCGAGGCCCGGCGGACCAGCTCGCCGAGTTCGACCGGGCCGGCGTTGGCCACCGCGACGCCGATCGCCGCCTCGACGGCGAGCCGGACCCCGGACACCTCCATCGGCCGGCGGAGGTGTTCCGCCACCTCCCGGGCGCGGCGCAGCGCCATCGGCAGCGGGCTGGGCGCGTCGTGCGGCAGCGCCGCCGAGTCGGTGAGTGTGGCCGCCGCCGGTATCAGCAGCGCGAATTCGTCGTCCCCGATCCTGGCGACCAGGTCGTTCTCCCGGGCCAGGTCGGTGAGCCGCTCGCCGATCAGCCGCAGCACCTGGTCGCCGCAGCGGTGTCCGAGCGTGCCGTTGACCTGGCGGAAGTCGTTGATGTCCAGGAGCAGCAACGCGAAGTGCGGGTGCCGGCCGGACGAGCGGATCAGCCGGTCGCCGCCGGCCATCAGGGTGGTCCGGTTCATCAGGCCGGTGAGCCGGTCGTGCACGGCGTCGTACGCGGCCTGTTCGGTCAGCTCGGCGACCCGCGCGTGCGCCGCCGCGTCGTGGAGCGCACCGGCCAGCGCGTCACCGTAGGCCGCGATCGCCGCCTCGTCCCGCGGCACCGGCAGCGCAGGCTCGGAGAGCCAGACGGTGAGTTCGCCGACCACCTCGCCGGAGACCGCCATGGACCCGGTGATCGCCGGGCCCGGCAGGCCGGCCACGGCGTAGTCCTGGCCGGGGCCGTCCTGGGCATACCGGCGCTCCCCATTCGCGCCGCGCACCTCGACCTCGACCCGGCACGCGCCGAAGACGTCCAGCGCCCCGCGCAGCCCGGCCCGGACCACCTCGGCCTCGCTACCCCCGGGAAGGGCCGCGGTGGCCGCCGCGAACGCCTCCCACATCCGGCGTTCCTCCTCGGCGCGCAGGTGGAACCGGTACGTGCGCTGCAGGAGCCACAGGGCCGGCAGCAGAGCGAACAGCCAGTAAGGTCCGCGGACCAGTGCGAGCACGGCGCTCAGGCCGATCAGCACGTTGCCGGCGAACATCGGGATCTTGGCGTACGACACCCGGGCCACGATCTCCCGGGCCGCGGCGTCCCGATGCAGGATCAGAGTCAGCATCGCCAGGCAGAACGTGACGACCAGGTAGGTCAGGGCACCGGCGGCCAGGGCGATCTGCATGCGGGCCGCGCTCGGCGCCGCGTCGCCGGCGACCAGGCCGGTGACCAGCGCGGCGCCGGCCGCGCCCAGGCTCAAGGATGCCGCCAGATGCACGACCTCGACCACGCTGCGGTGCTCCTGTAGCCAGGAGAGGACGGCCCAGGCAGCGGCCGCGCCGAGCAGGGTGGCGGCGGGCAGCCATCCGGGCGGCGCCACGATGAAGCCGACGATGAAGGCGGTCTCGCCCCACGAGACCGAGACGACGCCACGGCCGAGCCGGAAGCGCAAGCGGGCGAACTGCGCGGCGGCGGCCAGGACCAACGCTACGCCGACGCCGGCGACCGCCGGGAGGGGACGTCCGGCAGGGCCGCCGATCGGGAACAGAGCGCCCGCGATCGCGGCGAGAACGGCACCGCCGACGACGACAGCGGTGAGAATTCGTACGCCTCGAGAACGGCCCGCAAGGCTCACCGCCGCGATCCAGGATCGGCGACCACTCATCTCCGAAACTGTGGGCGCCGTCACGGGTTGTCCCAGCTCAGGAACCGCACTCGCGGATGCACGTGCATCTGCAGTGGCGAAATCGGGGGGCGGGAAACGGTCATTTCAGCGCCCCCTTTCCGCGCATGGTCCGGGGCAGTAATGCCCCCCGGGCGGAAGGCTAAATCAATACCGATGAAGACAACAGGGGTTGACGTACGACCCGTATCGACGGTTGGTCAGACCAATACGCTGCGTTCTACTCGCCGACGCATCCGGAGGGCCTCCGACGTGGTCAAACACGCCCCGTGTCTCCGTTCCGGCGACGTTCGTCACTCTCCGTATTCTTGCCTGTGACCTCGCCCTCCGGGCCGGGCTCGGCCGCGCCCGATCGACCTCCGTCGACTTTGTCGCCAGGCGACTCGGCGAACGAACGCTCCAGATCCGCGTCCAGCCGAGCAATCTCGGCCTCACGCTCTGTCGGCTTTGCGTCCGGAAAACTGTCGGGAAGCCGACGCAAGTGCTTGTTCATGTTGCGGATCAGCAGAACAGTCGCTATGGACAGCAGCACGATGACGAACAGACCCATCGGGCCGGCCAGACCGCCGGACCGGGTGTCGCCGAAGTTATTGACCGCGAACACGTCCATCCAGCCAGCGTACCGAGCTTCGAGGTCGCTGGCGGGTAGCGGGTTGGGCTCAGCGGACCTGCACCGACTCCCGGATGCCGGCGAACAGGTCGGACTCCGGCACCGGGCTGTCGACCAGCGACCGGGCCAGCTCGAAGTCCTCCGTGGGCCACACCTTCTGCTGCAGCTCGAGCGGGATGTGGAACCAGAACCCGTCCGGGTCGACCTGCGTCGCGTGCGCCCGTAGCGCGTTGTCCCGGACCTCGAAGTACTCACCGCACTCGATCCGGGTGGTGATCCGGTCGCCCCGGTCGTCCCGGTCCGCCCACTTCTCGAGCCACTCCGCGTACGGCGACTCGAGGCCGGCCGCCAGCATCCCCTCGTGCAGCGCGAGCATCCGGGCCCGGGTCCAGCCGGAGTTGTAGTAGAGCTTCAGCGGTTGCCACGGCTCGCCCAGCTCCGGGTGCTGCTCGGGGTCGCCGGCCGCGTCGAACGCCACGACGGAGATGTTGTGGCACATGATGTGGTCGGGGTGCGGATAGCCGCCGTTCTCGTCGTACGTCGTCATGACATGCGGCTTGAACTCGCGAATCAACTTGATCAGCGGCTTCGCCGCCTCGGCGGAGTCCTGCAGGCCGAAACAGCCCTCGGGTAGCGGCGGCAGGGGATCGCCCTCCGGCAGGCCGGAGTCGACGAAGCCCAGCCAGGCCTGGTCCACGCCGAGAATCTCGCGCGCCCTCGCCATCTCGGCGCGGCGGATGTTGGCGATGTCGGCCAGCACCTCGGGGCGATCCATCTGCGGATTGAGGATGCTGCCGCGCTCGCCGCCGGTACACGTCGCGACCAGGACCTTCGTCCCCTCGGCGACATACCGCGCCATGGTCGCGGCCCCCTTGCTCGACTCGTCGTCGGGGTGTGCGTGCACCGCCATGAGACGCAACTGCTCAGCCACTTACTGAGCCTCCCTAGAATCGGCTGGAAGAGGGACCTTGCCATTCTGGCCGATCCCACCGACAAGAAGCGCACGAGAGGACCTCAGGTGAGCGAGACGCGCACCACAACGCCGGTCTTCCCGCCGGGCCGGTACGGGCGCCGCCGTTCCGGCCGGCGCCGTGCCATCCTGCCCGCCGTGGTGCTCGCTCTGGTCATCGCGGGCTCCGTGGCGATCTCGGTCCGGCTCTACCAACAGTACGGGCAGACCGACTACCAGGCGCAGATCGTCGGTTGGGCGGATCCGGCCGACGATCGGTTGGTCATCGAGTTCACGGTGCGGGTCCCGGCCGGCCGGCCCGCGTCCTGCGTGCTGCGTGCCCGCGACTACAACGGCAACGAACTGGGCCGCCGGACGGTGATCGTGCGGCCCGCCGGGAACGCCACGACGATTCACGCCGAGGAGCCGGTGAGCACCACCGCCCGGGCGTCCGTAGGTGACGTGCTGGGGTGTCGACCCACCGGCTGACCCCGGTCCCGTGGCTTTTAAAGAGTACAAATCGGCTATCCGGATGGTGTGCACACCGCTGGTAAGCTTGGAGATTCGCTCCGTTCAGCATGCTTAGCGATGGTGGGCGTGCCCCGTTTCCAGCAAGGAGATCGACCGTGTCCAGTTCAGAGGCGTCGAAGACCTGGCTCTCCCAGGACGCTTACGACCGGCTGCAGGCCGAGCTTGACGAGCTGATCGCCGCGCGGCCCGCGGTGGCCGCGGAGATCAATGCCCGCCGCGAGGAGGGTGACCTGCGGGAGAACGGTGGCTATCACGCCGCCCGTGAGGAGCAGGGCAAACAGGAGGGCCGGATCCTGTACTTGAAGGAGTTCCTGCGCAACGCCCAGGTCGGCGAGGCACCGGCCGCGGGCGAGGTCGCTCCCGGCTCGGTCGTCACGATCTACTTCGACGACGACCAGAGCGACACCGAGACGTTCCTGCTCGGCTCGCGGGAGATCGCCTCCACCACCGACCTGACCGTGTACAGCCCGGAGTCGGCGCTCGGTACGGCGATCCTCGGTGCACGGGAGGGCCAGACCGTGACCTACACCGCGCCCAGCGGTGCCGACATCAAGGTCACGATCGTCAAGTTCGGCCCGTTCGAAGGCTGAACGCCCGGTTCTCCGCACGACTCGTTCGCGGCGCACCGTTGCTTGGTGCGTCGCGAAGTCGTCGGGTCTCACGGTGTGGCGTCGGAGAGCATCGAGACCCGGTAGCCCGACTCGCGCAGCATGCTGATCAGGGCGGCGGAATGATCCGGCCCGCGGGTCTCCACGGAGAGCGCCACCTCGACCTCGCCGAAGCTCAGCCGCGGGCTCTGCCGCGAATGCGCGACGTCCACGACGTTCGCCCGCTGCTCGGCGATCCCGGCCAGCAATCGGGCCAACTCGCCCGGGCGGTCCGCGCACCGTACGGCCAGCCGGAGGAACCGGCCCGCCGACGCGAGCCCGTGCTCGATCACCCGCAGCAGGAGCATCGGATCGATGTTGCCGCCGGAGAGGATCGCCACCGCGGGTCCCCCCGCCCAGGGCGCATAGGCGCCGGTCAGCAGCGCGGCGACCGCCGCGGCGCCGGCCGGCTCCACCACCATCTTGTGCCGCTCGAGCAGGACCAGCAGCGCCGTGGAGAGGTCCTCGTCGGTGACCGTGACTACCTCGTCCACGAGCTTGCTGACGTGCGCGAAGGTCAGGTCGCCGGGACGCTGCACGGCGATGCCGTCGGCGATGGTGGTGCATTGGCCGAGCTTGCGGGGCGCGCCGGCGGCGAGCGAGGGCGGGTACGCGGCCGCGCCGCTGGCCTGCACCCCGACGATCCTGACGTCCGGCCGCAGCGCCTTCACCGCCACCGCGACTCCGGAGATCAGCCCGCCGCCCCCCACCGCCGTGATGATCGTCGCGGCGTCCGGGCACTGGTCGAGGATCTCCAGGCCGACCGTGCCCTGCCCGGCGATCACGTCGGGGTGGTCGAACGGGTGGATCAACACCGCACCGGTCTTCTCGGCGAATCCCCGCGCCGCCTCCAGCGCGTCGTCGACGGTGTTGCCGGCGTACTCGATCGCGGCGCCGTACCCGCGGGTCGCCGTGACCTTCGGCAGCGGCGCACCCTCCGGCATGAATACCGTCGCGCGCGCCCCGAGGAGGCCCGCGGCCAGGGCCACCCCCTGGGCGTGGTTGCCGGCGCTGGCGGCGACCACGCCGCGCTCGCGCTCGGCGGGCGACAGCCGGGCGATCCGGGTGTACGCGCCACGGACCTTGTAGGACCCGGCCCGCTGCTGGTTCTCGCACTTGAGCCAGGTCGCCACCCCGATGCTCTCCGACAGCGGCCGCGAGTACACCAGCGGCGTGGTCTTCACCACCCCGGTCAGCAGCTGGCGGGCCGCCTCGACGTCGGGAAGGGCGAGTAGATCCACGGCTGTCATGACCCGATCGTGCCACTGTTCGGTGTGCTCAGCCGAAGGCGTGGCGCTGCCACGGGTTGAGTACCTCGAACTGGCCGGCGACGGCGAGCAGCAGCAATTCCGAGTCGGGCGGCCCGACCAGCTGGACGCCGAGCGGCAGGCCGTCCGGCCGCACGCCGACCGGCACCACGATCGCCGGCAGGCCGGCGAGGTTCCACGGGGCGGCGTACGGCGCGTACCGGAGGTTCACCACCATGTTCCGCCACCACGACGCACCGGAGTACTGCACGGCGGGCGGCGGTGCGGCCGCCAGCGCCGGGGTCACCAGCAGGTCGATGGACCGGTCGGCGAAGAAGTCGATCGACTGCTGCCGCCAGCGGTCGCGTTGCCGCTGCCGGACGGGTTCGCTGCGCCACGTCAGCCGGCCCAGCCGGATGTGCCCGCGGGTACGCGGCTGGAGCCGGTCGAAGGGCAACCCGGCCGCCTCCTGGTACGCGGCGCCGAACCAGGTGGCGAAGGTGCCCAGGCCCAACTTCACCGGGTAGTAGGGATCGGCCCGGACGGTGCTGTGGCCGGCCCGCACGAGCAGCTTGGACGCGGTGGTCACGGCCGAGACGTTCGGTTCGTCCGGCCGGATGCCGGCGACCGGGGAGCGCAGCGAGACGCCGATGCGCAACCCGGACGGCTCGACGAGCCGGGCCGGCTCCCGGCCGGCGAGCACCGAGAAACCGAGTACGGCGTCCGCGACGGTGGTGGTGAGCACCCCGTTCTCGGTGAGCCCGTACCAGCCGGTGACGCCGAGGCCGGACGGGACCACGCCGCGGCCCGGCTTGAGACCCACCAGGCCGCAGCAGGCGGCCGGGATGCGGATCGAGCCGAGGCCGTCGTTGCACTGGGCGATCGGCACGAGCCCCGCGGCGACGGCGGCCGCCGCGCCGCCCGACGAGCCGCCCGGCGTGCGGTCCAGGTCCCAGGGGTTGCGAGTGGCGTCGTCCTCGTCGTCGGTCACCGCCCAGAGCCCCATCTCGGGCATCTTGGTGAGCCCGATGACCACCGCACCCGCGCCGCGCAGCCGGCGTACCACCTCGTGGTCCTCCTCGGCGACCGGGGACCGGGCCGCGGCCGAGCCGGACCAGACGGGCAGGCCGGCGACCGCGGTGTTCTCCTTGACCGCGACCGGCACCCCGGCGAGCGGCAGGTTCGCCAGATCGTCCTGATCGTCCACCTTCTCCGCCTCGGTGATCGCCTCGCCGCCGCGGACGACCCGGAAGGCGTTCAGTGAGGGGTCGGTGACGGCGATGCGCTCGAGATGGTCGGCGACGACCTGGGTGGCGCTGGCGTCGCCGCGACGCACCGCACGGGAGATCTGCCTCGCCGTGGCACCCGCCCAGGTCGTCTTGTTCTCCATGGTGCGTTCTCCGTACGTCTCAGCTGACCGGTCCATGAGGGGTCGGCATCGGTCTCCGCCGCGGGACCGCTCAGCCGAGCGCCTGCTCCAGATCGGCGAGCAGATCGTCAGCGGTTTCGATGCCGACAGACAGTCGCACGAGATCGTCGGGAACTTCAAGCGGTGACCCGGCGGCCGACAGGTGCGTCATCTGTCCGGGGTGTTCGATCAGCGACTCGACACCGCCGAGGGATTCGGCCAGTACGAACAGCTTGGTCCGGTTGCAGATCGCCACGGCCTGCCGCATGCCGCCGGCTGCCCGGAACGAGACCATGCCGCCGAAGCGCCGCATCTGCTTGGCGGCGGTCTCGTGCCCGGGATGGCTCTGCAGGCCCGGATAGAGGACGGACGCGACCGCCGGGTGATCAGCGAGGTAACCGACGATGCGCTCGGCGTTGTCGCAGTGCCGCTCCATGCGGATGCCGAGCGTCTTGATCCCGCGCAGGGTGAGCCACGCATCGAACGGCCCGTTGACGGCGCCCATCGCGTTCTGGTGGAACGCCAGTTGCCCGCCGAGGTCCTCAGTGGCCGCGACGAGCGCCCCGCCGACCACGTCGGAGTGACCACCCAGGTACTTCGTGGTCGAGTGGACCACCACGTCGGCGCCGAGCGCGATCGGCTGCTGCAGGTACGGCGAGGCGAACGTGTTGTCCACGATCAGCAGTGCGTCGTATTCGTGTGCCAGTCCGGCCAGCACCGCGATGTCCGCGACGGTCAGCAGCGGGTTGGTCGGGGTCTCCGCCCAGATCAGCTTCGTGTGGCCGGGCCGGAACGCGGCGCGGACCGCGTCGAGGTCGTCCAGCGGGACGGCCGTCCAGTCCAGACCCCAGTTCTCCGCCACCTTGGCGAAGAGGCGGTAGGTGCCCCCGTACGCGTCGTCGGGGATGACCACGTGGTCGCCGGGCCGGCAGACGGCCCGCAGCAGGGTGTCCTCCGCCGCCAGGCCGCTCGCGAAGGCGAGGCCGCGCCGGCCGCCTTCGATCGCGGCGAGGCAGTCCTGCAGCGCGTCCCGGGTCGGATTGCCGGACCGGCTGTACTCGTAGCCGAGCCGGGGGGAACCGACGGCGTCCTGCGCGTACGTGCTCGTCTGGTAGATCGGGGGCACCACGGCGCCGGTCCGGGGTTCCGGATCCTGCCCGGCGTGGATGGCGAGGGTATCGAAGCCGTAGTCGTTAGCCGTCATGCTCGGCAAGGCTAGTCTCACCTGGTGGCGGACTGCTTGTTCTGTGGCATCGTGGCGGGTTCGGTTCCGGCGTTCAGGGTAGTCGATCTACCCGAGGGGGGGGGCTTTCTCGACACGCGGCCGGTGTTCAAGGGCCACGTACTGAT
>Ga0081539_10007109_pt1 | contig 10345 bp, 8 predicted proteins | sample TabmetS4T2R2_FD_71023 | JGI IMG/M metagenome (GOLD analysis project Ga0081539, IMG submission 71023) | Tabebuia heterophylla rhizosphere microbial communities from the University of Puerto Rico - S4T2R2 | ecosystem: Host-associated > Plants > Roots > Rhizosphere ... | reverse complement strand
CCGCGAGTCCAGATCCCGCACCGCCGCCAGATACACCGCCTGCGCCGTGTTCACCACCGCGAACGCCTCCGCCACCAACTCCCGCGACTCGGCATCCGACAGCGCCCACAGCGAGGCGTCACAGAGCTCGGCCAGGCCCTCCCGGACCTTCGCGACCGCTTCGGCAACCCCCATGACGCCATGATATCTGGCGAATAGCCACGATCCGGGTTATCCACAACCCAATCCGAGACGGATCAAGATCTGTGGACAGTGCCGGTGCGAGGCTGCTCCTGCCGCATGATCCACACCGTCAGCGGGCCGGCCGGCACCGTGGCCGCCACCGCCCAACCGGCGCTGTCCGGGTGCGTGCCGAGGACGCCGGGGAACCAGCACGGCGCGCCGCCGTCCGCTCCGGGCGCGTCCCGCATGGCCACGACGCGCCGCGCTCGATCGTCGAGATCGTGCCGCGGCCCACGCTTGTCGAACAGGCGCCGAAGAACGCCGTGGCGTGCCGGGGGTCCTCGCCCTGATCGCCACGATCTGGGTCACCCAGCGTCGCCGTCCCACGCCCGCGCGGACGCTGGAGCTCGACCGGGGCCGGTGCACCGTCCGGAACCGCCGCGGCAGGCCGGTGGCAGCGGGTCGCCCGACCTGGCGGAAGCTGCGCTACCCGTACCGCGCCCTGGACGGAAGCCTGCGCGACGCTCCGGTGCTCGAACTCGTCGTGGCCCCCCACCGGCCGTTGACCCTTGGCCTGCCGGCGCCGGAGCACGCCTGGCCGGGGAAGGTCCCGCGACGTCGATGCCCCGCTACGTCGTCGGGCCCGCCGACTGGCCGTCGCTCGTGGCCGTCGTCGACGACGTCGCCGCGGGTCGCCGGGGGTGAGCGCCCGGGCTCAGCGCGGGGCGGGGGGTGCCGTGGAGTTGCGCACGACGAGGGACGTCGCCAGCTCGACGTGGTGCGAGTCCACCGGCTCGCCGGCGGCGAGCTGCAGCGCCGTGCGGAGCGCCACCGAACCCATGTCGCGCAACGGCTGCCGGACGGTCGTGAGCCCGGGTGACGATAGCTGGGCCACGTGCGTGTCGTCGAAGCCGACGACGCTGAGGTCGTCCGGCACCCGCAGCCCCCGGGTGCGGGCGGTCTCGATGACGCCGACGGCTATCTCGTCGTTGCCGGCGAAGATCGCGGTCGGCGGGTCCGGGTGGTCGAGCAGGACGGCGCCGCCGGCGAGCCCCTCCTCGTAGCGGAACCGCCGGTGCAGCACGAGATCCTCCGGCACGGGGCAGCCGGCCGCCTCCATCGTGCCGCGGAACCCGTGGAACCGGGCCTGGTTGCAGGCCGCGGTGCGGTCGCCGCCGAGGTAGGCGGCCCGCCGGTGCCCCAGCGCGAGCAGGTGCTCGGCGGCGGCCACCCCGCCGGCGTAGTTCGTGGAGCCGACGCTGGTGACGTCGGGGCTGGCGGCGACCAGCGGATCGAGCACCAGCAGCGGCACGCCGGCGCGGTCCAGCGCGGCCAGGTCGCCGGCCGGTATCTCGTTGCAGACGCTGATCACCGCCTGCCGTCCGGCCGCGGCCAGGCCGAGCGCCCACGCGGTGGCGCTCGGAGTCCGCTGGGCCGGCGGTTCGAGCGGCCGCAGGCTGAGGACGACGGCGACACCCGCCTGCGCCGAGGCGTCCAGCACGCCCTCGAGCACCTCGGTGGCGTAGGCGCCGAGCGGCCCGTGGAAGATCAGCTCCACCGTGGGGTGGCGGGTCGGGCCGCGGCCGACGTAGTAGTGCCGCTGCAGCAGATCCTGCACCAGCGCGCGCGTTCCGGGCGCGACGTCCTCGCGCCCGTTGAGCACCTTGGAGACCGTCGCCACGGAGACGCCGGCGGCCTCGGCGATCACGGCCAGCGTCGGCCGCCCCGTCCTCGAGCTCACGTCACCTCCAGGTGCGGGATGCCGGGCCGGGACGGCGGCGGGCAGCGGCTGCTCACCCCCCGTCGTCGGCACCGTAGCACGGGGCCGCGCGCGTCCCCGGGCGATCTCCGGGCCGGCCCGGGCGGCCCTCGCCGGCGGTCGTCACTTGCCGAAACCCGCGGTGAGACCGCTGAGCAACTGGCGCCGGCCGAGCGCGTAGAGGGCCAGGATGGGCAGCGTGGTGAGGACGACGGACGCCATGACGGCGGGCACGTTGACGCCGTACTGGCCCTGGAACGCCCACAGCGCAAGGGGCAGCGTGCGCTGGTCGGGGCTCTGGGTCAGGATCAGCGGCAGGATGAACCCGTTCCAGACGGACAGCAGGTTGTAGACGCTGACCGTGACGAGCGCCGGCCGGGTGAGCGGGAACGCCAGGTGCCACAGCGTGCCCCAGTCGCTCGCGCCGTCCAGCCGCATCGACTCGAACAGCTCCTTGGGGACGTCGCGGATGAAGTTGGCCAGCACCAGCACCGACAGCGGGATGGCGAACGCGATCGACGGCAGGATGATCGCGAGCAGGGTGTCGTACATGCGCAGCCGGATGATGATGAGGTAGACGGGGATGACGACGGCCTGCAGCGGGATGGCGAGCCCCGCGAGGAACAGCAGGTTGGTGAGCCGCAGGAACCGCGTCTGCCCGGCCCGGACGATGGCGTACGCCGCCATGAACGAGACGAGCACCGCGGGGAACACCGCGCCGACGCTCACGACCATGCTGTTGACGAAGTAGCGCGGGAACCCCGAGTCCAGGACGAACCGGTAGTTGTCGAGCGTCGAGGACTCCGGCGGCGCGAGCGGGTTCGTGACGAAGTAGTCGGCCTGCGACTTCAGGCTGGTGACCGCGATCCAGTAGATCGGCAGGATCACGACGATCAGCCACAGCCAGCCGGTCAGCCCGCCCAGCCAGTTGTAGCGGCCGGCGATGCGCGTCGCGCCGGCCGGGCGCGAGGGCCGCCCGCCACGGGCGCGACCCTCCCGCGCCGCGGCGTCCGTCGTCAGCGTCGTCGACACGTCAGAGACCTTCGAGCTGGCTGTCGGACGAGCTGCCGCCGCCGACGCGGCGCAGCAGCCAGGCCAGCAGCAGGCCGAGCAGCACGAGGATGACGGCGATCGCGCTGGCGGGCCCCATCTGGTTGCCCATGAAGCCGCGCTTGTACATGTCCAACGCCAGCACCCGGGTGGCGTCGCCCGGCCCGCCGGCGGTGAGGACGAAGATGAGGTCGAAGAACGTCAGCGACCCGACGACCATGAGCGTGGACGACGTGATGACGGTGTACTTCAGCTGCGGCAGCGTGATGCTGAAGAACTGCCGCACGCGGCCCGCGCCGTCGAGCTGCGCCGCCTCGTAGAGCGCGCCCGGTATCTGGCGCACGCCGCCCTGGTAGAGCAGCGTGTGGAACGGGATGAACTGCCACGAGACGACGAAGACCACGGTGGCCAGCGCCAGGTGCGGCTTGCCGAGCCAGTCCTGGGACAGCAGGTCGACGTGCAGCCCGGCACCGAGGCCGAAGTTCGGGTCGAGCAGCGACTTGTAGGTGATGGCGATCGCCGCCTGGCTGAGCAGCAGCGGGATGAAGTACAGCACGGCCAGGACGCCGCGGTAGCGGTGGTGGGCGGCCAGGAAGACGCCGAGGAGCAGGCTGATCGGCGTCTGGAACAGCCAGGAGAGGCCCATCACCTCGAACGTCACCCACAGCGAGTGCGGGAGCCCGGGGTCCGTGAGGACCGACCGCCAGCTGGCCAGGCCGTCGGGCTGGATGTCGCCGATCCCGTCCCACCGGGTGAAGCTCAGCGCGAGGACGCCGACCAGCGGGACGACGCCGAACGCCACGAACATGGACAGCGCCGGCAGCGCCATCCAGCCGATCGCCCCCTGCCGCACGGCGTGCGACGCCGTGCCGGCGGGGGACGCCCGGACCGGTGGTGGAGCGACCGTCATTGCCCGATGACCGCGTTCATGTTGTCGGCGTACTGCTGGGGCGAGATCTGCAGCTGGAACAGCTTCGCGATGTTGTCGAGCAGCACCTCCGCGGCCTCCGGGCTCATCGCCTGGTCCCAGGACTGCGCGAACACCTTGGCCTTGCTGGCGATGCCGTAGACGAAGTCGAGGAAGGCGGCGTCCTCGCTGCCGGCGAACAGCTTGTCGGCGCCGTTGACGATCGGCACCTGGCCGGCGCCGACCCACGCCTTCTGCTCCTCCTCGGACAGGACCTGCGTCTTGAAGAACTGCTTCGCGGTCTCCTTCTGCGCCGCTGTCGCCTTCGAGGAGATCGACAGGTACTGGCCGGGGTTGCCGACGGTGTTGGCGGGGTCGCCCGTGCCGCCCTCGACCGGCGGGAACGTCATGTAGCCCAGGTGGTCGCCCTTGACGAAGTCACCGCCGTCCTGCTTCATGCTGCCGTAGGTCCAGACGCCGTGGAGCATCATCGCGGCCTTGCCGGTGTACAGCAGGGCCTGGTCGGCGTTGGAGTCGGCGGTGATGGACGAGAAGCCCTTGACGAAGCCGCCGGCCTTGACGAAGTTCTGGACCTCGGTCAGCGCCTTGATGGCGACCGGGTTCGACCAGGCGTCCTTCTCGCCGTCGAACACCGCCTGGAAGACCTCGGGGCCGCCCATCCGGTCGAACATGAACTCCAGCCACATCATGTTCGTCCAGCGCGACTGGCCGCCGAGCGAGAACGGCGCGATGCCGGCCGCGTTGAACTTGGGGACCAGCGCCTTGATGTCCTCCCACGTCGTCGGCGGCTGGGCGCCCACCTTCTCGAAGGCGGTCTTGTTGTAGAAGACCACGATCGGCTGGACGACCTCGGCCGGCATCGCGTAGATCTTGCCGTCGATCGTCGCGGCGCCGAAGGACGACGGGAACAGCCGGTTCTTCACGTCGGAGTTCTCGTCGAACCACGAGGTGAGGTCCTCGACCTGGCCGGCCTCGACGTAGCTCTTGAGCCCGCCGCCGCCCCAGCCCCAGATGATCGTCGGGGCCTGGCCGGCGCCGATGGCGGTCTTGATCTTGGTCTTGTAGGCGTCGTTCTGGAACGCGGTGCCCTTGATCGGTGTCTTCGGGTTCGCCTGGTTGAAGCGGTCGACGGAGGACTTGCGGATGCCCTCCTGCGGCTGGACCGAGAGGTACCAGTAGGTGGCCTGGCCGGAGCCGCCACCGGAGGCGTCGTCCTTGCTGGGGCCCGAGCTGCCGCAGGCGGCGAGGCTCGCGGCGGCCGCCGTGCCGCCGAGGGCGAGGGCCAGGAAGTTCCGGCGAGTCGTGGGATCCACGGTGATCTCCGTCCCGTCAGCCGCGGGACCCGCGGCGCTGTCGGTCGCCTGGGACGCTCACCCCAGTGCGCTGGTGCCGAGCCTGCCTAGGAGTCGATCCTGCGTCGCAAATGTAGCGAGTGGCCGAAAGCTAGTTTTCGTGCATGCAATGTGTCAAGGGTTGAAGTCGGGCGCCGGGTCGGGACAGAGTGATGCGGCGAACCCTGGCCAAATCGTTCGTGACAAGGCCATGTTAGGTATCAATTCGGTCACGGGCGCGACACGGCCCGAGTCGTCGAAAATGTTTCGAGCCTTCATCCGGAAGGAAGCGCCGTGGCCGCGACACCGGAACCGCCCCGCACGACCGACGCCGGTCTCGCGCCGTGGCGTGACACCACGCTGACCGTCGCCGACCGCGTCGAGAGCCTCCTCGCGGCGATGACGCTCGAGGAGAAGGTCGCCCAGCTCGGCAGCCGCTGGCTCGGCAACGACATGGCCGAGGCGACGGACGTCGACGGCGCCCGGGACGGCGCCCGGGACGCCGCCGCGGACGCCGTACGGGACGGCGCCCGGGACGCCGGGCCGGTCGAGGGGGCCCACAACGTCGCGCCGCTGCAGGACGTGTTCGCCGCGGCCGGGAACCCGCCGCTCGAGGTGGCGGCGCGGCACGGCCTCGGCCACCTCACCCGCGTGCACGGCAGCGCGCCCGTCACGCCCGCGGCGGGCGCCGCCGAGGTCGTCCGGCAGCAGCGCGTCGTCGTCGAGGCGTCGCGGCTCGGCATCCCGGCGATCGTGCACGAGGAGTGCCTCACCGGGTTCACGGCGTACGGCGCGACCGTCTACCCGGCGGCCATCGCGTGGGCCGCGACCTTCGACCCGACCCTCGTCGAGCGGATGGCGGCCGCGATCGGCCGTGACATGGCGGCGCTCGGCGTGCACCAGGGGCTGTCGCCGGTGCTCGACGTCGTGCGCGACTACCGGTGGGGCCGGGTCGAGGAGACGATGGGTGAGGACCCCTACCTCGTCGCCCGGCTCGGCAGCGCCTACGTGCGCGGGCTGCAGGGCGCCGGCGTGCTGGCGACGCTCAAGCACTTCGCCGGGTACTCGGCGTCCCGCGCCGGCCGCAACCACGCGCCGGTCCCGATGGGCCGCCGCGAGCTCGTCGACGTCGTGCTGCCGCCGTTCGAGGCCGCCGTGGCCGCCGGCGCGGGGTCGGTGATGAACTCCTACGCCGACGTCGACGCGGTGCCGGCCGGCGCGGACCCCTGGCTCCTCACCGAGACGCTGCGCGACGGGTGGGGCTTCGAGGGCACCGTCGTCTCGGACTACTGGGCGATCCCGTTCCTCGCGACCATGCACCGGGTCGCGCCCGACGCGGCCGGCGCCGGCGTGCTCGCGCTGCGGGCCGGCATCGACGTCGAGCTGCCGGACACCATCGGCTACGCCGGCCTCGTCGACGCCGTGCGCAGCGGCGACGTCCCGGAGTCGCTCGTGGACCGCGCGGCGCGGCGCGTGCTGGCCCAGAAGGCGCGGCTCGGGCTGCTGGACCCGGACTGGACGCCGGAGTCGTCCGTGGCCGGCGCGGCCGGCGTCGACCTCGACCCGCCGGGCAACCGCGCCATCGCCAGGGAGCTGGCCGAGCGATCCGTCGTCCTGCTCGACGCCGGCACCGCGCTGCCCCTCGCCGGTCCCGACCGGCCGGTCCCGCGCAGGATCGCGGTGGTCGGCCCGTGCTCGGACGACCCCCGGACGTTCATGGGGTGCTACGCCTTCCCGAACCACGTGCTGCCGCGGCATCCGGGGCTGGGCCTCGGCGTCGAGGTCACCACCGCGGTCGACGCGCTGCGGGCGGAGCTGCCCGGCGTCGAGATCCTGCACGAGCGGGGCTGCGACGTCCTCGGGGACGACCGGTCCGGGCTCGCGGCCGCGCGCGCGGCGGCGGCCGCGGCCGACCTGGTGGTCGCGCTCGTCGGAGACCTGGCCGGCCTGTTCGGGCTCGGCTCGTCGGGCGAGGGCTGCGACGCCGACGACCTGCGGCTGCCCGGCGTCCAGGCCGAGCTGCTCGCCGAGGTGCTCGGCACCGGGGTGCCGGTCGTGGTGGTCGTCGTCTCCGGGCGGCCCTACGCGCTCGGGGACGTCGCGCCGCACGCGGCCGGCCTCGTGCAGGCGTTCCTGCCCGGCGAGGAGGGCGGCGGCGCGATCGCGGGCGTCCTCTCCGGTCGCGTGCAGCCGAGCGGCAAGCTGCCGGTCCAGGTCCCGCGGCGGCCCGGCGGCCAGCCGGGCACGTACCTCCAGCCGCCGCTCGGCACCGGCGGGGGCGGCATCAGCTCGGTCGACGTCTCGCCGCTGTTCCCGTTCGGGTTCGGCGCGTCGTACACCAGCTTCGAGGTCGGCGACCTGCGGATCGGCGCGACGGAGGCGCCGACGGACGGCGAGGTGGCGGTCTCGGTCGCCGTCCGCAACACCGGTGCCCGCGCCGGCGAGGAGGTCGTGCAGCTCTACCTCGCCGACCGGGTGTCCGAGGTCGTGCGGCCGGTGCGGTGGCTCGCGGGCTTCACGCGGGTGGCGCTCGGGCCGGGCGAGGGCGCGCGGGTGGAGTTCGGCGTGCACGCGGACCGGGCGGCGTTCACCGGGCGGGACCTCAGCCGCATCGTCGAGCCCGGCGAGATCGAGGTGCTGGTCGGGACGTCCTCGGCCGACCTGCCCTGCCGCGGCGTCGTACGCCTGACCGGCGAGCGCCGCACCGTCGGCCCCGGCCGGCGCCTGGACACGCCGGTCACGGTGACCCCGCTCCCGGGCTAGCCAACCCGTCGTACCGTGGGCGCCGCACCCGCCCCACGTCGTGAGGTTTCGGATGTCGCGTCCTCGGCTCGCCGCCGGAGCGGTCGTCGTCGTGCTCCTCGGCGCGTCGCTCGTCCTGGGTCGGCTCGGTGGCGCGGACTCCGCACCGCGGGCGGCGGCGACGCCGGCCACGTCACCGACCGCGGCCGCCACACCGTCCGCCGCACAGTCCGCCGCGCCCTCCGGCGACGGTTCGTCGGCGTCGCCGTCCGTGGCTGCCTCCGGCCTGGCGCCGCTGGAGCTCGACGACGACGCCGCGCCGCCGGCGCTGCTCCTGCCCACGGGCGAGCTGCCGGCCGACGACGCGATCGTCCGGGCCGGCCACGAACCCAACGGCCCGTTCTGGGAAGGCGTGGCCGAGTGGCTGATCCGCACGAAACTCCCGCACCTGGCGGGCCGGGTCGAGTTCGACTCCGAGGCCGGCCTGTTCTGCGCCTACGCCACCGACCGCTCGGCCCTGCGACAGCTGGGCACCGCGATGGCCGAGATCGCCAGGAGCCCCGACCGCGCCGGCGCCCTGATCCGCGCCGCCGAGTCAGCCGGCTTCACCTTCGACGACTAGGCCGCGTCTCATGACTCCCCGCCTACCGCGGGCCACCCGGTGGGGCGCTCCGCCGCACCCGGCATCGTCGCCCATAGCTCCGCCGTGAACTCCTCCCCGGGCACGCCGGAGCACCACACCGGGCTCCTCGCAACGGCGGGGAGTCATGAGACGCGGCCTTGGCCGGCGACGGTGTCGGGACTACCGGCTGGGGGCCGGGTCCAGGGGTGGGATCGACGGCCGCGTCTCGGACCGGCCCGGGGCCTGGTCCGGGGCCGGGCAGCGGCGGGGGCCTCGGGTGCCGGTGGCGCTCCTCAGGGTGATCGGCCCCGCGCTGGACAGCGCGTCCCGCACGGTGCACACGATCTGGTCGACGGCGGGCGCGGGCAGCCGCGTGACGTCGGCCGTGACGACGACGTCGACTGCGCCGGACGCGGCCGTGGTGACGCCGACCGGTCCGAGCCCGGCCGGGACGTCGCTCGTCAGGTGCGCGGCTCGCTCGGCGCCGTCGGGGCCGCGCTGCAGCAGCCCCAGGACCTGCGTGGGCGTGGCCGGCTGGCGCGCGTGGCGCAGCACCCGCGTCAGCGAGGAGCCGGCGAGGAAGTAGAGCGTCACGCCCCGGGCCCGTTCGGTCGGTGCGGGCCCGCCGGTGATCACTCCGCTCGGCCGCACCCCGCAGCCGGCGGTGAGCACGGCGACAAGCGCCAGGCAGGCGAGCAGGTGGCGTCTCGTCATCGGCGGTCTCCGGGCTCGCCACCGGGCCGCGGCAGGTGCAGCGTGAAGACCGCGCCGCCGCCCGGGCGGTTGGCGGCCGTCAGGCTGCCGCCGTGCAGCCGCGCGTTCTCCCGGGCGATGGCCAGGCCCAGCCCGCTGCCCTCGGAGCGGGCGCGGGCGGTGTCGGCCTTGTAGAACCGGTCGAACACGTGCGGCAGCACGTCCGGGGCGAGCCCCGGACCGCCGTCGCGGACCTCGATGTCCAGCCGGTCGGGAAGGAGTTGCGCGCGCACGGCGACCGGGGGCGCGCCGTGCTGGAGCGCGTTGCTGACGAGGTTCGCGACGACGACGTCCAGCCGCCGCGGGTCGACGCGGACGACGGCGCCGACAGGCAGGTCGGTCACCACCCGGTCGGTCCAGGCGCGGGCGTGCAGGGTCGCGCCGACCGCCTCGGCGACGTCGACGTCGTCGAGCGCGAGGGTCGCCGTGCCGGCGTTGAACCGGCTGACCTCGATGAGGTCGTTGACCAGCCGGGTGAGCTTGTGGGTCTCCGCGCTGACCAGGCGGGCGGCCCGGCCGGCGTCGCCCGGCAGGCGTTGCGCCTCGTCGTCGAGGACGTCGGTGACCGCGGTCATCGCGGCCAGCGGGGTGCGCAGCTCGTGGGACACGTCGGCCACGAACCGCCGCGCCTCGGCCTCCATCCGGCGCAGGTCGCCGACGTGCCGTTCCAGCGTTTCGGCGGTGTTGTTGAACGTGCGCGCGACGTCGGCCAGCTCGTCGGTGCCGCGGACCGCCGCGCGGGCGGTCAGGTCCCCCTCGCCCAACCGGTCGGTCGCCCGGCGCAGCTCGCGCACCGGGCCGAGCACACCGCGTCCGGCCAGCAGGGCCAGCAGCACGGCGAACACCAGCGCCACCGCGCCGGTGAGCCATGCCCGGGCGGCGAGCCGGGCGATGCTCTGCTGTTCGGGTCGCAGGCTGCGGACGGAGTAGATCTCCAGCTGCGCCGGCTCCGTGGCTCCGCCGGGCGAGGCTGTGGCTCCGCCGGGCGAGGCTGTGGC
>Ga0081539_10007108_pt1 | contig 10346 bp, 11 predicted proteins | sample TabmetS4T2R2_FD_71023 | JGI IMG/M metagenome (GOLD analysis project Ga0081539, IMG submission 71023) | Tabebuia heterophylla rhizosphere microbial communities from the University of Puerto Rico - S4T2R2 | ecosystem: Host-associated > Plants > Roots > Rhizosphere ... | reverse complement strand
TCGACCCCGATGTCCTCGGCCACCGCCCGCACCTGCGCGACGATCGTCTCCGTCGGCACCGGGTGAACGTCCCGCACCTCGACCGTGTTCTGCACGGTGACCGCGGTGATCGCCGTCATCCCGTGCACCCCGCAACGCGCGAACGCCTTCAGGTCGGCCTGGATCCCCGCACCACCACCGGAGTCCGAGCCGGCGATCGAGAGCACCGCTGGTATTGGCCGAGTAGTCACGGGTGGGGGGCTAAGGCCAGCTCGACGCCGGAGGGACCGAGCCAACCAGGTCCACGGCTAAACCGCGGCTAGCACCTGGCGGTGACCAATCCGCGACGACGCCCAGCGCGCCGAAGCCCTCGTACCACCACCTCGATTGACCTGATACGCCCCGAAAGCTCGATGGCTTGTACTGCCGCCACGCCTTCTTCTCGCCTACCGACGACGCCCTCGGGAGTAGACACTTCCACAGTCAGCCGACCCTCGCCCGCGACCCGCTGAGCGCTTCTGCGGTCTGCGTTTAGAAACTCCCAGAGGGAGCGTGGAGATCCGTAGCGCTCGCCGTCTCGATACTCGAGGATGGTCAGCTCAGACGCCGAGGCTGAATCGCTAACGAGCATGAACTTGATCGCGTCGCGAGCCGTTGCCACAGTATCGAATGAATCGACCGTTGAACCCTCAAGATCGACTAGTGCAAACCGCATGTTCGAATTCTAGCTTCCCAGCCGCTGAATATGGGTGACAGCGGCAGCCAGGATCTCAGGGTCGCCCCAGATCGTCATATGCCCGTCCACACCTCCAAGGTCCTCATAGAAGAGCTCACTATTCCCGCCAAGAAATACCGTTGCAACGAAGTCTCCAATCTTCATCGGCTTGGCGGGATCTCGCCCTCGGACCCGCTCCGCGATATCGGCCCATCGGTGTCTTGCGGTCTCGATACTGCGAAATACCGAGAGACCATCTTGCAGTTCTGGGATTCGCACTGAGCGACCCAAAGGTCGCTTTCCTCGTTGTCGGTCTGACAAGAAATCCTCAGCCAGGAGAGGATCATCTATTCCTGCGACTCGGACGAATCGAAAAACCTCAAGACCCCCTTGAGGAACGGGAACGCGGTCCGCCTGCTCGCGCCTCCTGCCATTCGGCCGCATCGTGCATTCGGGCCAGGGTCGAAACTCTGGCCCTACTCGCCATCGGTTGAAAAGAGTCGGAACGTAGCGAGGCCCTTCTCATCAGTTGGAATCGGCCACCAGCCCGTCACCTGGCTAAGGGCAATCCGAAGCACCTTCAGACGCATAATTCCGACCTGTCCGGGAGCAAAGATCTGGGCGCTGCTCAGCGTTAGGTTGTAGCGAGCATTCAGCTCAAGTGCTTCCCTTGCGGGTCCCTGAGGCCGGGAGGAATAATCCCAAGGACCAGCTTCGGCGGCTTCAAATTTCTCTTGCCCATCCCTAAGGGCCTCCACCTTCCGTTTGTTGACAGAGGAGAATGCGTCAACCGTCTCGCTCCATTCCTCTGGGGACGCATCGGAAGGGCTTTCCGACGCCTCGGCAAGACGCCGGCGCTGAAAGTCGAGCTCCTCGGCCACGGCCTCGGGTGGGGCGACCGTGCCCACCACAATCATCGCATTGGCCATTACCCCGATAACAGCTCCAATTCCATCCTCTGCGAGCTCGATCAGGTCGAGAAGGAATCCGTCTCCATTCCCGGTATTGATTGCCGTATTCGCCCAATCCCACTCAGGGCCATAGAACTCCGTTTGATTCATTCCTCCTACCTCTCGGACGGCGGTCTCAAGCGTCAAGCCTAAGCCCTCTTCCGGAGGTCCTTTGTCCCGAGAGCTATTGCCTACCATCATGCGCAGACAAAAGCGTTCGCGCGTAGACGCCCAGCGGCGAGCAGGTGAGGTAGCCGAGGGCCTCTAGGCGGGCGAGGGCGGCGGCGGTTTCGGGGCCGGGGAGGCCGAGGCTGGCGGCTGCGGCGTCGCAGGTGGTGGCGCCGGCCTCGACCGCGGCGAGGACGGTGGCGAGGGCCTCGTCGAGGGCGGGGCCGGTGCGCTGGATGCGCTCGGCGCCGGCACAGAGCATCGCGTCGAGGACGTCCTGGGCGTCGCGGACCACACAGGCGCCGCCGGCGAGGAGGGCGTTGGGGCCGGCGGAGGCGCGGGAGGTGACCGGGCCGGGGACGGCGCCGAGGTCGCGGCCGAGATCGGCGGCGAGGTCGGCGGTGATCAGCGATCCGGAGCGGGTCGCGCCCTCGACGACCACGGTCATCCCGGCCAGGGCGGCCATGATCCGGTTGCGGGCCGGGAAGGTCCAGCGCCAGGGGGTGGCGCCGGGAGGGAGCTCGGAGAGGACCAGACCCTGTTCGGTGACCCGCCGCCAGAGCGAACGGTGGGCGGCCGGGTAGGCGATGTCGGGACCGCAGCCGAGCAAGGCGATCGTCCGCCCGGCCGCGTCGAGGGCGCCGCGATGGGCACAGGCGTCGATCCCGAAGGCGAGGCCGCTGACCACGGTCAGTCCGGCGGTGGCCAGCTCGCGCCCGAGCTCGCGGGCGATCTCGCGCCCGTAGGAGGTGGCACGGCGGGCGCCGACGACGGTCACCGCGCCGCACGGCTCCAGCTCGTCGATCAGGCCGGGATCGCCGCGGCCGATCAGCGCCCAGGGTGCGTCGGCGGCGTCGCGCAGCTGGGCCGGGTAGAGGTCGCCGTGCCGGCAGCAGGCCCAGCAACGGCCGGCAAGGAGTTGCTCATCCAGTTGGCGCTCGCTGGTCGCCGCGATCCGACCGAGCAGCTGCGCTCCGACTTTCGGCGCCGCCACCTCGACCAGGTCCTCGTTGGAGAGGCGCAGCAGTTCCGGCGATCGCGAGCCGGGCTCCCCGGTCGCCAAGCGCTCCAAGTAGGGGCCGAGCAGGGCGAGGAGCCAGGAGCGCCGCAGGCACTCGGGACAGGCCTGGGGCTCGATCACGCCGCTAGCCACGATCCCGCCTCCGCAGCTGCAGGGCCTGGGCCATCTGCTCCTGGCCGATCGAGGCGGCGCCAGCGAGGTCGGCAATCGTCTGCGCGAGGCGCAGCGCCCGGTCGTGGGCGCGGCCGCTGAGCCGCTGGCGCGCGTAGAGCTCCGCCAGCAGGATCCCCGCATCGGGCTCCAGGGCGCAGGCGCGCGCCTCGGAGGGCGTCATCTCGGCGTTGCAGCGGCCGGGGCCGAGCCGCTGCTCCTGCCGTTCGCGCGCCGCGACCACCCGCGCCCTGACCTCGGAGGAGGGCTCGCCGGGAGCGCCGCCGATCTCCGCCGCGCTCGGCTGGCGGACCGCGGCGAGAATGTCGATCCGGTCGGCGAGCGCGCCGCTGAGCCGGCCCTGGTAGCGCTGAACCGCAACCGGAGGGCAGACGCAATCGGGGTCGGCCTCGCCGCGCCCGCAGGGACAAGGGTTGGCCGCAGCGACCAGCATGAACCGGCAGGGCAGGCTGACCCGTCCGCCGACCCGGGAGATCGTCACCTCGCCCGACTCGAGCGGCCCGCGCAACGACTCCAGGACGTCGCGGGAGAACTCGCAGAGCTCGTCCAGGAAGAGCACCCCGCGGTGGGCGAGCGTCGCTTCCCCGGGTCGCGGCGGGGTCCCGCCACCGACCAAACCGGCGGCGCTGATCGTGTGGTGCGGGGCGCGGAACGGGCGCCCGCCCGGGTGACGATCGAGGCGGCCGGTGGCGCTGGCGATCCGCGCCACCTCGAGCGCCTCGAGGTCACCCAGGGGCGGCAGGATCGAGGGCAGGCGCGCCGCGGCCAGCGACTTGCCGGCCCCGGGGGGTCCGATCATCAAGAGGCTGTGACCACCCGCCGCCGCGACCTCGAGCGCGTGCCGGAGGTGCGGCTGGCCGCGCAGATCGGCCAGGTCGGGGCCGGCGGCCCCCTCGCGCTCCAGCGACATCGCCGCCGGACGCAGCGGCTCCCACTCGCCGGCGACCAGGCCCGGGAGACGGCCGACGCTGTCCAGCGGCACGACGTCGATTCCGGCCGCCAGCGCCGCCTCGGGACCGTTCTCCTCGGGCAGCAGGACCGCCTCCGCCCCGCCCTCCCGAGCCGCCTCGGCGATCGCCAGAGCCCCGTGGATCGGCCGCACCGCCCCGTCCAGGGCGAGCTCACCGACCAGGGCGACCCGCGCCAGGCCGTCCCACTCGAGCTGACCGGAGGCGCTCAGCAGGGCCGCGGCGATCGCCAGGTCCATCCCCGGGCCGACCTTGCGCAGGCTGGCCGGAGCGAGGTTGACGACGATCCGCTGCAGCGGAAACTCGAAGCCGCTGTTGACCAGAGCCGCGCGGACCCGCTCGCGCGCCTCGCGCACCGCCGCGTCGGGCAGGCCGACGATCGCGAAAGCGGGCAGGCCGCGGTGGACGTCGACCTCGACCCGCACCGGGCGGGCGGCGATGCCGTCGAGGGTGAAGGTCTTGGCCGTGGCGAGCACGGTGGCGACGCTAAGGAGGCAGGTCCTACAGGTGGCGCGCAGATCGCAAAAAGTCACCACTAGCAGTGGGGCGAGTTTGTGCCAGCCGGGGCCTTGACCGCAGGTGACCCAGTCCCGCCTCCGAACCGGCGCCCGCGCCGAGCAGCTCGTCGCCGAGCGCCTCAGCGCCGCCGGCTGGCGGATCCTCGCCCGCAACGCCCGCACCCGTCAGGGGGAGCTCGACATCGTCGCCCTCGACGGCCGCACGCTCGTCTTCGTCGAGGTCAAGGCCGGCCGCCAGGGCAGCCAGTTCGGACCCGAGCGACCCGTGCTCGCGGTCGACTGGCGCAAGCAGCTGCGGATCCGCCGCCTCGCCACCGCCTGGATGGCGACGCGCCGCGACCTGCCGCGCTACGACGGAATCCGCTTCGACGCCGTCGGCGTCAGCTTCGACGCCTCAGGCCGTGTCCTCGAAGTCGAGCACCTCGAGGCCGCCTTCTAGACCCAGCTGGGTATAAGCCACCGACTGGAAGCTGCGCCGGTGCAGGGGCGAGATCCCGAGTTCGTCGATCGCCGCCCGGTGCTCGGGAGTGGAGTAGCCGACGTGCTCGTCAAAGCCCCAGCCGGGATGCTCGAGCGCGGCTTCGCGCATGTAGCGGTCGCGGGTCACCTTGGCGATCACCGAGGCGGCGGCGATCGCGGCGCTGGTCGCGTCGCCCTTGATCACCCGCCGGTGCGGGACCCGGCAGCGGGGCAGCGAGAAACCGTCGACCAGGCTGATCGCCTCCTCCCCCGGCGCCAGCCGTTCGAGCGCCACCGAGAGCGCTTCGATGTTGGTCACGTGCAGGCCGCGGCGGTCGATCCCGGCCGCCGAGCGGACCACGACGCTGACCCGCTCCGCCGCGCGCAGCACACAGGGGAACATCTCCAGTCGCTTTTCCTCGCTCATCTGCTTGGAGTCGTGCAGGCCGCCGAGCAGGCGCCGGTCGGAGACCGAGAGCCGCTCGTAGTCGATCAGCACCGCGGCCGCGACCAGCGGCCCGGCCAGACAGCCGCGCCCGGCCTCGTCGGTGCCGGCGACGAAGCGCCTCTGCAGGCCGCGGTCGAAGGCGAAGAGGCGGCGGCTGCGAGCCAGCCGGCGCCGGTGATGCTTCGGCTTAGAAGATGCCGATGCGGTCGGGCGGCCAGTAGGTGGCAAAGGCCTTGCCGATGAGCCAGTCACGTGGGACGGGTCCCCAGAAGCGGCTGTCGTCGCTTGCTCCACGGTTGTCGCCCATCATGAAGTAATGGTCGGGCGGGATCGTGATCGTTTTCGGCAAGTTGCAGGCTGGAGAGCCCCCGCAGGGCAGGATGAAGGACTCTTCGCGCTTCCACTCGCCGTTGACGACCGGGTGGCCTTCTTTGACCGAGAGCGTGTCGCCGGGCCCGGCGACGATCCGCTTGATGAAGTTCTGATCCGACCGTTCCGGGGTCGGCTCCGGGCACGGCATGCCGATGTCGGCCGGCTGCTGGCCTTTGACCTTGGTCCCGCATTCGGTTCCGTTGTCGGCCCCCGCGGGTGGGTGGAAGACGACGATGTCGCCGACCGAGGGGTCTTCGAGGTGGTAGATGAAGCGGTTGACGAGGACCCGCTGGCCGACGTCGAGCGTCGGCTCCATCGATTCGGAGGGGATCTGGTAGGGCTTGATGATCCAGGCCTGAATCGCCAGCGCCAGCGCAAGGGCGAGCGCGACGATCACGACCAACTCGATCAGCCCGCCGCCTTTGGTCTTCGGCTTCGGGATCAGGCGTTTCAGGTCTTGGCGTCCTCGTCGGAGTCGCCGGCCTCTGCCGGCTCCTCGTCCTCGGCATTCTCGGACGCTTGCTCCTCAGTCTCCCCCGCCTCGGGCGCTGCCGCTTCCGCGTCTGCCGCCTCCGCCTCCCCAGAATCCTCAGTCTCCACCGCAGCCTCAGCCTCCGGCGCCTCCTCGGCGGCCTCCGCCTCCGGCGCGGCCTCGCTGACCTCGGCCTCCGGCGTCTCGACCGGCACGACCTCCTCCTGGCTGACGCCCTCGGCATCGGTCGCCTCGACCGGGGCCGAGACCATCTCCTCGTCGATGCCCCAGCGCCGCTCGGCGACGCGGGCGGCCTTGCCGACGCGGCCGCGCAGGTAGTAGAGCTTGGCCCGGCGCACGTCCCCGCGCGCCGCCACCTCGAGTTTCTCGATCTTCGGCGAATGCAGCGGGAACGTCCGCTCGACGCCGACCCCGAAGGACTGCTTCCGGACCGTGAACGTCTCCCGCACGCCGGAGCCCTGTCGCCGCAGCACCACACCCTCGAAGACCTGGGTCCGCTTGCGCGTCCCCTCGATCACCTGGAAGTGAACGCGGACGCGGTCACCCGGATCAAAGGGCGGCAGGCCCTGCTTCAGCTGGGCGCGCTCGATGCTGTCGATTACGGAGCTCATGTTTCTGGCGAGAAAAAACCGCCGGGACCCGGAGCGGGAACCGCGCGGTCGCGGAATGGTAGCCCAAAGGCGCTCTCTCAGCCTTCGCGCTGCTCGAACGCACGCGCGCGGGCACGGCTCTGCTCCAGCCGCCACTCGCGGATCCGGCGGTGGTCGCCGGAGAGCAGGACCTCCGGCACCTCCCAGCCCCTGTATGAGGGCGGCCGGGTGTAGTGCGGGTACTCGGGCATGCCCTCGAGCGCGTGGCTGAACGACTCCTCCAGCGCCGACTCCTCGTGCCCGAGGGCGCCCGGCAGCTTGCGCATCAGCACGTCGGCGACGACCATCGCCGGCAGCTCGCCGCCGGCCAGCACGTAGCGGCCGATCGAGAGCTCGTCGTCGGCGAGGTGCTGGTGGACGCGGTCGTCGAAGCCCTCGTAGCGGCCGCAGAGCAGGGCCACGCGCGGCTCGGCGATCAGCTCGTCGGCGATCGCGTCGCTGAGCACCGGCCCGGTCGGGCTGAGCAGGACGATCCGCGGCCGCTCGGCGCCGTAGGTCGCCTCCAGAGCGGCATCGACCACGTCGACCCGCAGCACCATCCCGGCCCCGCCGCCGTAGGGTGAGTCGTCGACTTTGCCGGCGTTGATCGGGGTCGTGTCGCGGTAGTTGATCAGCCGCAGCTCGTTGCCCTCGGCGACCGCGTTGGCAACTGACCTCTGGCCGCGAAACCAATCGAACGCCTCCGGGAACAGGGTGAAGATGTCGAGCTTCACGGGCCCGCGGCCGTGGTCAGTCGAGGATGTCGACGATCACGCGGCGGTCGATCCGCACAGCGGCCGCCTTGGCGATCGTGCGGATCGCGTTGGCGACGCGGCCGCCCTTGCCGATCACGCGGCCGAGATCGCCGTCGGCGACGCTGATCTCGTAAACGAGGTCGCCGTCCTCTTCGAGCTCCTCGACCACAACGGCCTCGGGCTCCTCCACCAGCGCCTTGACGAGGAACTCGAGCAGCTCCGTCATCGGCCCGGCCGGCTAGCTGCCGGAAGCTTTGATGCCCTTGGTGCGCAGCAGCGTGGCGACGGTCTCCGACGGCTGGGCGCCGTGCTCGAGCCAGTGCTTGGCGCGCTCCTCGTCGAGGACGATCGTCGAGGGCTCGGTCTGCGGGTTGTACTGGCCGATCGTCTCGATCGTGCGCCCGTCACGCGGCGCGCGTTTGTCGGCGACGACGATGCGCCAGACCGGGTTCTTCTTCGAACCCACCCTTCTGAGTCTGATTCGGACTGCCATAGGCGGCGAGAGGTTAGCGAACCGGCCCCGCCTTAGCGGCGCCGGACCTTCGGGCGCTTGGTCCCGCCCATCGCCATCTGCGCGATCTGGTGCTCGCTCGGCATCTTCCCGTTGGCCATCGAGCGCATCAGCACGCGCATCTGGTCGAACTGTTTGACCAGCTGTTTGACGTGCTGCACCCGCGTTCCCGAGCCGTTGGCGATCCGTTTGCGGCGGGAGCCGTTGATCAGGCTCGGGTCGGCGCGCTCGGCCGGGGTCATCGAGAGCACGATCGCTTCCGTGCGGTCGAGCTCGCGCTCGTCGATGTTGGCCTGCTTCAGCTGTTTCATCGCGCCCATGCCCGGTAGCATCCCGAGCAGGCCGCTGAGCGGACCCATTTTGCGGACCTGTTTCATCTGCGTGAGGAAGTCCTCGAGCGTGAACTGGTCCTTTTTCAGTTTCTCCTGGAGGTCGAGGGCCTCCTTTTCGTCGACCTGCTGCTCGGCTTTCTCGATCAGGCTGAGCACGTCGCCCATCCCGAGGATCCGCTGCGCCATCCGGTCGGGGTGGAACTTCTCGAAGTCCTCGAGCTTCTCGCCGGTCGAGGCGAACATGATCGGCTTGCCGGTCACCGCTTTGACCGAGAGCGCGGCGCCGCCGCGGGCGTCGCCGTCGAGCTTGGTCATCACGACGCCGTCGAACTCGGCCGCCTCGGCGAAGGATTCGGCGACCCCGACCGCGTCCTGGCCGGTCATCGCGTCGACCACCAGGAGCACGTCGTGCGGCTTCACCCGCGTGCGGATGTTGGCCAGCTCGCTCATCAGGTCCTGGTCGATGTGGAGGCGGCCGGCGGTGTCGACGATCAGCACGTCGCGGCGCTCCTCGACGGCGCGGTCCAGCGCCCAGCCGGCGATCTCGACCGGGTCGGCTTCGGTGCCCTGCTGGTAGACGGTGGCGCCGGCGCGCTCGCCGACCGTGACCAGCTGGTCGACCGCGGCCGGGCGATAGACGTCGCAGGCGGCCAGGGCGACGTCTTTCTTTTCCTTCTTGAAGTGCAGGGCGAGCTTCGCGCAGGCGGTCGTCTTGCCGGAGCCCTGCAGGCCGGCCATCAGGATCACGGTCGGGGTCGGCGGCGAGGCGAAGGCGAGCTCGCTGCCGGAGCCGCCCATCAGCGCCGCCAGCTCCTCGTTGACGATTTTCACCACCTGCTGGCCGGGATCGAGGCTCTCCAGCACGTCGTCGCCGAGACAGCGCTCTTTGAGGTTCTTGGTGAAGCTTTTGACGACTTTGAAGTTGACGTCGGCCTCGAGCAGGGCGAGGCGGATGTCGCGCATCGCCGCGTCGACGTCGGACTCGCTCAGCTTGCCGCGCGAGCGAACCTCCGAGAGCGTCCCCTGCAGTCGTTCTGAGAGCTGGTCGAACATCGCGTCCAGCTTAGAGGGGCTACTCGGCGAGCAGCGCCTGGGCGTACTCGGTGGGGTCGAACGGGCGCAGGTCCTCGAGCGTCTCGCCGACCCCGATCAGCTTCACCGGGATCTCCAGTTCGGAGGCGATCGCCAGGGCGATCCCCCCCTTCGCGGTGCCGTCGAGCTTGGTCAGGACGACGCCGTCGACGTCGGCCGCCTCGGAGAAGACTTTCGCCTGGCGCAGCCCGTTCTGGCCAGTGGTCGCGTCGATCGAGATCAGGGTCTCGTGCGGGGCCTCGGGGATCAGCTTGGAGATCACCCGCCGCACCTTCGAGAGCTCGTCCATCAGGTTTTCCTGGGTGTGGAGGCGGCCGGCGGTGTCGACGATGACCACGTCGGCGCCGCGGGCGACGGCGGCGGAGACCGCGTCGTAGGCGACTGAGCCGGGGTCGGCCCCGGCCTGGCCGCGGATCAGCTCGGCGCCGGCGCGGTCGGCCCACTCGGCCAGCTGCTCGGCGGCGGCGGCGCGGTAGGTGTCGCCGGCCCCCATCACCACCGAGAGACCCATTTCCTTGCTCAGGTGCCAGGCGATCTTGCCGATCGTCGTCGTCTTCCCGGTGCCGTTGACCCCGACCATCATCAGCACCGCCGGCTGGGCGGAGAGGTCGATCGGGGCGCGGCCGGTCGAGGCGACCTCGGCGAGGATCTCGATCAGGCGGTCGCGGACGGCGACGCCGTCGGCCGGCACGGTCCCGGCCTCGACCTCGTGCTCGAGCCGTTCGACCACCGCGGCGGTGGTCGGCGCGCCGACGTCGGCGAGGA
>Ga0081539_10007107_pt1 | contig 10348 bp, 10 predicted proteins | sample TabmetS4T2R2_FD_71023 | JGI IMG/M metagenome (GOLD analysis project Ga0081539, IMG submission 71023) | Tabebuia heterophylla rhizosphere microbial communities from the University of Puerto Rico - S4T2R2 | ecosystem: Host-associated > Plants > Roots > Rhizosphere ... | reverse complement strand
GGGGGTCCCCGCGGAGACCGGCCCGGGCGCCGCGGGGAGCCAGTCCTCGGCATCCGCGCCGACCCGTGCCCGGACCGCCGCCTCGAACCGCTCGAGGGGGTCGGCCGTGGTGGGGTCACCCATGGGGGCCCGAGCCTACCCGTCCATCCGGTCACCGATGACGGACCGAACGGCCGATGCCGCGACGACGCGCCGGATGCCGATAACTCACCTGTCCGTTGGCGATCCGAGGGGGAGAAGCCGATGCGTCAGTGGGAGTTGTTCGGCATCACGGACGATGACCCGTACTGGACACCGCCGGTCGAGTCACGTCCCGTCGAGACGATCCAGTTCGTTCCGGATCTCGAAGTCGATGACGACGAGATCCTGCTTCCCGAGCCGGCGGCGTAGCCGCCGGGTCGGGAGCTATCCGGCGAACGTCGAGACGGTGTTCACCACGTGGTCGAGCTCGGCACCGCCGTGGGCGGTGCCGAGCGTCCACAACTCGTAGCCCGACGGCGGCAACGCCACACCCGCGCGCAACAGGTGATGGAACAGCCGCGCGTACCGTTGGTGGTCGGCCGCACGCGCGTCGTCGAAGTTCCGCACGGCGTGGTCGGTGAAGAACACGCTCAGCATCGAGCCGCTGCGGTTGATCCTCGCCGGGATGCTCCGCGCTTCGAACGCGTCCGTCAGGCCTGCGATCAGGGTGTCGGCCGCGCGCTCGAGCCCGGGGTAGGGGTCGGTCGTGCGCGCGAGATCGAGCGCGGCGATCCCCGCCGCGACGGCGACCGGGTTCCCGCTCAGCGTCCCCGCCTGATAGACCGGCCCGACGGGGGCGAGCTGCTCCATCAGGTCACGCCGGCCGCCGAACGCCGAGCACGGGAACCCACCCCCCATCACCTTGCCGAACACGCTCAGGTCCGGCGTCACGCCGAACACCGACTGCGCGCCGCCGTAGGCGATCCGGAACCCGGTGATCACCTCGTCGAAGATCAGCAGCGCGCCGTTGGCCGTGCAGAGCTCGCGGAGCCCTAACAGGAAGCCCTCCACCGGCGGGACGACGCCCATGTTCGCGGCCACCGGCTCGACGATCACGGCCGCGATCGCATCGCCGCGCTCGGCGAACAGCGACCGCACCGCCTCGAGGTCGTTGTAGGGCGCGGTCAGCGTGTCGCGCGCCGAGCCCTCCGTGACGCCGGGTGAGCCCGGCAGCCCGAGCGTCGCGAGGCCGCTGCCGCCACCCCTGGCGAGCAGGGCGTCCGCGTGCCCGTGGTAGCACCCGTCGAGCTTGACCAGCAGGTCGCGTCCGGTCGCGCCGCGCGCCAGCCGGACCGCAGACATCGCGGCCTCGGTGCCCGACGAGACGAGCCGCACCATCTCGACGCTCGGCACCGCCTCGGCGATCCGCTCCGCGAGCTCCACCTCGCCGACGGTCGGCATCCCGAACGACGTGCCGCGCGTCGCGGCTTCGCTCGCGGCCGCGACGATCGCGGGATGAGCGTGGCCGAACAACAGCGCGCCCCAGCTCTGCACGAGGTCGACGTAACGGGCACCGGTCTCGTCCTCGATCCACGCGCCCTCGCCGCGGGCGGCGAACAGAGGGGTTCCGCCGACCGAGCCGAACGCCCGCACCGGTGAGTCGACGCCGCCGGGTATCCGTGCGCGCGCACGCTCGAACAGCTCCTCGTTCGTGGGCACGGCCCGGATGCTAGCCCGCCTACGAGAAGTCGTAGGTCCGCACGTCGAACGTGTGGCCCGCCGCGTTCGTCGGCCTGACGATCACCTTCGTGCCGTCGACGGTCACCCGCAGGAAGTGGAACACCTGATCCGTCGACGTCGGTCGTCGGGCCGCGCCGCACGCGCTGCCGTGCGTGCTCGAGGAGTACGACCACCCGATCGCGTAGCGATCGATCGGGTGGCACCCGCTGACCGGCTCGAGGTGCGCGCCGCCGCCCCCGGTCACGTAGCTGACGGGCATGCCACGAGCGGACCGCGCGTTGCGCTCGTAGATGTGCGCGTGCCCGTTGAACACGATGTCGACGCCGTGGTCGCCGAGCAGCTCCTCGAGGTGTCCGCGGCCGTGCAGGTACGGGTCCGACGTCTCCGACGAGTTGTCCGCGTACAGCGGGAAGTGGACGAACGCGAACGAGACCTTGTGCGGATGCGCCCGCAGGTCGTGCTTGAGCCACCGGTGCTCGTCTGCGGTCGTGGTCCAATGCGCGAGGTAGTCGTTCGCGTAGATGCTTCCGTCGCCGACGTTGCTGTTGCCCCAGGCGGCGTCCAGCACGTAGAACCGTGCGCCGCCCGCGTTGAACGCGTACCACGAGCTCGGGTACGACACCGAGTCGCTCTCGTTGGGACAGCAGTAGGTCTCCATCCGATAGCGCCCGTGCGACCTCGCGACCGCCAGTGGTTGCGGCCAGTTGATCAGCGCCGTCGAGCTCAACCCGTGGTTGCCCTGCGCGTTGAACAACGGGATCTCGTCGCCCGCGACGGTCCAGAACCGCTCGCCGAAGATCCCGCTCACGTCGTCCCCGGTCTGGACGAGGTCGCCGTAGTTCGTCTGCGAGCCGCTCTCGTACGCGGTGTCGCCGGTCGTCACCGCGAACGACACACCGCTGTGGGCGATCCGCCGCATCAGCCGCGCCTGGCCTTCGTTCGTGCCGTCGTCGACCTCGCCCCAGTCGCCGAACACCGCGAACGAGAACCGCTCGCCGCTGCGCGCCGAGACACGCGAGCGGAATACCGGCGATCGGTCCGAGCCGAGGAGGTCGCTGCCGTCGCCGTGGACGCGGTAGCAGTACCGCGTGTCGGTCCGCAGGTCGCGGAGCCTCGCCCGCCATTGGTACTCCGTCGTCGAACCGACCGTGATCGTCCTGCGCGACGCCCGCACGCGATGGGCGTCGCACCTCGTTCCCGCCCTGCCGAAGGTGACGGTGCCCGAAGAGATCGACGTCGTCGTCGCCCAGTTCACCGTGACGCTCCGCTTGACGAGGTCGGTCAGGTACGGGTACCGGCGCAACGAGCCGCTGTACCCGGCGGCGCCCGGCGGCAGGGCGCCGACGACCAGCGCCAGCAATGCCAGGACCGAGAGCACGCGGAAGCGCGACACCGTCGTCGCAACGCTACCCCTGTTGACGCCGACCAACCGTGCCGGGACGCTGCACGGCATGCAGCTACCGGAAGGAGTCGCCCCGGAACCCGCCCAGGCCGGTCGTCCGGCGCTCATCACCCCCGGCCGGATCGTGATGCTGTTCCTGGCCGCGCTCGGCCTCTACGTGGTCTGGCCGTCGCTCGTCGCGACGTTCTCGTCGTTCCAGGAGCTCCGCCACGTCAGCCCCGGGTGGTTCGTCGTGATGCTCGCGGCCGAGGTGGCGAGCTTCGGCTGCATCTGGCTGCTGCTCTCGCTGTGCCTGGGCTCGACGAGGTACTTCGCGGTGGCGACGGCGCAGGTCACGAGCAACTCGATCAGCAAGATCGTGCCCGGCGGGAGCCCGGTCGGGGCGGCCTTCCAGTTCGGGATGCTCGCCGACGCAGGCATCGACCGCGCCCGGGTCGGCGCCGGGACCGCGGCTGCGTCGCTGATCAACTTCGCGACGCTGTTCGCGCTGCCCGTCCTCGCGATCCCGGCCATCGTCGGCGGGGTGGCGGTCGCACGCGGGCTCTGGCGCGCGGCCTGGCTCGGCGTCGGGGTGTTCGTCCTGCTCGTGGCCGGTGGCGCGGCGCTCTTGCTGTTCGACGGTCCGATCGACTGGGTGGCGCGCACGATCCAACGGCTGCACAACCTCCTCCGCCGCTCCACGCCGATCGTGGACCTCCCCGAGCGGCTGACGGCGGAGCGCGACGCGGTGCGCTCGACGCTGGGCGCCAGATGGGGTCAGGCGGTCCTCCGCTCGGCCGGCAACGTCCTGTTCGACTACCTGGCGCTGCTTGCGGCGCTGGTCGCGAGCGGCGCGCGGCCGCGTGCCTCGCTCGTCCTGCTCGCCTACGTCGCGGCGGTCGTGCTCGGATCGATCCCGATCACGCCCGGCGGCCTCGGCTTCGTCGAGGCGGGCCTCGCCGCGATGCTCGTGCTCGCCGGGGTGCCCGCGGCGCAGGCGACCCTCGCCACGTTGGCGTACCGTCTCGTCTCCTACTGGCTGCCGATCCTCGCGGGACCCGTCGCCTACGCGCTGTTCCGGCGCCGCGTCGTCGGGCACGGGCCGGCGGCCGACCGCGGCGGGGGTTGATGGAGGAGCGGCTGATGGGGGAAGGCGGCGTGGAGCCCACCGGTGGCGGCGACGTGCCGATCGGTCCGGTCGATCCCCTCGTGGTGCCCCGCTTCGCCGGGCCGGCGACGTACGCGCGCCTGCCCCGGCTGGACCAGGTCGAGCGTTGCGACGTCGCGGTCGTCGGCGTGCCGTTCGACGGCGGCACCACCTACCGGCCCGGCGCTCGGTTCGGCCCCGCCGCGATCCGTGGCGGATCGCGGCTCATGCGCGGCTACCACCCCGGGCTCGACGTGCAGCCGTTCGCGGCGCAGCAGGTGGCCGACGCCGGCGACATCGCGTGCACGCCGTTCGACATCGCGGCCGCCGTCGACCAGATCGAGGCCGGCGCCCGCACGCTGCTCGACGCCGCCGGCTCGGTGGTCGCGCTCGGCGGCGACCACACGATCGCGCTCCCCCTGCTTCGTGCCGTGCATGCGCGGCACGGACCGCTCGCGCTGATCCATTTCGACGCGCACCTCGACACGTGGGACACGTACTTCGGCGCCGCGTACACGCACGGCACGCCGTTCCGCCGCGCGCACGAGGAGGGGTTGCTCGCCGCCGACCGCTGTGCCCACGTCGGGATCCGCGGACCCCTGTTCGCACCGCAGGACCTCGTCGACGACGCCGGGTTCGGGTTCACGATCGTCGGCGCGTTCGAGTACCTGGAACGGTCGATCGGGTCGATCGCCGACGAGCTGCGCACCCGTGTCGGCGAGCTACCGGTGTACGTCTCGATCGACGTCGACGCGATGGATCCTGCGCACGCGCCCGGCACCGGCACGCCCGAGGCCGGCGGGATCTCGAGCCGGGAGCTGCTCGCGACGCTCCGGTCGCTCCGAGGCGTCCGGCTCGTCGCCGCCGACGTCGTCGAGGTCGCTCCCGCGTACGACCACGCCGAGATCACGTCGATCGCGGCGGCCAACGTCGTGTACGAGCTGCTGGGGCTGTTCGCGACGACGGCATGACGACGCTCCGGGAGCTCGCCGCGGCCGTCCGCTCGCGCACGGTCGGCGCGCACGAGCTGGTGGGCCGCTCGCTCGAGCGGATCGGGTCGCTCGATGGCGACATCAACGCGGTGGTGGCGCTGCGTGCCGACGAGGCGTTGGACGAGGCGCGTGCTCTCGATGACGCGATCGTCTCCGGCGCGAGCGGGGGTCCGCTCGCCGGGCTGCCGCTGCTCGTGAAGGACATGACCGACGTCGCGGGCATGCCGACGACGTTCGGGTCGCTCGTGTTCGCCGCCGCGCCGGCCGCGACGACCGATGCGGTGGTGGTGGCGCGCCTCCGCGCGGCCGGCGCGATCGTCGTCGGCAAGACGAACCTGCCGGAGTTCGCGGCCGAGGGCTTCACGTCCAACCGGTTGTTCGGCACGACGCGCAACCCCTGGAACCGCGATCGGACCCCCGGCGGCTCGTCGGGCGGGTCGGCAGCCGCGCTCGTCGCGGGGATGGCCGCGATCGCCACGGCCACGGACGGCGGTGGCAGCATCCGGATCCCGGCGGCCTACTGCGGCCTCGCCGGGCTCAAGCCGACCAACGGGCTGATCGGGCGCGACCCGATCCCGGACTGGATCGACCTGTCGACCGACGGCCCGTTCTCGACGCACGCCGACGACCTCTCGGTGCTGCTCGATTCGCTCAGCGGGCCGACGCCGGGCGATCCGACGGCCCAGGTCGCGTGGCCCCCGACGCGGCCCGACGAGCGCATAGGCCGCGTCCACGCGATCGAGCGATTCACCGAGTTCGGCCCGCTCCCCGAAGCCGCAGCCGCGCCGTTCGCGGAGGCGGTCCGAGCGTTCGGCGAGGCGTTCGGCGTCGACGTCGAGCCGATCACGCCGCACGACCTCTTCGGCGATGCGCGCATCGACGACGACTGGTACGTCCTGACCGGCTCCGAGCATGCGCAGCTGTTCGGCCGGCCGTGGTTCGACGAGCACGAGGACGAGCTCACGCGATCGATCCGCTCGTTCTTCGGCGAGGGGTTCGAGATCACGATCGAGGACTACCTCGCGGCTCGGCGGCGCCGGTTCGCGTACGTGCGCGCGCTCGACGATCTGCTCGGCGACGACGGGCTGCTCCTGTCGCCGGTGATGGCGGCCGACGCGTGTACGGCCGAGGGCTGGGACGAGGGCACCGGTCCGGAGGTCTACGCCTGCGCCGCGCAGAACGTGACCGGGCATCCCGCGCTCTCCCTGCCGTGCGGCTCGTTCCCCAGCGGTGTGCCGTTCGGACTCCAGGTCACGGCGCCGCGTTACCGCGATGGCTTCCTGTTGAACATCGCGCGCCGGTGGGAGGAAGCGCGTCCCTGGTCGCCGACCGCCCCGGGATACGAACCGCTCGCGTGAAGCTCAGCCGCGACGCAGCCACTCGGCCGCGTCGGCGGCGTGATACGTGAGCACCATGTCGGCGCCGGCTCGCCGGATCGACGTGAGCAGCTCGAGCACGACGCGGCGTTCGTCGATCCAGCCGTTGGCGCTCGCCGCCTTGACCATCGCGTACTCGCCGCTCACGTGGTACGCCGCGACCGGCGCCGCGCGGAGCGCGGCGGCCTCGCGCACGACGTCGAGGTAGGGCAGCGCCGGCTTGACCATCACGATGTCGGCGCCCTCGTCGAGGTCGGCGCGGATCTCACGGAGCGCCTCGTCGGCGTTCGCCGGATCCTGTTGGTAGCCGGTCCGGTCGCCGAAGCGCGGGGCGCCCTCGGCTGCCTCGCGGAACGGCCCGTAGAGCGCGCTCGCGAACTTCGCCGCGTACGCCATGATCGCGACGTCGGTCGCGCCGGCCTCGTCGAGCGCGCCTCGGATCACGCCGACCTGGCCGTCCATCATCCCGCTCGGCGCGACGACGTGCGCGCCGGCCGCGGCCTGCGCCTGCGCGACGCGCGCGTAGCGCTCGAGCGTCGCATCGTTGTCCACCTCGCCGCGCTCGTTCAACACGCCGCAGTGCCCGTGGTCGGTGTACTCGTCGAGGCAGAGGTCGCTCACGATCACGGCGTCGTCGCCGAAGTCGTCACGCAACGCGCGGATCGCCTGCTGCGTGATCCCACCGGGGTTCCACGCCTCGGAGCCCTCGGCGTCCTTCACGGCGGGGACCCCGAACAGCATGAACGCGAGCACGCCGCGCTCACGGACCTCGGCGGCGAGCTTGCGCAGCGACTCGACGGTGTGCTGCGACTGCCCCGGCATCGTCTCGATCGGCACCGCGTCGGCGATGCCCTCCTTGACGAACAGCGGCGCGATCAGGTCCGAGGGCTCGAGCGTCGTCTCGCGCACGAGCGCGCGCAGCGCCGGTGTGCGGCGCAGACGCCGAGGCCGTTGCTGCGGGAAGGGCATGGCGACAGCGTAGCCGGTCAGCCGACCGGCTCGATCACCACGACCGGGATCACCCGCGAGGTCTTGCGCTCGTAGTCGCCGAACTGCGACCAGCGCTTCGCCTGCTCGGCATAGATCCGGTCGCGTTCCGGGCCCTCCCACAGCACCGTGGCGCGTCCCTTGATCCGCTCGTCGCCGACCTCGATCTCGACGTCGGGGTTCGCGTCGACGTTGCGTACCCATTGCGGGTGCACGTCGGCGCCTCCCATCGTCGCGAAGATCGCGTAGCGGTCGCCGTCGCGGAGGTACGCCAGGGGGTTGATGTGCTCGGCGCCGGTCTTGCGGCCCGTCGAGTGCAACAGCAGCAGATCCCTGCCCTGGAAGTTGCCGCCGACCTTGCCGTGGTTGCTGCGGAACTCATCGATCACGTTCGCGTTCCAGCTCATGCGCCTATGCAACCACGAACCGCGCCGAACGCCCCGAGACATCCGGGGATGCGATCAGTAACCTCCGGGGTCCGATGGAGCCCAAGAAACGCTTCGACGGCTACCGCTCCTTCTCCTACCTGGTGTCTGGCGAGGACTTCGTCGAGTTCGAGCTCGCGCCACAGGTCGGCCGCGTCGAGCCGACGCTCGTGCCGCTCGACGACGACGCGGAGGTTCGAGCCGACCGCCTGCTGCGCGACACGATCTGCGTCTCGCTGCACGAGCACGGCGGGATCGCGCCGCTGGACTGGGACGACAACGACGCGTACATCCGCCAGGGCCGCGAGTGGTACGGCTTCGAGGGCCTCGCGGCGAGCGGCCTGGACGCGGTGTTCGAGAACTTCCTCGACGGGGTCGGGACGATCACGTCCGCGAGCGGATGGAAATGGACCGACGCGATCCACGACCTCGGGATGCACCTCGCCGACGTCGCGCATCAATCGGTGGTGTTCCTCGCGACGAGCGTCGAGGACATCGAGCGGGCGCACGAGACCGGGCGGATCGCCTTGGTCGCGTCGATCGAGGGCGCCGCGCCGATCGAGAACGAGCTCGACCGTCTCGACGTGCTCTACGGACTCGGCGTTCGGATGATCGGCGTCACCTACAGCGAATCCAACCAGCTCGGGGGCGGGATCAACGGTCCGGTCGACGGTGGGCTGACCGCGTTCGGGCGCAAGGCGATCACGAGGATGAACCGGCTCGGCATGGCGATCGACGTGTCACATGCGGGCGACGTCACCGCGATGCAGACGTGCGAGGTGTCGACCGCCCCGGTGTTCCTGTCGCACTCGGGCGCGCGAGCGCTGTTCCCGGAGCTGAAGCTCAAGGAGGACGACCTGCTCCGGGCGGTCGCGGACACCGGTGGCGTCGTCGGGATCGAGGCTTCGCCCAACACGACGACCCTGCCCGGCCGGCCGCACACGATCGACACGGTGATGGCCCACGCCGAGCACTGCATCGACGTGATGGGGATCGATCACGTCGCGTTCGGCCCGGACACGCTGTTCGGCGATCACGTCGAGCTGCACCGCCGTTACGCCGAGAACCTGGGTCCGGACAGCCCCGCGCACGTCGAGATCGATCACGTCGCCGGCCTCGAGAACCCGAGCGAGTTCCCCAACATCGTGCGGTGGCTCGTGGCGCACGGCTACACCGACGAGCAGATCGAGAAGCTCGCCGGCGGCAACGTCCTGCGGGCGCTCCGCGAGGTGTGGATCTAGGGCATCCGGACGTCGCGGTCCGACACGTCGTCTCCCCTCTCGTTGCGCCGATCCTAAACCGGCCCGAGCGCGCGTTCGAGCGCGGCGACGAGGCCTTCGGTGGTGTGCGGGCGCGCGACGGCGTGCACGTACAGGCCGTGCGTCCGAGCCTCCCTTGCGGTCACCGGCCCGATGCAGACGACCTTCGGTCTGCCGCGCAGGCCCGTGTCGCCGAGCGCGCCGAGGAACCCTCGGACGGTCGATGCGCTCGTGAACGTGATCGCGTCGGCGTCGCCCGCAGCGAGCACGCGCCGGGCGTCTGCCGGGAGCCGCTTCGGGAACACCGTCCGGTAGGCGTCGACGCGCGTCGGTGACCATCCCTTCGCGGCGAGCGCGCCTTCGAGCCCGTCGGGCGCGATGTCGGCGCGTGCGCAGAGCACCCGGCCACCGCCTCGTGGGAACGCGCGCGCGAGCCCCTCGACGGTGAACGATCGCGGCATGAGGTCCGCTCGCTTGCCCGACCATCGCTCATACGCGGCAGCGGTGCCCTCGCCGATCGAAGCCACCCGCGCGCGCACGTCGCCGGCGTCGGTCAGTCGCTCGTCGAGCATCCGGACGGTCGCCGGCGAGGTCAACACGATCCACTCGAACGCCCCGGCGGCGAGGTCGTGGAGCGCCCGCGTCAGCGTGGCGCTTCGCACCGGGCGGAGCTCGATCGCCGGTGCGACGATCACGTCAGCTCCGCGGCGCTCGAGGAGCTGCAGCAGTCGCTCCGCGCGGTCGCGCGGTCGCGTGACGACGATCGTCTTGTCTCGCAGCGACCGCGCCGGGCTCATCCGGAGCGGGCGGCGTCCAAGATGCGCTCCGCACCGTCGCGAAGCAGCTGTTCGGACGCGAGATGTGCCGCGTGCGCCGGATCCTCCGACGACGCGTCGGCACGGATCCCCTCCGCCCCGTCGGGTGCGACGACGCAGGCCCTGAGCGTGACGACGTCGCCCTCGAGCGTCGCGTGCGCGCCGAGCGGGATGTTGCAGTCGCCGCCGAGCGCGCGCGTCAGCGCGCGCTCGGCGGGGAGGGGTGTGGCCGACGCGCGGTGGGCGAGCGGCGTGAGCGTCGCGC
>Ga0081539_10007106_pt1 | contig 10349 bp, 11 predicted proteins | sample TabmetS4T2R2_FD_71023 | JGI IMG/M metagenome (GOLD analysis project Ga0081539, IMG submission 71023) | Tabebuia heterophylla rhizosphere microbial communities from the University of Puerto Rico - S4T2R2 | ecosystem: Host-associated > Plants > Roots > Rhizosphere ... | reverse complement strand
CCAGGCCGATCCGATGGAACGACTGGCCGCGTACGCGGGCCGGCGCGTGATTTGATCAGCTCATGCAGATGCCCAAGCCCACCGAGGACGACAAGGAATTCTTCCGGAGCGTCGTGCCGGACGCCCCGGACGTCGAGATCAAGCCGATGTTCGGCAACCTCGGCGCGTTCGTGAACGGCAACATGTTCGCCGGCCTGTTCGGCTCGTCGCTGGGCGTCAAGCTGGCGGACAGCGATCTGGCGGAGCTGTCCGCGATCGAGGGTGCCGGCCCGTTCGGCCCGGCGGAGCGACCGATGGGCGGGTACCTGTCGCTGCCCAGGTCGTTCACGCCCGAGGAGGCCAGCCGGTGGATCGGCAAGGCGCAGGCGTACGTCGCCGGTTTCCCCCCGAAAAAGCCCCGCAAGCGCTGACGCGCCGCCCTCCCTCCCTGCTCTCCTGCGCCGATCTTGGACTTGTGGCGCCGGGAAGGACAAGATTTGCACCTTTTATGAGGTGCCACAACTCCAAGATCGGCGCAGCGCCGCCGGCTTGCCCGCGATCGTGCCGACGAGCTGGATCATCCGCGGATCCGGCGGCTGCAGCGCCGCGATCTGCAGGGTCATCTCGTACATCGGCACGGCCCGGGCGTCCCGGGCGGCCTGGTAGTCGCCCATCGCCTCGGCGTACCCGCGCCGGCCGGACAGCGCGGCGTCGAGCGCCCGGGCGCACAGCTCGGCGCCGAGGAACGCGTCGGTGATGCCGTGCGCGGTGATGAAGCAGCGGTTGTATCCGGCGTCGCCCACCAGCGCCCAGCCCGGCCCATTCGGCGTACGGAAGTAGTTGGACACGGTCGCGCCGACGAAGCGTTCCTCCCGCTTCGCCGCCGTGATCCGCTCGGCGAACGCCGGCGCGGTCCATCGGCCGATCAGTCGAGCGGACCTTCCGCGGGACGAGCCGGTGGTGGTCGTCATGGTCTTTCTCCGGCGGGGTACGACGTGGCGTGTCACCCGTACGGCGTGACAGCGCGCGGGATTCCGTAACGGCACCGGCCCGGCGGCCAGGCGTGCTTGACCTCGCGTCCGATCAGGGCGGACACCGTGTGGACTAAGGTGGGTGAGCGATGATGACCCCGGAAGACCAGCGCAGCCGCCCGCCCGGCGCGGACCTTCGCACCGACGATCTGGCACAGCTGGTGGGCAAGGCCATCGGCGGCGACCAGGCGGCCTGGAACGAGATCGTCGGGCGCTTCGCGGTACGTGTGTGGGCGATCTGCCGGGCCCACCGCCTACGTTCGGCCGACGCCGCGGACGTCTTCCAGCAGACCTGGTTGCGCGTCCTGCAGAATCTGGACTCGCTCCGGGAGCCGGACAGTCTGGGTGCCTGGATCGGCACGACGTGCCGGCACGAGGCGCTGGCCGCGATCCGCCGCGGCAAGCGTGCCCAGCCGGTCGGCGATGCGCGGCTGCTGGATCTGGCCGCTGAGCCGATCGAGGACCCGGAGCCGCCCACGTTGGTCGCGGACCGCAACGCCGAGCTCTGGCAGGCGTTCCACCGGCTCAGCGAGCGCTGCCAGGAGGTGCTGCGGCTGCTGGTCGTGGAGGTGGAGGACGGTCGCCCGTCGTACGAGTTCGCCGCGACGGTCCTGGGCGTTCCGGTCGGCAGTCTCGGCCCGACCCGCGGACGATGCCTGGAGCGGTTGCGCCGATACCTGACAGAAGGTATTGACGGAGCCGCCGGGGCATCATGACAGTGAGGGCAGGCGTACGCAACTCATTTTCCGCCGGCGTGAGGAGACACCGTGAGCGAGGCGAGCCACACCGATTCGGGCGCGCCGGACGACGGTCGGCTTCTAGCGCGGCTGCACGAGATGTTTCGCGAGTCCGACCCGCCCCCGGCCGACGTCGTGGAGCTGGCCCGGCAGAGTTTCACGCTGCGTAACCTGGACGCCGAGCTCGCCTTGCTGGTCGAGGACTCCGACCGGGCAACCGGCGGCCAGGGACGCCACCGGGCCGTGGCCGTGCGCGGCTCGGGGAAGCCGCCGGAGCCCCGGCAGCTGACCTTCCAGTTCTTCGATCCGAGGACCCGGGACGAGTTGCTGATCGCGATCCAGGTGGAGGCGGTCGGGGTCCGCCGCCGGCTGACCGGGCACGTCGCCCCGCAGGGAGCGGTCGAGATCGAGATGCGGCAGCCCGCCGTCCCGGAAGCACGCCAGGTCGAAGTCGACCAGCTGGGCCGGTTCGTCATCGAGGACGTCTTTCCGGGACCGGCGAGCATAACCTGCCGGCGGGAAGGTGCCCCGCCGGTGGCTACTCAATGGACGTTGATCTAGTTCGTCGGGGTGCCCGGTAGGATCTTCAGAATCGCGCCGTATCCCGACTGGGTGGGCCGGCCCGCGATGAGCTGGTTCTCGAATGCCGTGCGCGGGGCCAGCGCCGGATCCGCCGAACACAGCACGGCCACCGCCCCGCTGATCTGCGGCGCGCTGAAGGACGTGCCGCTCCACACCGCCCAGGGGTCGCTTCCGAAGATCACGTCCGCGACGTTGTCGATCGGCTCCGGCGGCAGCTTGCCCTGCACGAACGTCGAGACGACCCCCACCCCGACGGTCGAGCACCTCACCCAATCGCCGCTGCTGGAGAAGGCGGCCGGGGTCAAGTCGTCGTTGAGCGCGCCGACCCCGATCACTCCGGGGAACGCCGCCGGGTAGAGCGGCTCGCTGGTCCCGTCGTTGCCCGCGCTGGCCACGATCAGCACATTGGGGTACTCCGTGGTGATGGACTCCACCGCCTCCTGGAGCGCCACCGGCGGCACGCCGTCCACCGCGGACACGCCGAACGACGCGTTGATGATCAGCCTCCGGTTCGCCGCCGCACCCTCCTCGGCGGCGCGGATCAGCGTGTCGGCCGCGGCCGTGTCGGTACCGACGCCGTCCGCACCGGTGAAGCGGTAGATCACGATCTCGACGCCCGGGGCGACCTGCCGCACGATCCCCGCGGTGAAGGTGCCGTGCCCGGAAAACCAGTCGTTGCGGTCGAACGGTGCCACGATGTTGAGCTCGTCGGTGCCCTCGTTGACGACGTTCGTGAACCAGCCGTCGGTACGGGTCTGATCCGTCATGCCGGTGTCGACGATGGCGACCCGTACCGTCGTATCGGCATCGCCCGCGGGCAGCACGTAATCGGGCGAGACCGCGGTCGCTCCCGGGTAGGCGTCGCCCTTGATGATGTAGCCCAGCGGCACGATCAGGTTGACGTTCGCCATGATCTTCCGATCCCGCAGCCGGCGGGCATCGGCCTCGAGTTCGGACTCCGCCTTGCGGTCGCGCGCGTGGTAGACATCCGCCTTGCGGCCCGCGCGGGCCCGCCGGCGGTACGTGTGGAACCACTCGCCCGCCCCGGCCAGCTCCTGCTCGCCGGCCCGGACCACCAGCTGGTTCTGCGCGACCAGCACCGGCCGGTCGCTGCCGGACGGGAAGATGCGGTCGAACGGCGTTCCGCGCACCCCGGCCGCGACCTGCCGCTGGCGGATCTGATCAACAACCTGGTCGATGCGTTCCCGGGCGGCCGGATCTTGGTTGGGAGTGGACAGGACGTCGTGCTGAAGGCGCACGGCGGCCTTGTCCCTCTCCCGTTGTTCGGCGGTACGCGGATCGCGCAGCGGCCAGCGCGAAGCGGGTCCGGTAGTCGCGGGGTTGGTCATGGCTCTCACGGCCTTTCCGTCGGTAGGCTGGCGTCGAGTTTTCCCCGGTCAGCGGCGGTGCGCGATGGACAGTGAGCGAAGCCTCCTGGAGGAGGCCGACGACGCGTACTCAAGAGTCGTACTAGATCCCGCCAGATACACAGAGGAGGCTCGGGATTTCGTCCGGCGGGCCCGGGCCGCCGGCGACCCGGAAGCCCTGGTCGTGGGCCTGCGCGCGGAGGCGTGGGGTCGGCACGCGCTGCTCGACAACGAGGGTGCGCGCATACTTCTCGACCAGGGGATACGCCTCTCCGTCCGGCACGGGTTGCCGCACCGGCTCGGCGAGCTTCTGGTGACGCGTTCGGTGGCGCTGCAGGAACTCGGCCGGTACGAGGCGGCGGCCCGGGACCTGCGCCGGGCCGAGCCCCTGGTCGCGCCGGTGGAACTGCCGGCCGTGCGCCTGCAACTGGCCGTCCTGGACCACAACCGCGGGCGGGTCCGGACCGCTGTGCAGATGTACCGCACGGTGCTCGACGACCCGGCCTGCCCGCCGGTCGTCTGGGTGAAGTCGGCCAACAACTTGGCCGTCGCGGAGACCCAGCTCGGCCGTCCGCAGGCCGCCCTGGGCTACCTGGACCGCGCGGCGGCGCTGGCCCGGGAGATGGGGCCGCATGTGCAGGCGGCGATCGCGAACAGCCACGCGTGGTCCAGCTACCACGCGGGACGGCTGGCGGAGAGCGTGAGCCGGTTCGAGGAGACCGGCCAACTGCTGGCCGCGGCGGAGCTGCCCCTCGGCGAGCACTTGATGGAATACACCGACGTGCTGCGTGACCTGCGGCTGCTCGACGAGGCGACGGTCGCGGCGCGCTCGGCCGCGGTGGAGTTCGAACGGCACGGCGCCCGGCTGATGGCCGCCGAGGCCCGCCTGCACTGCGCCCGGCTCGCGCTGGAGTCGGGCGACGCGGCGGCCGCCTGGACGGACGCCGAGGCGGCGGCCCGCGACTTCCGGCGGCAGCGGCGTACCGCTTGGGCGGCCCGGGCCACCATCGCGCAGGCGCAGGCCCAGGCGGTCCGGGACGGCTACTCGCCGGAGGTGCTGCGCCGGTTGCGGGACGCCGCGATGACGTTGCAGCGGCTGGGACTGCGCGCCGAGTCCGCGTACGGCCACCTGGCCGCCGGACGTGCCGCTCTGGCGCTGGCTGAGACGGCGGTCGCCCGCCGGGAACTGACCCGGGCGGGTGAGCTGGCGGACGGGCAGTCGCTGCTCGTGCGGCTCCGTGGGCATCTGGCCCGGGCGCTGCTCGCCGAGGCGGAGAACTCCGGCGAGCTGCTCCGGGAATGCGCCCGCGGGCTGCGGGACCTCGCCCGGCACCGGGCGGCGCTGCCGTCGCTGGAGTTGCGAGTGCTCGCCGCGGGCCACGGGGCCGAACTCGGCGACGTCGGCCTGCGCCGGTTGCTGCCCACCGCACCGGCGAGCCGGATCTTCCAGTGGCTGGAGCGTACCCGCAGCGCCGCGCTGATGAGCGTGCAGCCGCCGGCCGCCGCCGGGCTGGACGAGGACGTCATCGCGCTGCGTGGCGTCGAGTCGGAGCTGCGCTCGGCCCGCCAGGAACGCGGCGAGGAACCCGCGGTCCTGCTGGCCCGGTTGAGCGCGCTGGAGGCGCGGATCCGGCGCCGGTCCTGGTCCGGCGAGGGGGTTGGCGGGGACACCGGGTCCCCGGCCACCACCGCGGACGTGCGGCGGGCCCTCGACGGCGGCTCGCTCGTGGAGTACACGGTGATCGACGAGCGGGTCCTCGCCGTCGTGGTCGAGCCCCGGCGCGCCCGGGTGGTCGAGCTCGGCCCGGTCGCGCCGATCCTGCACGAATCCGAGGCCGCCCTGTTCGGGCTGCGCCGGTTGCTGACCGGCACGACGTTCGCCGCGGCCGCGACCGCCGCCATCCGGGAGGCGCTGGACGCCCTGGGCAAACAGCTGATCGCGCCGCTGGGCGTACCGGATGACGCCCCGCTCGTCGTCGTGCCGTCCATCCTGCTGCTCGGCGTGCTCTGGTCACCGCTGCATCCCGCGCCGGTGTCGGTGGCGCCGTCGGCGAGCCTCTGGATGCGTGCCCGGGATGCGACGCCCAGCCGGGCGGGGCGGAACGGGACCGCGCCGGTCGCGGTGGTGGCGGGGCCGGACCTCGCGTGCGCCGTCCCGGAGGCGACCGCCGTTGCCGCGCAGTATCCGGACGCGCGTACCCTGCTGCCCCCGGACAGCACGGTCGAGGCGACGGTCGGCCTGATCAAGGAGGCCGGGCTGGCCCATCTCGCCTGCCACGGCCGGTTCCGGTCGGACAGCCCGCTGTTCTCGTCCATCGAGCTCAGCGACGGGCAGCTGACCCTCTACGAGATGCTGTCCCGGGGGGTCATTCCGCGTCGGCTGGTGCTGGCTTCTTGCAATTCCGGGAGCCAGCGACCGTACGACGGGAACGAGGTGCTCGGCTTCGTCGGCGCCATGATGTCCAACGGCAGCGCCGGGATCGCGGCCACCGAGATCCCGATCCCGGACGGCGCCTCCGTGGACGCGATGACCGTGCTGCACCGCCGGGTCAGCCGGGGCGACTCGCTGGCGTCCGCGGTGTGGCACGCCCGGGCGTCGCTCGCCGGTGGCGGGCCGGAGGAGTACATCGCCTGGTGCGGACTCACCGCGTACGGGCCCGGCTGATGCGCGTTCAGACAGATCAAAGACTGTTTCCGCCGGTCGGAGCGCCGCCGCGGGATTCTGTGCGCATGGTCTTCAACATCGGCAACCAGCAGGCCGGCCAGATCAACATGGCCGGCCGGGACCAGTACAACTACGGCGGCCAGCAGGGTTCGATGATCTCGATCGGCGAGGCGCGCGACGCCGCTCAGGCGCTGCGCGCCGCGCTGGAGGCCGCCAACCTCCCGGCCGCCGAGCGCGCCGAGCTGCGGCAGGACGCCGCCGACGTCGAGCGGGATCTGACCACCCCGGCACCGGATCGCGAACGGGTGGCGACCCGGCTCGAACGCATGACCCGGACACTCGGCCGTCTCGGCGCCCTCGCCGGCGCAGGCGCCGGCCTGATCGGCCCGCTGACCGTGCTCGGCCGCTGGCTGGGCCCGCTCGGCACGACTCTGCTCGGCCTGCTGCGGTAACGCTCGGGGTGGTGGTCGCCATGCGGCAGTTCGAGCAATGGGACACGCCGAGCCTGGTCGTGACGACCCCGTCGCTGCGCGGGATGCGGGTGGGTCTCGCGGCGCACCGCACGACGGTGGGCCGCAACGACGACTGCGACGGAGTCCTGGACGACCCTACGGTGAGCCGCCGGCACGCCGTCATCGAGCTGGCCGGCGACGGGCTGACGCTTACCGATCTGGGCTCCCGCAACGGGACGTCGGTCAACGGCCGCCCGGTCGCCGGCCCGGTTCCGCTGTACCCGGGGGATGTGGTCGCGTTCGGCTCGGTCGAGGCGCGGGTCGAGATGCCGGCGCGCGGTGGTCCCGGCGGCGCACCGTACGGCGGGCGCGCCGACTTCACCGTGCGGAACCAGTCCGCGGATCAGATCCACATGGCCGGCCGGGACTACATCAACGTCCGGGCCGAGCGGGAGAGCTTCCTCGCGGACATCGCGGCCACCAAGACCCGGGGGCGCCGGCTGGTCCTGTTCGGGTTCCTCTGCAACATCGTGGGGTTCGCGCTGTTCGGGTACGGCGTGGTCTCGTTCATCGTGGGCATCCCGCAGATCGACATGAATACGACCCAGCCGGACGTGCCGTCCCCGTTCGGCCCGGACGTCTTCGGGGTGCCGCTGGGTGTGATCGGGTTCGCGCTGGCCGGGATCGGCTCGGTGATGCTGGTCGCCGGAATCGTGCTGCACGTCAGCGCGGCCGCCCGTCTCCGCCGGCTCCAGAGCAACCCCGGCCCCGTCCCCGACCGCCCCGGATATCCCTGGTAGCCGTTCGCATCGCGGCCGAGGGGCCGTGGCACGATGAGGTAGTGAACCGCTGGGGACTGGTCGTTCTGGGCGTGGGGGTTGCGCTCGCGCTGCCCGCTTGCGGCCGCAATTCCGCCCGGTCGCCGTCCGGGCCCTTCGCCCCCGACACGCTTACCGTCACCAGCAGCGCCTTCGCGGAGGGCACCACCATCCCGGCGGAGTTCACCTGCACCGGCGGCGGTCGCCGGCCGCCGCTGGCCTGGTCCGGCGACCTGCGCGGAGCGAAGGCCCTCGCCGTGGTCGTGGACGACCCGGACGCACCGCGCGGCACCTACTACCACTGGATCGTGGTCGACCTCCCGGCCGGCACCACGAGTCTCGGCACCGGCCCGCTGCCGGGCGGGCGCGAGATCAAGAACTCGGCCGGCCGCCCGTCCTGGACGCCGCCCTGCCCGCCGTCCGGCACGCATCACTACCGGTTCACGGTGTACGGGCTGACCGCCCCGACCGGCCTGACCGGCGGCGCCTCGCCGACCGACGCGCTGTCCGCGATCCAGCGGGCGGCGATCGTCCAGGGCCGCCTGACCGGCCTGGTCACCCACCGTTAGGAGCCGAGGATCCCGCTGCGCACGGCGTACAGGGCCGCCTGTGTCCGGTCCTGTACGCCGAGCTTGGCGAGGATCGCGCTCACATGCGTCTTCACGGTCTTCTCCGCGACACCGAGGTCCCGGGCGATCTCCCGGTTCGCGCGCCCCCGGGCGAGGGCGGCCAGCACGTCGCGTTCCCGGGCGGTCAGGTGCACCTCGGGCTGGTCGGCGGAGCCGTCGGCGAGCAGGCGTGCCACGTCGGGGTGCAGCAGCACGTGACCGGCGTGCACGGCGCGTATCGCGGCGGCCAGCGCGGGCGGGTCGACGTCCTTGTAGACGTACCCGGCGGCGCCGGCACGGACCGCGGGCAGGACCGCCGCCGGCTCGGTGAAGCTGGTGACGACCAGCACCTTCGCGGCGTTCCCCGACTCCCGCAGCCCGCGCAGCGCGGCCACCCCGTCCGAGCCGGGCATCTTGAGATCCAACAGCACGACGTCCGGGCACAACTCGCCGGCGGCGGCCACGGCAGCCGTGCCGTCCGCCGCCTCGCCCACGACGGTGAGGTCTTCCTGCAGGTCGAGGAACGTGCGCAGTCCCTGGCGTACGACCGGATGGTCGTCGACGACAAGGACCCGGATCGGCTCAGCCATAGGGCACCTCCAGGCGCACGGTCGTCCCCGCGCCCGGCCTGGACAGCACGTCGAGCCGGCCACCGGCGGCTCGGGCCCGGTCGCGCATGGACGCCAGGCCGAACCTGCGCGACGGCGCCTGCGGGTCGAATCCGCTGCCGTCGTCGGTGACCTCCAGCAGCAGCGAACCGTTGCGGGCGCGCACGGCGACGGTCACGTGGCTGGGCGCCGCGTGCCGCAGCGCGTTGTGCAGGGCCTCCTGGGCGATCCGGTACGCGGCTTCTTCCCGCGCGCCGGGCAGCCGGGGCACCTGGCCGCCGGTGAACCGTACGGACGGTCGGTGCACCCGGTCGAGGAGGTCCGCCTGCTTGCGCAGAGCCACCTCGAGTCCGTCCCCAGCCAGGTCGATGGGGCGCAGGCCGACCACGATCGCCCGCAGTTCGGCGGTCGCCTCGGCAGCCAGCCGGCGTACCGCGTCCAGTTCGGTCGCGGCCCGCGCCGGGTCCCGGGTGACCAGGGTCGCCGCGGCGTCCGCGGTGAGCCGCAGGCTGAACAGCTTCTGTGTCACCGCGTCGTGCAGTTCCCGGGCGATGCGGTTGCGTTCCTCGACGATGGACAGTTCGCGGCTGCGCTCGTACAGCCGAGCGTTAACCAGGGCGATCGCGGCGTGGGCCGCCAGCAGTCGCAGCAATTCCTCGTCCGCGGCGGTGAAACCGCCCGGGGCCTGTTTGTTGGCCAGGAAGAGGGTGCCGAGGATCTCGTCGCCGTGCACGATCGGCATGCCGAGGAAGTCGGTGAGCACCGGATGTGCCGCGGGCCACCAGCCGAAGCGCGGGTGCGAACGGACGTCGGCCAGCCGGACCGGGTTCGGATCGTGCAGCATCGCACCGAGCAGGCCGTGCTGGCGGGGCACCGGGCCGATCGCCTTCCACTGTTCGTCGCTGATGCCGTCGGCGAGGAACTCGGCGAACGTGTCGTCGGGTCCGGGCAGCCCGAGGGCGGCATAGCGGGCGTCCAGCAGCCGCCGCGCCGACGTGACGATCGTCTGCAGGACGTCGCGCACCGACAGGCGCGCGGTCACGGCCAGCACCGCCGCGCTCACCTCCCGCAGTTCGTCGCGGTCGCAGTCGGTCACCTCTGCACGGTACCCACGGTCCCGCCGGACGTCTTTCGGTTCTTCGCGCCATCGGAGGACCAGGCGCCGGAAGCAGGCCCAGTCCTAGGTCCAAGGGCCGAGGTCCGCCAGGTCCGCGGTCCGATGGCGACCGCCGAGGACCGCCCTAGCGTCGAAGACGTCGAAGGGAGATCCACGATGTCTGTCGCGATCATCACGGGCGCGTCCCGGGGGCTGGGGCTGGCGCTCGCCGGCGGGCTGGCCGGCGCCGGCTGGCGGCTCGTGATCGACGCGCGCGGCGCCGACGACTTGGCCGCCGCCGCGAAAGGGATCGAGGGGACGGTCGACGCCATCCCCGGCGACGTGACCGACCCCCAGCACCGGTCCGCGCTGATCGACGCGGCCGGCCGGCTGGGTGGTCTCGACC
>Ga0081539_10007105_pt1 | contig 10349 bp, 5 predicted proteins | sample TabmetS4T2R2_FD_71023 | JGI IMG/M metagenome (GOLD analysis project Ga0081539, IMG submission 71023) | Tabebuia heterophylla rhizosphere microbial communities from the University of Puerto Rico - S4T2R2 | ecosystem: Host-associated > Plants > Roots > Rhizosphere ... | reverse complement strand
GGAGAGGGTCGGGGAGAGGGTCGAACGCTTCCTTCAGCGACGACGCGTTCATCGCCGGAGGACAGCTTCGACCCTCACCCCCTGCCCTCTCCCTGGCAGGGAGAGGGAGTTGACGAACCGGACCGGCCGCCCGATGCTCCCGCCGCCCGTCATGCACTACTGTTTCCTCACCGTCGGCAACTGGGAGGGCAACGCCAGCATCGTGCGGTCGCGCGAGTTGGGCACGTCGTTCCTGCGGCTGCGCAGCGACGTCACGATCAGCTACGTGATCTCCGACACGCCGTACAATCGCGGGAACCTCGGGCTCGATCCGAAGGCGAAGATCGAGTTCATCCCGCCCGGATCGAAGCTTCAGCAGACCAAGGCGCGCCGCGCGGCGCTCGCGCGGCTCGCGCCGGACTACGTGCACATCATCAACCCGTCGCCCTACTTCTGGATGACGCTCGCGGGCACGCGGTGGAAGGTCGTGTCGGACTACGACGAGTGGCCGGCGCGACGCCCATACCCGCTGCCGCGGCGGACGATCGAGAAGTTCCTGGACCGTTGGCACCGCCGTCGTGCATCGATCCGCGTCGTCGCGAGCCACTACATGCAGGACGAGTTTCGCGCGCGGTTCGGCATGGAGTCGGTCTACCTGCCCTACGCGACGTACCTCGGCGCGCGCGACCGTAACGTGCCCAACCCGTATGCCGAGCCGACCGCGGTCTACATGGGCAACCTGTACCCCGCGTACGACCACGACTTATTGATCGACGCGGCCGTCATCCTCAAGCAGCGCGGGAAGCTGCCGGCGATCAAGATCCTCGGCGGCGCGCCGGACATCGAGGCCGTGCGCAAGCAGATCCGCGACCTCGGCGTGCGGATCGATCTTCCCGGTTATCTTGCGGGCGACGACCTCTGGCGGCACCTCGTGCACGCGCACGTGCTGGTGTTCCCGATCCGGCCAACGATCCTGAACCTGGCACGATGTCCGAGCAAGACGTTCGCGTACGCGCAGACCGGAAGGCCCGTGATCGCAAACGCGGTCGGGGAAGTGGTCGAAGTATTGGGTCGTGGGAACGACTGGCCTCGGTACGTCGATCCGACGCCGCAGGCGTTCGCGGATGCGCTGGAGCGCGCCATGGATGAGCCGCGGGCGCCGGACGTCGATTACCACCTCGAGCACCAAAATTGGGACGAGCGGGCAAAGACGCTTCTTGAAGCGATCGATCGGGATCAACGTGGCGAGAATCCGTACGTGATGGAATGACGAATGACGAAACCAGAATGACGAATCAATGACCAAGCCCGAATGACGAACGTACCCCAACGTTTCGTCATTCGGATTTCGTGATTCGTCATTCATTCGTTATTCGGGTTTCGTCATTCGTCATTTCGGGAAACGGTTCAGAATGAGCGAGACGCCCGACCTCCACGTCCTCCACGTCAACAGCGGTGTCGACCCCCGCCAGGGCGGGCCGACGACGGCGATGCTCGCGATGATCGCGGCGCAGGTGGACGTGGGGCTGCGCGTGTCGGTCGCCTCGACCTTCGGCCGCGACTTCAAGCCCGACGCCGCCGAGCAGATGCGCCGCGCAGGCGCCGAGGTCCACTTGATCGGCCCGAGCACGCACGTGCTCGCTTGGCACCGCGACATCAAGCCGACGCTGCGGCGGCTGATCGCCGAAGCGGACATCGTTCACGTCCACGCGCTGTGGGAGGAGATTCAACATCAAGCCGCCGTCATTTCGCGCAAGCTCGGCAAGCCTTACGTCTTCACCCCGCACGGCATGCTCGATCCGTGGGGCCTGTCGCAGAGCCGACTCAAGAAGAAACTCTACCTCGCGCTGCGCCTGCGCAGGGACCTGAACCGCGCGGCCGCGATTCACTTCACCGACGAGACCGAGCGCGACCTCGCGGCGCCGCTGAAGCTGACGGCGCCTGCGATCGTCGAGCGGTTGATCATCGACCTGTCCGACTTCGACCCCCCGCCGCCGCGCGGGCAGTTCCGCGCGAAGTTCGCGAGTCAGCTTGGCGACGGGGATCGGCCGATCCTGCTGTTCATGAGCCGCATCCACCCGAAGAAGGGATTGGACCTCCTGATCCCCGCGTTCGCGCAGCTCCGCGCGACGCAAGACGCGACGCTCGTCATCGCCGGACCGGACATCGACGGGTATCAGGCGAAAGTCGAGGCGATGGTGCGCGAGCACAACGTCGCGGACCGTGTGCTCTTCGCCGGCATGCTTTACGGCCGCGACCGCGCGGCGGCGCTGGTCGACGCGGACCTATTCGTCCTGCCCAGCTACCAGGAGAACTTCGGCGTCGTCGTGATCGAGTCGCTGGCCGTCGGGACGCCGGTGATCATCTCGGACCAGGTGAACATCCACCGGCACATCGGCGCCGCGGGGGTGGGCGACGTCGTTGCGCCGCGCGCGGACGAACTGTCGCTCGCGCTGGAGCTGGCGCTCGGCGACCACCAGCTGCGTCACGACGCGGCGACGCGCGCGCCCGAGTTCGTGCGAACCAACTACGATCGGACCACGATCGCGCGGCGGTGGGTCGAGCATTACCAGCGACTCATCGCGTCCGCTCCACGATGAGACTCAATCACACTTGAAGCCGTTCGGCACGGTGCTTGCGTCGATTTCTCGCGTAGAATTGCCGACGTTCAGCATGGCTCATCGGACGTTGCATCTTCCCGCGATCTGCCCCACCGAATCGACCCACCGCGAGTCGTGCGCGAAGTGTCTCCAAGAGCGCCTCGTCGGCGCGCCGGGTGTTCGGGCGCTGGAGCTCAAATGCGCGCCCGGCGAGGAACTGGCGACGGTAGAACTGGACTACGATCCGCGGCTGATCACGCTCAGCGAGATCGACGCGGAGATGCACCGCGCGGGCGCGTGCCTTTCTCCGGACCGCGCGGTTGTCGTGCTGGGCGTCAACGGGATGGTTTCGCCGCGGAACGAGCAGGTGATCGAGGCTGCTCTGGCGCGGATGCCGGGGGTGGTTGCATCTGCGAGTTTCGCATCGCGATCGCTGCGCGTGGAGTTTGACCGGAAGACTTGCGCGCTACCGGAGATCGTCAGGAGACTCGATGAACTGGGGTTGAACTTGCGCGAGGGTGGTCCCGCTTCCGTCGCTAAGCCGCAAGCGGCGGTCGGGGGCGAGCGCGTCGATCACTGGATCGAGTTGGTGCGCGAATATCACAAGTTGATCCTCGCGGTCGTCGGCGCGTTGTTTCTGCTGGGCGCGGTGATCGTCAAGGTGACCGACGGACCGCTGGCGCTTCGTGTCGCGTTGGTGGTCGTTAGCGCACTAGCCGCGGGTTGGTACACCGCACGCGACACGTTTCAAGTCCTGCGGCAGTTTCGGTTCGATATCGACGTGCTCATGTTCGCGGCCGCGATCGGCGCGGCGACGCTCGGGCACTACGAGGAAGGCGCGTTCCTGCTCGTGCTGTTCGCGTTCGGCGGCGCGGGCGAGGAGTTGGCCATGGACCGCGCCCGCCGCGCGATCGAGGCGCTGGCGAAGCTCGCGCCCGATACCGCGACCGTGCGCGACGCCGACGGCAAGGATCGGCTGGCGCGCGTCGAAGATCTGAAGCGCGGGGATCGCGTCGTCATCCGCCCGTTCGACCGCGTGCCGGCCGACGGCGTCGTGGAATCCGGCGCGAGCGCGATCGACCAGTCGCCGATCACCGGGGAATCCGTTCCCGTCGAGAAAACCGCCGGCTCGCAAGTCTTTGCCGGCACGATCAACGGCGAAGGGTTGCTCATCGCGAGCGTCACGAAGCTCGCGACCGAGACTACGCTTGCGAAGATCGTGAAGATGGTGAACGAGGCGCAGACGACCAAATCGCCGACGCAGGTGTTCACCGATAAGGTCGAGAAGCGCTACGTGCCGTTCGTGCTGATCTCGACGACGCTGTTGATCTTCGTGCCACCGATGTTTGGCGGAGCGTGGGGCACTTGGTTTTACCGGGCGATGGCGTTCCTCACCGCCGCGTCACCGTGCGCGCTGGCGATCGGAACGCCCGCCGCGGTCTTGAGCGGCATCGCGCGCGCCGCGCGCATCGGCGTGCTGGTGAAGGGCGGCGTACACCTGGAGAACCTCGGCCGGGTGCGCGTGATCGCGTTCGACAAGACCGGAACGCTCACCGCGGGCAAGCCCGAGGTCACCGACGTCATCGCGTTGGACTCGGTGCCGGAAGACGAGATCCTCGCGCTCGCAGCCGCGGTCGAGCGGGCGAGCCAGCACCCGCTGGCGCAGGGCATCGTCGCCGAAGCCAGGCTGCGGAAGTGCCTCGTGCCCGAGCCGGACGACGGTCAAGCGACGCAAGTCCCGGGCATGGGCGCGAGCGCGATCATTTCGGGACGCAAGGTCACCGCCGGGCGCCGTGAAATGTTCGCGGCACGAAACGGCGACGGCGAGTTGCTCAACGGTGCACTCGAACAACTCGCCGCGGCCGGCAAGAGCGCCGTCGTGATCGGGATCGATGACCGGCCCGTCGGTGTGATCGGGCTTGCCGATCGTCCGCGCGAGGGCGCCGGAGCCGCACTCCGCCGCCTGCGCGAGCTGGGTATCGAGCGCACGGTCATGCTCACGGGCGATCGCAAGGACGTCGCGCGATCGATCGCCGAGCAGATCGGCGCCGACGAGTTTCACGGCGACCTCCTCCCCGAGAACAAGCTCGACATCGTGCGATCGTTGCAGAAGCAGCACGGCCCGATCGCGATGGTCGGCGACGGCGTGAACGACGCGCCGGCGCTGGCGACCGCGACCGTCGGCATCGCCATGGGCGGCGCCGGCACCGACGTCGCCATCGAGACCGCAGACGTCGCGCTCATGTCCGACGACCTGCGCAAGCTCCCCGATGCGATCGGCCTCTCACGCTTCAGCCGGCGGATCATCAAACAAAACCTGACGATCGCGCTGGGCGTGATCGCAGTGCTTGCGCCGCTGAGCGCGCTGGGATTCACGCTGCTGTGGGTCGCGGTACTCTTCCACGAAGGATCGACGGTCGTGGTGGTGCTGAACTCGCTGCGGCTCCTGTTCTACAAACCTGGCAGGCGATCGAACTGATGCTTGGCCGCGATCGTTCGATTCAATTCAGAGACACGAAGGCCACGAAGAAACGAAGTGAACACGAAGGAGAACACGAAGGAGAATACGAAGCAGAGCACAGGAGACGAGTTCTGACTTCGTGGTTTCTTCGTCGCTTCGTGGCCTTCATGTCTCTGCTTGGCATCCTCCTACCGATTACGGACACCCGCGCCGCCGCTGCCGCGCGATGAGCCGGATGAACGTGGCGCTGCCGATGGTGCGGCTTGGCGCAACGACGACGGCGGCACTGTGCGAGTCGGGGAGATGGATGGCGACCGGCCGACCAACGGTCGCGAGCCGCCGCGGAAGTCGTGGAAGCGCCCGCCATTGCTGTTGCCGATGACGGCGCCGGGTCGCACGATCGCGCCGCCGGAGCGGAACGACCGCCACGGGATGAAGAACGGCGAGCGGTCGACGTGGTGGAACGAGAGCGGGAAACAGTCGAACCTCGATCGGAATCGCCCCGCGCCGATGAACGCCGGCGAGCGATACCACGGCCACGCACGGTGCGAGAACGTCGAGAAGCCGAAGGATCCGTAGCGCGGCGCGCCGTAGTAGTAGCCCGGCACGATCGCGCATGACGAGTACGGATAGACCGACTGGTACAGGGGCAGGTACTCGGGCTCGGAATACAAAACCACCGGCGGCGGCGGCGGCGGAACGGGCACCGCGCCTTCGACGTAAGAACTCGGCTGTGACGTCGCGCCGGTCGTCGGCGCGCTTGCCGTTGCCGTCGGCTCGTCGAGGATCGCGTCGCGCGCCTCGACGTACGCGCGGCTGTACGCCGAGCGGTTGGTCATCTGCTCGCGCAGGAACACGATGTCGTTGCGGATCATTTCCGGCGGCCGGGGCGCGTCGTGGTGCGTGTCGTACCAGGCGAGCAACTGCCCGGCGGTGAGCTGCACGAACGGGTCGTCGCTATTCAATCGCGCCGCGGTCTGGACCTGTCCGAGCGCCGCGTCGGTGTTGCCGCGCTGGGCGCTGCTGGCCGCGAGCACCGCCCAGGCCTGCGCGTTGCCGGCGTCGCGCGTCGTCAGGTCGCGCGCCTGCGACTCGGCCAGCTCGGGCATGTCGAAGTCGATCATCCGCTTGACGTACGCCGCCTCGGCTGCGAGCCGCTGCTTGTCGTCGCCCGGTGTGATTGAAGCGAGCGCGCGGGCGTAAGCGCCTACAGCGGCCGAAGGCGTGTCCGCGCCTCGGATCGCGTCAACGGGCGATGCGCTCGGCGTAGCATCTCGATCCTCATCGGATGGCTGCGTCGCGGGAGTCGGCTCTTGCTGCGCGAGTCCCGAACGCGCGAGCAGCAAAACGATCGACGTGACGACGCTCAGCAGCAGGCCGGCTTTCATGACTGAACTGCCTTTCCGTCCGCCCAGCACGAACTGCCACATTCTATTCACTCCGCCATGTCCGGTTCCATGTCCGCCCTTTCTTGCCGCGGCTCCCTCGCCCTGTATTCAGGGAGAGGGTTGGGGAGAGGGTAGTTCGTTGACTCCGGGACGTACCCTCTCCCCCGCCCTCGCCCTGTGTACACGGCGAGGGAGACAGGGATTCGACGGACCGCATCGCGCCGTTACAGCACGGCCCCCTGCGTGTTGAACGCGGTGTCGATCAGCACGTAGTCGTCGAAATTGACCGTCCCGTCGCCGTTGAAGTCGCCGTTGGTCCAACCCGTGCGGTGCTGGTTGAAGCCGGTATCGACCTTCACGTAATCGTCGAACGTCACGCGGCCGGAGAAGTTCGCGTCGCCGTAGTAGGTGTACTTGACGAGCACCGCGTCGTTGTCGATCGACTGTCCGTCGAACGTCGCGCCGGCGCCGTAGATCGCTTTGTAATCCGTCGCCTCCATCGCGCCGAGCGTGGTGTTGTGGCTCGTGTTGTCGCGCGCGGTGAAGCTGGTGACGCCCATCAACCCGTTCCACGCCCCGCCGGCGCGGGCGGTGTTGATCAGGTTCTGCGTCGCCGCGAGTTGCGACGCGCCGGTGTAGTCCAAGATGAGGTCGTTGTCGTTGAGGTTGAGGTGCGCCGGGAAGCTCACCGAGAGGCTCGCGGTCTTGACGAAGCTGTTCGAGCCCGCGACCACGTCGAGCCGCGAGAGCGGCGCGACGTTGATCGCGCCGTACGACTGGCCCGCCGCGGTCTCGGCGTACACCGTTCCGGCGCCGCCGTCCGTGTTCACGTTGAGCACGTCCGAGCCGAACGCGTTCACGACGCGCGGCGGGGCGCTCGCAAAGCCGTCCAGGATGTTGTAGGTGTCCTGCGTCGCGCCGCCGTCGAGCCAGATCGGCGTCGCGCCGCCGCTGACGTTGAACGCGTTGGGCCCGGTTTCCCCAACGATCGAAACCCGATCCACGTCGGAGTAGTTCAACCCGGCGAAGCCGTTGCTCTTTGTGAGCGAGCCGGGCGTGACGTTGTAAACACTGGTGCCGCCGACGATGGTGCTGTCGTAGACCTCGAGCACGTCGTTGCCGCCGCCGCCGTTGATGACTTGGAGGGGAGCCGGATAACTCGCGGCCGTCGTCGTGCTGACGGTAATGGTTTCGCTTCCGGGGCCGCCGAAAATCAGCAGCGGTCGACCGGGCGCCGTCGCGAGCACGAGCATCTGCGAGGCGTTGCCGTTGCCGCTCATAATGCCGGCCTCGATGCCGCCGGCGATCGATACCGTCGTCGTGCCGGCGCTGAACCCTCCGGAATTGGCAACCATCTGCTGGCCGACGCCGGGCTCGTCGAAGTTCACGACGTCGGCGCCCGCGCCGCCCTCGACCGTCACCGGCAGGCCGAGTTGCGCGCTGACGTTCACCGCGTCGTCGCCGGCGCCGGCGTCGACGGTGATCGAGCTGATCTGGCTGACGTCGTACTGCGAAACCCAGGCGGGCAGGTTGCCCGCGCCGGGAAGCGCGCCGGTGCCGGGCACGTCGTTGCCCGCGTCGACGCTCACCGTGACCGTGTTGCCGCTGCGCGAGATCGTGATCGTGTCGCTGCTGTTGGCCTGTCCGGTCGCGAAGTCGCCGCCGCGAACGGTCAGGACTTTCGAGGTCTGGTTGAGGTTGCTGTAGAACGTTCCCGAAGCGGCGGCGTCGGTCGTCGCGTAGCCGTACGCGTCCTTGAACATGAGCGAGAACGTCTGGTTCACGAGGTAGCGGCGGCCGAGCTCGAAGACGGCGTTGCCCTGGTCTTCGGCGCCGACGTAGGTGTCGCCGTTGTAAGTGACCGGAACGCCCGGCCCGGCGCCGTGGAGGGCCATGCCGGTGTCCAGTCCGCCGAACAGCGCCGGGCCGCCGTTGTCGCTGGTGAGCAGGTGCTTGATGCTCGGGCCGTTGAAGACCCAGAACGAGCCGGTGCCCTGTCCCTCGGACGTGTCGGTCACCCCGGTGTTGACGGTGTGACTGGCCCACAACGGCGTATAGCTGCCGATCAGGCCCATCGCGTGGGTCATCTCGTTGGCGACGACGGTGTAGAAGTCGGCCTTGCCCGCGGCGGGCGAGCCCGCCTGCGCGTCGCCCGCGAACGCGTTGGTGATCGTGCCGGCGAACTCGCTGTTGTCGTTGGGCGTGGGGTCGAGGAACCAGCCGTTGTCGTCGTTCGCGTTGGCCGAGTTGTTGCCGGTGTTGATCGACATCCATCCGGCGGCGGGTTTGTTCTGATAGAACCCGATCTGCGTGAGCGCCCCGCCGTACCCGCTGCCGCCGTCCATGCTCAGCGTCAAGCCGTACGAGCCCGCGACGCCGTAGTTGAAGCTGCCGATCATCTTCTCGTAGGCGCCGATGACCGCGTCGACGACCGCGCGGGCCTGCGGCGCCGACGTGCCGAACACCGCGCCGAACCCGTCGGTGTCCGCGGCCCCGCCGGTGGTCGTCGTGGCCCGGTTCATCCACACGATGTCGGCGGGGTCCGAAGTCCTGGTCGATTGCGAGGACGTCGCCATAGGTGTGCTCGTCGATCCGCGCTTGGCGACGACGAGTTGATCGATACCGGTTTTCACCGGCGTCGCCTTCGTGACCGGAACGTGCGGCATGTGCGCCAGGCAAAGGTGCTGACGCGTTTCCAGCGGTTCGAGCTCGACGGACCGCGACCGACGGTTGAGTTTGGACGCCATGTGACCATCTCCTGAAAGGTGGACGTGACCTGTTCCCACCAGGGATATGGGCGACCATGGCGATCCTTACACCGAGCGCGGAATTCCGATCATCGCTCGGGGCGCTGCGCGAATGGGGCGCCCGGCGCGCAGCGCCCGGCGAACGAAAAATCCGCGCGGCAAACGTCGCTGGGGACCAGGAAACGCGGTTTTTAGCGTGAGGCGCTGCGCGCCCGGAACCTCCGGCGCGCAGCGCTGACGTAAGTGTGGGGGAGCTCTTTGACACGCATGCTGCGCGCCGTCTGCCCGATTCTGCTTCGCGCCGGGAGGATGCTCGAAAATAGGGTCGGTTGTGGGTCCTTTTGAGGTCGTTTGAGGGGCTTTCAAGGGGCCGTTTTCTTACGGGTTTCCCGCGGGCAACGGTCCGTAAGCGCTTGACACGCCTACGTTGTTGAATCGGCGAGCGTCCAAACTTTTTTTCGTGCGAGTCCGGTTACTCGACGCGGCGAGTTGCCGGCGCCGTCGTGGCGGAATCCGTACTCGCCTGTGCCAGTTTCGTTTCTGCCTCGTCCACAAGCTGCTGGCCGCCGGGGAGGCCGCCTCGGGATTGGAGAGATCGGAGCGCATCGCGGGTGATCAGGTACTGCTCGCGTGCCGCCGCGCGATCGCCTAGGGCCAGCAGCGCGTTGCCGAGAGACTGGTGCGTGAGGGCGGCGTTGCGGACGACGAACGCGTTGCCGGGGTCGGCGGCGATGACCTTCTCGTTCAGCTCGATCGCGCGGCGCAGGAGCTCGACCGCGCCGCGCGGGTTGCCGCCGGCCGTCATGAACGCGCCGGCGCGCGAGTACGAGAACGCGAGCCCGCCGGCGATGGGCACGTCGTCCGGCGCGGCGGCGTACATCGGCTCGAGCATCGCGATCGCGCGGCGGTGATACGTGACCGCCTCGTCGAACCGCCCCTGCTGTCCGAGCATGTCACCGAGCGACGCGATCGCGTAGAGCCGCATGCGCCGCGCGATCGCGTTCTGCGGTGTCAGGTCCAGCAGCCGGTCGTAGACCGCGATCGCTTGGTCGTAGGCGCGGTGTGCCTCGTCGAACTGCCCGGCGCGGCCGAGCAGCTCGGCGTGGCGGACCAGTGTGTGGGCGGCCGTCGACTGCACGTCCAGGTTCGCCGGATCCTTCTTCAGGAGGTCGCC
>Ga0081539_10007104_pt1 | contig 10350 bp, 9 predicted proteins | sample TabmetS4T2R2_FD_71023 | JGI IMG/M metagenome (GOLD analysis project Ga0081539, IMG submission 71023) | Tabebuia heterophylla rhizosphere microbial communities from the University of Puerto Rico - S4T2R2 | ecosystem: Host-associated > Plants > Roots > Rhizosphere ... | reverse complement strand
GCCGCCTTGCGTCATGCGGGCGGCGTGCGGATCGACCATGCGATGGGCCTCATGCGGCTTTGGCTGATCCCGCGCGGGGCGTCTGCGTCGGAGGGTGCCTACCTCCGCTATCCGTTGCATGACCTGCTCAATCTGCTGGCGCTGGAATCTCAGCGCCACGGCGCCGTCGTCATCGCAGAGGACCTCGGCACCGTGCCGCCCGGGTTCCGCAGCCGGCTCAGGCGCAGCGGCATCTCCGGCATGGATGTGCTGTGGTTCGAACGCTCGCAGCAGTCGTTCAAACCGCCGGTGCGGTGGCGACCTGACGCAGTCGCCATGACGACGACGCACGACCTTCCGACAGTCGCCGGCTGGTGGAGCGGCGAGGACATCCGGACGCGCCAGGCGCTGGGTCTGGCCGCTGCAGGTGAGGAGGAGAACCGTGCCCAGGATCGGCGTCGGCTGTGGCGGGCCTTGGTCCAGTCAGGCGCAGCCGAATCGTCGCCGCCTTCGCCGCATGATCCGGCACCCGCGGTCGATGCAGCACTTGTTTACACGGCGCAGTCGCCCTCGCCGCTGATGCTGGCGCCGGTCGAGGATTTGCTGGCGCTTACGGAGCAACCCAATCTGCCCGGCACGATCGACGAGCATCCCAACTGGCGCCGGCGCATCACGCCACTGGCGCATGATCTCTTCGAATCGCCGGAGGTGCTGCGGCGCGCCAAGGCCATTGACGGGCGGCGTGCGTGATTCCGCGGGCGACGGTGCGGTTGCAATTTCACCGCAGCTTCACCTTCGCCCATGCCAGCGCACTGGCGCCTTACTTCGCGCGGCTCGGTGCGAGCCATGTCTATGCATCTCCCATCGCGATGGCGCGGCCCGGCTCGATGCACGGCTACGACGTCATCGATGCGACGCGCGTCAATCCCGAGCTGGGTGGCGAGGAAGGCCTGCGCGCGCTTCACGCAGAGCTCGCCGCGCACGGCCTCGGCCTGGTGGTCGACATCGTTCCCAATCACATGGCGGTGGACCAAGGCAACGCCTGGTGGGGCGATGTGCTGCGGCACGGACGCGCCAGCCGCTATGCCCGCTTCTTCGACATTGATTGGCAAGCCGACGCGAAGATCCTGCTACCCGTGCTGGGCCGTCCGCTCGAGGAAGCGCTGCAGGCTGGTGAACTAGTCGTCGACCGCGAACGCCGTGTGCTGAGCTACCACTCGCATCGGTTTCCTCTCGCCGATGGGGCAATCGACGAGTCACTGAGCGACATTCTGGCACGCCAGCACTGGCGTCTCGCGTGGTGGCGCACGGCATCGGACCGCATCAATTGGCGCCGCTTTTTCGACATCAACGAACTGGTCTGCCTGCGCATGGAGGAGGACGAGGCCTTCGAGGCCGTGCACGCCTTGCCGCTGCGTCTGTACGCCGAGGGACTGGTAGATGGCCTGCGCATCGATCACGTCGACGGCCTGGCCGATCCAGCCAGCTATTGCCGCAAGCTCAGGCAGCGGCTCGGGGACAACGCATTGTTGGTCGTCGAGAAGATCCTGTTGCGCGGAGAGACGTTGCCGTTGGACTGGGCCTGCGACGGCACGACTGGCTACGACTTCATGAATGAGGTCAGTGCCTTGCAGCATGACCGCTCGGGGCAAGTGGTCCTCGGCAAAGCCTGGTCGGCGCTCAGCGGCGGGTCGGCGGACTTCGCGCCCGAGGAAGAGAGGGCGCGTCGCGAGATCATTGCCCGGAGTTTTGCTGCCCAACTCGATGCCTGTGCCGACGCGTTTGCCGACGGTGAGCTGGCGCCGCCCATGTTGCGCCGCGTGCTGAACGAGATGCTCATCCATTTTCGGGTGTATCGCACCTACGGTGTCAGAGGACGGCTGTCGGCTACGGACGAGGCCATCCTGGCGCGAGCCGCCGACGGAGCGCGACGAACCTGCCTCGTCACTGATCGCTGGGCTATCGATTGCGTAGCGGGGCTGTTCAAGCGGCCGGACAAGGCAAACGCCGTGGCGCGCTTCCAGCAGCTGAGCGCACCGGTCGCGGCCAAGTCGGTCGAGGATACCGCTTTCTATCGTTACGGCCGCCTGCTGTCGCGCAACGACGTCGGCTTCGACGTAGAAATGTTCTCTCAATCCGCCGAGGCATTTCACGCCCGAATGCTGGCGCGGGCTCGCGACTTTCCGCGGACCCTGCTCGCCACTGCGACGCACGACCACAAACGTGGCGAGGATGTACGGGCGCGGCTTGCCGTGCTGAGCGAAATGGCCGCGGAGTGGGCGGCACTGCAGCAACGATGGGTGGAGGCCACGCAGCCGCTTTGCCGGGACGGCTCTCCTGTTCCGGGTGACGTTGCCATGCTGCTGCAGACCGTCGTCGGCGCTTGGCCTCTGGAACTTGAGCGGGCCGATGAGAAGGGGAGGGCCGCCTTCGCGCAACGACTGGCGGAGTGGCAGGAGAAAGCGCTGCGCGAGGCAAAGCTGCGGACCGACTGGGCCGCCATCGACGAAGCGTACGAAAGGGCAGCGCGCATGCTCGTTGTGCGCCTGGTCGAGGAGGCGGCACTGCCGCGGCTGCTCGATGAGATCGTCGCGACGGTCCACCGGGTCGCTGCGGCAGGGGCCGTCAACGGTCTCGCGCAATGCGTCCTGCGTCTGACCGTGCCGGGGATTCCCGATCTCTATCAGGGGACAGACTTTTGGGACTTCAGTCTTGTCGATCCTGACAACCGCCGAGCCGTGGACTTCGCTGCACGTGTCGCCGCCCTTGACGTGGACGACCTCCGCGCCAAGGTGCGCCATTGGCGGAACGGCCACATCAAGCAGGCGCTGATCGCCCGTCTCTTGGCCGCGCGCGCCGGCAAGCCCGCGTTGTTCGCTGCAGGCACCTACGAACCCGTTATCGTCGAAGGCTCCGCAGCGGACCACGTCGTGAGCTTCGTTCGGCGACATGGACATGACCAGCTGTTGATAGCGGTGCCACGCCTTCCTTTTGCGTTGCAGCAAGAAAGGACGGGTGTGCAGCTCGGCGAGCGCTGGCTGAACACCTCGCTCCGCATTGAAGCCCGGTTGCACGGGGTGGTCACCGATGTCTTGACGGGCCAAGCGGTACAGCTCGGCGATCCCGTTGTGCCACTTGGCTCCCTTTGTGGGGTACTGCCCTTCGTCCTGTTAAAAACCTGGGACTAGGCAGCTCACTACAAAACGTTGTATCGAAATACCCACTCGCGGCGGCGTGGAATGCAGACACGCAGCTTAACGCACGGGAGCCGATGTGGGAGAGGAAACGATCCTAGGAGCGGAAATCCGATAAGCAGCGGCCATGACCTCACGGTGCGTAGGTAGCGAAACATGGCCAGCCGGAGTGGCGCCCGGCCCGCGAGAAAATCACCCGAACCTTCCCCGGCCTCCGCCGTTCCGTTGGCATGGAAACGGAACTCAAGTTCGCGCTCTCCCCGCAGGCGCAACGCAAGCTTGAGCGGTACCTAAGCCGCTCCGGCCAGGACGGGACGCGACATGTCGAAGTCCTGAAGACAACCTACTTCGATTCCGCGGACCGCAAACTAACCAAGGCAGGCTTCAGCCTGCGCGTACGACAGATCGTCAGCGGCGCACAGGGCTATCGTCAGACCGTCAAATCGGATGGCAACGGAACCTTTCGGCGTCAGGAATGGGAATGGTTCCTTGACGGGCCACAGCCGGATCTCGGCCGTTTGGCGGAAGTGCCGGCATTTCCCCTTCAGGCCGCCCCTCTGGCGACCGTCAAGCCGCTGTTCAGCACCGAGGTGACCCGGACGACGTTCACGTTGCGCCCAGTCCCTGGCTCAACGGTCGAGATGGCGCTCGACGACGGGGCGGTCGTCGCGTCCTGCGGAAGCGAGCCTCTGCGTGAGCTCGAGCTCGAGCTCAAGCAAGGCGACCCCGGGGTCCTGGTGCGGCTTGCCCTGGAGCTCCTTGAAACCGCACCTCTTTCCCTGTTCAACGAAAGCAAGGCACAGCGTGGATTCGAATTGGTCGATGGGACCCGGCCGAAGCCGCATCAGGCGAAAGACGTAGTTCTACCGGATGATCTTTGTCTGAAGGACGCGTTTCACCTTCTGGCGGGCCGCCTGCTGGACGATCTGATGGCCAACCAGCCGGCTGTGCTGCGCGGCGACGAGGAGGAAGGTGTTCACCAGATGCGCATCGACGTTCGTCGACTGCGCTCGCTGCTTGTCCTGTTCGCGCCCGTTCTCGAGGTCCACGCAACCCGTCACTTCGAAGACGAGTTGCGGCGGTTGGGCCAAGTCCTGGGCGCTGCGCGTGACTGGGACGTATTCGTCGAAGAGACCTTGCCAAGGCTGATCGACGGTGCTGCCGATCTTGCCGTCGTGAGGCCCTTGCGTGAGCTGGCGTCAAAGCGACGTCACTCATCCCATCAAGCCGCCAAGAAGGCAGTCCTCGATCCGTCGTTCTCGCGCTTCGTCCTGGCCTTTCGCCTCTGGAGCTTCGAGAAGGGCGCGGTGCTGAAGCGCTTCGCCGCCGGCGATCTGGGGGAAGAGGCCGACCACCTGCTGTCGCGACTGGAGCGCAAGGTGGACAAGCGATTGCGAGCTTGCGACAAGGCGGAACCGACCACCCTGCACCGCCTGCGCAAGGGCCTGAAGAAGTTGCGGTACGCTATCGAATTCTTCGAAGCGCGGTACGGCCGCGGCATCGGACCCTACCTGAAGCGATGCAACGGCCTGCAGAAACAACTGGGCGATCTCAACGATCTCTGGACCTTCAGCCGTCTGGCTGACGAGGTTGCTCAGGGGCAGCGGCTTGACGTGGCGCCGGCGCTCGGCCTGCTCGCCGAGAATGCCGATCGGCTCGCTATGAAGGGTCTCCGCCAGCTCGACTCACGTCTGCGCCGCTTCGCGAACGCGCAGCCGTTCTGGACGTAACGTCAGCGCCAGAACAGGGCCAGAAGGATGATAATGGGGATCGGTACGCCGAGCAGCCAAAGCAGGATCGAACGCCCCATCTCAGTCTCCGTCGGTTAGAGGAAATCGCGTCCGTCACGGCGGGCACCGCCTTCGGTTGCGGCCAGTGCCGCGGCCAGCGCGCCAAGGAACATGGATGCGACCAGCCAGAAGGAGAGGTGCATGGAAATCCGCCGCACCTTGTCGAGCGTGGCCCGCATCTCGTTGTCGATCGTTGTTACGCGTTGTTCGGCATCGGCCAGAGATAGTCCGGTGTCAGCCGAGACCATCTGCGCCAGATACTGACGGTCGTCCCCCGACAGATCGCGGTCGCGGCTCGCAAGCAGGATGCGCCGTGCGGCGTCACGATCGGTCGCGAGGTCGCGGCCAACCGATGCGGCCGTCGGTGGGCGTCCATTGAGCGCGCGATAGTCCGGCCGGAACAGACGGTCCAGGTAGGGCGCTACGACATCATTGTTGCCGGCCCCTTGTGCTGCAGTTGGCACAGATGGACTCGCGCCAGCCGCTGCTCCGCTGGTGATGGCTGTCGCGGCCGATGCAAGGAGCGCAGCCCCCATGACGGTGGCAAGGGCCCACGCGAGTACGCCGTGCGCGGTGTCGCGGAAGTAGATTTCATCGCTGGCCGTTCCCGCCCAACGCATGCGCAAGCGACCGGTGATGTAGCCGCCCAGCGCCGAGGCCATCACGGCCGTCACGCACATGAAAATGCCAGCTACGGTGGCTGCTTTCGTCGAACTTATGTCGGGGAGGCCGGACCATGGCGAGACAACGCTGAAGCCGATCCCCGAACCCAGCGCCAGCAACAGAAGGGTCGTCGCTCCGGCGACAAAGCCGCCGGCAATGACGGCGGGCCACGATACCGCTGACGCCGGTGGGGATTCCGATTCGACGATGACGGCGTCGACCATAAGGCAGCTCCCTGAGGATCTGCTCAACCAACGGGCAGTTGTGAAGGGAGTTGCGTATCGCTGCGCGAATGCCGGGCGGGCGTCAGTCGGTCCCCTGGCTTGATCGCGATTCCGGTGGCTTCTGGTATTGTTGAGAGACGAAGTTTTGAAATCTCGGAGGACGCCATGACTGCCCCTGCGCCAGCCACACAGGCACAAGCCGCTCCGGAGCGCCTGCGCGCGATGCTCGGCGAGCCAGGCCTGATCGTCATGCCGGCCGTATGGGATGGACTGTCCGCGAAGTTGACGGCGGCTGCGGGCTTCAAGACGGCTTTCCTTTCGGGCTCGTGCGTCGCTGCGAGCAGACTCGGCGGCCCTGACCTTGACCTCATCTCGTTCGGCGAGATGTTCGATTCGTTCAACATGGTACACGGCGCGGCTCCGGACTTGTTGGTCCTCGCTGACGGCGACCACGGCTACGGCAATGCGATGAACGTGCAGCGTACCGTGCGCGCCTACGGACGCGCAGGCGCGGCTGCGGTCCTGATCGAGGACAAGATCACGCCGCGAGCACTGACCGCCGCGGGCAAGCCTTGCCTGCCGCGGGAGGAGGCGCGCATGAAAATGCGAGCCGCCGTCGAGGCGGCGAGGGAGTCGGGCATCCTGATCCTGGCACGTACGGATTGCCGGCCGACGCAAGGTATCGACGAGGCCGTGGCGCGCATCGAGATGTATGTCGAGGAGGGAGCCGACATCATGTTTCTCGATTCGCCCGCCGACGAGAGCGAGATCCGGCGCGGCATTGCCGCCGCGCAGGGCCGTCCTTCGTTCGTCGTGCTGTCGCCCGGCGCGCCGCGCGCCACGCCTTCGCAGAAGGAGGCGACTGCGCTGGGTTTCAAGATCGGCACCTACCCGACGGGAATGCTTTCGCCAGCCGTCGCCGGCATGAAGGCGGGATTGGTAGCACTGAAGGCAGGCGAAGCCGAAGCCAAGTCGGCGCTGCCGCCCCCCGAGTTGCGTGCCACTCTGGGCTATGCCGACTACGATGCCAACGCAAAGGCCTTCATCGTGGCTGCGTAGGGTTGGCGGGCCGGGGTGCGGTGTTGCGCGGTGGGCTCGGCAGCGGCACGGAGAGGTCGACCGGCCGCTCGCTCAGCTGTTCGTCAGTCGAGCCTGGCATCGGGCTTACGGCCTGGTTGCGCGAGTTTGGGCCCGCCGTGGCGCCATTGCCGCCGGTCACCAACGGACCTGCATCGAGCATCTTGCTGGCATCGATGTTCTCTTGGGGCATGCGCTGCGCAGTCGTGGGCGCCGTACAGAGCAAAGCTGGCAGCGCCGCTAGCAAGACGAGTCTCACGAGAACCTCCAGTCGTTCATTGCAGAACTCATCGCACTGGCCATGCGTTCCGCGCCGATAGGCTGAAAATGATGACTCATGCGACGCCCCACCCACCGTCACTCAGCGAGGACAACGACCAGCTTGCGCACGATTACGAGGAAGTAAGCCGAAACCGTCAGTTCCAGTCAGGCCAGCGCTTGGTCGCGGCGTTGGCCATTGCAGCCGGCGAGCGGGTTCTCGACGTAGGATGCGGCACCGGGTTGCTGGCCGAATATGTTGCTGAGATCGTCGGAGTGACCGGTTATGTACTGGGCATCGACCCGCTGCCGCTGCGCATTGAGCTGGCGCAGGCCAAGGCGCGATCGAACCTCGAATTTCGGGTAGGGAATGCCGCCGATCTGTCTTCCATCCCGGATGGATGCGTTGACGTCGTTTATCTCAACGCGGTGTTTCACTGGCTGCCGGAAAAGACTGGCCCGCTGCGCGAATGTTCAAGGATCCTGCGCGCCGGCGGCCGACTCGGCATCGGCGGCGGGGTAAAGGAGCAGCGCTCGCCGCTGCGCGGCGTCATGCGGCGGGTTCTCACCGAGCCGCCCTTCGCCCAGCATCCACGGCAACCTGGTGAGCTTGCGACGCGGGTCGACGCCGACGAGATGCGCAGCCTGCTGGAAGGCGCAGGGTTCGAAGTCGCGTCGATCGAGCTGTACGACAGCCCCTTTGTACACGCCTCGGCCGAGGCGGTGGTGCGCTTTTCCGAAGCGAGCTCTTTCGGCAATCTCCTGGCTCACCTGCCCCCTGATCTGCGCCCCGCGGCACGGGCGGCGCTGGTGGAAGCCCTTGCGCCGCTGGCGGCGGCCGATGGGTCGATTTCGCACGATGGGCGCCGCATGATCGCGATAGCCAGGAAGCCAGCGGTTTGAACCGCCGCAGCGTTCGCGCCGCCGAATTGCACCCCGCGGTCACGCATTTAGGCTCGCTTCGCCTGCCTTCGAGAGTGCGGAAAGACAGCACAATAAGCGCCGCAGCCGGTCGCGTGACCGGTGCGGCGCAGCGAAGACAGGTTGACAGGTTGGTAGGCGACTAACGCGTGTAGACAGTCGTCGCCGTTGCAGGCGGAGCCGTGGTGTACACGGTGGAGGAAGGCGCTGGGGTTGCCACCACGGTCGCGGCAGGCGCGGGTTGTTGAACCGTCTTCTCCTCCTTGATGCTGCAGGCGCCCAGGACGGCGAGGCAAGCGATGGCGGCAACAGGCAAGCTTTTCATGGCATATGCTCCCTTCTGCACGGCCAACGCGACGACGGCAGTCGGGTTGCCTCCGCCGCCTGCGTCAGGAAAGTGGCAATCCGAGCTCGGCTAGGCGCTTCATCAAGTCTTTGCTCAGTCGAAAGCGCAAGCCATCCTCATCGTCGACTTCCAGCCAGCCCTTATCGGCCGCGCGCCGCACCACCTGCCTTACGGCCTCACCGTCCAGGCCAAGCTCACGCGCGACGTCGGCCGTCGAGACCCATTTCCAGCGCGATGCCACCAATTTGACCCTCTCTCGCCGTCAATGGCGGATGCGGGTGTACGTTGCAGCGGCTATGTCCGACGGCGGCCCAATGTCAGGCCGAGCAATCCTGTCGCGGCCAACCCCAGGCTTGCCATGAGGAGCACGGCCTCGCGCGGGCCGAACTCCCGCGCCAAGGCGCCTGCCAACAGCACGCCAAGCGGACCGGTCCCGATGCAGACAGTGACAATGCCCATGAGACGTGAGCGCATGTTGGCCGGCGCTTCGGTGAGCATCAGCGTGGTCTGCATGTTGCTGAAGCCCGCCGTTCCGAAGCCGCCCAGGATCAGGACGGCCAGCGCCAGCCAGTAGGACGGAGAGAGCGCCATGATGATGAGACCGACCATGAAAAAGGCCGCCCCACCCGCGAACAGCAGCCGCCCGTCCATGCGCATCAGGCCGGCCGCAAGCACCGCTCCACCCAGCAGGGAGCCGATCGGTTCTGCCGCCGCCAGTAGTCCAACCAGTGAAGGTGAAACGCGGAAGGCGCCCAAGCCCAACGGTGCCACCAGACCCGAATAGGAGAAGGCAAACGCATTGGTGACGATTGTGACGCCGTATACCAGGAGGATGATGCGCTTGCGGCGGGCGAAGGCGATGCCTTCCGCAATGTCGCGGGGGATTCGCCTCAACTCGAGACGCTGCACCACTTGCGAGTGAACGAGGCCCGCCATGGCGAAGGCCCCGGCGAACTGCACGAGGGCCGTGAGCGTGTACGCCCCCTTCATGCCGAGCCACTGGAAAGCTACTCCTCCCAGCAGCGGGCCGACCATGCGGGTCGCCGCGTTGGTTGCCGAGTCCAGTGCGATGGCCTGCACGATGCGATGCGGCCCTGCGACCTCGCCGACCATGCGCCGCCGGGTCGACATCTCCGTCGCCCACATGGTTCCAGACAAGAGGTTGCCCAGCGCGACGTGCCAGAGTTCGAGAACACCTGTCGTGGCGAGCGTGGCGAGCAACGTCGAGACGACGGCAGGCACGACCAGGGCCAGCATCACGATCAACTTACGGTCGACTGCCTCGGAGATGGCACCGGCGAAGGCGCCGAAGGCGAGCTGCGGCAACTGCCTTGCGGCGACGACGCCAGTGACAGCCAGCGCCGATCCTGTCACCTCGTAGGCGAACACGCCGGAGATCAGTAGCTCCAGCCAGCGCATGGCGTTGGCGAAGGCGCCAACCAGCCACAGCCGCAGAAAATCCGGCTTCCGCAACAGCTCCCGAACGGGTCCTTCCATTGGCGCGCAACCTAGCGCAGAGCCGCATGTCGGCTCCAGCCCATGAGCAGCCGAGCTCGTCTCGTATATTGTCACCGCAGGAGGAAACCAATGATGCTTCGACGCCGGCTGCTCGGCGCGGCAATGGTCTCGACTGCGGTCGCCGGTGCGAAACCTATTCGCGCAGCACCAGCGTGGCCCACCAAGACCGTCCGCTTTATTTGCCCGTTTGCTCCTGGCGGTGGCACCGACACGGTGAGCCGTCTTGTGTGCGATCGGCTTTCGCGACGTTTCGGCCAGCAATTCGTGGTCGACAACAAGGCAGGTGCCGGCGGCAACATCGGTACCAGCGAACTCGCGCACGCTGCTCCTGACGGCTACACGCTCGGCTTGATCTCGGTGGCCAGCCACACCCTCAATCC
>Ga0081539_10007103_pt1 | contig 10352 bp, 8 predicted proteins | sample TabmetS4T2R2_FD_71023 | JGI IMG/M metagenome (GOLD analysis project Ga0081539, IMG submission 71023) | Tabebuia heterophylla rhizosphere microbial communities from the University of Puerto Rico - S4T2R2 | ecosystem: Host-associated > Plants > Roots > Rhizosphere ... | reverse complement strand
CCGGTCGCCGGGTCCGAACTGATAATTTTAATCCCCCGCGCGCCCATGAAGGACGTGCGAGTTCTGTTTGAATTAGCTCGGGCGTGCTCGTAAGGACTGTGGCACGGTTAATTCCGCAACGTTGAAGCGTGCGCAGAAGACGTTCCAGCATGGAAATGCCGCAGAGCCGAAGCAGCGCCCGCGGGTTGTCCGCCAGGACAATACATTCATCTACCACCATGCTGGCCTGATGGATGAGAGATTGACGAGAAGCAGCTCGGATATTTCCAAGTGTGACAATTAAGTTCGCCTCAGCGGACAGATTGCCTAAGCTCTAGGCGTTTTACAACAGGTAAACTTTCATGGTAGCGAATAATACCGAGACATCAATTTCCACGGCCGTGCCGCCGCTTCATTTCCGCCTCGGGTACAGCCCGTTTCTTGCGCAGGTCGTGATCATTCGCCGGTGTAATCTGTCATGCGGCTATTGTTCCGAATACGATAAGGTCAGCGATCCGATTCCAGTGGAGGTCTTGGAGAAACGCTTTCGTAAATTGAGAAGTTTGGGCACGTTCGGAATTTCCCTCACAGGAGGTGAGCCGACGCTGCACCCAAAGCTTCCACAATTGATTCAGAAATGCCGCGAGCTTGGTTTCTTCCGCACCGGGATGATCTCCAATGGTTTTCTCTTACGCCCCGATTTCATCGAAGCGCTGAATGAAGCCGGACTTCAGGAAATGCAGATTTCAATTGATGGAGTGCAGGCCAACAACACAACGCAGAAAGTGTTGGATAACCTCAAGCAACGTCTTCGTTGGCTTCGCGAGTACGCACGTTTCGCAGTCATTGTTAGCGGCGTGCTCGGTGCGTGTCCTTCTGAAGAGGCCGAAGAGGTCCTCTATTTCGCGGCCAAAATGGGCTTTGTGCCGCGTGTTCTACTGATTCATGACAGTAATGGCCAGGTACAATCACTTAATGGTGAACGCAAGGCATTCGAGAAGATCGTCCGACGCCTTCCTAAAACTGTCGTTGATTTTTCCAGCTACCGAAAAAGACTGCTGCGCGAGGGCACCGCGCCGTTCAAATGCCGAGCCGGAAGCCGCTACCTTTACATCGACGAGTACGGAAAGGTGAACTGGTGCTCACAGACCAGAAGGGTATGGTCCAAAAGTTTGATGGACTACACACGCGAGGACTTACGCGAGCAGTTCTACCAGTACAAGTCCTGCAACGCTACTTGCTCTCTCGGCTGTGCGCGCTCTACGAGCCAGTTCGATAAATGGCGGACTCAACCCGGGTTTCCCGCGTAGCGGGGGCTCTCATTTTTTCCTCGGCGTGCCGCAACATGTCGAGCGTATCGACATCTTGCCACCAGGCTTGACCAATATCGATGGCCCGGACCTTGTCGTCATCGGCCATTGACCGTGCTCCGTCCGCGAGGCTGCAATCGCCATTGCGCTTGCTTCGCTTGAGGTAATCGAAGATTTCCAGCGGGCAAATAAACAAACCGGTATCGATCGCGTCGTAACGCTGCAGATCTTTGCCGATGGCTCTCACGGCGTTCTGGCGGGTCTGGACCTTCATCGCGTCATGTAAATCAAAAATCTGATCCAGCTTTCGATCGACTGCCATGTTGAGCAGTCGAGGATGGAAGCTGTTCAGCAAACGATCGACGATGGCGTTGTCGAAAAGGTGATCGCCCATGGTCAGCAGAAATGTTCCTCGAATGTGGCCGGCGGCAGCAAGAAGCGAGATGCCGTTTTGTCTTCGCCAATCGCGATTGACGATGAACGACGCGTTGATGTGTGGAGGAATTAACTGCTTCGCTTGTGCAATTACCCGTTCGCTTTCATAGCCGACCACGAAATGTGCGGTGCTAATGCCTGCAGAGCTTACAGCATCGAGAGTGTACGAGAGCAATGGTCGGCCAAACACAGGCACAAACGGCTTGAGGAAGCCGTTGTCCGCTCCGCGAAGCCGCGAGCCCTGGCCGGCGATCAGGATGACAGCTTCAGAAACAGCACTCATATGCCGTAATGCCTTTTGAGTCCCCAAATTCGGACACGCTGCGGGAGAAACCGGAAAATGAACGGCGCGATTTTGGATTCAAACAGATCACCGACTGCTACTCGCGGGGGCGGCTGTACGGCGTCAAGCAATTTTAGAACGTGTTCCGCGACGAGTTCGGGGCCTGGAGCCTTGTTCATCGTGCGTTCCACTGTTTGCCACGTCTGTTCAACTTTCCTGTCGTAGAGATCGGCCTTGCCGCTTGCAATAACGCTTTGATTAAATTCGGTGGAAATGTCCCCCGGCTGAAGATCCACGATGTGGACCGGGGAATTGCCGAGCTCAAGTTGCATGGTCATGATGAAGGAAGCCAGTGCGGCTTTTGAGCCGTTGTACGCGGCCATGAAAGGCACTGGAAGCCGGGAAGCAAGCGAGGTGACGTTCACGATCAAGCCTTCCTCGCGCGGGCGCATATGGCGTAAGGCGAGCTGCATCAATTGAATTTGGCCGAACACGAGAATTTGAAACTGGCTCGTGATTACCTCCAGGGGCAGAAACTCGGCAGGCCCGAAATGACCGGCTCCGGCGTTGTTAATCAAAACGTCGAGGTAACCAGCTTCGGCGAGCGCGGAGTTGAATGCGTGTTCGATCGAGAGCCGATCGGCAAGGTCGAGAGGGATCGGATGCAATCGTGGCATTTTCGGAATGCGTTCTAAACTGCGCGAGGTGCCCCAGACCTCGTGTCCGTGCTGAACCAGTGATTTTGCAATCGCGAGACCGATGCCGGAGCTGGCGCCGGTGAGAAAGATACGTTTCATCACGCGGGCTTGGTCGATCGTCTGTGGTGCAACCAGCTCACGCCGAAGGTAGCGAGAAAGACCAGGCCGGCCGTGACTTGTCCAGCAATTCCATGCAGAAGCAAACGACAGCTCAATGCTGGGATGAAAGCAATGATTGCTGCAAGGATCGGGGAGCTAATGTTGCTCCAGGGATTGCGCCATCGAAAGACTAGCCGCAACACTCCATAACGCAAAATACCTTGGATTACGTAGGGGAGCAGGATCCCAAACGCTGCGCCTGTCGCTCCGAATCGAGGAATGAGCCAGAGATTTGCTCCAAACGCCACGGCGCAGGTGATTGAAGAATTTAGAAGGTTCAAATGCGGACGTTGTACCATGATTACGGTTTCGCCTAACGACACAAACGCGTTGGTGGCACAAGCGATCCCCACGATTCCCAGCCAGGCACCGCCTTGCCCGAAAGCCGGACCGTAGATCAGTAAAATCACCGATCCGGCGAGCGTCATAACCCCGACTAGTGGTAACAAAATCCAGAGTATCCATTCGGCCAGACGAGCATACGTGGCGGCGGCGCGTTGCTGATCGCCGGTCGCGGTCATGCCGGCGACGACGGGCGCAAAAATGGGGTTGAAAGCCTGGTTCACCTTGCGCAGACCGCCTGCAATGTCGACCGTCGCACTATAAACGCCTACAGTCGCAAGCGTCACTCCAGGCGCGCTTCCGATGAACCATCCCAGCATGATGACGTCTAAGCGTAAGATGAACGCGTTAAACATTTGGTAAACGCTGATGGGAGCGGCGTACGCCAGCAACGGTTTTGCTTCGGTCCAGATCGAGAGAGTGTCGCGCACGGTCACGCCACGGAATAGTTTTGCAGCGAGTATAAGCGCGGCAATACCCGAAGCCGCAGTCCCGCATACAGCGGCGAGCTCCGGCGCGAACCTTGTGAATCCAAAGCCAAGTGCGATCAAAAGCGCCAGCACCGCGATGGCAGGCTCCGCCATGCCTCGCGAGAAGATGTCGTGCTTCATTACCTTCATGCCGCGTGAAATCGAAGTACACACCCGATACAGAGCGATGCCCGGAAGCGCGCAGAGGAGAAAGGCCAGCGCTGACACCATCTCAGGTGGAAAGTGCAATTGACGGCTAAAGAGGCGCAGGGCGGCGACTCCGATTGCGGTGACCAGACAGGACTGCAGGAGAACCAGAATAACAGCTGCGCGAAAGAGAGTGCGACTGCGCGCGAAGTCGTGGGTCGCTTGCGAGCGAGCAATAAAGGTGGTGATGGCATTATCGAGCCCGAACACCGCAATCTTGCTGATTAAATCGACGTTCGCCCAAGCTACCGAAAATGTGCCAAGAGCAGCGGGTCCAAGGAGTCGTGCTACGAGCAGGACAAAGATGCCGCGGAAATTCGATGCGAGCATCGCCAGCGTGTTCACGAAAGCACCGCGCTTCAGTTCCACCCCGGCGTCGTCAACGCGCACCGGTGCATCCACAACCGCTGCCGGAGGCTCAAGCGCGACTCCCGTGCCGCTTACTCTCTCTTCACGAAGCCGGTCATTTGTCCGGGCAATCTCAATATTATATGGCATCAGAACAGCGCGGTGATTTGTTTCGGCGCAACACTCTCGCTGAAAGGAACTGACTCAAATCGACGAGGCGTGCCCGGTCAAGGGCACTATCTTGGCGGTGGCCAGTTTGTACTGAGAGGAGATTCTCGGTACAGTGAGACCTTGACCGGCATCCGCTACTAGATTGGCAGAATGTTTTTCCAGCCGCGGAAATTAACAACACGATGCGGATGTGCCAAGTTTGGGCCAACCCTAGCTGCGCCTGGTTCGGAGTTGGCTGTCGATGATCACGCCGTCCCGCATTTCGTGGATCCAATCGCACGCTTCGGCAATTGCCGGATTGTGTGTGGCGAGGAGCAACGCCTTGCCGCGTTCGTGCACCAGATTCTGCAACAGCTCAAACGCGCGCTCGGAATTTGCGGTGTCAAGATTGCCGGTCGGTTCGTCAGCCAGAATGACCCGCGGATCGTTCGCAAGCGCGCGTGCGATCGCGACCCGTTGTTGTTCGCCTCCGGAAAGATGACGGCTGGGGCGTCGCAACTTGCCGCCCAAACCCACGCCGTCAAGCAGGTCGGCAGCGCGATCGCGCATCTGTTCATCTGAGAGCTGGCCAAGTTTACGCATCGGAATCATGACATTTTCCTGCGCGGTGAAGTCCTCCATCAAAAAGTGGAATTGAAAGATGAACCCAATGAATTTGTTTCGCTTCTGTGCGAGTTCATCGTCGCTGAGGTGGGACACCGTCTCGGTTTCGATCGAAACTCGCCCGGCGTCGGGTGTGTCGAGCAAACCGAGAATATAGAGCAACGAACTTTTGCCACAGCCCGACGGGCCGACCACGGCGTGAACGCTTCCAGACTCAATGGCAAGCGACACGCCGCGCAGGGCATGGACGCGTTCCTCTTCTTCGCCCAGGTAGCGTTCAAGCCGGTCGCAACTCAGACTAACTTGTGCGCTCATCTAGATCCCCGGATTGTGACCACGGGTGGCAACTCTGCGGCGCGCCGTGCCGGGACATAACTGGCGATAAACACAGCCACAAGGGCGAGGAACGTCGCAAACGCATAATGCTGCCAATCCCACGTGACCAAAAAATAATTTGTGTAAAGCAGGCCGCGGAGACGAATAGGAATATGTGAGACTCCCCAGGTCATCAACGCGCCGAGCAAGCAACCGAGCAGCGATCCAGCGGCAGCGATCAGCGCGCCCTGCCAGAGAAAGATTGCGCTGATGTCCCTGCGCCGGTACCCCATCGAACGCAAAATCGCGATCTCTTTAATTTTGGCCAGGACTGACATAGTGAGCACATTAAAAATGCCGAAACCCGCCAGCAGAATGATGAGCGAAACGGTAATCGCAACGGACATTCTTAAGGTCAGAAAAAGCTGGAGCGTGCTCTCCTCACGTTCCTGCCAGCTCAGAGCATTGTGCTGGAAAAGCGTTTCGAAGCGGCTGGCCAACACCGGTGCACGATTCCGATCGCGCAGCTTATAGATGATCATGGACGCTCCAGAGGGCTGCTGCAGCAACGCCTGTGCAATCTTGGCGTGCGAGTAAATGCGGGTCGAATCGATGGAGCCAATGCCTGCGCGTGCGATCGCCGCAACGTTGAATCGCCAATACTCGCCGTTTGGAGCGAGCAATTGCACCGTGTCTCCCACGGCGATCTGAAGCAACTCTGCCAGGCGCGAACCGATGATGATCGCAGTGGTGTTATTTCGAAAGTCATCAAAGTTGCCGTCAATCAACTGACGCAGGATATCGGTAGTTTGTGCATGCAGAGAAGGATCGATGCCGTAAAGATCGACAGTGGCGTTCTCGAATCCGGCGCGAGCGCTTACTGTCCCGCGCAGGACCGGTGAACAGGAAATGACATCCGGGAATTCCCTGCTCACCCGCATGATCTCGTTGGGATTGGTGATGCCTTCAAAGTAAATACGTCGCCCAGTGGTCCCCTTCGAATTTTTTGCCGCGACCATGAGCGGTTCGTAACGCGGCCGAAAACGCGACCTAACGACGAGCGCGCCATTGCTACCGATGTTGGATTCGATGAAATAGCGCGAGAACCCCTGCGTCTGCGCCTGCGTGCAGATAAAAATTGCGACACCGAAAACGACACCGCTCAAGCTCAAGAGCAATGCCCGCTTGCGATGCGTCAAAAAACGCAGGGCAATGTATAGCGGGGGTGTCACGGCGCTCTCGGTGGCGACGTTGCGTTGATCATACGCTGGCGCACCGGCTGGCCGGATCGGAACTTATCCTGATCGGAAACAATTACATGATCGCCCTCTGTCAGACCAGTGAGCGCCTCGGAGAAATCGAGTGTGCGAAATCCTACGTTAACCGTTCGTCGCTGAACAATTCCGCCATTCACCACCAACGCTTGATCCACCAGCAGCGCCCGCGTTGGTAGCAGCAGCGCATTTTCGTGCACACCGGTAATGATGTTCATCTCCCCGGTCATTCCGACCATCAAATTGTCGGGCGGATTTTCCATCTCCAGTACAACAGTATAGCGCTGAGTGGTTGGATCGGCTGCGGGCTGGATGGACGTCACGCCGCCAGTGAACGTGCGCGTGCGGTAGGCATACAATTGCACTTTTGCTTTCATTCCCGGTTTTACTTCGCCTACGTCCTCCTCGTTGACCTCGCCGCGGACATATGTCTTTCGCGAAGATACGGTGAAAAGTTCATTCCCGTTTGAAACCAGTTCGCCGTCGATTGTCTGAACGTTGGTTAGAATTCCTTCTATCGGGGAGCGGACTTCAGCATTTTTCATTTCCGCCTCCAGTTTTTTGGCGGTTTGTTGCAGAGAATTCAGATTGCGATCACGCTCAATACGCTCTGTCTCCACAGCGCCGCGTAAACGGTTCACTTCGCTTTTCGCTTTCTGATATTCAACAGCGGGCACGTTTCCCGACGACACGACTTTTTCGAGCCGTTGGAGATTGTCCTCGGCTGCTTTGAGCAACTCCGAAGAGGGGAGGGCGAGAGCCGCGCGGTCAACAGCCGCCTGCAAATCCGTGCGCGCCTGTTTTAACTGTCTGGAGGTTTCTTCGTCTGCGATGGTTGCCAGTAATTCACCCCGTTGCACGCCTTTGCCGATTGCTCCCCTGCCGGCAGAAAAGGGTTCGGCCAGCCGGATAAAGCCATCGTTTTGCGCCCGTACACGCACCACAAACGCGGGTTCTATCCGCACGGTGCCATAAACGGCGGAGATCGCCGCGCCCCGGCGCACGCTTGTGACTTCCGCGACGGGCATTATAAAAAAATACGCCGCTGCGAAAAGGACAACGACCGCCGCTGCGCCGGCCCACAAAACGGTCTTTGATTCCGGCAATTTCAATTTCGGGGAACTAGTGTGATGTTCACGGCGCGTGTTTGCAATACGCTCGTGCTCGGCAGTATCCGTTCTTGTTTGCTCTTGTTCGTAAATTTTCGAAGCCATTATTGCCAAGACATTGCCTTCAACATATCCGTTCGATCAGATGGTTGCACGGAATGACGACTTGCCGGCAATCGAAGCTGTCGCTTCCCTGGGAGACCTCAGCGTTGCGACGAGTTATCCGCTTCTGATGCCGGTTTGTGAGTTTCGTACGAAAATTGAAAGTATCGGCCAGTAGCGCGCTCCCATTCCGCGAGTGCAACGTTATGTTGATAAATTGCATCCAGCAGTCCGCTCTTCGTCCTCAAAAAACCGCTTTGAGTTACGCGGTACTCAAATTGTGAGGCTAAACCATTGGCGACATTCTCACGCACAGTGTGGGAGCTCTCCTCCGCGGCTGCAGTAGCCGATGCCAGTGATTCTTCACGGGCGGCGATTGCTTGAATGTCGTTGGCGATCCGCGAGAGCTCACGGCTCACGTTGGCTTCCAATTTCCTGCACGTCAGCTCGTTCGCTTCCTGTGCCGCTCGCGCCCTGAGCACTGCTCCTCCGACTTTGCCGTTATCCACGACGCGCCACGTGTACGAAGCCTTTTCGCGGATTTCTGAACCGATGAAATCCTGTGTCTTGCTCGTGGATCCCTGCCGGTGAATCCCTTTTACGGGAACGTACTCCCCGTGAATGCCGCCCTCGATGCGCGGATAATAGTCTGCTGCGATGATGCGTTGATCTTCATTGGCTGCGCGCACAAACAAACGCGCAAGTTTAAGGTCGGCTCTGCGCTGTAGCGCTGCCGCTGTTTCCGCATCAACATCGATCCGCGTCGGCGCAAACTGCAGTTCGCCTTCCGGTTCAGGCAGGGACGATCTGGCGGGATCGATCCCCATCGCCAACGCCAGACTCAATTGCGCTTCCCGATAGGCGCGTTGCGCGCCTTCCATTTGCGGAACCAGTTCGTCGGCTTGCATAGTTGCGCTGGTAAATGCGCTTCGATCGGTCAACCCGGCTTCGAAACGATTTTGCTGAGCGGCAACATTGTCTTCGAGTTTTTGACGCTGTTCTTCTCGAATGGATTGCAGCGACCGGTTGTAAAGTGCCGTGTAAAAGGCGAGCCGGGCTGCGTGTAACTGTTCTGCCACCGCGACATTCAATTGCTGTTGGGCTATCAGCACTTCGACGTCTCCACGGCGAAGCGACGGCGGCACAGCCATGCTGAACAACGTCTGATCGAGCATGCCGCGGCCTACCGCGAATCCCTTGATGCCGCTCTCCCCGGACCGGTGGCCATATTGAACACCTGCGGGGACGCCCACCTCGAAGTCGGGCCACGCGGTGGAACGAAAGACCAAACGCTGTCCAGTAGCTTGCTCGAGACCGGCTTTGGCCTCGAGTATGGCGGGATTTTTGTCGAGGGGGGGTCGGAGGACCTCTTGCAAAGTGACCGCGCTGGTTACATGCGCGAATGACGCGATCAGAATCAAAATCGCAATGTGAACAGTCGTTGCCCGCCGTAGTTGGTGCGCGGGGAGAAGCGCGCAGTGTATGCCAGCACTCCGATGATTCGGGGACGCGCTTGCGTTTACGCGCAGTTTTCGGCGGATACCTAGCGCGATGGCTACAGACTCGGGCGCCGCGATAGGAGTGGCCACCGCGACGAAAGCGGACGACGCAATGTTTCTCAATCCTGACAATGGTGGCTTCATCGCTGCGTCATTTTTTCGGGCGGTTTGGCCACGTCAGCAGCGTGCGCGGCGTTGCGAGTTTCGGTTTTCACGTCTTTGAAGTCTGATCCGAAATTGAGCGCTTCCGCTGAACTGGCGCAGGCATGAGCAAGGCGTGCGAGAGCAACGTTGTGCAGATAGATCGCGCTCAATCGGGTCGTACGCGTACGGGTGACGTCGACGGCCGCTTGCAGAACGTCCAGTTGTGTCCCCAATCCGGCGGCAAAATTCCCTCTCGCCATGTCTAGCGCTTCATCCGCCGTCTGAACGTTTTTTGTTTCACTCTCGAGTACGCGCTCAGCCTGTTGGAGATCGAAAAATGCGCTGCGCACATCCGAGGCCACGCTGCGCCGGGCTGCTGCCAAAGCTTGCACCGCAGCCTGGCGACGGGCGCGCGTCGCCTGCATGCGTCCTTTGGTTGCGAAACCGTCAAATATGTTCCACGTTGCGTTTATGCCGACCACTCCGCCATAGTTGAATTCCGGACCGACATCGGGATCACGTTCGCTGTAGACTTCGTACCCGGAAAAAGCGCGGACATGTGGTCGCGTTGCGCTGCGGTCCAGAATGTACTGGCGGTCCTCAATCTCGATGTCTTTCTCGCGGGCTTTGATGATCCCACGATTCGCGTCAGCGCGGGCGAGGCAGTCGTTGAGGTCTGGATGATTGGGGCGATACTGCAACTGGCCCGAAATTTCGAACGGAGGTGCCTGTGCGCCGGGGGGTATGTCGGTCCCGAAAAGTTCTGCCAGTCGCAAATACGAGTTTTTCAAGTCCGTCTGCGCGTTAAAGAATTCTGGCCGCTCGTTGGCGAGGGCTACTTCTGCCCGCTGCACATTTAATTTGCCAACAATGCCAGCTTCGAAATTGTCCTGTTCGCCTTTTA
>Ga0081539_10007102_pt1 | contig 10353 bp, 10 predicted proteins | sample TabmetS4T2R2_FD_71023 | JGI IMG/M metagenome (GOLD analysis project Ga0081539, IMG submission 71023) | Tabebuia heterophylla rhizosphere microbial communities from the University of Puerto Rico - S4T2R2 | ecosystem: Host-associated > Plants > Roots > Rhizosphere ... | reverse complement strand
TCACCGTGCCGATCGGCAGATCGAGCACCTCGGCGATCTGCCCGTAAGACATGTGCTCGATCTCACGCAGTACAATGACCTCCCGCGCGTCGACCGGCAACGCCGCAATCGCCGCGGCGATTTGGCGCCTGCGATCGCCCGCCAACGCGTTCTGCTCGGGATCCTGAGCGTCGCCGGGATGGTCCTCAAGCACGTCGATGGGAACCTGCTCCCGCCCGTCGCGGGACCTGAAGTCGATCCATGCATTGCGCACGATGCGCAGCAGCCAGGGCCGCGCCGCCTCGCCGCGAAAGGCGTGGAAGTAGCGCAGCGCCTGGAGCATCGCCTCCTGCGCCACATCCTGTGCATCCGTCGGATCGCGCGTCAGCCAGCGCGCATAGCTATAGGCCGCGTCGAGATGAGGCAAAAGCAGCGTACGAAACCGCTCGGCCGTCCTGGCATCGGGCTTGGACAAGACGATACGCGCCCCTTGCTAGCCAACAGGCCGAACGTCTTTTCGGACCCGTTCCATTTGTACCGCGAGCTTGTCACACGAGCTCGGCACCAACCGAGCGAGTTGACGACGCCTCAACCGGTACGACGCGTGGCAAAGCTGTGGCCGCGGAATAAGCACCCCTGATCGCGGGTAGACACTGCAGCTGCAATCCATGTGTTGCGCAGGCATCCGGGGAGAGTCTTCATGTTCCATTCCGCTGCTGAACCCGCCACCTTGGCGTCGGGTCCTTACCGTCGATCGGATCGCGCGTCGATCCGTCCAACCCGCTTCGGGGCCGGGTCGGAAGACGAGGTGCTTGCGCTTTTTCTCGGACTGGCCACCGAGCAACGCCTGGCGCGCTTCGGTGCCCCCGTCAGCGATCAGGCGATCCGCGCGTGGAGGTCGAGCATCGACCGGGCCTACTACCGGACAGTCGCCTGCGAGCGCGGCCACGACCTGATCGGATTGGTCGAACTCTTCGGGTCGAGGGCTGCGGGTTGGAAGCGGCCGGAACTGGCGCTGACGGTGCGCCAGCCGCAGGACTCGCCGGGCCTGAACGGCCGTCTCCTGGAACTCGGCCTTGGCGCTGCCCGAGAGCTGGGGGCGACCGACGTCGTACTGTACTTCCCCACGGTCCTGCCCAGTGCCGAGATCCTCGTGCTCTCGCGCGCCGGCACCCTGGATCATGACACAGGCATCGCGATCATACCTTGCGATGCCGCCGGCGAGGACGAATTCGCCTGGTAGCAGGCCTTCGTTGCCAGACGCTCCTGTCAGCGCCCGCCGGTGCGCGAGATGGCCAATCGGAGGCGCGGCCCTGGCCGTGCTCGCGACGCTCCTGCCTTTGGGCGGCGGTCACGCGCAGGAATTGAACGGCATCGCTCTCCGGTTCCTCCAACGCCATGGTGTTCCATGCCTTCTCGTCCTCGAGGTCGGTAGCCGTCATGACCTGGGAGAAGTCGCCACCTGCCAGGACGGGCGTGAATGGGCCTTGTTCTGGCTCGAGGACGAGATTGCCTTCGTCCATCCGCAGACCCGCGAATCCTACAGATGGGACCGCGCGATCTACCGGGCGCACCCCGAGATATTCGCCCGACCGAAAGCCGGCGACGAGCACCTGGTTCTCCTCAGCCATGGGCCCTAGAACCCGCAAGCGGACAAAGATTCATCCGATCGACATCCATGTCGGCCAGCGCTTGCGGGAACTGCGGCTGCAGGCGTCCCTCGGCCTGGAGGCGTTGGGAGCCCTGGTCGGCGTCAGCGCCCAGCAGATCCAGAAGTACGAACTCGGCCATGACCGGATATCGGCAAGTCGACTGTACCTGCTGGCAGGCGCCCTTGAGGTCCCTCTCGCGGCGTTCTTCCAGGCGCTGCCGAAGCGATTTCGGATCTGAGGAGCGCAAGCTTGTCCAACATCGCCGTGCTGATCGCCTGCCTGATGCTCGGTATCGTTCTGCGGGCATCGGCAAGACTGCCCGAGAACGCGCCCGCCACGATCAACGCCTTTATCACCAACGTCGCCTTGCCGGCCCTCATCCTGGTGTACGTCCACGATGCGCAGCCGAAGGTCGAGCTCTTGGGCGCCGTTCTCATGCCTTGGCTGCTGTTCGCCTGTGGCGCCGCCCTCTTCTGGGCGTTGGCGCGGACGCTTCAGTTTTCGCGCGGTACCACGGGAGCGCTGATGATGCTTGGGGGGCTGGGCAACACGTCCTTCGTCGGGCTGCCGATGATCGAATGCTTCTACGGCGCCAGTTACCTCTCCATTGGCATCCTGATCGACCAGCTCGGCACTTATCTCGTGCTGTCGACCTTGGGGATCACGATCGCCTGCCTGTATTCGGAGTCGCGGGCGTCCTGTCGTGAGGTAGCCCTGCGCATTGCAACCTTTCCGCCGCTTCTTGCCGTGCTCGCGGCTCTCGCCCTGACGCCCCTGGCCTTTCCGGAGTGGGTGGTCGCGACCTTGCACCGGCTGGGCAGCACGCTCGCCCCATTGGCCTTGATATCGGTTGGAATGCAGCTGAGGCTGGGCGCACTGGCAGACAACAAGATCGCGCTCGCCGCAGGCCTTGGCTTCAAGCTGCTGCTCGGTCCGGCGTTGCTGATGGCGTTCTATGTCGAAATGATGCGCGAGCAGACTGATGCCACCCGCGTGATCGTTTTCGAAGCAGCGATGGCGCCACAGATCGGCGCTTCCATCGTGGCCATCCAGCACAGGCTGAACCCACCCTTGGTGACGCTGATGGTGGGGATTGGAACGGTGCTGTCGTTCATCACGCTGCCGCTCTGGTGGCTGTTTCTAGGTTCCGATTGATGGTGGGCCCTATCGCTCCAGCCAGACATCCTCGAACCGCCAGTTGTTGTAGATGCTGTTGATGTGCAAGGTCACGTTCTTGACCTGCGGCTGCCAGCAGCCGGCGGCGCGGCCGTAGAAGATGATGGGCCGGGCGATCTCGGCCTGCAGCTTGTGGTCGATGTCCCACACCATCTGCTGGCGCTTCTTGGGGTCGAGCTCGCGCGACTGCGCCTGGAACAGCTTGGTCATCTCGGCGTCGCAGTAGCCGTTGTAGTTGCGCAGCGAGCCGCAGCCGTAGTTCTCGAACAGCGCCACGTCTGGGTCGTCGACCGCCACGCCGCTGAGATTGAGCGCCACCACGTAGTCCTTCTTGAACACGCGGTTGTAGTAGACGGCGGTGTCGATGATCTCGAGCTCGCCGTCGACATAGACCTGCTTCAGCTGGTCGATCAGGATCACCGCCGGATCCTTGAACGGTGCGATGTTGCGCGTGCTGACCTTGATTTTCAGCCGCTTGTCCGGGCCGTAGCCTGCCTCCTGCATCAGCTTCTTCGCTTCCTCGCGCGCCTGGGCGACGTCGCCGTAGCCCGGCAAGTCCTTCATCATCTCCGGCGTCATGCCCCAGCCGCCGTCGGGCGGCGGCAGCATGATGCCGGCCATCTTGTCCTCGCCCTCGCTCAGGATGTCTATGAAGGCCTTGCGGTCGAGCGTCAGCGCGAGCGCGCGGCGGATCTTGGGGTCGTTGAACGGCGGCGCCTCGGCGTTGATGATCAGGTTGGTGCTGACGCCGCTCTCGCGCATGGTGCACAGCGCCTGCGGCGCGTCTTTCTTGATGTTCTTGAGCAGCGGCACAGTGACGTCGGACGGGAAGGTCATGTCGAACTTGCCGGCGATGAAGGCCAGCATGCGCGTTCCGCGGTCGGGCATGATGGTGAACTCGATGCCGTCGAGATAGGGCCTGCCCTTCTTCCAGTAGTCGGGGTTCTTGGTGAGCTTGATGCCCTCGTTCATCTTGAACTCGGCGAGCTTGAACGGCCCGGTGCCGACCGGCCGGCGCCGCATCTGGTCGGGCGGCACGTGGCAGGGATAGATCGGCGTGTAGCCCGAGGCGAGCAGGGCGAGCAGCGAGGGTTGCGGCGCCTTGAGATGGAACGTCGCCTGGGTGTCGCTGTCGGCCGTCACCTTCTCGACGTTGGTCCACCACGACGAGCGTGGATTGCGCCGGAGCTTGCTCTCGCTCTCGCCGCCCAGAAGCAGGTCGAAGGTGCAGGCGACGTCCTTGGCGCTGAACGGCTTGCCGTCGTGCCACTTCACGCCCTCGCGCACGGTGAAGGCGAGCTTGCTGTTGTCGTCCTTCCACTCCCACCTGGTGGCGAGGTCGGGCACGATCGAGTCGAGGCTGTTCTTCGCCACGTGCTGATCGAACATCACGAGGTTGTTGTAGAGCGACATGAACGGCACGGCGACCGACACCGTCGCCTCCTCGTGGATCGAGGCGCTGGGCGGCGAGTCCATGTGCTGGATTTTCAGGACGCCGCCCGCCTTCTGCGCGGCGGCCGGGCCCGCGACAGCGAGTGCCGCGAGAATGGCGATGATCGAGCCGAGGCGACCGCTTTCGGTCTTCATAGGTTTCCTCCCAAGAGCGGGCAGGAGCCTAACCGATCGGCGCTCAGGAGCATCAGCCGCGTATCGCTGGGCGATTGCTCTTCATGGGAGCGCGGGCCTCCGGCCCGCATCATGATCATGAGCGGGCCGGAGGCCCGCGCTCCCGATCAGCCCTCGATATGCACCCGTGCCGTTTGGGCCAAAGCTGGTAAACTGGTCGCCGGTCAGCCCGGCCAGCGTATCGCGGACCGTGCCGGCGACGTGGACGCGATCGGCGCCTTCGCCGCCGCGCACGAGGTTGCTGTCCGTGACGCGGGCGGATCTCCAAGCGATTCAGAAGCACCCCTTACGACTGCAAGCGAATCGCTGTGGCCAAATTCTGTCAACGGCGATCGATGTGTTTGCGGCAACTCTTTCCCATGTTAGACGGCGGTGCGTTCTTAAATTCGGCGTAGTGTCTCAAGCTGCGCACCTTAGGCCCCTTCAGCCCGGCCGAACTCAGTCCGATTTTTCTGCGGACGACAACCAACAAACCGACAAGCGAGCGATCGGCGGGCGCGCGAACTGACATCGACAAGCTGACCCCCGTCGCACGAGGGAGAGATACGTCATGCCGACGGCAATCACGCAGTTCGAGGAGATCTATGCGGTTGGGGATAGCCTGTCCGACAGCGGCGGAATTTATAATCTGAGCAGTCTGGCTCTGTCCTTGATTCCCTTCAACACGGGACTACAGCCCATCCCGATCAGCCCGCCCTATGCGATGAAGTTCTCCAACGGACCGGTGCTGCCCGAAATCACCGCGGAACTGCTCGGTGCGACGCTGATCAACTTTTCATTTGGCGGTGCCGAAGCGCTCGGGGTCAACACGCTCCTCGACCTCGCCGGGTCTGTGATCCCACCCGCCCTGCTAGCGGCCATCGACGCGCTCCCGGCCCCGGTGAGGGACCCGATCGAAGCGGTGCTCAATCATGTCATCGACCTTCCGGGCCAGCTCGCTGACCTCACCGCCGCGCTCGCGCCCCCGGGGCCACCGCCGTCGCCGAATTCGGCGCTGGTGAGCCTGATCGGGCTCAACGACTTTCAGAGCCTTGACCCCACCGATCCGCTTTTGATCGAACATGCGTTGGCCACGGCCAGTGGCATCGTTGCCGCCAATCATCATGTCGCCACCACCGCTTTCAGCCTTGGGATCGGCACCGTCATCTACGAAACGCTCCCAGCTATCAGCTTCTTCCCGGCTGCTGATGAGTTTCCGGATCTCCAAGCGATTGGCGATGACGCGGTCGATGCTGTCAATCTGGGACTCCAGCAAGATGCGCTCGCATTCCAGCAGCTGGGCTATGACGTCCGCGTCGTCGATATTGCCAGGATGGCCGACGAGGTCAGCGCAGACCCCGGTACTTTCGGGTTCCTGAACTTCGACGTGCCGTGGTCGTTGGGAGACGGTACCACATTTGTGCCCAATCTCCCCGACTCGGCCCTGGAGCAGACGGCTTTCTTCGATCCCCTGCATCCGACGACCAACCTGCATGGCGTGCTCGGGGTGTTTGCGGCCGAGTCGCTCACCTCCCACACCCTCTTCCTCGGCGCGGCCCACGACGTCATCACCGGCACGAAAGGGGACGACCTCGTCCTCGCCGGCGCCGGAAACGACCGGGTCTCCCTCGGCCAGGGCAATGACATCCTGCTGGCCGGGCTCGGCGACGATTTCGCCGAGGGTGGGCAGGGCTCTGACCTCATGTCCGGGGGCGCAGGCAACGATTGGCTTTTGGGCGGCAACGGCAATGACGTGCTCGCCGGCAACTCGGGCGACGATTGGCTGGAAGGCGGCAACGGCGACGACGCTCTGATCGACGGCCTCGGCAATGATTGGCTGTTCGGCGGCAACGGCGACGACTTCTTCTTCTCGACTCTCGCGAAACTGCTTGGCGGGAGCGGGACCGACTTCGACCACTTCGATGGTGGCGCCGGCTTCGATACGCTGGTCCTGCTGGTCGACGAGGCGACACGTCTCGTCGAGCAGCCCAAGCTCGATGCCTTTGTTCCGGGCAAACCCTATACGATCGGCAGCATGAACCTCACGATCAACGGGATCGAGAAGATCGTGTTCACCACCAAGTTCGGCTTCGAGGACGTGACGCTGCCAGATGGAGAGCTTGGCGCGCGGCTCCACGAGGCCGACCTGTTCGGTTTCATCTAGACTGAAGGGCATTCAGATCAGGTAGATGTGGTCCGGCAGCTCGCTGGGCTCGTCGGCCTTCGCCGGAAAGTGCGCCGCCAGCACGCCGCCGCAGCGCTCGATCGCAACGACGAAACCGTCGGCGATGCGGCCCGCGCGCATGTGCTCGACCAGCGCGTCGATGGCGCCCTGCCAGTCGGCCTGGGCTACGCGCGCGTCGATTGCCTCGTCGGGGACGATGCGGGCGTAGCGTTCGGCCAGGGAGACGAACACCAGGACGCCGGTGCGGCCCTCGGTGCGACCGACCCCGCGCAGCATGAACTGCTCCATGGCGGTGCGATGGGCGATCGCCCGGCGCGTCGCCGCCGGCAGCAGGGCGACGCGGATACGCGGCAGGGAGAGGAGTGCCGCCAGCGCCACGAACAGGGCGAGCTGCAGGGAGAGGATCATCAGGACGGAGAGCGTGGTCATGGCCACCAGCAGCCACGGCAGGGCCAGCGCCAGAAGCGCCGCCAGCAGGATCGGCAGCGCCGTCAGGTCGGCCGAGCTGCGCGCCAGCACGCAGACGATCTCGCCCGAGGTCTTGCGCTCCGCCGACCGGATGGCGGCCGAGATGCGCTGGCGGTCCTGCGACGTGAGCTCCATGGGCCTACCATCGACCGCTGGCGCCGCCGCCACCGGACGAGCCGCCGCCGCCCGAGAAGCCGCCGCCGCTGCTTCCGCCGCCGAAGCCGCCGCCGTAGCCGCCGCCATATGAACCGCCGCCCCAAGTGCGGCCGCCGCGGCTCACCATCGAGGCGAACAACAGCGCGCGGAAGCTGGGCGAGATCATGAGCAGCAGGAAGAACACGCCGAAGGCCACGATGCCGAGCCAGTTCACCGGATGCGCCTGCTGCGGCCGGTCGAGCCGCAGCGACGGCCGCTTCGACCATTCGGATTCGTCCGTGGTCAGCACCGTGACGATGTCGTCGATGCCGCGCGTGATGCCGCCGCCATAGTCGCCGGTCTTGAAGCGCGGGGTGATCGCGTTGGTGATGATCACGGCGGAGAGCGCGTCGGTCAGCGTGCCTTCCAGGCCATAACCCACCTCGATGCGCACCCGCCGTTCCTTGGGCGCGACCAGCAGCAGGACGCCGTTGTTCCTGGCCTTCTCGCCGAGCTTCCAGAAGCGGAACAGCTGGTTGGCATAGGGCTCGATCTCCTGGCCTTCCAGCGAGTTCACCGTGGCGACGACCAGCTGGATGCCCGACTTCTGCTCGAGCTCGGCGAGCTTGGGCTCCAGCGCGCTCCGCGTATCCTGCGGGATGATGTTGGCCTGGTCGACGATGCGGCCCGTGAGCGGCGGGAAGGTGAGGGCGAGTGCGGCGCCGGCTGCGAGGGCGAAGGCGACGCACAGGATCATTGCCGGGAGCGCGCCACTCCAGTGGCGCATCTTCAGCGTTGCGACCACCGTATGAGCGGCACTGGAGTGCCGCGCTCCCGGCAATGAGTCATTTCCCGAACTTCACCTGCGGCGGCCGTTGCGCGTCCTCGTTGGCGGCGAACTCGGCCATCGGCTTGCTGCCGCGGATCATGGCCCAGATCTGGCCGGGGAAGGTCCTGATCTCGGTGTTGTAGGCGCGCACTGCCTCGATGTAGTCGCGCCGCGCCACGGCGATGCGGTTCTCGGTGCCTTCGAGCTGGCTCTGCAGCGCCAGAAAGTTCTGGTTCGATTTCAGGTCGGGATAGTTCTCGCTGATCGCGATCAGCCGGCCGAGCGCGCCCGACAGCTGGTTCTGCGCATCCTGGAACTGCTTCATCTTCTCGGGATCGGTGAGCTGGCTGGCATCGACCCGCACCTGGGTCGCCTTGGCGCGCGCCTCGACGACCGAGGTCAGGACGTCCTTCTCCTGCTTGGCGTAGCCTTCGACAGTGGCGACCAGGTTGGGGATGAGGTCGGCGCGGCGCTGGTAGTTGTTCTGCACGTCCGCCCACTTGGCCTTGGCCTGCTCCTCGAGGGTCGGGATGGTGTTGTAGCCGCAGGACGCCAGGGTCACGAGGCTGAGCGCCGCCAACAACAGGGCGGCCGCTCGCGACCACGGCCGGCTGAGGGGCCGCGACGGGAGCAGGGTCATCGTGTCCTCCAGGAAGCGAAGCGCGCCTGCAGCGCATGGAACCGCAAACGCACGGGCAGTCCCGACGTTGCACCCCGCAGCAACCTCGAACGGAGCGACACCGTTGCGCCATCGGTAGCGTCCCGTAGCCGAGCCTGAAGATGCCCTGGCGAACCCCTCCCAATCGGTCCGACGAGTACCGCAAGCGGGCACAGGAGGCTCGCGCCAAGGCAGATAGCTCGACGGACGCGGCTGCCCGCACGATGTGGCTCGAAACGGCCGCTACGTGGGAGCGGATGGCTGCCTACGAAGACCAGCACAACCCAAAGCCTCGCGCGCCGCGCTCGCGTTAGCGAGGAACCGTACCAACGCCCGCGCCGGCGCCCACGTTGCAGGGTGGCTGACGATTGTCGTGGATCGATCGGTGGATAGCGGGGAAAAATCCCCCACTGGGGTCACGCCTCGCGCGAGTCCGCCACGATCCGCTCGCCTTCGCGCAGGGTGATGCGCCGGCCGGGATGCTCGTCGCGCACCGCCCGGAAGATCGCATGCGCGAGCTGGGCGCTCGCTGCCCGCGCCACGACCCGCTCGATGCCGCTCAGCTCGCCGTCGCCATTGCCCCACAGCTCCACCCGATAGGGCAGGTCCTCCGCGGGCGCCGAACGGGACTCATCGGCCGGCATCAGTGGCACTCATCAATGACCAGGGCCGTTCCACCGCGACACGATGCTGTTCTTGTGGCGCAAGGTCACGTAGCGGTCGGGATATTCGCGCGTCGCCGCATAGTAGGCGGCATAGCCTATGCTGCCGTTGGCCGTCACGGCCAGCACGATCTCGACGCTGCTGCGCGTCACGTCCCACAGCTCGACCTTGTAGGGCAGCTCCTCGTGCTCGGGTGCGTCACGGCCCGAGCGCCCCGGCCGGCCGCTGTCCTCGTCCGAGCTGCCCCCGGGAGCCAGCCGGTAGAGACGACCGGCGTTGCCAGGGTGGTGCGAGAGGATGACGACTGCCGATGCCATGGGGCCCCCGTTGCTGCACTGGATCGCGGCCGATATGCTCCTGAACGCACTCTGCCGGGGAAAGAGCGCGTCCGGCCCAATTCGGAAGCACAAGCATGACATTGCCGGCGGGCGGCACGCAACCCTTCTCCAGCAAGCACCGTCTGCAGCTGCTGGTCGACGCGGTTGCCGACTACGCCATCTACATGCTCGATCCTGACGGCTTCATTACCAGCTGGAACACAGGGGCGACGCGGATCAAGGGCTACGCCGCCGACGAGATCATCGGCCGCCACTTCTCCTGCTTCTTCACCGCCGAGGACCAGGCCAAGGGCCTGCCGGCGGCCATCCTGGCCGCGGCGCGGACCGAGGGCCGGGCCGAGAACGAGGGCTGGCGAGTCCGCAAGGACGGCAGCCGCTTCTGGTCCAACGCCGTGGTCCAGCGGGTGCAGGACGACCAGGGCCGGCTGATCGGCTTCGCCAAGATCACGCGCGACGTCACCGAACGGCGGGCCGCCCACCAGGCGCTGCTGGAAAGCGAGCGGCGGTTTCGCCTGCTCATCGAGGGCGTGGTCGACTATGCGCTCTACATGCTCGACCCCAGCGGCGTGGTGGCGAGCTGGAACCAGGGCGCGCAGCGCATGAAGGGCTACACGGCGGCCGAGATCGTGGGCAAGCACTTCTCGAGGTTCTACACGGCCGAGGAC
>Ga0081539_10007101_pt1 | contig 10353 bp, 10 predicted proteins | sample TabmetS4T2R2_FD_71023 | JGI IMG/M metagenome (GOLD analysis project Ga0081539, IMG submission 71023) | Tabebuia heterophylla rhizosphere microbial communities from the University of Puerto Rico - S4T2R2 | ecosystem: Host-associated > Plants > Roots > Rhizosphere ... | reverse complement strand
GGAGGGTTCGCCCTCGTACGGGATCGAGGTCGGTCGCCAGGCGATCGTGATGTACCCGAGGTCCCGCCTCGACCGCTCCCTGGAGCTGACGGTCCAGTAGCCCGGCCGGCGCGCGGCCCTCCGATGCCGCTGCGCAGGTTCCGTGCCACCGGCGGCGCGACGGGGCGGTGTGTGCGTGCGCGGCCCCGATGGGGTTGGCGCGTGTGTGCAGCGTCCCGGGGCCCCCGGGCGGCGCGGTTCGGGCGCGGTGTGCGTGCACGGCCGCGATGAGCGGCATGTCCAGCGTCCGGGGCACCGCGGCGCTGTTCGGACGCGGTGTGCGGGTCGCGAGCGCGCGTGGCGGCGATGGGGTGGCGCGCGCGCAGCGTCCCGGGCACCGACTGCGCGGTGGGCGGTCGGGATTCCTCGGGCCTGCGCGGCCGGGATGCGTGGCGTGTGCGCGGCGTCCCGGGGCCCGGCAGTGCGGCCGCGTGCCGTGGGTGTGCTGCGCGCGCTACCGCTCGTTGGCCGTGGCCGGGAACTCGCCGCCTGCCACGCGAATGCGCAGCCGCGTGCCGGCCTTCGCCTGGTCGGCGGTCCGCACGACCCGGCCCTCGGGGTCCTGGACCACGGCGTAGCCGCGGTCGAGAGTCGCCGCCGGGGAGAGTGCGCGGACGCGGTCACGCAGGTGGCTGACGTCGTCCGCGGCGTGCTCCAGCCGGCGCCGGGTGGTCGCCGTCGCGCGGGCGCGTAGCTCCTCCACGCGCTCGGTCTGTTCCCGGACCCGGCGGCCGGGGTCCGCCAGCACAGGTCGGGCGCGCAGGGCGGCCAATCCGTGTCGCTCGCGCTCGACGCGCTGCCGGAGGGCGCCGGCCATGCGGCGTCGGGCGTCCGTGACGGCCGCCGTCTCGGCGGCGACGTCGGGCACCACGCGCTTGGCCGCGTCGGTCGGCGTCGAGGCCCGGACGTCCGCGACCAGGTCCAGCAGCGGCTGGTCGACCTCGTGACCGATGGCGCTGACGACCGGCGTCCGGCAGTCCGCGACCGCCCGCAGCAGGGTCTCGTTGCTGAACGGCAGGAGGTCCTCCAGCGAGCCGCCACCGCGGGCGACGACGATGACGTCGACCTCGGGCTCCGCGTCCAGGGCCCGGAGTGCGGCGACGACGTCCGTCACGGCCGTCGGCCCCTGCACGGCCACCGCCCGGACGTCGAAGCGGACCACCGGCCAGCGGCGCCGTGCGTTCTCGACCACGTCGCGCTCGGCGGCGCTCGCGCGGCCGCAGACCAGGCCGACGGTCCGCGGAAGGAACGGCAGCGGCCGTTTGCGGGACGCCTCGAAGAGGCCCTCGGCGGCGAGCATCCGCCGGAGGTGCTCGAGCCGCGCGAGCAGCTCGCCGACGCCGACCGGCCGGAGCTGGTCCGCGGACAGGCTCAGCGCGCCCCGCCGAGGCCAGAGCTGGGCGCGCGCGTGGACGACGATGCGGGCGCCGTCGACGAGCGGTGCCGCCAGGCGGTCGAGCAGCTGTGCGTGGACGGTGACCTGGAACGACAGGTCGACGTCCGGATCGCGGAGTGTGAGGTAGCACGTGGCCTGGCCCGGCCGCCGAGTGAGCTGGACGACCTGGCCCTCGACCCACACGGCGGGTGCCTTGGAGATGTAGTCGGTGAGCTTCGCCGACAGGAGCCGGACCGGCCAGGGATTCTCGGCGCTGGTCTCCCCGGCCGTGGCCGGGATCCGGCGGGGCGCCGCCTGGGCTTCGGTCACGCGTTCACGCTACGTCAGCACAGACGACGCCGTCGCACCAGTGACGCTTCGGCGCGCACCCACCCGGCGTCGCTGCGTCGTGGCAGGGTGCGGCCGGGCGATGGGATGGCGCGGCCGGGCACAGAGCATGGGTGTGCGGCGCGGGGGCGGCCTCGCCGTGGCTGTGCCCGGCGCCCGGGGTGCGGCCCGGGCGGGGTGGTGCTGCCTCCGCGGTGCGGCGACGCCGGGGCGGCTGGGCCGTTGGGTGGTGGTGTCCGTCACGCTGGGTGTGTCGCCCTCCCGGATCAGTGCACGTCAGCCGTCCCCTGGCCGGCCGGGCGGCGTGACGCGCCCAGGTCGGCTCCGGAGGCGCCACCTACCATGGGGCCCGTGAGTCAACCCAGCCCGGAGACCCCCGCCACGCAGGGGCGCGTCCTCCTCGCCGCCCCGCGCGGGTACTGCGCCGGCGTCGACCGGGCCGTCGTCGCCGTCGAGAAGGCGCTCGACCATTACGGGCCGCCGGTGTACGTCCGCAAGGAGATCGTCCACAACCGGCACGTCGTCCGGTCCCTGGAGCGCCGCGGAGCGATCTTCGTCGACGAGACCGACGCCGTCCCCGAGGGCGAGCTCGTGATCTTCTCGGCCCACGGCGTCTCGCCGGTCGTCCACGAGCAGGCGGCCCGCCGCAACCTCCGGACCATCGACGCCACGTGCCCCCTCGTCACCAAGGTCCACAAGGAGGCCGTGCGCTTCGCCGCGGACGACTACGACATCCTCCTCATCGGCCACGAGGGCCACGAAGAGGTCGAGGGGACGTCCGGCGAGGCGCCCGAGCGGATCACCGTCGTCAACGGCCCGGACGACGTCCCCAACGTCACCGTCCGTGACCCGGAGCGCGTCGTCTGGCTCTCCCAGACCACGCTGTCGGTCGACGAGACGATGGAGACCGTCCGCCGCCTGCGCCAGCGCTTCCCTGCGCTGCAGGACCCGCCGAGCGACGACATCTGCTATGCCACGCAGAACCGCCAGGTCGCCGTCAAGAAGATTGCGCCCGAGAGCGACCTCGTCATCGTCGTCGGCTCGCGCAACTCCTCCAACTCGGTGCGCCTCGTCGAGGTTGCGCTGGAGCACGGCGCGGGCGCCGCCTATCGCGTCGACGACGCGGGCGAGATCGTCGAGGCGTGGCTCGAGGGCGTGCGTTCCGTCGGCGTGACCTCCGGCGCCTCCGTGCCCGAGATCCTCGTCCGCGACGTCATCGCCTGGCTCGGCGAGCGCGGCTACGGCGACGTCGACGAGATCGTCACGGCCGAGGAGGACCTCCTCTTCTCGCTGCCCAAGGAGCTGCGCCGCGACCTCAAGGCGGCGCGCGCGGGAACGCGCTGAGCCCGGTCACGACACGGCTCGCTCACCGTCGTCATCGTCGTCGCCGTTCTCGGAGGTGCCGGACGACGAGGGTGGCTCCCGCGCCGTCACCGGCCGCGGGATCGCCTCCACCAGCGGCAGCTCGGGCAGCTCGGCGTCGGTGACGCTGAGCTCGCTCATGCGGCGTGCCGTGACCAGGACCCGGCGCTCCAGCGTGCCCACGACGCTGTTGTAGTCCTCGACCACCCGCTGGAGGTCCCGGCCCAGGCGCGCGGTGTGGCCGCCCAGGCTGCCGAGCCGCGCGTACAGCTCGCGGCCCACCTCGAACAGCTCGCGGGCGTTGCCGGTCAGCGCCTCGGTCTGCCACGTGAGGGCCACGGTGCGCAGCAGCGCGAGCAGCGTCGTCGGCGTCGCCAGGACGACGCGCCGGCTCATCGCGTGCTCCAGCAGGCCTGGGTCCGCCGCGCACGCCGCGGCCAGGAACGCCTCGCCCGGCACGAAGCAGACGACGAGCTCCGGCGCCGGTTGGAAGGCCGTCCAGTACTCCTTGGCCGCGAGCCCGTCGACGTGCCCGCGCAACGCCCGGGCGTGCGCCACGGCGGCGGCGCGCTGGACGGCGGGATCGGCCGCCTCCTCGCTGGCCTCCAGGAAGGCGGCCAGCGGCGCCTTCGCGTCGACGACCACGTGCTTGTCGCCGGGCAGGTGGACGACGAGGTCGGGGCGGACGTCGAGGCCCGCCGTCGTCATGCCGACCGCCTGTGGCGTGAAGTCGACGCGCGCCACCATCCCCGCGTGCTCCACGACCCGCCGTAGCTGCACCTCGCCCCAGGCGCCCCGTGCCGTCGGCGATCGCAGCGCGCCGGCGAGCGCCGCGGTCTGTGCCCGTAGCGCCTCGCCGGAGGAGCGGACGGCGCTGATCTGCTCGTCGAGCCGGGAGAACTGCTCGACGCGGTCGCGCTCCAGGGCGACGACGTGGTGCTCGACGCGCTGCAGGGTCGCGGCCAGCGGCGACAGCGTGGCGGCGAGCTCGCGGTCGTGCTCGGTGGCCGCCTCGAGGTCGAGGATCCGCTCGCGCAGCAGGGCCCGCTCGGCCACGAGACCCGCGGCGCGGCCGGCCGTGAGCGCACGCACGACGGCCCCACCGATCACGGCGCCGGCCGCGACGGCGAGGAGCAGGACCAGGGTCGTCGTCATGTGGATCAGGGTGGCGGGGGGCACCGACAAAACCCGGACCGGCCGGCTGAGCTGGGCGGTCGCGGCATCCGGCGCCCGCGCGGGCGTGGCGGACGGCGAAGAGAAAGGAGTGTCGGCGGCGGCGCCCGGGCAGTGGCGTGAGCCGCGCGGCACTCGCGTGAGCCGCGCGGCACCCGCGTGAGGCGCCCGGCACTCGCGTGAGGCGCCCGGCACTCGCGTGAGGCGCCCGGCACTCGCGTGAGGCGCCAGGCAGTGCGTGAGCAGCGCCCAGTGGTTGCATGAGCCCCGCCCGGCAGTCGTGTCGAACCGCCGTGGGACGTCGTCCGCCATCCTTGGGGGATGAGCGGCCGGCAGCGGATAGGGCGTCGGGAGCGGGTGGCCGGCGGGCTTCTCGGGGTGCACGCCGGCGACGCGCTCGGCGCGGCACTCGAGTTCTCCGGCTGGGCCTCGATCCACGAGCTCCACCCCGACGGCCTCCGGGAGATCGTCGGCGGCGGCCCGTTCGACTGGCCGCCGGGCCATGCCACCGACGACACGGACCTCACCCGCGCCGTCCTCCTCGCCTACCTGGACCCGGGGGACGACGTCGTCCGCGCGGCCGCCGACCACATGCTCGCCTGGCGCGACGGCGACTGGCCCGGCCGGGAGCCCGGCTCCTCGCCGCGCGACATCGGCGGCGCCACGGCCGCCGGCCTGCGCGGCTACGCCCGCACCCGCGACCCCCGCGGGTCCGGCGCCGGCGACGAGTACGCCGGCAACGGCTCCCTCATGCGCTGCCTGCCGACGGCGCTCGCCGTGACCGACCGCGAGCGACGCATCCGCGAGGCGGCCGAGATCTCCGCCGTCACGCACGACGACCCGCGCTGCACCGCCTCGTGCGTCGCGTACGTCGAGATCGCCGCCGAGCTGCTGCGCGGCGCGACGCCGAGCGACGCCGTCGACGCCGGGGCCCGGGCGGCCCGGCAGCTCGGTGCGAGCGCCGTCGAGGACGCCGTCCGCTACGGCCGCGCGCTGCCGCTCGCCGGTGCGGCGGCGACGGGCCAGACGTTCCTGGCCGGCGACGGCGCCGGGTACGTGCTCGACTCGCTCACGCTCGCGGTCGCCGCCGTGCTCGACCCGCGGCCGTTCGAGGACGTCGTCGTCGACGTCGTGCGCACCGGCAACGACACCGACACCAACGCCGCGATCGCCGGCGGCCTCGTCGGGGTCCGGGACGGCGTCGGCGGCATCCCGCGGCGGTGGCTGGAGAAGCTGCAGTTCCGCGACGAGTTCCTCGCCGCCGCGGAGCGGCTCGCCGGCGAGCCCCGCGCGGCCACCGGCTGACCTGTGCCGATGACGGGCGGCGCGGCCGGCGCCGGTAGACTCACCGACCCGTGGCACTCACCATCGGCATCGTCGGACTGCCCAACGTGGGCAAGTCCACCCTGTTCAACGCGCTGACGAAGGCCGAGGTGCTGGCGGCGAACTACCCGTTCGCGACGATCGAGCCCAACGTCGGCGTCGTCCCCCTGCCCGACCAGCGGCTGACGACGCTGGCGGACGTCTTCGGCAGCGCCCGGATCGTGCCCGCGACGGTGTCGTTCGTCGACATCGCGGGCATCGTCAAGGGCGCCAGCGAGGGGGAGGGCCTGGGCAACAAGTTCCTCGCGAACATCCGCGAGGCGGACGCGATCTGCCAGGTCATCCGGGCGTTCGCGGACCCGGACGTCGTCCACGTCGGCGGCCGGGTCGACCCGGGCGACGACATCGAGACGATCAACACAGAGCTCGTGCTGGCCGATCTCCAGACCCTCGAGAAGGCCGTGCCCCGCCTCGACAAGGAGGTCAAGGGCAAGAAGACCGACCGCGCCGTGCTCGACGCCGCCCTCGCCGCGCAGACCGTGCTGGAGAAGGGCGACACCCTGTACGCCGGAGCGCCGGACCTCGACCTGACGCCGATCCGCGAGCTCGGGCTGCTGACGGCGAAGCCGTTCATCTACGTCTTCAACGTCGACGAGGACGGGTTGACCGACGCCGACCTGCGCTCCCGGCTCGCCGCGCTCGTGGCCCCCGCGGAGGCGATCTTCCTCGACGCGAAGATCGAGTCCGAGCTCGTGGAGCTCGACCCGGCCGAGGCCGCCGAGCTGCTCGCCAGCATCGGACAGGACGAGTCCGGCCTCGACCAGCTCGCCCGGGTGGGGTTCGCGACGCTCGGTCTGCAGACCTACCTCACGGCCGGCCCCAAGGAGGCGCGGGCCTGGACGATCCGCAAGGGCTGGACGGCGCCGCAGGCGGCCGGGGTCATCCACACGGACTTCCAGCGCGGCTTCATCAAGGCCGAGGTCGTCGGGTACGACGACCTCGTCGACGCCGGCTCGATGGCGGAGGCGCGGGCGCGCGGGAAGGTCCGCGTCGAGGGCAAGGACTACGTCATGCAGGACGGCGACGTCGTGGAGTTCAGGTTCAACGTCTGACCCGGTCACGCGGACCATTCGGCGCGGAAGGCGCCGGGCGAGCAGCCGTACGACCGCTTGAACGCCTTGGAGAACGACGACTCGTTGTCGTAGCCGACGTCCCTCGCGATGGCGCCGATGGTGCGTGAGGTCGTGGCCAGGTAGCCGGCACCCTGGCTGAGCCGGACACGCGTCAGGTGGCTGAGCGGTGGCTCACCGACGGAGTCGCGGAACTGCGCGGCGAACGCCGTACGGGACATCCCGACCTGTCTCGCGAGGCCCTCGACGGTCCATCGCGCCCGCGGATCGCGTCGCATGAGCCGCAGGGCGGCGGCGATCGGCGCGCTCCCTCCCTCGTCGGTCGGCAGATGCACCAGGGCGGCCTCCTGCTGCGCCAGGTACTGCCGGAGGAACTCGATGAGGAACACGTCGGCGACCTTCGCCAGCACCGCGGCGTCGCCCGGGGCCGTGCTGCTCGGGGCCAGCAGGTCGGCGAACGGCTGCAGCCAGCGGGTCACCCTGCTGCTTCCGTCCTGGTCCAGCACGAGCGCCCGCGGCAGGAGGTCGGTCATGTCGTCGGGAAGGAGGGTGGCCTCGAACGCGCCGCACAGCACGGTCGTGCTCGCGCCGTCGCCGCCGTACCGCAGGCGCCGCGCGGAGTCGAGCGGATGATCCGTGAGGATCGCCTCGAGGCTGCGCACCGGGCTGTGCGGCTCGTCGCGCACGACGTGTCCGGTGCCGCGCGGAAGGACGACGATGGCGCCGCCCTCGAGCCGGTGGGACTCGGCCGGAGCGTCGAGCTCCAGCCACGCCGCGCCGTCGAGCACGATGTGGAACTTGGCGAGATCCGAGCCGTCGACACGGAAGCCCCACGGGGCGGTGAAGTGCGAGCGGCACAGGATCGTGCTCCGCACGTTGATGGCCCTGAGCACCTCGGCAAGGTCGTCCGACGGAGGGCTGACGCGGCTCACCGGGCCAGCGTAGGCCAGGCCTGGACGATCGGACATGTTGCTTGTCCTGCAGGACATTAAGCTCGCGCGGGCAGGCCCCTAGCGTCGTCGTCATGCCGAAGTTCCTCGTGACCTACCACGGTGCCGGTGCCCCTCGGAACGAGGAGGAGATGCAGCGGGCGATGGCGGCGTTCATGGCCTGGGTCGACCAGGTCGGCCCCGCTCTGGTCGATCCCGGTGCCCCGCTCGGCGGCTCCACCGTCGTGTCGGGCGAGGGCGTCGCGGCCGGCGTCACCGACGGACCGGCCGGCGGCTACTCGATCGTCGAGGCCGACGACCTGGCCGCTGCGGCCGAGTTGGTGCGCGACCACCCGTTCGTCGGGCGTGGCGGGGCACTCCGGGTGAGCGAGGCCGTCTCGCCCGCCTGAGCCCGGCGCAGCCGTGCCGAGCGACGTCGATCGACGACGCGACGTCGTCGAGCACGGTGTTCGGCGTCCGACGCGACGCCGCCGGGACCGCGGCTCCCGGCCGTCAGCGCGGCTTCACGGTGCAGAGGCAGAAGGGGTGGCCGGCCGGGTCCGCGTAGACCTGGAACGTGTCGGGCGCCTGCTCGTCGTCCATCGCGGGCTGCAGCAGCCCGGCACCCAGCGAGACGACCTCGTCGTGCCCGGCCGCGAGGTCGTCGACCCAGAGGTCGAGGTGGATCTGCTGCTTCGGAGTGCCGTGCGGCCAGTCCGGCGGGACGTGGTCAGGCGCGAGCTGGACGCCGACGCGCGGCCGGCCGTCGACGTACACCATGTGCCAGTCGTCGTCGGGGTCCACCGTCCCGCCGAGCACCGCGGCCCAGAAGCTGCTCTCGGGCGCGAGCTCGGCGGCGTCGAACACGACGACCTGATGGTTGATGCGCATGCCGGCATCCTGCCGCCGATGCGGCACGCCGACGAGGCCGTCTGTCGGGCCTGCGGTCTACGCTCGCCGGCATGAGTGATCGGGCGCTCGCGCTCGGGCGCGCGGGCCTGCGCGGGGCGGTCTACGCACTCGTCGCCCTGCCGGTGGCGCTGTGGTGCCTGGTGCTCGTCGCGGCGGGCCGCGTGCGCGCCGCCGCCGCCGCGCGGCTCAGGTCGCTGCGACGTGTCGCCGGGCTCCGGATCGCGGCGTCGCCGACCCGCGGCCGCCTGGCCGGTCACCTGCTGCTCAGCCTGCCGGTCGACGGCGTCGCCCTCGCCGTCGCCGGGTACCTCTGGTTGCTGCTGCCGATGAACCTGCTCTACCCGTTGCGCCTCGCCGTCTTCGACGAGTCGGCGCGAGACTCCTGGGGCGGCCCCACGCTCGCGGGCGCCTGGGCGGTGCACGCGGTCGGCGGCGTGGCCGTGTTCGTCGTCGCCGGCCTGCCGATCGCGGCGGGGCTGCGCGGCGTGCAGGCGTGGGTCGCGGACCGGACGCTGGCGAGCGCATGAGCTCGCCCGCGCTGCGGACCTACCTCGAGCGCCTCACCGGCGGCGACGTCGAGGCCGCGCCCAACCCCACGGCCCTGGACGCCGCGATCGTCGCCGCCGAGCCGGGCTTCGTCGTCGCGGTGAAGTACAAGATTCTCATGTACGCCACGCCCGGCGACCGGCGCCACTGGGTGTGCGCGATCAGCGCCAACCGCGGCGGTACCAGCCTGCGGTTCCTCTACGGCGTCCTGCTCGACGACCCGCTCGACGTCCTGCGCCCCGGGACGTCGACGCTGAAGACCTGGGACTTCGCCAACGACGACGAGATCCCGGCCGGCGCCGTGGGCCGCTACGTCCGCGTCGCCGTCGGGCGGCTGGAGTACTTCCGGGCCAACGCGAGGCAGGTGGCCGAGGAGACCAAGGCCGCCCTGGCCGCAGCGATGGGGTCCCGGCGCCGGCGGTGACCTCTCAGAACCACCACCAGCCGCCGCCGAGGTAGAGGCCGTCGACCAGGCGCGCCTGCCGGTCGCCGAGGTCGATGCGGACGTCAGCGGCCGGGTCGCCGTCGAAGTACACGTAGCCGTCGGTCTGCCGCTGCGGCAGCAGGACGATCGGCCGGTCGCCGTCCCGGCCGACGACGTGCGCGCCGTGGCGCGCGACCGGACGCAGGGCCACAGGAACGGTGCGGGACGTGGTGCCGGCGTCCGCGAGCCCGCCGTCGCGGACCCACCCACCGACGCCGGCGAACAGCGGGCGGTGCAGCGCGAAGTAGGAGCGCGACTCGATCGCCGACCAGTTCACCGCGTACACCGACACCGCCGCGACGACGGCGCCCGTGGACGCCACCGCCGTCAGCGGCACCCGCGGCGCCAGTGCCGTCGCCGCAACCGTCGCGGCGAGCGCGGCCGCCCAGGCGAGCACCTCGACCCACGCCGCGGGCGTGGCGGCCTCGAGCGGGTTCCACCACAGCGTCACCAGCGCGAGCGGCAGGGTGGCCAGCAGCGGTACCAGCACCTGCATCGGGAGGCCGGCGACGGACGGCGCCGCCTCGGTCGCGGGACGGACGGCCGGGAACGGCGACGGCGTCGCCGGCACCCGGCGGGTGAGGGTGAGCGTCGCGAACGTGGCGTCGGACGGCGCGTCGGACGACGTCGCCCCGGTCCTCGCGGGCGGTGGGACGGCGGGGTCTGCGGGCGTTGGGGGCGGCGGGGGCGGCGGGGGCTCGGGGAGGGGGCGGACCCGTGCGGCCGTCGGCG